>Ga0193751_1000843_pt1 | contig 21354 bp, 23 predicted proteins | sample L1c2metaG_FD_143050 | JGI IMG/M metagenome (GOLD analysis project Ga0193751, IMG submission 143050) | Soil microbial communities from a riparian zone of the East river system, Colorado, United States - L1c2 | ecosystem: Environmental > Terrestrial > Soil > Riparian zone | place: USA: East River... | reverse complement strand
AATCGGTCGTCGTCGCTGAGATCGCGCGACTGGAGCGCCCGCTGCATCGCCGCGACGTCGGCCTCGTCGAACTTCACCGTTTTCAAATTGGCGAGGCTCCACCACGCTTCGCCCAGCGCCGGCGCCAAGTCGAGCGCTTTGCGGTAGGCGACGATCCCGTCGGCCTGCCGGCCGATCGTCTTCAACATATGCCCATAGCTCAACCACACCTTGGGCTGCTTCGGCGCCCGGGCGAGCACATCCTCGTAAAGCGCGATCGCCTCGTCGAAATCGCCAAGCCGGCCGAGCGTCGCCGCCTTCAAATTCCAGTGGCCAACCTCCTCCGGCTCCGCGGCGAAGATGTCGTCGAGCAAGCCTAACGCTTCGGCCGGCCGCCCCATCCTTCCCAGCACCAGCGCGAGATTGGCCTTGGCCGCGGTCCACCCCGGCGCCAGCTCGACTGCCCGGCGAAGCAAATTCTCCGCGTCACGCCAGCGGCCGATGCGCGCGGCGAGCTCGGCGAGCATGCGGATCGCCGCGGCATCGAACGGGTCTTCCTTGAGGTGGGGCTTCAACAGCCGTTCGGCGACGTCGAGCCGGTTCTCGTTCAAGGCCATCGCCGCCTCGATCAGGCGGGGATGCCAGTGGGTCGGTGCCTGGATCGCCACGCGTGCTTCGTAGCGCGCGCTTTGCGCTTACGCCAAGCAGTCGTGGCCGCTATGCGGCCGCCATGATCTATTTCGAAGACCTAAAAGTCGGTGCCGAAACCGATTTCGGCACCTATCAAGTGACCCGCGAAGAAGTGCTCGAGTTCGCGGGCAAATACGATCCCCAGCCCTTCCACTTGTCCGACGAGGAAGCGGCCAAGACCCATTTCGGGCGCCTCGCGGCGAGTGGCTGGCACACCGCGGCGATGGTTATGGCGGTGATCGCGCGCAAGGTTGTCGGCGAGAAGCAGGCGGGCCTCGGCTCACCTGGAATCGACGAGCTTCGCTGGCTGAAGCCTGTCTATCCCGGGGATGTGCTGCACGTCCGCGGCAAGATCCTCGACAAGCGCGAATCCCGCTCGAAACCCCAGATCGGCTCGTTCCGGACGCTCACGACCGTGACCAATCAGGATGGCGAGACGGTGATGACCTTTATCTCGATCGTCCTGATCCGCCGCCGCCCGGCCTGAACCGCACCGTTACTGCGGCGGACGCTTGGCGTCGCGCCTGGCGTCGCGCGTCGTATCGCGGTTCGCGCGCTCGGTGGTCCGAGCCGTCTGCCGTTCCTGCCGCGCCTGCGCCCGATCGGCACGGGCCGCCTGCCGGTTGGAATAATTTGTCGCGCGCTGGTTGAAACCGCTCCAATTGGCGGTGCGCGTCGTCGTGGTCGACGTCGGTTGGCGGTTCATCCAGTAGGTCCGCTGGGTCGACGTCATCAGATGCGGCTGGCGATATGTGTCGTACACATAATAGCCGGAGCCCGGATAATAAGAATTGTCGTACCAGCCGTAATAAGGCGAGCCGTAACCGTAGCCGCCGTAGCCGTACGGGCTGCCATAGCCGTACCCGCCATAACCGTAGCCGCCGCCGTAATAGCCGCCGCCATAGCCGGCGCCGTAATAAGGCGAGCCATAGCCGTAGCCGTACGGATCGCCGTAACCCATGCCGAGGCCGAGGTCGCTGTAGGCGCAGCCGCCGAGCGCAAGCGCGCCGCCGGCGACCAAAGTGATGAATGGAATACGCATGATACACCTGCCGAAGAACAGAGGGGACAGGTGAAAGAACGAACCGCGGGAAGCGGCGTTCCTCTATGAACGTCTGTTCAGCTTTGGCCTCAAAGGCTTAGCCCGCGACCCCCGCCTTGGCCCTGGCCCGGCGCGTCTTCGCCTGATTCTTCGGGTCGAGCGCCCCGGTCGGCCGAACCGCCCGCTTCGCTTCGTGCCAAATCTGCTGGTAGGCGAGATAACCGAGGATCGTCGCGAACAGCAGAAACACCGCAACCGCAATGCCCGCCGCGTGGCGGTTCTCGAGCTTGGGCTCGGCGGTCCACACCAGGAATGCGGCGACATCCTTAGCCATCTGGTCGACCGTTGCCGGGGTGCCGTCGGCATAGGTCACCTGGCCGTTCGTAGTCAGCGGCGGCGGCATCGCGATGTTCAAATTCGCGAAATAGGGATTGTAGTGCAGTCCCTGCGGAGTCTTGGCGTCCGGGAACTTCTTCAACAGCTCGGCCGGTTGGTTCTGGAAGCCGGTGAGCAGCGAATAGACGTAGGCCGCCCCGCCCTCGCGCGACTTGGTGATCAGTGACAGGTCGGGCGGAAGCGCATTGTTGTTCGCCGCGCGCGCCGCGATCTCGTTGGCGAACGGCGGCGGGAAATGATCGGCCGGAAGCGCCGGCCGCGTCGAGGCCTCGCCGGTGTCTGGGTTGATCGACGGGACCTTGATCTTCCACTCTTGCCCTGAGCCCGCATAGGCCTTGATCTCGGCATCGCTGTAGCCGAGGTCCTTCAAGTCGCGGAACGCGACCAGGTTCAAGCTGTGGCAGGCCGAGCAAACCTCGGTGTAGACCTGCAGGCCGCGCTGCAGCTGGCGCCTGTCGAAACGCCCAAACGGTCCGTCGCTGGCGAAGTGAACCTCCTTGGGCTCCTTATGGAATTCCTCGGAGGCGAGCGCTTCGGGCGGGTGCCGGAAATAGTCGGCGACCCCGCTGATCAGCGAGATCAGGAGGACCCCGGCGAAAACCAGTCCGACGATGAAAGCGATGACACGGACCATGTGCTTGCCTGCCCCTTAACCGGCCATCGCGGTGGAACCGCGGCGCCGCTTCGTCCGCCCCGCAGGTACAGCTTCCGCCGCCTCGCCGTGAAGCACGCTGTCGGTGATCGACCGCGGTAATGGCAGCGTCGTCTCGAACCTCGAAACGAGCGGCAGGATCACCAGGAAATGCAGGAAGAAATAGGCCGCCGCCGCCTGGCCGAGCGCGGTTCGGAAGGGACTGATCGGCGCGCCGCCGACATAGCCGAGGATCAGCACGTCGAGCACCATCAGCCAGTAGAAGCGCTTGAACAATGGCCGGTAGGAACCCGAGCGCACCGGCGACTTGTCGAGCCACGGCAGGAAGAACAAGAGGAGGATCGAGCTGAACATCGCCAGCACGCCCCACAGCTTCGCCGGAAGCACGAAGTCCAGGGTGAACGAGCGCAGGATCGCGTAGAACGGCCAGAAATACCATTCCGGCACGATGTGCGCGGGCGTCGCCAGCGGGTTGGCCGGAATGTAATTATCCGCATGCCCGAGATAATTGGGCGCGAAATAGGTGACCAGCGCATAGAGGAGCACGAACGCGGCAGCGAACCAGCCGTCCTTGGCGGTGTAGAACGGGTGGAACGGAAGCGTGTCGCGCTCGTCCTTCACGTCGACCCCGGTCGGGTTGCCCGAGCCCGGAATGTGCAGCGCCCAGATGTGCAGGATCACCACTGCGGCGATCACGAACGGCAGCAAATAGTGGAGCGAGAAGAAGCGCGACAGCGTCGCCTGGTCGGGCGCGTAGCCGCCCAAGAGCCAGATGCGGATCGGCTCGCCGACCAATGGGAAGGCCGAGAAGAACCCGGTAATGACCTGCGCGCCCCAATAGCTCATCTGCCCCCAGGGGAGGACGTAGCCCATGAACGCGGTCGCCATCATCAATAGGTAGATGACCAGGCCGAGCATCCACACCAGCTCGCGCGGCGCCTTATATGACCCGTAGTAGAGCCCGCGGAAGATGTGGATGTAGGTGACGATGAAGAAGAAGCTGGCGCCGTTCATGTGGGCATAGCGCAGCAGCCAGCCGGCGTTGACGTCGCGCATGATGTGCTCGACCGATGCGAACGCGCCGTCGGCGGTCGCGTAAAACCACATCGCGAGGCAGATCCCGGTGACGATCTGGATCGTCAGGAAGATCCCCGCGAGCACGCCGAAGTTCCAGAAATAATTGAGGTTGCGCGGCACCGGATAGCCCGGTCCCGTCGCTCCGTAGACGATGCGCGGCAAGGGCAACCGGCTATCGAGCCACTTCATGAAAGGATGCTTGGGCTCGTAAGCCTTGGCCCAGGAAAAGCTCATGTGATCTTTAGCCCTTTCCGCCGATCTCGACCGTCGTTGCGGAGGTGAATTTGTAGTCCGGAACGAACAAATTCTTCGGTGCCGGGCCCTGCCGGATGCGCGCCGCAGTGTCGTACATCGACCCGTGGCACGGGCAGAAATAGCCGCCGTAGGGACCGCGGTTTTCTTCCGGGGTGATGCCGAGAGGAACGCAGCCCAGATGCGTGCAGACGCCCAGCGTAATCAGCCAGTTCTCCTTGCCCGGCTTGGTCCGCTCGGCGAGCGTCTGCGGGTCGCGCAGGCTTGATAAGGGCACGGCATTGGCCTCGGCGATTTCCTTGGGCGTCAGGTTGCGGACGAACACCGGCTGCTTGCGCCAGCTGACCTTGATCCCCTGGCCGGGCACGACCTTGGAGATATCGACCTCGGTGGTCGCCAGCGCGAGCACGTCGGCCGGGGGCGACATCTGGACGATCAGCGGAGTGAGTGCGGCGACGGTGCCGACACCGGCGAAGCTGACCGCGGCGACATTCAGGAAGTCGCGGCGCCGAACACCATGCTCGACTCCTTCGCCGCTGGAATCACTGGTCCTGGAACCCTCAGCGGACTGTGCCTTGGTGGCCATCGTTCCCCTTTGTGACGCTTAGTCTCGGGCGTGCCTGGAGGGCACTTCGCGACACCGCTCTAGGGACGGGCCCTGGAGCGATTGGCGGGCCTGATAGCGAGCGCTTTGGGGGATGTGAAGGCCCTCTCGAATGGACCCTTCACTCGGCCGGCTCGGCGAGCAATTTGCGCACTGCCTGGGCGAGCTGCGCTTCCTTGACCGGCTTCTGCAGCACGGTCGCCCCCGGCGCTCGTTCTTCCAGTTCCTCGCGGTAGCCGGTGATGAAGAGGACCGGGATGTCGCGCGTCGCGCAGATCGCCTCGACCGCGGCGAGCCCGTCGCCGGGCAGCAGGCGGACGTCTGCAGTAATCAGGTCGATGTTCTGCTGGTGGGCGCCCATCACCGCAGCGTCCTCGGAGCGGGCAAAGCTGAACTTGGTGAAGCCCAAAGGCTCGAGCATGTCCTGGAGCGATTGGCCGATCAGATATTCGTCTTCGATAATATATGCGTGCATGGCCGAGCCCGTTCTGTCGCCTGGACGACATAACGTTCGGACGCGCGGCATGTTGCTTCGCTTAGGCCTGTGCCCCGCTCAGGCGAACGCGAAGACCAGCCCGATGCTGATCACCAATGTCGTCAGCGCGACCGGAAAGGCGACGTGCCGCCATTCGTTCCGGACGATCTGCAAAAACATGGATATTCCTTTCAAAAGTCGCTGGTCGCCGGCTTACCCGGTTCGGGCGCGGCGCGGTCGTACAAAGTGCAGCGCGCGACCGGAAAGGCGACGTGCCGCCATTCGTTCCGGACGATCTGCAAAAACATGGATATTCCTTTCAAAAGTCGCTGGTCGCCGGCTTACCCGGTTCGGGCGCGGCGCGGTCGTACAAAGTGCGGCGCGCGGCCGGGACCGGCGTGTTGCGGCGGATGAAGGCTTCCGCCTCGCGCATCGTCGCAAAGGCGCGTGTCGTCTCTTCGCCGCGGTCATGAGTCAGCACGACCTTGTAGGGCGTATCGGATCCAGGCGTTTGCACGATCCTCCCGGCGGTCGAGCTCATGTGCCCGCCCTCATTGTCCCAGGATTCCTGCTCGGCTTTGGTTGTCGCTGCCTCTTCGGCGGCCGATCGGAACGCGGTGAAATGCTTGGGCGCCTGATGTGCCGGAGGCTTGGGTGTCGTCATTTAGCATCTCCCAAAGGCGCCGCCCCGGGCGGGCGATACGGGCGGGATCCCAGAAGTCCCCCGCCCGCCGGCCCCCTTACGCGTTCTGTAGCTTGACGGCGCGGGTCTCGCCGAACTTGGTGCCGAGCTCGTAGGACAGGCGCTGGCCTTCGCTCGGAGCGATCCTCCGGTCCCAGGTGCTTGCGTCTCTTTCAAACTCGAGATTCTCGCCGCCGCTTTCGGGCTGGATCGAGCCCATGCCCTTGGTCGCGTCAAACGACCTGACGGTTCCGAAATGTCTCACGAAAAGGTCCTTCCTTGCCAAGGCCGCCACGATGGCGGCGTTGCGGCTAAGAGGCGTTATGGAAGGAGGGAGGCGCATCTCTTGCGCCGAAAACCGTCGATCCCGACTGGTAGCACTCCCTACATGGGGAGTCCGCGGCCGTTTGTTAGGCGCGCAACGCGAAAAACGGGCGGAAGGAACTACCCCGCCGCCCGATCAATCGATCGATGATTAGACGGTCATCAGGTTCAGCGCGCAAGGCTGGCGCTCATTGTTGGTGCCCACGTCATAGGACAAGCGCTGGCCGACCGTGGGAGAGATATTCTTGTCCCACGAGATTGCGCTCTTCTCGAAGCGCAGGTCGTCGCCGCCGGTTTCCGGCTTGATTTCGCCGTGGCCCTTGATGGTGTCGAATGACTTGACGGTGCCAAAATATTTCATGGTGAGTTCCTTTGTTGGCGCGGCGCCAGGATCGACGCCTGCCGGCTAGGAGACGTTAAAGATGGAGGAAGGTGCGGCTTAGCGCCCAAAACCGTCGATTGCGACTGGTAGCGGATGTGAGATGGGGTACGGAAAGTGAGATACTAGGGCGTGGCGGCCGTTTGTTTTTCCAAGCGTTTCTTTCGCTTAGCGAAAACTGACGCATTAGACTGCATTGCTAGCAATGGCAGCGTCGGCGGGAGGCAGAGCCGGTTGCAAGACGGCCTGCCCAGCCCCATCTCGTGACCGGCTACCAGTCGCTTGTCGACGGTCTTGGGCACGCTTCTCTCGCATCCCGGCATCGCTCACTACGCCTTCTAGCTCAAGCAACAGACCGGACCCCGGTCTCGATGAGAAAAAAAGGCCTCGATCCATGCCGGACATTCCCATGACGGCCGGAGCGTCCGCTTCCTCCGACGCGACCGACTCTGCGCTGCGCACCCGCGCCCGCAAGCCCGAAGACACCGTGCAGGGCTGCCGCAGCTTCGCGTCCGCCGACCGTAAACGCGCGATCGCCACGGGCGAGGACATGATGCGCCGGCGTATGGAGCATAGCGCGGCGACCTGGACCCAGCGCGCCGAGTTGCTCGAGCGGCTCGAAGCCAAATTCATCGCGCGCCGCGACATCGAGGCCGCCCAGCGCGCGGCTCGGCTCCATCGATGAAGGGTGGAAGAGGCGGGCTCGGCCCGAAGATCTAGCGCGATCGCGCCCGCCGGATTCCGCGCTCGGGGGTGCTTCAGAAATGATGCGTGCAGAGCGCGATCAACAGGATGATCGGGATTGGAATGCCGATGATCCAGAGCAGGATGGAACGCATAACAACCGTCTCCTCGCGCCCGCTCCCGGCAACAAATGATTCGAAGTCGCGACAGTTCCGACGGGCACCTGCTCAGCTAGTGACGGGTGCCGTCGCGCCTTCCGCCTTGTGCTCGCGCCGTCCGGCGAACGCGGCACGGAACATGATCGTCGCGGCGTAGATGACTACGACCAGCACCATCCAGCGCAGGATCTCAAGCGGCATGGTCACGACGATATAGGCGGCGACCAGGACCGCCGGGATGCCGGCGAGCGTCAGGCCGACGACTACACGAAGGTCGAGGTTGCCGGTGTTGATGTGGCGGATGCTGGCGCTCGTCCCCATCAGCGCAGCGGCGCCGGCCATGATCGGGAAGCACAGCCGCGGGTTCATGCCCATGAGGCTCAAGACCACCAGTGTCGGGGCGTAATTGCCGACGCCGTAATTCAGGAGGACCCCGAAGACGAAGTTGGCGGCGATGGCGAGCACCGTGAGGGCAACCGACAGCGACGCGGCGGTGCCGCCGCCCGGAAACAGGTGGAGGTTGGTCATCGCATAGGCGATCGCCGCCAGCGTCAGGCCGATCGCGACGATGAGCTGGACGATCCAGACGCGCGTCTTGTGAACCAAGGGCGCTCCGATCAGCCCCCCCGTCGTGCAAGCGAGGATGCAGCCGACCAGCAGCACCGGGTCGACCTTCACGCCGAGCCGCAGGAGGAAAATGATCGATTCCACGACCGCCCCGATCGTCAGGCCGACGAGGATCGTGGGCGGGATCAGCCGGTCGGGAACGAGCTTGCGGAACTTGAGCCAAGCCGTGGTCGGCGCGAAGGAGCCGATCCCCAGCGTGTCGAAGAAGTTGACGACCGCGCCGAGCACGAGACTCTCGACGGTGGGCCATGCCCGCCGCGCAACCGCGGCTTTGACCAGCACGACGCTGAAGACGAGGGTCGCAAGGACGATCGGGACCAGCAGCGCGATCAACATGTCCGTATCTACCCCTCGCCCCGAGGCGCGCATGCTAGGGCATCCGGGCGGCCGCGCAATGGCTGCCCCGCGCGGTGAAATATTCGCCGCCCTCCTGACTCATCGGCCCGCCTCGGGAATCTGTGAGCCCCAAGCTCGAATCGAACGCTCGTCATTCCCGCGGAAAGCGGGAAACGAGGCGCGTTTGTCGCGGGCACAACAAACACATGGATCCCGGATCAAGTCCGGGATGACGAAAGAAAGAGCAGGGCAACGTAATGGCGAAGGCGACCGACGCAGGCACAATTCTGACACGGATCAAGGATGAAGAGATCGACTGGGTCGACCTCCGCTTCACCGATCCCAAGGGCAAGTGGCAGCATTTGACGATGGCCAGCGGGGTCATCGACGACGACATGCTGACCGACGGTTTCATGTTCGACGGCAGCTCGATCTCCGGCTGGAAGGCGATCAACGAATCCGACATGATTTTGAAGCCCGACCTCAACGCGGCCTACATCGACCCCTTTTCGGCAACGCCGATGCTGGTCTTGGTCTGCAACGTCGTCGAACCATCGACCGGCGAGCTTTATGGCCGCGACCCGCGCTCGACCGCGACCCGCGCCGAATCCTACCTGAAGGCGACCGGCGTCGGCGACACCGTGTTCGTCGGGCCCGAGGCCGAATTCTTCATGTTCGATGACGTCCGCTTCGAAGACACGTACAACGCATCGGGCTTTCGCATCGACGATATCGAGCTGCCGACCAACACCGGCCGCGACTATGAAGGCGGCAACCTCGCTCACCGCCCGCGTGCCAAGGGAGGCTATTTCCCGGTCGCCCCGGTTGACAGCGCGATGGACATCCGCGGCGAGATGGTCGCGACGATGATCGAGATGGGCCTGCCGATGGACAAGCACCACCATGAAGTCGCCGCTTCGCAGCACGAGCTCGGCCTGACCTACGGCGGGCTGGTCGAGACCGCCGACCGCATGCAGATCTACAAATATGTCGTGCACATGGTCGCCCATGCCTATGGCAAGACCGCGACGTTCATGCCCAAGCCGATCGCCAAGGATAATGGCTCGGGCATGCACACCCACATGTCGGTGTGGAAGGGCGGCAAGCCGTTGTTCGCGGGCAACGGCTATGCGGGCCTCTCCGAGACCGCGCTTTATTTCATCGGCGGCGTGATCAAGCACGCCCGCGCCTTGAATGCGTTCACCAACCCGACGACCAACAGCTACAAACGACTCGTTCCGGGCTTCGAGGCACCGGTTCTGCTGGCCTATTCGAGCCGCAACCGCTCGGCCTCGTGCCGAATCCCCTATGGCGCGGGCGAGAAGGCGAAGCGGGTCGAGTTCCGCTTCCCCGACGCGCTGGCCAATCCCTACCTCGCTTATTCGGCACTGCTGATGGCGGGACTCGACGGCATACAGAACCGGATCCATCCCGGAGATCCGATGGACAAGAACCTCTACGACTTGCCGCCGCAGGAGCTGGTCAACGTTCCGACGGTGTGCGGCAGCCTACGCGAGGCATTGGTCTCGCTCTCGAATGACCGTGCCTTCCTGACCCGCGGCGACGTTTTCAGCGACGACCAGATCGACAGCTACATCGAATTGAAGTGGGAAGAAGTGATGCGTTGGGAAACGACCCCTAGCCCTGTCGAATTTGACATGTATTATTCGAGCTGAGCGGCTTCCCCGCCGCTCACGTGGATGCCGGTGGAGGGGGCCCAACCCACCTCCCAATCCTCTCCACCGGCTTCGTGCTGAAAAAATGCACGAAGCCGTAACCTTGTCAGTCCATTATCGAGGCAATGAGCGCTGAGCCTCCAGCGAACAGCTTCCGCGCGACCGTTCTTTCCGCCGGCGCGGTGAGCCAGAACCCCGTCGTGCGCACCAAGCAGGCGCACGTCGACATCCCGTTTAGCGACCTCACCAAGGTTTCCGTCTCCCGCTCGGAGAGCCGGCGAGGCGAGGGCTGGCGCCGCTCGACGCTCAACGAAATGGCGCGGTCGCTCGGCGGCTAATCCGTGCGGGCGTAGATCACGCCCACCTCATCCCTGGTCACGAGACGCCAGTCGGGCGAGCGGTCGAGCAGCCCGATCAATTCCTTGTCGCGATTGGGCAGGATCGCCCAGCGAATGTTCCAGCGCCGCTCGGCCGCGGCCAAGGCCTGGGGATCGCCGTCGACGATCCGCGAATAGTCGAACACCAGCGCGTCGCCATAAACGTCGCCGCGGCCGTCCACATAAGGCCGGATGCCGGCAAGGATCAGCGGGCCGCCCATCGAATAGCCGTTGAGCACCGGTTGCGAGCGCAGCTCAGGAGGGACGGCGCCGATCAGTTTCCACGGGTTGGATTCATTTTCCGGCAGCGTGATCGGCATCAACGCGCGGATCAGGACCAGCACCGCGCCTCCTGCGACCGCAAGCGGGATCGCGGGAACGTCCGTCGCCTTCGCAGCGCTCCTGGCGAAGCCCAGCGGAAGCACCATCGCCGCGACGATTGCCAATACTGCCTGTTGCCGGACCTGGAACAAGGCGAGCGCCAGTAGCGCTCCGAGCAGCAGCCAGCGTACGGGATGCAGCCGCGGCTGTTTCCACCCGATCAGGGCGAGCGTCACCGCAAGCACGCCGAAAAAGAACGGCGTCACGCTTGGGCTCGACGGCTTCCACTCGTCGATCAACTGAAGGTTATGAAGACTGGCGATCCGCAGCGGATGAATCACGCCATCGATGCCGTTGGCGTTGATGCAGACGGCGATCACGCAGGCGAGGCCAAAGACCAGCCATGGTCGAAGCGCGCGCTTGCGGTCTGGTGATGCGACCAGCGCCTCGAACCCGAACGCGGCGGCAATGAACAACCCGAAGACGAAGCTGCCGTGCAAATTCGCCCACACCGTCATCAGCAGCGCCCAGGGCAGCCGCGGCGCGCGATCTCGCTCGCGGGCGCGGAGCATCAGCCAGATCCACAAGGCGATCAGCGGCCATGCCAGCAGATGCGGCCGCGCGAGCATCATCGGGATCAGCACGAAATCCATGGCGACGATCGGAAGAAGGGCCATCCTGAGCCAGCGACTGGCATTGAAGAAGACGAGGGCGTGGAGCGCCATCAGCGCGGCGGTCACCAGCGCGGCGACTCCGCTGTATCCGGCAAGCCGGTACGCGCCGGCGAGGAACACCTCGGCGAGCCACTCGATCGGGACCCATGGCACGCCCGCCCGGGTGTACGAGAACGGGTCGGTATGCGGGATCGCCCGGTGATCGAGGATCCACTGGCCGGTCGCGATATGCCAGCTGACGTCGCCGTCGTTGAAGATCGTCTTCGAGCTGCCAAGCGCGACGGGGATCAGCAGGACTGCGACAGCCAATGCGAGGATGAGGCCGCGCCGGTCATGCGGCCGCTCAGCGCCCGGCAATCAATCCTCCTCGATCAGGCTGGTGGTCTTGGTCTCGCGCATTCGAACGTAAGCGACCAGCGAGCAGGCAGCGAGCGCCGAGATGTAAACGTAGAACCAGCGCTCGTGGCCGATGTTCTTGAGGTACAGCGCGACATATTCTGCGGTACCGCCGAAGATCGCGTTGGAGATGGCGAACGGCAATGCGACCCCCAGGGCGCGGATGTGCGCCGGGAACATCTCGGCTTTGATAATCGCGTTGATCGACGTGTAGCCGGTGACGATCACTAGGCACGCCATCACCAATGCGAAGGCGACGACGGCGTCATGCGTATGCTCAAGCGTCGCGAAAATCGGGTAGGTGAACAGGGTCGCGCCGACACCGAAAAAGATCATCAGCGGCTTTCGGCCGACGCGATCGGACAGCCGGCCGGCAAAGGGACAGAGGAGCAGAATCGTCGCCAGCGCCACGGTCATGATCCGCGATGCCGTCGCGCGGTCGAATCCGGCCGTGTTAGCGAGGAACTTCTGCATGTAGATGGTGTAAGCATAGAAGGCCGCGGTCCCGCCGGCGGTCAGCGCCATCACGAGGAGCGCCTCGCGCGGATAATCGCGGAACAGGTTCTTGGCAGTCGAGCGGACGCGGTCGGCGCCTTTGGCGGCGAGATTCTCGTAGCTCAACGTCTCGTCGAGCCGGCGGCGGAGGATATAAGCGACGATCGCCAGCACGGCGCCGGCGGCGAAGCCGATGCGCCAGCCCCACGCCGACATCGCATTTTCGCCCAGCGTCACCTGCAACACGACCAGTAGCGCCAGCGCGATCAACTGGCCGCCGATGATCGTCACATATTGGAAGCTCGACCAGAAGCCGCGGCGCTCGCGGTCGGCCATCTCGCTCAAATAGGTCGCGCTGGAGCCATATTCGCCGCCAAGGCTGAGCCCTTGGATGATCCGCGCGATGAGCAAGGTCGCCGGCGATAGAATCCCGGCCTGCGCGTAAGTCGGCGACACCGCGATCAGCAGCGAACCCAGGCACATCAGCGACACCGACAAGGTCAGCCCGGCCTTGCGACCCTTATGATCGGCGTAAATCCCCATGAGCCACGCCCCGATCGGGCGCATGACGAAACCGACCGCGAAGATCGCCGCGGTATTGAGCAGCTGGGCGGTGGCGTCACCTTTGGGGAAGAAGGCGTGCGCGAAATAGAGCGCGAAGGCCGAATAGACGTACCAGTCGAACCATTCGACGAGGTTGCCAATCGAGCCGCCGATGATGTTCGCGAAGCGCGAGCGTCGCTGGGTCGCCGCTTTAAGCACCGGCGGCGCGAGCCCGCTCGGCGGCGCGGCCGCCATAGATGAAGTAGAGGACGATCCCGATCGCCTGCGCGGTGAAGAAGAACAATTGCGTCCGATTGGGCAGGCTGATGAATAGGTAGAGGCAACCAAGAATACCGAGCGTGCCGATCAGGGGCGCGGCGGGGGTCCGGAAGCGTCTCTCCCGGTCGGGTTCGCGCCGCCGCAGGACCAGCATCGCCGCACAAACCGCGACGAATGCCGCCAGCGTACCCGCGTTTGCCAAAGCGGCAATCGCAGTCAGCGGAATGAGCCCGGCGAAGATCGACGTCACAATCGCAGTGAAGATCGTGATCCGGACCGGCGTTCCGCGCCGTGACACACGCGCCAACGAGCTGGGCAACAGCCCGTCGCGCGCGACGGTGAAAAAGATGCGGCTCTGGCCAAAGAAGAAGGCCAGGATCACGGTCGGCAAGGCGATCACTGCCGACGCGCCGAGGACGCGCGCGGCCCAGGGCTGGCCGATCTCCCGCAGAATCAGCGCGAGCGGTTCGGGGCTGTTGGCGAAGCCCGAATAAGCGACGGCGCCGATCGCCGCGGCGGCGACTGCCATGTAGATCGCGACGCACACCAGCATCGAGCCGACGATGCCGATCGCCAGATCGCGGCTCGGGTTTTTGGCTTCCTCGGCGGCGGTCGCAATCGCGTCGAAGCCGTAGAAAGCGAAGAAAATGATCGCCGCGGCGGCCATCACCCCAACCTCGTGCCCGGGAGGGCCATTCCGGCCGAAGCCAAAGGGCATGAACGGATGGAAATGGGAGGAATCGAACACCGGCAACGCCACGGCGATGAACATCGCAAGCGCGGCCATTTTGATCAGCACCAAGATGGCGTTGACCGTGGCGCTTTCACGCGTGCCCGCGATCAATAGGCCGGCAATCACCCAGATGATGAAAATTGCCGGCAGGTTGAGAATGCCGCCGAGTTCAGGTCCTTGCACAAAGGCGTCGGGAAGCCCCAGCGCGATCGATTTGAGGAATCCGGCGGCATAGCCGGACCAGCCGACCGCAACCGCGCTGACGACGAGCGTATATTCGAGGATCAGCGCGACGCCGATCATCCACGCGATGAGTTCCCCGAACACGACGTAGGAGTAGGTATAGGCTGACCCCGACGCCGGGATCATCGTTGCCACTTCGGCATAGGCGAGCGCCGCGCAGGCGCAGATGAGGCCGGCGATCGCAAAGGACAGGATCACCGCGGGACCGGCCTTTCCAGCGCCAACGCCGATCAGCGTCAGAATGCCCGTTCCGACGATCGCGCCGACGCCGAGCGCCACGAGATGCGGCCAAGACAGCGACTGCTTTAGCCGATGCTCCTTGGGCATGTCCTCGCGCGCGACGATCGTCTTGCGGACTTTCCAGTTTTTCATTCGGATTAGTCCCTCCCGTCATCCCGGACTTGATCCGGGATCTGCCTGCCCTAACCGGCACTTGAAAGAGAAGGCGAATGCCGGGTCAAGCCCGGCATGACGAATTAGTAGTCCTTCGACACGCGCACGCTCGCGCTCGACCGCCCGACGGTCGACACCGTCGAGAGGAGCGAAAGCCAGCGAGTCATCTGATATTCGACGCGCGTCGCGGAATAGCCCTGCCCGTCGGTCACCACTTCGACGAACAATTTGCGGGTGATGTACTTGCCCGCGGCGATCGCCGTCTTCTGGCCGGTCGCGATGTCGGCCGGAACCACGCGCAGGCGGTCGAGCCCGATCGCTCGGCGGAGCGCATTGATCGGGTCGAGGCTGCCCGAGCCGGAGTGCAGCGCGGCGACAGCCGACGCGAGCTGGAGCGCTTCGGGCGCGGACAGGTTGGTAATCGATGTGCCGAACAGGATCCGCGACAGCAGCTCATCTTGGGGCAGCGGCGGGGTGCTGGCGAAGGTGATCTCGGGCCTGAGGCCCGTGCCCTGAACGATGACGCTGGCGTCGAGCCCCTGGACCTGGGCTTGGGCATGGATGTCGAGCTGCGGATCGGGCGGGCTTTCGCCGCGGAAGCGGATGATGCCGCGGTCCAATTTGAAGTTCCGGCCGGCGAAATCATAGTCGCCGCGAACGAGGTCGGCGCGGCCGGTGAAGCGCGGCTCGTCGGCCAGCCCGCCAATCTGCAGGTTGGTGGTCCAGCGGCTGCTGATGCCAAGCCCAACGACCTGCAAGTCCCTGCCTGTGAGCGCGATGTCGAGCCTCCACGGATGGAGCGCGGCGGGCTCGATCACGTCCTCGGGACTAAGGCCAAGCTCGCGCACATTGAGCTGAGGGACGGCGGCGGCAGCGCTGGCCCGGCCGAGTTGGAAGCGTCCCTTGTCGAGCGTGAGCTTGCCGGAGATCGTGCCGCCCTGCCCGTTCGACTTGATTTGCAGCGGCCCCGTGACTCGCGCAGCGACGTCGTCTCGGTTCAGGAGCAAAGCCTGGTTGGCGTTGAACGAAAGGTTGAGCAGGGTCTTGCCGCCAGAGAAGGTGACCGAGCCGGTGCCGGTCACCGAGCCGCCGCCGGTCGTGCGCCCCGTGAGCTGGCTGAAGATCAATTGCGGCCCGGAGAAGCGCGCCTGGCTGGTGAGCTGGTCGATGACCATGCCGGTGACTGGGCTTTCGAGCCGCGCACTCTGTGTCTTGAGCGAGCCCTGGATGACCGGGTCCGCGAGCCGTCCGCCGATGTCGGCCCCGATCGCGATCGGGCCGGACATGTCGATCACTTCCGCACCCGATAGCCGCCACAAGGTGTCGGCTGGGCCAACGTAGCGCAGCTGCGCGAACAACGGCGCATTCAGGAGCTCGGCCATCAGCGGTCCGTTGCCCATTGGCGCGAAGCGTGCCTGGGCCCGGCCAATGATCGCGCCGGCGTTTCCCGCGACCGCGCGCAGCGCCGCCTGATTGTCGCTGACTTCGGCGGCGACGGCGACGTCGATCGGCTTGGAGGCGAGGACGAGGCCAGCGCGGCTCAGGCCCCGAATCTTCAAGTCGAGGCGGCCCCTGCGGTTGCCCTTCCAGGCATAATCCAGCCGACCCGTCGCCGAGCCCGATAGGTCGAGGTTTGGCCAGGCGATATCGAGCACATCGAGAGGCATGCCCTGGACTTGGGCGTGGACCTCGGGATGCGAGCCGCTGCGGCCCGAGACGATCGCGGTCCCGCCGGCAAACGTCAGACTGGTCGGGGCGAGCTCCCAGCCATCGCCCGACCGCGTCAGCACCGCCGCCTGGTTGAGCACCAACGGGTTGCGCTCGATCCGTCCGCTTCCGGCGAGCCGGATCGTGTCGGGCGAGACGTCGGCCAGCGTCGAAAAGACGAACGCGGCGCCCCGCCGGCCGGCAAAGGCGGCACGGACCTGGCCACTGCCGTTGACCAGCTTGGCGTTGGCGGTCAGCCGCGCCAGCGTGATCCCGCTTGCTTCGATGCCGCGAGCATCAATGACGCCATCGATGGTCGTCCGCTCCTCGGCGAGGATGATCGTGCCGTCCGCCCGTCCGCTGCGCACCGAGAACGCGCCGGGGAAATTCGCGCCGTCGGCGGTCACATGCGCGTCGATGCGCTGCGCTTCGCCCGATGGGGAGAAATCGAGCGTTCCACCGAGCGTCCCGTTGGCGAGCGTCAGGCGGCCGGTGAAGCCGCCGGGATCGGAACGAAGGTTGCCGCTGGCATGTGCTCCACCGGCATCGAGCGTTGCAATCGCGATCACCGTCGGCGCGTCGTGGGGAAGCAGAATCCGGCCATTGCTCGTAAATGGCCCGAGCTTGGAGCCACCGCTCGCGCGATAATCGAATCCGGCCGGCGTCGGGTTGAGCAGCAGGCGCATCGCGGTGATTCCGAGCGCGTCGTTCGGGTGATCGAGGAACAGGTCGAGAGTGGGCCGCTCGATGTGCCCATCGAGGATCATCTTCACCGGGCCATATTTCGCCTGCCGGCCCGACGCGACGATGTGAAAGGTGCCGTCCTTGAAGCGCTGCCCTGAGCCCGACAGCCGAAGCTTGGGCGAATAGATCTGCAAATTGCTGAAATGAACGATGCCGTCGTTGCCGCGCTCGAGGTTGGTGGTGAGCCACGGCAGCCCGCCGGTGAGGTCGCGGAAGAAGCTGTTGTCGAGCCGCCGGACCCACGCCTTGGCGGTGCCGACCACGTGAGAGCCATGGTTGTTCGGGCCCGGCACGACCTTCAAATCGGTGACCACGTCGACAATCCCGAGACCCGGAATCAGGTAGCGGGCCATCGAGCCCGACAGCAGTACCTCGAAGCGGCCACCGACCAGGTCGATCAGCAGCGAAATCTTGCCGCTCCACTTGGCGCTGGTAAGCCTCAAGCCGTCGCCGCGCACTTGTCTTGGCGTGACCGTCAGCCAGCCTTCGATCCGCGGGTTGGCCAGCATTGCTCCGGCGACATCGCCGACTCCGGTGATCGCGCGCGCGCTCAAGCGGATCGGGACGCGCATCGGCCACGGCGTCAGGCGGCCGGCGCCTTCGGCATGCAATTGCTCGAAGCCGGTTTCGTCAAACTGAACGTGGGTCGAGGTCAGGCGGTAGGAATAGTCCGCGGTGCCGAACGGGCCGTCGAGCGTCCACACCATGCGGATGTTCTTGCCGGTCATGTTGGTGAACAAGGCCGGCGGATTGATGAGGTCGATGCCAAGCCGCATGCTCTTGAAGCGGTTGCCGGCGAGGTCGAGCGCGCCTCTCGCGACCGCGCGCAACTCGGGCGTGGATGCCGCAAGCTGGCCGTCGAGGATCCGGTTCTTGAGCGTCGCGTCGCCTCGAACAGTGACGAGTCCGGTCGTCAGCCGCTGAAACTTGCCGGTGAGGAATTGGGCGGGCGACCACCTGCCCTCGAGCCGGTAGCGGCCCTTGTCGACGCCGAGCGCCAAGCGCGCCGTCGGACGTCCCGAAAGGTCGAGCGCTGCATGCCCCCGCCAGTGCGCCCAGCTGCCGTTGCCGGCGATCGAGAGATCGATCGAGCGGCGCGACCCGATCATCGCTGGAACGAGGCCGTTGGCGGGCGCGATCACACGTGCGTCGACGTCGAATTTGTTGCGGTCGGGCTCAGCGTCGAGCGTGAACCTGATGCGGTCGCCGCCATTATTGATCAGCGCCTGGAGCTCGACCAGCGCCCGGCCCGAGTAGACGTCGGCTTTGCCATGTAGGCTGCCGCTTCTCGGCTGACCGCTCACCGCCGGTCCAATGTCTAGCCGGTCAATTCTAAGGTCGCCGATGTGGATGTCGAAGCCGGGAAGGATCGGGCCCTTCTTGGTGCTCGGCTTCAATTTAGGCAGGCGGATGAGGGTGATCCGCTCGGCGGTCAGGCTGTCGATGGACAGTGTGTTGTAGAGCCACGCGCCGGGCGCCCAGTCGAGCTTGATGTTGGGCGACGTCAGGAACACCCCGTGGCCGTCGGACACGGCGACGTTCCTGAGCTGCGACTTGCCGAAGATCGACCCGTCGATCCGGCCGATGTGGACCTTGAGCCCCGACGCGGTCTCGAACTTCGCGATACGGTCGACGATGAAGCGGTGACCGGGCGCGCTGTCGAGCAACACCAAAGCGCCGGCGAGCAGGAACAGCAGCGCGATGAACGCGGCGAGCAGCTCGTTGAGCAGCCGCCGCGGCCAGTCCTGGCGAAGGTGCCGACGTGGCGGCTCGGAGCCCCGGGTGACGACGACTGCCTCGGCCACGGCCTAGAACGCCTGCCCGAGCGAAACCGTCACGGCGAACGGTCCGTCGCCCTTTTGGCGGTTGAATGGCACGCCGACGTCGATGCGGATCGGGCCGAAGCTCGAATAGTATCGCGCCCCAAGGCCCGCGGCGAAGCGCCAGTCCTTGAAGTCGGGCCTAGCCTCGGTGGTCAGCGAGCCGCCGTCGAAGAACGGGACGAGGCCGAAATTGCCGCCGAACTGCTTCAGGCGGACGCGTGCTTCGAGCGCGAATTCGGCGAGGCCCCGTCCGCCGATCGGATTGCCGTCCATGTCCTGCGGGCCAAGTCGCTGGTAGCCGTAGCCGCGCACCGACCCGCCGCCGCCCGAGTAGAAGCGGCGCGACGGCGCGATATCGTAGACGCCCGCGCCAACGATCGTCCCGAGCCGAATCCGGCCAGCGGCAACGACGCGGTCGGAAACGGGGCGGTAGGCGCTCGCGTCGAACTGCACGCGCGCATAGGTGAAGCTTCCGCTGTGAGCCGAGATCTCCGGGCTGATCCAACCGCTCAGGCGAAAACCGCGGGTCGGGTCGAGCAGGCTGTCGCTGCCGTCATAGCCAAGACTGACCGGCAATGCCGCGATCAGGAACGTACGCGTGCTCTGGCCGCCGCCGGCGCTGAAGACTCCGCGCTCATCGGTCGCGAGCAGCTGGCCGCCGTACGTCCAGGTCCATTTCTTCTGCCAGATGAAGTTGCTCTGCCGCTCGATATTGCCGGAAAGCAGGATGGTGCGCGCCTCATAGGCGTCGAATTTCTGGTGGCCGGCCTAAGCCTGCAGGTTGAGCACCTGGTCGCGGCGAAGGAAATTGCTGCGGCGGAACTGGATCGCGGCGAGCTGTTCGCTAGTGCCGAGCACTCCCCGCAGGGTCAGCGCGCCTTCCGGATTGAAGAAATTGCGATCGGTCCAGCTCGCTTCGACGCGAATCCCCTGTCCCGTGCCGTAGCCGAGCTCGCCGGCGATGGTGTGCGATGGCGCGGGCTCGAGCCTGACCGCCAGGTCAACGGTGCGGCCGCCGTTCACCGGCACGGTCTTGATGTCCGCATTCGCAACGAGGGTGGTAGCAATCAGCGCCCGCCGCAGATCTTCGATCTTGGATCGCTTGAACGGGTCCCCGGGCTTGAACCGCGCGATGATCTGGAGGTGACGCGCACTGAACGGCGGCCTGCCTGTCACGTGGATTGTTCCGAAACGCGCGAGTGGGCCGGGATCGACTGGCAAGCTCAGCGTCGCGAGGTGCGTCAGGTGATTGACCTCGATGTCCTGGTCGCCGATTTTCGCGTTGGCGAAGCCTTCCTCGCCGAGCGCACGGGTCAACGCGACGCCGCCGGCGATCACGGCCTCCGCGATCACCGGATCGCCGGCATTGACGCCGAATGCCGAGCGGAGCTTGGCCGCGTCAGGCCCGGCCGCCTCGAGGCCCGGCAATTCGATCGAAGCGAATTTGTACTGCTCGCCGGGATCGGCCGCGAGCACGACGCGCAGCATGTCGCCCGATTGCTCCGTGCGCGGCTCGACCATCGCATCGTAATAGCCCTGGCTACGCAGCAATTGGGTCAGCAGGTCGGCGTCGGCGCTCGAGCGGCGGCCGATCTGCGCGGCGTTGGCCGGCTTCTTGCGGTCGGCTTCGAGCGCGGACTGCTTGCGGAACGCGGCGAGCAGGTCCTCGAAACGGCCCACAGTCGAGAGGCCCTCGACGACGACGGTGTAGCGGATTTCACTCGTCCCTTCGTCGAGCGTCGCGCTGGCGGCCGGCTGGCCTGGCTCAATCGCGGGCGCCGGCGAGGTCGCCTGGGGAGCGTTGAGGTCGGGCCAGGCGACGCCGAGATCGGGAAGCGGAGCGAGCGGCGCGTTGGGATCGAGCTCGGCTGCATCGGGCGGCTCGGCTGGCGGCGGCGGCTGGGCGGGCTGCGCCGGCAACGGCGAGTGGGCGAGCGCGCAGATCGCGACCGCGCATAGCAGCCGCGCGGCTCTCCGCGTTGAACCCCGCCCGTCCATTCATCAGCAGCCTTAGCCAGCCGCCCTGAACGGCGCCAGTATGAATGAGACGCTTTGGTTCGTGGATGCGCCGACCGCATCCCATTACAAAATCAGCAGATTTAGTGGACGGTGCCGCGAACTTCGTCGCTGCTGAGCGTGGCGATGACGCGCTCGATCTGCCGCCAGTGGCAAAAGCGCATGACATTGCCATCGTCGCGGCTGCGTTCGGCGCGAACCGCGGCCTCGAACCCGGCGTCGTCGCCGTAACGCGCGATCAGCTCCGCCGCGTCGTCGAGCGTGGAGCGGCCATGAATGAAGGGCGTGTCCATGGCCGGGACCTTAGCCCAGCACCGCTTTCCCGACTGCGCACGATCGCGGTCAACGGGTTGTTGACCATGATGGCGGCGGCCGCCAAGGCCCGGAAATGACCACGCGCAACACCCGGGCCGGCGGCTGCTTCCTGACCATATTCATTCTTGCCGGATTCCCGTTCGGGCTAGCGATCGGCAATCCCATGAAGGGCGTGCTGATCGGCACTGCGGTCGGAACTGCGCTGGCGGTGCTGCTGTGGCTGATCGACCGCCGAAATCGCAACTAGACGAGCTTGCGGCCG
>Ga0193751_1000842_pt1 | contig 21374 bp, 19 predicted proteins | sample L1c2metaG_FD_143050 | JGI IMG/M metagenome (GOLD analysis project Ga0193751, IMG submission 143050) | Soil microbial communities from a riparian zone of the East river system, Colorado, United States - L1c2 | ecosystem: Environmental > Terrestrial > Soil > Riparian zone | place: USA: East River... | reverse complement strand
GTGAGCCGTGAGCCGTGAGCCGTGAGCCGTGAGCCGTGAGCCGTGAGCCGTCACGTTGTAGCATGTGCTGGCGACGGCCCGCGACGCGGGGATTCGTCCCACCAAACAACTGACCCGGAGGAATGATCTCATGGCCGACGTCCTGGCTGCAGAGCAGATCTTCAACATGACAACACTGAACGATGAGCTGATCGGGAGTCTCGACTGGGTCTCTGAGGATGCGTGGACCCGAAGGCCGAGCGACGGGGAATGGTCGGTCGCCGAGATTGTGGGGCATGTGATCGAGCTCGAGCCCCACTGGGCCAGACAGGCGGCTGAGATCGTCGCGCGACCGGGCACGGAGGTCGCCCGTGAACTGGATGACCCTGGGCGTCTGGCCGGGCCCAACTCGGGCCCGGGGGTCAACCCCAAAGAGGCCAGAACGCGGTTGGCGCACGCGGGTGAGGAAGCGGCCCAGATTCTGCGCAGGATTCCCGATTCCGCTTGGACAACCACGGGAAAGTCCGGCGGTAAGGACGTGACCGTTGGTGACCTCGTCCACGCCCACATCGTCGAGCATGTGCGCCAGCACCTCGAACAGGTCACCAGCGTCCTCGCGCTCGTGTAGCACCCGACCGCCGGCCGGAACACAGGCGCCCAGCTATCAGAGGCTAAAGAGCAGGCGGATTGCGGCTTCGCGCTCGGCAGACCACGTAGCGATGCGCGCCAAGTCGTCCAGGCGGGGCAGCAGGTCGGGGAAGCCGGCAGTGAGGTCGAGGAGACGCTGGCTGGCGCGGATCTGGCCCGTGGCCCAGGCCGCAGCGGCAGCGACGGGACCGGCCGGTTGCCAGATCTGCTCCATGTCGCGGCGGTCATCGGTGTCGGCGGGATTGTCCTCGGCGAAGGTCAGCAGGGGCCGAAGTGCATCCGCGGATACTCGTCCTTCGACAGGCTCAGGATGAGCGGGGGTTGCAGATCGCGCCCGCAGGATTCGCGCAACACCTGACAGCTCATGCGTGGCGCCGTAGCGCTCCGCGACAGCGAAGGAGAGAAAGTACACCAAGTCGCCCGTGGGGCCACCGAACGACGGCGGCTCACCCTCGGCCCGGGTCTCGACGCGTAGCTCAGTCATACGTGGAGTCTAATGCCGCGGCCGCTCGTTACCTACGTCAAGCGGGGACAGGCGAAGCGCCGGCCCCCTCGCCGGGGAGCCGCTAAACGTCGAGATTGCGGACCTGGCTCGAGTGGGCCTGGATGAAGCGTTTTCGATGCGAGACATCGTCGCCCATGAGCTGGGAGAAGACATCCTCGTCGAGCATCGCGTTTTCGTCGAGGTCGACCTTGAGCATCGTCCGGCGCTGCGGGTCCATAGTCGTCTCCCAAAGCTGGTCCGGATTCATCTCGCCAAGGCCCTTATAGCGCTGCAAGGTTATCTTCTTGCCGTCCTTGATCTTCGAGTAGTAGTCGTCCTTCTCGACGTCGCTGAACAGCCAAGTGTGATCGCGGCCGTTTTGAGCCCGGTACAGCGGAGGCTGGGCGATGAAGAGGTATCCCTGCTCGATCAATTCGTGCATATTGCGGAAGAAGAAGGTGAGCAAGAGTGTCCGTATGTGGGCGCCATCGACGTCCGCGTCAGTCATGATGATGATGCGGTGGTAGCGAAGCTTCGCCAGGTCGAGCGTCGAGCCGAAGCTGCTGCCAAGGGCCGTAATGAGGCAGCGGATCTCCTCGTGCGCGAGCATCTTGTCTGGGCGGGCCTTCTCGACGTTGAGGATCTTGCCACGCAGGGGCAGGATCGCCTGAAACCGGCGGTCGCGCGCTTCCTTGGCGCTGCCTCCCGCTGAGTTTCCCTCGACGATATAGAGCTCGCAGCGCTCGGGGTCGCGCTCGGAGCAGTCCGCGAGCTTGCCGGGGAGCGTGGTACCCTCCAGCGCGCCCTTGCGTACGACGAGATCGCGCGCCTTGCGAGCCGCTTCCCGCGCCTGAGCCGCTATAACGCATTTGTCTGTGATGCGCTTGGCGTCCTGGGGGTGTTCTTCCAGGTACTGCATGAACGCGTCGCCGAAGACCGACTCAACCTGGCTCTTGACCTCGGCATTGCCGAGCTTGCCCTTTGTTTGGCCCTCAAACTGCGGCTCAATCAGGCGCACGCTCACGGCGGCGACAAGCCCTTCGCGCACATCGTCCCCGGTTAGATTGGCGTCGTTATCCTTGAGCGCCTTCTGCTTACGTGCGTAGTCGTTGATGACGCGGGTAAGTGCGCTGCGGAAGCCGGTGAGGTGCGTGCCGCCATCGACAGTGTTGACGGCATTGGCGAAACTGAACATCGCCTCGGAGAAGCCGTCGTTATACTGCAGCGCTACCTCGACCGTCGTATCGCCGACGCGGCGATCGGCGTAGAACGGAGTCTTGTTAACGGTGGTACGGCCGACGTTGAGATGGCGAACGAAGCTCTCAATTCCGCCTTCGAAGTAGAAGTTGGTCTCGAGGTCCCGGCGCTCGTCGATGAACGAGATCCACAACCCTTTGGTGAGGTAAGCTACCTCGCGAAATCGCTGAGCGAGCGTTTCAAAGTCGTAATCGATCTCGGCGAAAATCGTCTCGTCGGCCAGCCATGACGTCGTCGTGCCTGTCTCCGTGGACTTCCCCACCACCTTGAGCTCGCCGGTGGGCTTCCCGCGGGCGTATTCCTGGCGGTAGAGCTTGCCGTCGCGAGCGACCTCAACCCAGAGCTCGCTGGACAGCGCGTTCACAACCGATGCACCAACGCCATGGAGACCGCTCGAGACCTTGTAGCCGGCGCCGCCGAACTTCCCGCCGGCGTGCAGGACGGTCATCACCGTCTCCAGCGCCGACAGGCCTGTTCGAGGGTGCTTATCCACTGGGATGCCGCGACCATGGTCACGGACCGTTACCCAGTTATTCTCGTGGATGACGATATCGACTCGATCGCATGCGCCGGCCATCGCCTCGTCGACGCTGTTGTCGACGATCTCATAGACCAAGTGATGCAGACCGCGCTGATCGGTGCTGCCGATATACATGCCCGGGCGGCGGCGGACCGCTTCCAGGCCCTCGAGTACCTGGATGTCGCGTGCAGTGTAGTCCGAGGTCAACTGTTGCGCCATGCTCTAACCTGTCGCCTCACAGCGTTTTGGGTGATGTTTTGACATGAGGGGGAAATGACCCAAAGTCACTCTACCGTCTGATACGATAGTAGCACATTTGCGCTGAAATTACCAATGGGACGAGTGTTTGTTACGTTCTGTGGGAGTCATCGGCGGAGGCGCGCTGGGCCTGGCGGCGGCTCTTCGCCTGGCCCAGGCCGGAGTCCGAGTGACGGTCATCGAGCAGGAGTCCAGACTCGGAGGATTGGCTGTCGGGTTTGAGACGCTGCCCGAATCAAATGTAACGCTCGAGAAGTTCTATCACCATCTGTTCCGAACGGATCGTACCGCCATTCGGTTGATTCGTGAGCTGGGGCTCGCCGAGCGACTCATTTGGCAGACGCCGGTCACGGCGACCCTGCGCGGCGGGCGCGTCTATCCAATGACGCCAACAGGCATGCTGCGATTCGATCAGGTTCCGCTCGCGGACCGACTGCGACTGATTGCTACCCTCGCAGCACTGAAACTGGCGCCGAACGAGCGTCCGTTCGTGGGACAGACTGCGACAGACTGGACGCGACGATGGGCCGGCACGAGAGTCTATGACGCACTCCTGGGCCCGCTGCTTGCTGGAAAGTTCGGCTCACGGGCGCCGGAGGTCGCGATGGGGTGGCTGTGGAGCCGGTTCCACGAGCGCAGCCTTGCACTTGGGTATCTGCGCGGCGGCTTTCAGCAGCTGTACGACGCTCTCGGAGAGCGATTACGAGCCCTTGGCGGGGAGATCCTGCTGGGCACGCAGGCAACGTCGATCCGAGGGAATGGCGATGTTGTAACGATTGCCACGACGGATGGTTCTCGGGAGTTCGATCGCCTGCTGGTGACGGCGCCGCAGCACGTTCTGACCCGCCTGGCGCCTGAGCTGCAGAGCGAATACGAGCAGCTTCCCGGCCCCGACTTCTACAGCGCGCATGTGCTGATCCTCGCTCTCGACCGGCCGTTGACGGGCCAGTACTGGATCAACGTCGCCGATCCGGGCTATCCATTTCTGGTGCTCGTGGAACACACAAACTTCATGCCGCCCGCCGATTATGGGGGTCTGCATCTGGTCTACCTTGGGAACTACCTTCCCCCAGACGCACCGGTTTTCTCGCAGAGCGACGCCGAGGTGGTGGAATCGTACCTGCCCGCGATCAAGCGTCTAAACCCGTCGTTCGATGGCTCATGGGTGCGAGCGCATTGGGTCTTTCAGGCTCCGTACGCGCAACCAATCGTGACAGGGGGATATCTGGATCGGTTGCCACCGCACCGCACACCATTGCCGGATATTTACTTCGCGGCGATGGCGCACGTCTACCCTCAAGACCGCGGCCAGAACTACAGTCTTGCGCTGGGCGAGCGGATGGCAGCGATGATTCTTGGGGATGCGCGCGCGGCCTCGGGCGCGCAATGAATCTCGGGCTTCGCCCTCATCCTAACCTTCTCCCCCAGGGAGAAGGGATTATTGGCAGCCTATCCTTTAGGATGGTTCCCTATCTATGCTCGCGCCCCCACGAGGGATTGGGCCCATTTCGTGGTTGGCGGCGAGGACCTCGAGGAACTCGTAGACGAGATTGGCGGCGAGGAGACAGGTGATCTCAGACTGGTCGTACGGAGGCGAGACCTCGACGACGTCGATGCCGACAATCGGCAGGCCTTTCAGTCCACGAACAAGCGCCACGATCTCACGGCTTGTCAGTCCCGCCACCTCAGGGGTGCCGGTACCGGGGGCGTAGGCGGGATCGACAGAGTCGATGTCCAACGACACATACACCGGTCCCGAGACAGCTTCCCGAAGCAACTCGAGCGTCTTATCGACGCCAAGCTCGTAAAACTGGTCCGAGGTGAGCAGGTTGAGGCCGGCGTCGCGTGCCTCCTGCACCACCATCCCGGAGATCGTTCCACGGATCCCGACCTGAATCGAGTTCCGCAGCGAGATGAGCCCCTCGTCCGCGGCAATACGAAAGACCGTGCCGTGGTGGTAGGGTCGGCCCTCCGTCGGCTTCCAGAAGTCGGGATGGGCGTCGAAGTGAACGAGCGACACCGGCCCGTGGTGCGGATTCGCCGCGCGCAGGATGGGCAGGCTGATCGTGTGGTCGCCGCCCAACGCTATCGGTACGACGCCTGCTTGAAAGATGGGCGAGAATCCCTCACGAATCTGCTCGACGCCGTAGTCGATGTACTGCGGCGGGATGTTGAGGTCGCCGTAGTCGATGACCCTCAGTCGCTTGAATGGACCCCAGAGGTCATCCGGCCCGCCATGCGGACGGATCTGCGCGGTCCCCTGGCGGATTCCACGCGGGCCAAAGCGGGCGCCGGGGCGATGATTGACGCCCGTGTCGAATGGAACGCCGACTATCGCCACATCGGCGCGCGACAAGTCTCGACTGACAGGAAGACCCATGAACGAGTAAATGCCGGCGTAACGAACACCCTGCTGCCAGCCGGCGGGGTAGAGGCGATCGTCGGAGTTTGTCATCTATAGTAATGCTAGCCGTTTTCGAGTCCAAGTCGGGTCCAGTCAAAGAAAGCTGAGGCTCTTGCGATGGTCACCGTTCGCTACTCGCTCGATGAGTTCGCCCAGGACATGCAGACACTCCTGGCCGAGCAGCAGGACCAATCAACGCTCTTCGATCGCGGATCCGTATTTCTGGAGACGTTGCTGCACAACCCTGAGGCGGTGCCCGAGCAATATCAACGCGCAGCAGTGAACGGACGGCGCAAGGGCGGCGGCTCGTTCGTTCTGCACCGGTCACCAAGGCTGCTCGTAACCAGCGTCGTCTGGGGTCCCGGCAGCCACATCGGCCCGCACGATCACCACACGTGGGGGATGATCGGCGTGCTCCGCAACGGCATCCAGGAGACGCGCTTCGAGCGTGTAGACGATCGCCTGTCGGCTGAGCGGGCGAAGCTGGTCAAAAATCGCACCTACCTCATGCGAACCGGCGAGGTTTCCCTGCTGATTCCCGAGATTGACGAGATCCACCAGCTCGACAACTTCAGCGACAGGCCGACGATTGAGATCCATGTCTACGGCGACGAGCTCGGCGAGCTGCAGCGGTGTCAGTACAACGCCGAGACGGGTGAGATTACGTCGTACAAGAGCGGCAAGTTCGACAACTGCTGACAGGCCGGCAGTAGGCAATAGAGGCGGTCATCCTTCGACAAGCTTCAGGATGAGCGGGAACGGGTATACGTAGGGGAGGGTCTCGTGCCCTCCCCGTCCCGTGTTCGGAAATCTTGCAACGAGGTAGCGCAATGCCACGCCTGATCGTTTCGGCAGCCTTGGACTTCTTGTTCCAGACCGACTCTACGTTTGCGCTTGTCGACGTGCGCGAGTTCGGCGAGTACAACACCGCCCACATTCCCGGCGCCAGCTCGCTCCCTCGCCGGCTGCTCGAATTCCGATTTGAGCGGCTCGTACCCTGCCGCTCGGTCCAGGTCATTCTGTGTGATGACGATGGCCGGCGCGCATCGCTGGCGGCCCAGACCATCGAGCGCGCCGGCTACAACCGCGTTGCAGTGCTCGACGGCGGGCTGAACCGCTGGGCGACAGACGGGTTTGAGACCGAGTGGGGCATGAACGTGGTCAGCAAGGACTTCGGCGAGCGTGTCGAGGTATCGGCCCACGTCCCGACGATCGAACCGCTCGAGCTCGAGCGGCGGTTGCGGGAAGGCGAAAAGCTGGTCATTCTCGATACGCGGACGCCGGAGGAGTTCTCTCGCGCCTGCATCCCCGGCGGCCGTAGCGTCCCGGGAGGTGAGCTCGCCCTGCGCGTTACTGACATCGTGAGAGAGCAGCCCAGCGCTTCTGTCGTCGTGAATTGTGCAGGACGGACTCGTAGCATCATCGGCGCCAGGACGTTGCAGCGCATGGGCGTTCCGAACGTTGTCAGTTTACGCAACGGGACTTCAGGGTGGACACTTGCGGGCCTCGAACTGGAGCACGGGGCGACACATCTCGAGCTGCCGGCGCCGTCCGAGGAAGGTCGATCGGCGGCCGAAGCGTTCGGCCTTCGCGTCGCGGCAGAGGACGGCGTCCGTCTGCTGGACATCGACCAGCTCGAGCAGCGTATGTCGAGCGCGGGGGACGAGGCGACCTATCTCATTGATGTGCGAACGCGCGAAGAGTACGAAAGCGGCCACATTCCAGGCTTCTGGTGGTTTCCGGGCGGACAGGCCGTGCAGCGCGCAGATGACGTTGCGGCGGTCCGTAACGGCCATGTTGTCTTCTGCTGCGACGGCGTTGCCCGATCCACTGTGGCAGGGTCGTGGTACCGCCAGATGGGCTTCCTGACGCTGGACGACCTGCATCAGCTTCTAGCCGGCGACGAGAAGCCACCCGTGATATTTCTCGACCCGAGTGATCAGTTCGCATCCGGTCACATCGCAGGCTCACACTGGCTGTCGCGAAGCTGGCTGGAGATGGAGATCGGGGAGATCGCGCCCGACAACTCGCGACCGGTCGTCCTGACAGACTCAGACGGCCGCGGTGCTCTATTGGGAGCGATGACGCTGCGGGAAGCCGGCTACGAGCGGGCATCCGCTCTCGAGGGAGGGCTGCGCGCCTGGCACGCGGCCGGGTTACCGCTGGAGCGCGGCCTCACAGGCGTCATGCAGCCGCCGGCGGACGTTGTGGCGGCGGGCACCGACCGCACCTACGCGGACATGGTGCACTACCTGAGCTGGGAAGAGGCGCTCGGGCGGAAGTACCTTGCGGAGTAGAGCGTTGCGCGGCACCAGCGCCCGGGCACGGAGCATTGCTTGGGTTTCGCCCTCACCGTAACCCTCCCCACCGGGGGGAGGGGATGTCTTCTTCCGGGTTCGCCCTCAGAGAGGCAGCCGTATCAGTGCGCAGACGGGGGTGTCGACAGCCTGTGACTGGCGGGCGGGTTTGAAACCCGCCCCTACGGGAACGCTACCACTACGCACTAGGAGCCGACCGATGCCTGACCTTCTCCCGGGCGCCCAAGCGCTCAATTGCGGCCGGCCCTTGGACGCAACCGTTCCGGCGGTAGGTGACGGTTCCGGCACCAAGGATGGTTTCAGCAGTGGCCTGGCTACCGGCTCGTCGTAGAACGCGACTTCGCTCGTGTGCACAAGGTCGCGCTGCCCGTCCCCGATTCGCAGAGCTCGCGCACGGCGACCCGTTAAAATAAGAGGTGGGACTCCGATCCCTAACGTCAGGGCCACGGCTCAGCGCCGCACGCAGGAGGTCAGCAAACACTATGGCTGAGAGGAAACCTGGAACGCAGGCCACGCAGAAATCCGCCAAGAGCACCACTGCGATCGGCAAAGCGTCCAAGGGATTCACAAACGAGGAACGAGCCGCGATGAGGGACCGCGCCCAAGAGCTGAAGGCGGCCGCGCGCCGCGGCCCGCGCACGGACAAGGCGGACGGGGAAGGCGACCTGCTCGTGAAGATCGCAGAGATGCCGGAACCGGATCGCGCCATGGCCGAGCGGCTCCATGCCATCATCAAAGCCAGCGCGCCAGCCCTCTCGCCGAGAACCTGGTACGGGATGCCCGCGTATGCCAAGGACGGCAATGTTATCTGCTTCTTCCAAAGCGCGCAGAAGTTCAAATCGAGGTACGCGACGTTCGGCTTCAGCGACAAGGCGAACCTCGACGAAGGCGCCATGTGGCCGACCGCCTTCGCGCTGAAGGAGTTGACCACCGCCGAAGAGGCAAGGATCGGCGCGCTCGTGAAGAAAGCGGTGAGCTGAGGACTGACCTTGCATTCTTGGATTTTCAGTGGCCAGTATGTTCGCCGTCGATAATTCACAGAGCAGTGTGGACCGAAGAGGCCAGGCACGGCGAGTTCGACGTGGTCGCCGGCAGCTTCGAGGACCTGGCCAGCAAGCTGGGAGTCTAGCCACATCGGAAAGCTGATTTACTCGGCCATCGCGTCGCTGGACGGCTACGTGGCCGACGAGGGCGGCGACTTCGAGTGGGCTGCGCCCGACTCGGAGGTGCACGCCTTCATCAATCACCTGGAGCTTCCCGTGGGCACCTATCTCTACGGCCGGCGCATGTACGAGACGATGGCCGTCTGGGAAACGATGGACCCCGCGGGCCAGTCACGCGAGACGCAAGACTTCGCCGCCATCTGGCGCGCGGCCGAGAAGATCGTCTACTCGTCCTCGCTGGCAGAGGTGTCCACGCAGAGAACTCGGCTGGAGCCGAGCTTCCAGGTCACGACCGTTCGGGCACTGAAGGCGAGTTCGACCCGCGACCTTACCATCGGCGGCCCAACGCTGGCCGCGGAGGCGTTACGCGCCAGCCTAGTCGACGAGTTCCAGCTGTTCGTCGTACCGGTGGTGATTGGCGGCGGCACGCACTGGCTGCCGCGCGGCTGGCGCGTTCGGCTGGAGTTGTTGGACGAGCGGCGCTTTCGCGGCGGGATGGTGTACCTGCGCTACGCGGTAGCGTCCAGCTGACACGGATACCGGCGCGCCGCGGTCGTTATGAAGGGCCGGCAATGTTGCCGGTCGGCAAGGATATGATTATGCATCCGCCGCGGCAAGCATAGATTCATCGCCAACGGCGCGAAAGCGCCGCCGGCACGCCGACCGCCTTCGCAGGAGTTTCCCATGGCCGAACCAAGAACTGAGATTGACGCGCGATTCAGTGACCCGGGTGCCAGGGCCACCGCCTGGGACACGGCCCGCCAAGTGCTCGAGTCGGCCGATCTGTTCTGGATTTGCACGCATAAGGGCGGAAGTCGAGACTAGGGTGAGGGGCTATGCACTACCGTGTTTAGCCGTCGGCGAGTCGGCAGTATCTGTGCGCAGACCGAGGTGTCGACACCCTGAGACAGGCAGGCGGGTTTGAAACCCGCCCCTACGGGAACGCTACCCACCAGGTAAAGGGGTACGTAGACGATGTCGGCATAAGGGGGGCGCGGTTTAGCTTTCTGCGGCAGGAGCCAGAGAAGCCGGCTCGCGCAGCTCAATTGGAGCCTCCTCCAGCGCGCCGTCCCGGAGCCAGAGCACGCGATCGACGTAGCGGCGGTCCTCGACCTCGTGCGTAACCATCATGATCGTCTGACCCAGCTCACGGTTCAGTCTTCGAAACAACTCCAGCACCACTTGGGCGGACACGCTGTCGAGATTCGCGGTCGGCTCGTCCGCGAACAGCACCTTGGGGCGGTTGACGAGCGAGCGGGCGATCGCTACCCTCTGCTGCTCGCCTCCCGAAAGCTCGTGTGGGTAATGGTTCAAGCGATGCCCGAGGCCGACGGTCTCCAACAGTTCAGTGGCACGGCTACGGTAGTCTCTTGAGCCCAAGCCTCGTGCGAAGGCCGGAAGATAGACATTTTCGATCGCCGTCAACTCCGAGACGAGCGCGAATTCCTGGAACACGTAGCCCAGGAAGTTCAGCCGGAACTTGGTCCGTTGACCGTCGCTCAGCCGGCGCACGTCGGTGCCATCGATGCTGATTTCCCCGGACGTTGGGTTGTCGAGCAGGCCGAGTAGATGGAGCAGGGTGGACTTTCCCGAGCCGCTTCTGCCCATGATCGCGACGAACATGCCGTCCGGAATTTCGAAGGACACATCCCGCAGGGCGACAGTGGGCACTCTGCCGCCATACGTCTTGCTCGCGTTCCTGACCGATATCACGCGTCACGCCCCCCAAATGGCTGAGATGATGTTCTGACGAGCGACGCGCCACGAGGGGATGACGCCGGCGATGATGCCGGCGAGCAGGATGCTGCTGATGCTCAGAACGTTACCAAGTGCACTAAAGGACAAATGGAGCTCACCCAGGGGCAGGCTGAACGGGTGGGCTCGAAGGTATGGGTCGAGTCCCAGAAACACGGCCACGGAACCCAGGGCTACTCCACATGTTGAATAGAAGAGTGATTGGAACATATACGAGATGATAATGACCCTTTGCTCGATGCCAATGGCCTTGAGGATGCCGATCTGCCGTCGTTTGCTGATGGCGTTCACGTAAATGAGAACAAAGATCGTTATCGCCGCAACCATGACGCTTACGACGGCTACCACAAAGCCGATTGCGGAAAATGCAAGCGTAATTGGTGCTATCTGCCCCAATAGCTCGGTGTAGTCGCTAACCTTCAAGTTTGGCGCTACCTGGCGAATGCTGTTGGCGTAGTCATCGAGCGTCGTATACGTCGGATCGACGCGCACCAGGATTTCCGAGGCGTAATTGGAGACTGAAAGTACGGACTCAAGCTCTTTGTAGGAAACGAAGGCGAACGCGGAAGCGAAACCGACTTGATAGACTCCCTTAATCGAGTACGTACGGCTAACCCCGTTGGAATAGGTGATCTGAATCTTCTCGCCGGGTTTGGCTCCGCCGAGATTGCCCAAGAAGCTGGGACCGTACCCACCCGCGACGTCGGCCCCGAGGATAATCTCGTCGCTTTGGGTCTGATCGAGATAGCCTCCCGACACCATGTGCTCGGCGATTGAGGTCACCTGGCGTTCTTCGGCCGGGTTGATTCCGATGATCGGGGCCCCGACGAGAACGGAATGGCCGTTCTTGTCACGGTCGTAGGCCAGCGACCCACTCGCCGAATAGTGGCGCGCGGTAGCGAGCACGCCGGGAATCGTCTCGATCCGGCTGCGCAGGTCGAGTTGATCGGGGATGAACGATCTCTGAATCGGGGCCTGTTGCGGATCGACGTCGATGTAGGAGGTCGTCGACTCGATCGACTGCTGGATGATCGCTGCCGAGACACCGGCGAGGATTCCCGTGATGAACATGAGGTTGAGGAAGCTGAGGAAGAGGATGAAGACGAGCAGCGCACTTGTCGAGAGTTGGGCCCGGGCGACGGACCGAATCGCCAGAAAGAGCGCGACTTTCAGTTCTCGCATGCCGCCCAATCGCGCCTGAATGATAACTGGAGGAGGCGCTCCAGATAAGTGGAGCAACTGCTCCAGATATTGTCAACCCATCGACCGGTACCTATACTCAAGACCATGAGACTCAGGCCATGAACGAACCCCTGCTCAGGGCCGACGCGCGCGCGAATCGAACGCGGCTCATCGATGCTGCCCACGCGGTCTTTCGAGAACGCGGTCTCGATGCCGAGATGAAGGAGATTGCCGATCGCGCCGACGTGGGGATTGCGACGCTGTACCGCAATTTCGCTACCAGGGAGGACCTGGTTGCCGCGATGGTGGCTGAGGTTCAAGAGCGGATGGAGAGCACCGTACGGGAGGCGCTCATTCCGACCGATCCATTCGACGGGATGCGGTCGCTCCTGCTCGCCGGCTTCCAGATGCTGGATGAATACGGCTACCTGATGGCGGTCATTCACGAGAATGGTCGTGTGGATAAAATGCAGCACCTGAGCAAGTCCGAAGAGATCATCTCCGCCCTGGCCGAGCTGGTCAAGCGAGGGATGGCAACCGGCGTCTTCCGCGCGGATCTTGACGTGGAGCTCAGTGCGCTGCGAATTCTCACCTCATTTCTGCCACCTCTTTACCGCCAGCTTCGTGAGACGCGCAGCGTTGAAGAGATCGTGCGCGCTCAGACAGACCTGCTGCTGTATGGCATGGCGCGGGGAACAGCGCAACGGTAGTGAATCGATGAGCCGCAAGCTCAGCGCTCGCGGCTCATCGCCGTCAGCTGAGCTGCATCATCCTGCGGACCGCCTCGAAGATCGCGCCGCTGCCTTCGGCCAATGATCTACTGCTGCTGAAGTGGTCGGCGTACGCTTGGACCAGCCTCTCCACCGAGCCGCCGTGCGCCTTGATCGCGGCGGTGATCGCCGCTGCGTTGTCAGGGACGTCCGGGAAGGCCGACTCTTCGACTGTCGTGACGACGACGGTGTGGGGCGGCGTTCGCTCTATTGACCTGGACAGGTGCTGCACGTAGCGCGCCGCGGCACTGTTATCAAATTTGATGTCCTCCTCCGTGCGGTCGTAGCGGCCGCTGAACAGGACCAGTCCCTGCACCACATCACCCGGAAGGGCCGGCTCGGCGGCCCAGGGACGGAGAGCAACCGCGGCGGCCAGCGACGCTCCGGCCGAGGTCCCCGACAGGAAGATTCGTGCCGGATCGCCACCGTGCGCGGCGATGTGCTCCGTCAGCCACCGCAAGCCCAACTCGACATCGTCACAGGAGTCGGGGTAGGGGGCGTCGGGAAGCAGGCGGTAGCCCATGGCAACGAACATGCCGCCGTGCTCCAGGACGCCGCGGCCGACGTAGCCCTCCGCACCGGGCGCGCCGTTGCGGAAGCCGCCACCGTGCAAGAACACCAGTACCGGTGCGGACGTCGCCTGCTTCGGGTGGTAGATGTCGAGGACCTGTTTCGAATGCGTACCATAGGGCACGTCCAGCTCGTGACGGTATTCGGCGCGCATGGCTTCTGTGCGCACCCGCTTCTGAGCGGCGCGCTCTTCGGGTGTCAGCGGAGCCGTGGGGGCCGGGCGATTGGTGTCGGTGGTCATGTGTGGCTCATCTTCTCTCCTCTAATCACCATACCTGAGTAGGCTACGATACGCGCCAGAAGGAACCGCAACCTGCCTCACCCCAGGCAATTTGCACAACGGAATTTATACAGGAGCGGGACGATGCTGAGCCCAGAAGAGAATGAGCTGGTAACGCATGTGGGGCCCGGCACGCCGATGGGGCAGGTGCTGCGCCGCTACTGGATGCCGGCGGCGCTGTCCGAGGAGCTGCCGGAGCGCGACGGCACGCCTGTCCGCGTGAGGCTGCTGGGGGAACGGCTGATCGCCTATCGAGACAGCGAGGGACGAGTTGGTCTGCTGGGGGAGGCGTGCCCGCACCGCCAGGCGTCGCTCTGGCTCGGCAGAAACGAGGAGTCAGGGCTGCGCTGCGTGTATCACGGCTGGAAGTTTGACCTGAACGGCGACTGCGTCGATATGCCGTGCGAGACGCCCGAGACGGATTTTCACGAGAAGGTGCACGCCATGGCGTACCCGACCGTCGAAGCCGGCGGAGTGATCTGGGCGTTCATGGGTCCCGCCGAGTACCAGCCGCCGCCTCCCAACTTCGAATGGGCGATGGCCCCGGAAACGCACCGTTACGTCACCAAGACGTGGCAGGAATGCAACTGGCTGCAGGCGCTGGAAGGCGGAGTCGACAGCGCACACTCGTCCTTCCTGCACCGGGCGCTCGGCAAAGCAGTGCCGGGTGGCGGACTCAGCGGCACCGGTTACCGCGCCCGCTCGGGTGCACCGAAGATCGAGGTCCGAACAACGGATTGGGGGTATACCTACGCCTCAATCCGTCCGCTCGGTGAGGAGGGCGACTATGTGCGTGTGTACCACTACGTTATGCCCTTCCATCAAATTCGGGCCGCGCAGATGCAGGACAGCGCAGGCTGGCGGCCGCTGATTGCCGGGCATGCCTGGGTGCCCATGGACGATCAGAATTGCATGTCGTTCAACTGGCGCTACCACTTCGGCGAGGAGCCGCTTAACGACGGACCAGAGCTGCTGAGCTACTCCGGCGGCGGAAACGAGGACCATATGTCGAACTTCCGCAAGATTCGAAACATCGATAACGACTGGATGATCGACCGGCAGGCGCAAAAGACGAAGACGTTCACCGGCATCGAGGGGATTAACACGCAGGACCACGCGGTGCAGGAGAGCATGGGGCCTATTGTCGATCGATCGCAGGAACACCTGGGCAGCATCGACCGGGCGATCATCGCCACGCGCAGGCTGCTCCTACAGGCGGTCAAGACCGTCGAGGACGGCGGCTCGCCACCGGCGGCAAACGACAGTTACTACCGCATCCGGGCGCTCGAGCGGCTGCTCCCGGCGGGGACAGCATGGTGGGAGGCAATGGCGCCCGACCTCCTGGGTGAGCGGGAACCAGTGGCTGCAGCGGGGTGACCTATCCCCCCGGCCCCTTCCCCTCGGGGGAAAGGACACGACCGATCCCCCGTCCCCTCCCCAATGGTGGAGGGGGACCGTCAGTCCGCGATTAGAGAAAGCACAGGCGATTGATGGCTGAGCAGCAATACTGGCCGGCGCTGAGCCGGCGACTGGCGCGGCGGAGGCTCATCGGCGGCTTGGCCGTGGCAGGCGCGACGCTATCGGTCGCGGGACTGGCCGGCTGCTCGACCACCAAGCCGCGCGGGGCGGCTACGGCGCCGGCCGGACAGGCCGCGGGCGGCCCGCAGCAGGGCGGCACATATAACGCAGCACTTGCAACGAACGCAACGCTCGATCCGCAGACCCTATCACAGGCGCCGACCAACACCCTTGCGGGCGCCGTCATGAGCAGGCCGTTCCGCTACAAAACGGGCGCCGACCCCAGCACGATCACGAACCATGACGTCGAGCCGGACCTGGCAGCAAGCGCAGAGTCTCCGGACGCCATCACCTGGACGATAAAATTGCGCCCGGGCGCAACCTTCCACAACGTCTCTCCGGTCAACGGCCATGCCGTCGAGGCGGAGGACGTAAAGGCGACCTACCTGCGCGCGCTCAAGCTGCCGAATAACCCGAACCGCGGTGCGCTGGGGATGATCGACCCCGATCAGATCCAGACGCCGGACAAGTCAACGGTCGTCTTCAAGCTCAACTATCCGTACGCGCCGTTTCGCGGGATCCTCGCCTCACCCGCATACTCATGGATCTTCCCGCGCGAGGCGCTGGCGGGGAGCTACGAACCTGCGAAGACGATGATCGGCAGCGGGCCATTTCTTGTTGACAGCGTGACGCCCGACGTGGAATTCAGCGTCAAGAAGAACACGAGCTGGTTCGAGTCGGGTCGACCGTATGTCACCGGCATCCGGTTCGCGGTGATCCCGACGCAGGCGCAGCAGGAGGCGCAGATCACCTCTGGGCACCTGGACGACGCCCAGATCGGCCAGAACGACCTGGACATGATGACGCGGAGCAACCCGAACGCGGCGCTGATCAAGATTCCGCCCTCGACGGGCGCGAACATCTACACGCAGCAGGGCGATCCGACGTCCGTGTTCATGGACGTGCGGGTGCGGCGGGCGCTGTCGATGGCGTTCGACCGCGAGTCCCTGGCGAAGGCCGTGTTCAACAACCAGTATGTGAACTCGCTGTTCGTCCCGACGTTTCTGGGCAAGTGGTCGCTGAAGATGGAGCAGCTCGACGCGCGGGTGTCGGGGTACTACAAGTACGACCCGACCGAGGCGAAGATGATGCTGCGGAACGCGGGTGTGACCAATCAGTCGTTCAAGTTCGCCTTCACGATCTCGAGCAACAGCTCGGCAGACCCGGGACGCAATAACACGGCCGAGACGCTGAACAGCATGATCAACGCCATCGGGTTCAAGACGACGCCAACGCCGATCGACTTCGCCAAGGACTACATCGACTCCGGCAAGGGCTACCGGCAGGGCTTCTACCCGAAGGACACGATCGTCTACGGCAACAGCCAGGCGTTTACCGAGGTCGATGATTTCGTCTTCGGCTACTTCCATTCCAAGAGCACGCAGAATCAGGTGCGCGTGAGTGACCCCTCGCTGGACGCGATGATCGACAAGGCGCGAACGATCGTCGATGAGGACGCGCGGCTGAAGGCGTATCTGGACATACAGAAGTACGTGGCGGACAAGGCCTACATCATCCCCGTCGGCTGGGGCCTCGGCTTTTGGATGGTGCAGCCGCGGGTCCAGAACTACCAACAGGGCAGCACGGCCGGTGTCGCGGTCGAGACGTACGCGAAGGTCTGGCTGAAGGCATAGGCAGTGGGGAGTAGGCAGTCCGGCTGGCGGCGCTGGTGCGGGTTGTCCGGGGAGCGCCGGCTCTTGCCGGCCCGTGCGGTGGGGCGCGCCGGCGAGAGCCGGGGGAAACCGCGATAGTTCCAGGGCTGATGGTTTAGAAGTCGTTTCTGGTGCGACCTCGATCCTATAGGGACCAGAAACGAATTGCCGTAGCGGGTCAGGCCCTGTGCAGACATCAGACGCAACCACATCGGCATGGGCGCCCTTGCGCATTCGGGTGTTCCGGGCCCTCTGGCTCGCCGTACTCGTCGCCAACATCGGCGACTGGATGCAGACGGTAGGCGCCCAATGGCTGCTCGTTCACCAGCCCCACGCCTCAATCCTCGTTTCGCTGGTCCAGACGGCGGACCTTCTGCCGATTCTGCTCGTCGGGCTGCCCGCTGGGGTACTTGCAGACATCGTCGATCGGCGCTGGCTGCTTATCATCGACCAAGGCGTACTTGTCATTGTCGGGACCTCCCTCACCGTCCTGACCATAGCGGGCCAGATGTCGCCGGCCCTGCTGTTGCTGTTCACGTTCGTGCTCGGTTCCGCGGCCGCGATCGGGACACCTGCCTATCAAGCACTCATTCCCGATATCGTGCCCCGTCCCGAGGTGCGGGCCGCGTCGGCACTCGGGGCCATCAACATCAACCTGGCCAGGTCGGTCGGCCCTGCCATCGCCGGCGTGCTGATCGCGCGTATTGGGGTCGGGGCGGTCTTCGCCGTCAACACGGTAACATTCGTCATCTTTGGACTCGTGCTCATTGCCTGGCACCCGCCGGCCCGCACAGCGCCCGTATTTCCCGAGCGCTTCGTCGCCGCCCTGCGAGCCGGTGGGCGGTACGTGCGCTATTCCCCCGTCGTGCGCCGCATCCTCCTTCGTTCGGCGCTGTTCCTTGGGCCAGCCAGCGCCCTCTGGGCCTTGCTGCCCCTCATTGCGAGCGAGCGACTCGCGTTGGGTGCCGGCGGCTACGGGCTCCTACTTGGTGCATTGGGCGCCGGCGCCGTTATCGGGGCGCTCATGCTGCCCCAGATTGTGTCAAGACTGTCGGGGAACGCGATGGTCGTAGCCGCGAGTGCTGTATACACGGTGGCGTTACTCGTGCTCGTTTTGGTACGCAACACAGCGGTCGTCCTGCTCATCCTCGTCCCGACCGGTGTAGTGTGGATTGCGATCCTCGCCACCATGAACTCCACCATGCAGCTCTTCCTGCCCGCATGGGTCCGCGCCCGCGGGCTCTCTATCTTTCAGATGGCCCTCTTCGGTGCTCAGGCGTTCGCCGCGCTGGCCTGGGGCCTGATCGCAGCACAGGTGGGACTCGTGGCGACCTTCCTGATTGCAGCAGCGTTGATGGTCGCAGGAGTGGCGACGAGCCGGCGCTGGCCCCTCGTTGACACAACCGGTATGGACCGCGATGTGGCCGCGTATTGGCCCGAGCCACACCTCGTTCTCGAGTCCGAGCCGCAGGGGGGCCCGGTCGTCGTGGTGCAGAGATATACTGTTGCTCCCGACAATGAGCGGCCGTTTCTGGAGGCAATGGAGCGCGTGCGCCACTCGCGAATGCGGACCGGGGCGACCCAGTGGGGGCTATTCAGGGACGGAGAAATAGCGCAGCGCTTCGTCGAGCTATTTGTCGTTCCCTCTTGGGAGGAGCACCTGCGACAGCACAGCGAACGCCAGACTGGCACAGACCGGCAGAACGAACAGCGAGCCCTCGCGCTATCGACAACACCGCCCGACGTATCGCACCTCGTAGCGGCCGAGATCGATCAGTGAGGAGACTGGTAGGCCCGAGATTGGGCCGCATTGAATTGACCGGGTTATCCGAGCGTTGGTAGCATGAATCTACTTCTGAAGGTCGCGCGATGCGGCCGGCGGTATCCATGGCGGGGTAGCTCAGTCGGTAGAGCAGCGGACTCATAAGCCGCGTGTCGTGGGTTCGAATCCCTCCCCCGCTATTTCCCCTTTAGCTTCTGAATTCGCAAGACTCCGAGATCATGTCCCGTCCCAGCCTCTTGCCGCTTGCTGGACTGCCTTGCTAGAACCGACCAATCCTTTGAAGCTCAGTGCCTGAGGGCTAGAGGCTTTCAGGTCAAACATGGTCGCGAAGAAGCGACACAGCCACCTAAAGAAGGAAGTCGCCGAACGTTACGCGGCGCACATCGATGACGAGGTCGGGCACTTCCTCTACCGACTTAGGGCCGATGGTGACACTTTTTACCGCCGCTTCCTCAGTGGGTACGGTGACCAGATTTACTGTCGGTTCGCCATCAAGGATCATCTGCGAGCTAATGTGTAGGGTAAAGCACTGGTCCAGGTGGCCGGACCCGTATGCGAGCGAGCGAAGTCCGGCGGTTTCCAGCCGGCGCGTAGACCGCGCAACCATAGAGGCCATCCCAGACCAGCGCCGCCCCATCGAACCGTGCGTGACCTTTTCGATCACACGGCTCTCCGATGGTGTTCACACCGAAGCGTTCGCGGGACTGCCATACTGCACCGTTCCAGAGAGGCGATAGACGCCCAACGACTGCAACCAGGCAGCGTTGTGGCGTGTTCCCCACCCACGGCCGGACCGACCTCGCTTCTTGCTGTCAAACAAGGCGAGGCGTTCCTGGACGTAGCTGTCGATCTGGACAAACTTCCGGCTGGAGTTACCCCAGCGGAAGTAGTTTCCCCACCCACGTATCACCGGATTGAGCCGCCCCACCACCTCTGCAAGGTCTCGGGAAAGCTGGCTACGAGGACCGATCACCGCGCGCACTCGGGCACGGATCGCCATGAGCGCGCGCCGCGACGGCCACCGCTGACAGAAGCTCCGGCCACGGTAGCGCCATGAAGCCACCCGCCGGATGTGGAACCCAAGAAAGTCGAAGCCTGCTGCTCCCTGATCCAGGTCGACGACGCGCGTCTTCTCCGGATGCAGGCGCAGCTTCAGCCTGTCCAGGGTCGCCTGCAGCCAGACGAGGGCTGCCTGCGCCTGTGCCTCCGTCCGGCACAAGACCACAAAGTCATCCGAGTACCGGATGAGCTTGCCCAAATGGCCGGCTTCCTCTTCCCAGAGCACATCGAGTGCATGGCCGTAGATGTTCGCCAGCAAGGGCGATATTGCTCCGCCTTGCGGTACACCCGTGCTGGTTGACCGGATGACTCCGTCTTCCAGCACGCCAGCCCGCAACCACAGACGCAGCAGGCGCAACACTCGCCGGTCACTGACCCGCTCCGCGACGAAGCGCAACAACAGGTCGTGGTCCAAGCTCCCGAAAAAGTCCGCAACATCCCCATCCACCACCCAGTTCGCGCCGGCGTTCACTTCCGTGCGAATCGCTTCCAACGCTTGGAGAGCACTCCGCTTGGGCCGAAAGCCGTACGAACTCGGCCGAAAACTCGCCTCAAAGAGCGGTTCGAGCACGAGCTTGCAGGCCGTCTGGACGACACGGTCCCGCACGGCTGGGATGCCCAGCGGACGCCGTTCCCCAGGCCTGCCTGGTTTCGGAATGTAGACGCGTCGCACTGCCGCTGGCCGGTAGCGCTTCGCCTCTAGCCGTGCTCGCAGTTCCGCCAGCATCCGCTCAACCCCATAGGCTTCGATAGCCGCGATGGTCTCGCCGTCAATGCCTGCGGCCCCACGATTCTGCCGTACCTGTTCCCAAGCCCTCTGGAGAATATCTGGCCGGCTCATCCGGTCATAGAGAGCGGGGAAGCGGCGCTTGGGGTCCCGCTTCGCCGCGGCGTACAGTGCTCGCTGCAGTGCGCGGACTTTATCACTGGGGTCGTTGACTTGCGTCATGCCCTACCCGCCCCTGTCATCGAGCACGCCACCAAAGTGCGGGGCCTTCCCTCCTGCCAGGTTCTGTTGTCCTGGCGCTCCACAGTACTATGCCCCGCTCCGACTCCCTCCGTGCCGCCAGCGATTTCGGCGTGCAACCTTATACGCCAGCTCGCTTCCGCCGTGTTCAACCCCACGGACGGGCACGGGAGGGCCTCCCCAGTTCATCGCCTGGCCGTGTCCGCATGCCACGTCCCATACGCCGGAGCGGTTCCGGATGCATCGCCAGACCTTCATCCGGACTGTTGCCTTCGCCCAAATCTGCCAGGCTCGGCCCGCTCGGTACCTCACGGTTTTCCACTTTCGACGCGGCAGACTTCGCTTTATGCTGCGGCCTGCGGACTTGCTCCTTTCCAGGATGTGACGCTCCGCTTCGACGCTGAAATTTCGCCCAACGCCGGGAGCCTGCTACCGGGCCCTCTGGCGGTTACCCGGACCGGACTCGCACCGGTTGGCCAGGGGATGCTTCATCTGGGCACGCCAGAAGTTGTGGGAAAAGCCGTCCAGCGCGCCGCATGTTAGGCCGCAGTTGCGACCGGTTCTGGCAGTGGCTTCCGTAGCCGGATGCCCTCCTTGAAGACACATCCCTCCAGCACCAGGGTCATCAGGTTCTCGCCGCCATTGAGGGCCCGCCAATTCTGCCCAAGCCGCTGAATGACCTTGAAGACCAGGTACAGCGCGGTCTCGCGCTGCCGCATGCGTTTGGTGGCGTCGGTCCGCAGCCGC
>Ga0193751_1000841_pt1 | contig 21401 bp, 20 predicted proteins | sample L1c2metaG_FD_143050 | JGI IMG/M metagenome (GOLD analysis project Ga0193751, IMG submission 143050) | Soil microbial communities from a riparian zone of the East river system, Colorado, United States - L1c2 | ecosystem: Environmental > Terrestrial > Soil > Riparian zone | place: USA: East River... | reverse complement strand
CTGCGACGGGTCCAGAGAGTGCGCGATCATTCCTCGTCCCGAACGACTCCTGGAATGTTCGCTATTACCAGCCAGACACGCCCAAATATCTGGAGAGACTCTATTTTGCAGGTCATCCCTAGCCGGCGGAAGGGGCCCCCATGTCGCTGCAACCTGCGAGCCGCTGCTGCCAACAAACTCATTGCCTATTCGCGTATCGGGAGTGACGACCAAGATTGTCAGAGTAGTCGCGGGTGACAAGCGAGCGCTGATCGCGAATCTGGTGTCAATAACAGTAGGCGATACATTCCTCGCCGATCATCTGGTGTTCCGTCAATCTGTGTGTCTCAAATAATCTAGTGGTCGCTTGACAACTGAGTCCGCAATGATCGCCATGTCACGAGCCCCGGGTAGAGCAGCTGTAAGAATATACAAATTTGCTGCAAGCAACATGACTAGTGAGAATTATCCTGCTCTGTTTCGGTCGGCAGATGATGCTTCGGACAGGAAGCAATCGCTTTATCTCATGCTCATTCGTTGTGAGTATCTTCTGCTATTTGTCGCCGCGGTCATTTCCACGGAGCTGTTTGAGAGTGCAACCTTTTACTTATTCTACGCATTCATATTCGTTCTCGCAATTTGCCTCCTGCTTGCGCGCGCTATGATGGAGCCTGAGCAGGACTGGTACCACTGCCGCGCCCTCGCAGAGAGCGTTAAAACCCTAACTTGGCGGTACGTAATGCAGGCTCAACCATTTTCGAGTGGCCTGGCACCACCAGTTGCTCGGACTGAGTTCATACAACATCTGCAACGAACACTTGATGAAAATCGGAGTACCGCCGAAGAGATTGAAGCAGAATGGTCAGATCAAGACCAAATCACTCCAGAGATGGAGCGGCTAAGAAGCCTAACATTAGAAGAAAGAAAGGCCGTTTACCTTCGCGATAGAGTTCAAGAGCAACGCTCGTGGTATAACCGTAAGGCGATTAGCAACAAAAAACTGGCCAAGATGTGGATTGGACTTGGTGTGTTTTGCTATGTGGCAGCCATCGCGCTTGTTCTTAGCAGAATTCGATTTACCGACTGGCATTACTGGCCGATTGAGCCCATCATCGTATTGGCCTCGTCGATTATTGGCTGGATGCAAATAAAAAAATTTAATGAGCTTGGAGCTGCATATACAGTAGCAGCTCACGAGATTGGACTCATTATCCCGCGATTGCTCGATGTTTCTGGCGATGCAGAGCTTTCTGCTTGCGTGAACGAGGCCGAGTTAGCGTTCTCTCGCGAGCACACAATGTGGATAGCGCGCCAATCTAATTAAGGAGAGTTCTAGATGGGCGACAAGGATATCCATCTTGACGGTCATGATGACAAGTAGGCATCGGCTAGGGGATAGAACAAAATCAAAAACATTAATCTTAAAGACCGCATGAGAGAATCGTCTGCTGTTCTTGTACTGATCGGCGACAAGCCCGCCGCAATGAATGGCTCAAGGTCCGCATAGCTTCAGTCACAGGGACACGGCTAGCTGGGAATCACAAAATTATAAATATAGCGTTCCAATTACCTCCATGTTCAGTATCAAGTTCAGTGCATCACGTCGCAAGATGAAAGTTGTGCCGCGCGTCACAGTCAATAACGCTGGCCCAGATTTCTAGTTGAAACTTTCGAACCCGCCTTTTAGGCTACGACTAGCCGTCCAACCACGAGTTGGCGACGCCGCTGTCGCGATAAGCCCCTCATGGGTGGAGAACGCGACCGATGCGCGTGTACGAGGCGATAGTAAGAGGGTTGGAGTTTGTAGGCGTCGATGCGGCGTTCGGCGGCGCGGGCGAATACGCCGCGAGCCTATTGGCTCTTAAGCATCCCAGCAAGATCAAGCCTGTGGTGGTCGCCGGCGCGATCGCCGATGTGCTCCGCCAGCGTAAGCCAGTCATCATGTCCATTGGATTCGGTGCGATACGCATCAATGACCACAGTCCTGTTGCGCCACTTCCACGAACTAACCGCGATCCCGCAACGTTCGTCCAACGCGTTTACCCCTTGGTAAACATTTTGGCGATGTTCTTCGCATGGGAAGTTTCCCATGCATGAGATTTTCATCAGCTATTCCCGCCGAGACATTTCCACCGTTCGGGCACTGACGACGGCCCTGTCTCAAAAGGGGCTCACAGTCTGGGTTGACAGAAGCGACATCCAGGAAGGCGATGCTTACGATACCCAAATCGAGGAGGCGATCGCCCAAACCAGCGTCGTCATCGTTTTGTGGTCCGAGAGCTCGATCAGATCCCATTGGGTCCGTGCCGAGGCGGCTTACGCCTTGGCTAAACATAAGCTGTTGCCGATTACGATCGATCAAAGTCGGCCGCCACTTCAGTTCATGCAAATTCAGACGCTCGATTTCGGCGGCTGGCAAGGCAGTTGCGAGGACGAGACATTCGAACGTCTTTTGGCTGCCTTGTCCAAACGCCTTGATCGTCAACTTTCCATCAGTCGGTCAGTCACCGCTGCCGCGATCACGGCGGCCGCGCCTGGAACCACTATCCTGCCGAAGATGGATGTCGGTCAGAACTGGATCGCCAGAATATTTGTCGATGGTATGGTAGCGGTCGGTTTGCGCTTTCCGGAGAAGATCATCGAAGACGAATTTCAGGACCATTTCTGCAACCGCATGTATGGCATCGCCCAATTTGGGATGCTACTGGGGTTTATCGCCTACGTCGTCTACGGCGTTTCCGATTTGGCGGGCGACGCCGCAATTAGCTCGACGCGCTTTCGGTACATGGTCGCCTCCCCGGCACTCTTGCTGTTCTACTTCTTTAGCTTTAAGGAATTCGCCAAAAGGCATTCCCAACTTTATATCTCCGCCTTCGCCGTTACGCTTGGCGTTTGCCTTTATATCACAGTTCGGTTGCTTGGGATCGAGACACCCTTCCGCATCGAGACTGGAAACGCCACAATGAACTTCATTTTGGTATTGGGCCTCCTCGCGCTGCTTCCACTGAGCGTCGTTTCGACTGCATTGATTGGCACCGTGATAGCGGGATTACATGCGCTCATTATGATCGAGACGCAAATTCCGCTCGCGACAAGCTGGCTAAATTATCTTCATGTCCTTTCAATGTGGACCATCGCCTGCTGCATCGCGTATTGGCGCGAATATCAGCAGCGGCGCTCGTTCGCGGCGGAACTGACCTGAACCGCAAACAGTCCTGCCAAAAGCGCACAAATACGCATGATCTCGGACATGGCTGCGCGGTCAGGCGTCATTGCCCAACATGACTTGCATTATCACAAATACTAAGACACTGATCATTAAAAGGGAGGCCGAATATTAAAGGGGCTGATAGCAGCTCTCGGCCAACGCTAGTCATCGGGTAAAACGGTGCCCTCATGTCTAACACACGCGCAAGTCAGCCGAGACATTTTGCAGTATCATCGGAAAATCTGGCGCTCTATGAAGTGCAGAGGCCGTTTATCGAGCCGATCCTACGATCATGTAGACTTTGGAATACCACCTTCGATGCGCTTTTTTATGACGTTGGTTTACTTACTACGGCCCTTTTGACGAAGGGTACGATAGTGGTGACGGAGGCGAGGGCGAATTCGCCGAAGCATCCCCTCACAATCCTCGATCTTACTGCACAGTCTAACCCGAGTGGCTCGATCATCATCGTGGACGCCAACCTAGCGCCCTATGTGGGCAAGCCGTTTCTCGACATGAAAGAGTTCTTTGAATTTGCGAATGATGGAGAGGGCGCTGAAATTCACACGCTGACCGTCACGGGTGTTGGAAGCTCCGCATTTGGATCGGTTGCCTTTGCCTGGGACGCATCAGAAGCCCTCGGCGAACCTGTCGCCGCCATCGTGCCAGGCTATGGCCTTGCTGATGTCGTTCCGCAGGCGCTTGGCGGTTGGTTCGGCTTCGAAATGTACGATGTGTTGCAAAACGCAACTCAGGAATTTCTTGCGACCTTTGCGCCGACGCTTGCCATGATGGGAAAGGATCTCGCACGCAGTACGCCCGGGCGCGAAACGGCCGCGACCGGTGCGCCTGTATTTCGTCACGGGAGCGCCGCTTCCGACGATGTTCATGCGATCCTCCAAAGTGTTCCTGGAATCACCCGGATCGTCGGCCACAGTAAAGGAGCTTTGGCGATTGAGAATGCTTTGCGATCCCTTGCCCCGGACCGAACTAAGCAAATTGCAGTGCATACCTTCGGGTGCGTGATTTCAGAGGGCGTACCTTGCCGAAGCTACGCTCAGCATTTGGGCCTAATCGACGCACTTGGAACCGTAAACTCCCTCGGCAATTCGCCGGAATACCGGCCCTTTGCGGATCACAGTACAAACACGCTCATTCCATGGAGTTTGCAGGTTGCCAAAGCATTGGACTAATTGAGTCTCCGAGATACTCATAGTGATAGGAGGCCCTTTTTAGATGGCGTGGCAAATCTCTTATCGGAGCTAGGGCTCTTCCGCCCCCCGGAATGCTTCAGTTCATGCTCGCGAAGCCATACTGCAGTTCGAATCCAAATTCCCCGTCAGTCCTTCAGCTAACAACTTCTCTTTAGTAGGCTCAAATGGCTCTGGAAAGTGCGCGCATTGGTGCCGCTTTGGAGACGACCAGAGCAAGAACGAGTCCCTAAAGCACGAGAGGGCTTTTCCGGCCCCGGTGGAAAGTTCAATTGGCTAACGGCAAAAATATCCTAGTCAGCTGTTCGAGACTAATGTCGAATCCTGCGGCACCTGGATGACCACCTCCGCCATAGAGTTTGGCAAAATCCCCACAATGGATGTCGCCCGGCCGTTCCCGCGATCTGACGGAAACGGTCACATCGCTATCCTTTCCGGTGCACCATATTGCAACCATCTTGTAGGCGTCAGCGCCGCTACGCTGATAAACTACTTCGGCCAGGTCACTTGCCATGAACTGGGGCGCGTTTACCAGTGCAACTTGATCGGCGACTGTGGCTCCGTCGCGTGTCCAGTTGACTACACATTCGACGCAGTTCACGGCAGCCTTCAGGAGCTGTTGCTTCTGGTACGCGACAATCGGCATCCCTTTGAGAACTGCGTCCTGGGGTTCGTCACAGAATTTGGCCCACGAATGAAAACTGAATGGCACCGTATCCAAGTACAAATGGAGCGCTTCGATTACATCGACGTATTTTTTGTATGCGTCACGTCTCTTGTGCCACCAAAGGTCGCGCCACCCTAGATAGTTTATGAACTCGGGTCGAGAAATCTCACGATTGATTGTCTGGAACGGTTGAAAAAAATGATCCCATGTCAGCTGGCAGCCAGCCCTATCCATGTCGAAATCCAGGGAGACGTTCCCAAGATCCTCGATTTCCCGCTTAACGGCCCAAACGCTTGTCCCAGATCGTTCATCGATTTTGCGCTCCTCCATCAATTCTTTTCGCGCCGTGTCGTGGTGATCAAGGATAGTTATTCTTTTGAAAACCTTGACTAATCGACGAAGTTGGGCGGTATTGAACGAAAAATCTAGCACGTACAGCTCGGACAGCGGATGCTCCGCTGGCTTGGCCATGCCATCAACGAATGAATCCTGTTCCGTCCCGTACGACACCGGGATGTAGCTGGCCTCGCCGCCGAACTTCTTCCAGGCGACAAGAGCGGCACCAAAGCCGTCCATGCAGCCTTTGTGATACACGACAACGATGCTCATCGGTCCGGCTGGTGCCGACATGCGTTTCGCAATGAGAGTTTAGCTCATTTCTCACTCAGCTGCATTTTATTTCTTAATTTGACTCTCTCCACGGCCGCAACGGTTGCCAGTAGTCGCACAATGACGGGCAAATTGCTCGCCAAAGATGAAGCGCGGCGGATCGCGGCCGCAGCGTGCGAGTAAAGCGCCAATGGGCGTGATTAGCAGTAGACAGCAAAGCCCGCCGGGGCTTGGGCGATACCGACGGCTTTGCCTTCGTCGCCCGTACAGTTGCCGCGTTCAGTGCGGCATCTGTTGGGCGTCAGGACTGAAAGGCTTTTCCCACCATAAAAGTAGGGAGAATCCCAGCCCGACCAACGATTCGGCAGGCCGCGAAGTTCCGAATTCTCCACAAGAGACGTTTGCAAAAATGCATGCTCGTCGTGGATGCGAGCAGGTTTGTGTATCCATTTCGTACACGAGATGGTTTTCCAGAGTACTCTAAGTTCGCAACCAGGCTCGATGATCAGTTTAATTCTTCAATTTGTAACTCTGCTGTCCATATGTATTTGGAGCCACCTTCGAGCCAATCGCCACGAGCAAGTACGTCGTCGCCCGAATGCCAAAGTCGACAAGCCACGGTACCGGGCCAGGCCTTATCTCCCTCCGTCGCTTTGAATGTACCTTGATAGTAATCTGAACGAACCCTATTTAGGCGAACGTCATAGAGCACGCCTTCGAAAGTACAATCAAGAGCGAATTCACCGTTCTCCCGAAGAATTGCCCGACTAACCGCGCCAGTGTCACTAAGGTCGCTATCCCAATTAACGGACCCCAAGAGCTTTGTGACCTTCATGTCGGTCGCATCTCCCTTCTGAGCGCGATTAATAGCTTGGAGTATCTTAGTCTCGTGCTTCGGAAGATTCCAACGGCGTCAGCAACCTCTTCAACCTACCAGTAAGTAGGGCTAATTATCCTCGTCATGGGGATCAGGGCCAATTGCTACCTCCATCTTATGCGTGCCTTGAACGCGGAAGCTAACTAATCGACCCATTCACGCAGGACGTGGCGAATCCATCAGCGATCGTTATCGTCGACCACACGCGGAGCGGTCTGTTTATTGGCTCGCTGAAGGAGTGCCGCCAGCGGCCACTAACGGCGAACCAGTTTAGCCGCGAGCGCCGGCAGTCGGTCGTTGTTGCCCTCCGCCCAGAGATATCAATCTCCACGTTCCGGCCCTCGACATAGCGTCTCTCCTGGCTGGCTTTTGGGGTTCCCTTAGGCAGATCGACAGTCTGCCAGTGTCCGACTAGAAGTGGTTTGAGGGTTAAAGCCTTTGCGCGAGGCCGGTGAGAGTTAATCAATCAGCCGTCTGACGCCGCAGCTCGGCGACATCCTTATCAGTGACCTTCGACTGCTCCGCACCGAAGCGTGCGGTCACATAGTTCGCAACGGCGGCGATTTCAGTGTCCGAATATTGGCTGCCAAAGGCCGGCATCGATATGGCGCCATCGGGCGTGTGGCGCTTCGAGCCGGAAAGCACGATCTGCACCACATTGGTTGCGGTGCGATCGTTCACGCCGCGCGTGCCAGCAATTGTCGCGAAAGGCGAGATCTCGCTTACACCCGTCCAGTCGTGACAATGGACGCAAGCGCCTTCGAACACGCGCTTGCCGACTATATTGGTCGTGGGCCCTTCCTTGTGGGAAGGCGAAGCCGGCGGCGCGCGATTTGCCGGTAAATCCGCTGAGACCAGCGGAGGCACACTCCGCACATAGGTAATCAGCGCGCGGATATCGAACGGAGCCATGTAACTGAAGCTTTGATCAACGGCTTCGCCCATTGGGCCCGCTGCTGTGCCACGGCCGTATGCGTGGCCCGCCGATAGATAGCCGCGCAGTTCGTCGTCGCTCCAGGCGCCAATACCGGAACCTTTATCAGACGTAATATTGAAGGCGTACCACCCGTAGACCGCACCGCTGAATTTGTTTCTGTTGTCGAGTGCTAAAGCGAAATTGCGCGGCGTGTGACATTCGCCGCAATGCGCGAGCGCTTCGGCGATATAGGCGCCTCTGTTCCATTCTGGGCTCTGCGCCGTGTTGGGCGCAAAGCGTGCATTTTCATTGAAGAAGGCTGACCAGAAAGTCATCAACCAACGCTGATCGTAGGGAAAACTTAGCGTGTTCGGTAAACTCACCGCGCGGACCGGCGGCAGACTGAACAAATAGGCTTTGATCGCCAGAGCATCGGCGTCGGTCATCTGAGTGTAGGACGGGAACGGCATCGCTGGGTACAAGCGAGCGCCATCGCGCCGTATTCCGCGTTGCACGGCATTAAGGAAATCCTGATCGCTGTAATTGCCGATCCCGGTGTCCTTGTCGGGTGTGATATTCGTGGAATAAAGCGTTCCGAACGGCAGCGGCAAAGCGAGCCCGCCGGCAAAAAGCCGATCGCGCGACACCGTGTGACATGCGAAGCAATCGGCCGCGCGCGCGAGATATTCGCCGCGCCTTACCACATCCGCGTTTTTGAGATCGGCAGGAACGCCCGTTGGATCGGCGGCGTGATAATCGGCAAGCGCGACGGTCGATCCGCCTGCAAATGCCATCGGCCCAGGATGGAAGATCTTCCAGGCAAAGAAAGCTGCGACGAACAGCAAAACGACAACTGCAAGGATAGCACCCGGCGCGCGCATGATGCTTACGCCTTGCCGCCGGTGGCCAGCGCATTACGGTCGATCGGCAGCCGGCGTAGATCTGTCGCCCAATAGCGTGCGAGTTCCTGAATTGTCGCCACTGGCACGCCTTCCGATTCATCCGTGACCGTTTCCCGCTCAGGCCACCTCGTCGCGTTTATGCGCCTGCACAATTCGGCAAGTTCCGCTTCCGGAACGTCGATATTGAATTGGCGGATTGCGTCACTTGCGGTCGCTGCGTGAGCTTGCGTGGGCATCAGACTGGAAGCAGCCACGGGTGCCGAGGCGGCAAGAACTTCGCGACGGTCAGGATCCCTGATGATGTTCATCTAGATCTCCATTGTCGGGACGCCCCCGGAGACCCTCGCCCCGAGATTCTAAACTAAAAAGCCGTGCCGAGGCTACCTCCTCTCGCATGGCTCCGGTGCAGGAATAGTTGGTGATGCAGTAGCACTCCCCGAAGCTCGATGAATGGCGGGGGTTTAACGATCAGCAAGCCGTATCCCGGAGCGGACTCGAGGTTCGGCAGGCAAAGGATTATTTCGGCGTGCCGAAGGACATGCTCGATCTCGCCGTCCACATTGTCGAAAGCAAGAAAGGCAAGTTCGAGCCCGAGAAATTCGAGGACGAGTATGAGAACGCGCTGAAGGAGCTGCTGCGTAAGAAGCAGAAGGGCGAGCGGATCGAACGGCCTAAAGAGCCCTCTCGTACGAACGTGGTCAATCTGACGGATGCGCTCCGGCAGAGCGTGAAAGCAGAAAGCGGATCGACGGCCCGCCAGAAAATATCTCGTTCTTCCGAGCGACCCGCCAAAAAAGCCGCGCGCTCAAACGGAAGGCAGCGCAAGGCTAGTTAGATCGCCCATGCAAAGGCAGTAAACAATCAGGCGCGTTTGGGTGCGCTGTCTCAGGTGCCAACATCGAGGTGCAATGCCTGAACGTGAGCTCATCCGTTTCGGGGTCAAACCAGACGCTCCCATCGCTCAGTTCGTCAAACGATTGCGATGTCGCAAATGCGGTAGCGCGTGCGTAATGACGACACGATCACGTTCAAAAACTGCCGTCGCCTGATCTGCACGAAACCGGCCTGTGGCCGGGCACCACATCGGGCAAAAATTCGGTCAGCGCCAACCGGCCGCCACAAAAAGAACCCCAAGACCACTTACGCGCTTGGGGGTACGCAGTTTGTTGCCTCACTTTAGGTTTCTAAGCCGGACGGCGGGGTGTCGGGGGATGGGGTGCCGCCCGGCCCGACCTATTGCGCAATAACTAACAACTCGACGCGCAGATTCAATGCTCAGCCAGGCAGGCCGTGCGCACGGCGCGCCCGACCGTCAGCGCTTGTCTGGCACTGCAGCAATCGCCACCTAACGCAGATGTGCGGGCGGGTCATCCAGAGCAGCGGACCGATACGATATGCGATCGTCGAGTGCATCGACGTACCGGACAGCCGCGTCAACAATTATCCGGCGAGGTGGAACGCCTCCCCTAGCCAAGAGCTGTTTATCATCCGGCGCAATCATCAGACCGGCGAGGTCTCGCTCGATCCGCTCCGCTGGGGTCTCATTCCGTATTGGTGCCAAGAGCCGAAAGGCGGACGTAAGCCGATCAACGCCAAATGTGAAACGGTGCACAAGCTGCCCATGTTCCGGGAAGCGTATCGTCGGCGGCGCTGTATCCTACCAGTCGACGGTTTCTACGAGTGGAAGGCGCTAAAGGGCCAGAAGGCGAAGCAGCCCTATGCGATCGCCATGAAGGATGGCAAGCCGTTCGGCATTGGAGGCCTTTGGGAGAACTGGAAGGACCCGGTATCGGGCGAGTGGATTCGCACCTTCGCGGTGGTCACCACCGATGCCAATGAATTAGTGGCCGAAATTCACGATCGCATGCCACTGATTCTCGCGCCCAGCGACTATGCCCGCTGGCTCAGCGATGAGCCGGACCCCCGTGATCTGCTACGGCCGTTTGCGGCCGAGCCGATGCGGACGTGGCCGATTTCGACCTGGGTCAATACGCCGGAGAACGACGATCCCTCGCTTGTCGAGCCAATTAGGTTGGCCAGTTCTGCGGCTTAAGGCTGCGCAGCAGGTGCGTGCCTTTACCTGACTGCGGGACATTCGACGCCGCGTCGTCACCGTGGCATTTGCAGAATGATTGAAAGCCGTGCTTGCTGGTGTGGTTCGCGATTCGCCGCACCCGCATGCCAACAGCGTCTTACCTAGCCAAGCTGAATCCGGAACAGCGGCGCGCTGTGGAGCACGGGATCGAGCAGCCTGCACCGCTCCTCATCGTAGCGGGCGCAGGCACCGGCAAGACAAACACATTGGCCCATCGGGTTGCTCATCTCATCGTGGAGGGCGCCGACCCGCAGCGCATGATGTTGGTGACGTTTTCACGGCGAGCGGCGGTCGAGATGACCCGCCGGGTGGAACGCATCGCCGCAAGCGTTCTGCCGGACCAAGCCCGGCTCGTGGCGGATGCTTTGACGTGGTCCGGCACCTTTCATGCGATTGGCGCGCGACTTCTGCGCGAATACGCCGAGCACATCGGACTCGACCGCGCCTTCACCATCCATGACCGCGAGGACTCCGCCGACGTAATAAATCTCGTACGTCACGACCTCGGCTTCTCCAAAACCGAACAGCGCTTTCCGGCCAAGAGGACTTGCCTTGCGATCTATTCGCGCGCCGTCAACGCCGAAGCAGCGCTTGATGAGGTCCTCGAGAACAATTTCCCGTGGTGTGCCGGTTGGCAGGATGAGCTAAAGGCCCTTTTCCGCGCATATGTCGAGGCCAAGCAACGTCAGAACGTTCTCGATTATGACGATCTGCTACTCTATTGGGCGCAAATGATGCAAGTGGAAGAGATCGCAAGCGATATTGCCTCTCGGTTCGACCACGTGCTTGTCGATGAGTATCAAGACACGAACCGCCTCCAAGCCTCAATCCTTCTTGCTCTCAAGCCCGACGGCAAGGGGCTAACCGTCGTCGGCGATGATGCCCAGTCGATCTATTCCTTTCGGGCGGCAACCGTCCGCAACATTCTCGATTTTCCTGATCATTTCCGGCCACCGGCGCAGATCATCACGCTCGACCGGAATTATCGCTCCACGCAACCGATCCTTGCCGCCGCGAATGCCGTTATCGATCTGGCTACTGAGCGCCATAAGAAGACCTTGCGGTCGGATCGCTCTTCATCCGAGCGCCCGCAACTCATCTCAGTGCGCGACGAATCTGACCAAGCGCGCTATGTGGCTGAACGGATCCTGGAGCATCGCGAGGCTGCTATTCCACTCAAGCAGCAAGCCGTGCTGTTCCGCGCCTCGCATCATAGCGGCCCGCTCGAGATCGAATTGACACGACGCCACATCCCCTTCGTGAAGTTCGGGGGCCTCAAATTTCTCGAGGCGGCCCATATCAAGGATGTGCTGGCACTCCTGCGCTGGGCGGAAAACTTGCGTGACCGAGTATCAGGTTTCCGAGTGATTCAGCTTCTTCCGGGCGCCGGTCCCGTCACGGCGGCGCGCCTTCTCGACAGGCTGGCCGAAGCGAGCGGCGGCATGGAAGCGCTGACCGACTTCCGGCCGCCTGCAGCCTGTGCAGAGGATTGGCCTGCATTCGCCGAGACCTTAAGGCTTATTCGGAGTAGCGCCGCCGGTTGGCCGGCGGAATTTGATCTGGCATGCCGATGGTATGCGCCGCATCTCGAACGGCGCTACGAAGAAGAGGCCAAAATACGGGGGGCCGATCTCCTGCAGCTTACGCAGATTGCCTCGACTTATCCGAATCGTCAGCGCTTCCTCACCGATCTAACACTCGATCCTCCGTCCTCAACCAGTGACGAAGCTGGCGCGGCGCTGCTTGATGAGGACTACCTTATCCTCTCAACGATCCATTCCGCCAAAGGGCAGGAGTGGAAATCGGTCTTTATCTTGAATTGCGTCGACGGCTGCATTCCCTCCGATCTCGCGGTCGGAAGCACGGCGGAGATCGAGGAGGAGCGTCGGCTACTGTACGTCGCAATGACGCGCGCGAAGGACCACCTGCACATTGTCGTACCGCAGCGATTCTATGCCCATCAGCAACGGGCGAATGGGGACCGACACATGTATGCGGTTCGAACCAGGTTCATCCCTGACGTGATCACCCAGCATTTCGAGAAATACGCTTGGCCTCGCGCCGCAGGCGAAGTGGGTTCGACATCCAAAGCGCCCACTGAAGCAGTGGATATCGCGGCCCGGGTCAAAAACAGGTGGCGATGATCGTGAGCGGTCGCTTAGAACTGGCAATCGATCGGACGATCCCAATAGTTGTTTAATTGAGTCACTGCACTTTCGTAAGGACGATCCAAAAAGGGGCAGTACGTTATGGAAGTGGGCATCTCCGCCAAGCCGGCGGGATCGAGCAGATCAAAGCCAGTCGCCACGAGAGAAGCGCTGGCAAATATCTGGCGATGCTTTGCGGATATTGGTGCGGCCGCCAAGTATGTTTTGCGACCGAGGCATCCTCGACCGGTTGAAGGACATCCCCATGACGCTGCGGTGGAAGCGGCAGCCACTGCGTCTCTTGCCGCTGGCGTGAACGTCGACACGGAGCCTGAGATCAACGCCGTCGCCCATTTTTTGCCCGATCAGCAGGAAATCGAGCGTCGACGCAACCTGGTGAGGATTTTCTTCAATGATTTTTGGAGCGGGGCTTCGAACAAACCGGCAGCGTTCGTGGAGCGGCTTGACGAGGCAGAAGACTATCTGAACGAGCGTTTAGCTGCGAACGGTGAATCCTGGCGGGTCGATGCCACGACACGGGTAATGCTCGGCTTACCGCCCCGATCGTCTGCAAACATTGACCGCCATACCAGTGGTAAATGACAAGTCGCGTGGACCCACCGAGTCTTTGACTGCCACGACGACCTACCCGCTAACTTCTGCTACTGTGCGCGGGTTCTTTAGAAGTAACCCCATCAATGGCCAAATTTGCTTTCGTTGCGGGTGCCACAGGCGCTGCCGCCACTCGCCTCATCGAGGAGCTATTACGACAAAAATGGTGCGTGATCGGCGTGAGTCGCAAAGCACCAGCGATTAAGGCCGACGGTGAACTCACCTACTTGCCCGCCGACCTATTGGACGCCAATGGACTCAAGGTCGCGGTCTCACCATACCGAGACATTACCCATCTCTTTTTTACCGCGCGTGCGTCCCATGAGGAAACTGGTGTTGAGCCGGTCACAGAAAACGTGGCGATGCTGCGTAATGCGCTTGATGCTGTGGAAGCAACGGCATCGCAGCTTGAGCATGTCCACCTCGTTGAGGGGACCAAGTGGTACGGCATGCATCTCGGTAACTTTAAGACGCCAGCTCGCGAGAACGACCCGCGACACCCGCCACCCAATTTTTACTACGATCAGCAAGACCTTATTACCGAGCGACAGAAAGGCAAGCAGTGGAGTTGGTCGGCTTCGCGCCCCTATTTCTTGGTCGATTTTGCGCCTGATCGTCCGCGCAATGTGGCGTCGGTGGTTGGCGCCTATGCTGCAATCTGTCGCGAACTCGGCGTACCACTCAACTTTCCTGGCACTGGTACCTGCTGGAACAGTCTGAGTGAAGCGACGGATCCGAGGCAACTGGCTCGCGCTATGGTGTTTTTGTCGACCTGCGCGAAGGCACGTAACCAAGCCTTCAATGTCACAAACGGGGACCTGTTTCGCTGGAAGCATTTATGGCCGCGGATCGCGCGCTTGTTCGACATGCCTTGCGGCGAGGTACAGACGCTGTCACTCAGTCAGTGGATGGCAGATAAAGACTCGATCTGGGAACGAATTGTCAGGCAGCACAAGCTGCAGCCCCGTCGGCTAGACGAGGTCGCGCTTTGGGCTTTTGGCGATTTCGCATTTCGCCAGAGCTGTGACGTGATCTCAAGCATGACAAAGCTACGCAGTGTGGGATTCCACGATTCCGTAGATACGGAGGAGTTGTACCTTGCCATCCTGCAGCAGTATCGTGAGGCAGGCGTATTGCCATAAGGGGCAAAACGCAGTGATCCCTTCATAAACAGACGTGCGCTCACGCTAGTGCGATTTTCGCCCTTACCCCAATATCGGACGTCAGCCGAAAAGATTCTTAGAACGCAGTTGGAGTAAACGTGCCACACGTGATCGCATGGGACCTTGAGACAATACCCGACATCAGCGGGTTTGCGGCTGCTAATGACTTATTCGGCAAATTGCCCGAAGAGGTGCGCGGGGCAATGGGCGATAAATTCCCAAAACACATCTACCACGAGATTATTTGCATCGGCGCGCTGATCGCGCATCACGAGGCTGATCAGTGGATCGTCGATGCGCTTGGGGCGCCACATGTCGGTGATCGATCCGAGGAAGAATTAATTGCTGCGTTGGTCGGTAAAATCGCTGAGCTAAATCCACAGCTCGTTACTTTCAACGGTTCTTCATTTGATCTGCCCGTCCTACGATACCGCGCAATGACCCATAAAGTGTCAGCGCCTGGGTTGTCGGCACGCCCCTACTTTAATCGATATACTGACGATGCCATCGACCTGTGTGACGTTCTTTCTTCGTTTGCGCCAAATGCCAAAGCGAGTCTGCACGAGCTATGTCGCGTGATGGGGCTTCCAGGCAAACCGCAGGGCATGGACGGCGGCGAAGTTGAAAAATATTACCGCGAAGGTCGCATCAAGGAGATCGCCGAATATTGCGAGAGCGATGTCATTAATACATACCGGGTTTGGCTGCGGTATGAGCTGTTTCGGGGCAAAATGACCAAGCAGTCTTATGAGACGAGCGAGGCAAATCTTCACAAGTTCCTCGAGGGACGGAACAACGCAACGTCACAAACCATCAAAACGGTGGAATCCGAGCTTATAGTAAGGTGAGGGCGATGCACCGGCGCAGCAAAGCGGGCCGTCATCGCTATTGAAGATCTCGACAACTCACACCGGCAGGCTAAATCAGCGGCCGCGCAATATGATCAAGTGACAACATCGCCGCCTACATGCACGGCCACGCTGCCGAGGGTGCAAAAACCCGAGATCAAGTGAAGCTGATCGGCCTAGCTCCGTGCTTTTATCTGCGCATAAAGCGTTTTCGGGGTATCAGAGAAATATTTAAAGAGAGCCGGACACAGCCAGCCTTCCATGTCGACATCCGGGGAATAATACCAGTTTCCACCGCCTTCCTCGCGTTGCCAATCGAGGCTGTATTGATGCCCCGGAAAAGGTGCGCCGGAAAAGATGAGAGTGAACCCTCGCTCAGCATCGGGGATGTCAGCCACCACACGGTCGATCCAAGTGTCGGCACCAGCGACAAAAGGCTCTTGTGACAGCCCAACGCGCGGATCGTCAAAGACCCACTGACCGTGGTGCTTATATGGCGCAATAACGTTGATCGCATTCATCCAGGATTCCGTGCGTCCTATTGTTTTATGGTTTCGCTCAATAGTACCCGACGGTCGAACCCCCATCGACCGCGATCGCGGTGCCCTGAATGTGGCGCGCTCTCTCTGAACAGAGAAACAACACTAGGGCGGAAATGTCTGCGGGCTTGCCAAGCCGACGCAGACCATCCTTGGCCGTCGCCTCTTGTTTCAACTGTTCGACCGATTTGCCGGATGCCTTCGAGCGCTGCTCTAACAGCTGATAGAAGCGTTCGGTCTCGGTCGCGCCAGGGTGGATGATATTGACGTTAACACCATCGCGTTTGCCAAGTTGAGAAAGTGCTTTCGAAAAATTTCCCATCGCGGCATTGACCGATGCACCGATTGAAAAGTCAGCGCCAGGCGAACGGGCAGCGCCGCCGCCAATATTGACGACACAACCCTGGGCCGCCTTGAGCATTGGCCAAAACAGCCGACACATGCGCACACAGCCGAAAAATTTCAGGGCATAGCCATCTATCCAAGCCTGATCTGGCAATTCCGTGAAGTTGCCCGCGCGGGTAGCGCCAGCTGAACAAACCAATATGTCGCAGCGATTAAATCTATCCTTCACGCTGTCGAACACGTGCTGACAGCCATCGAGCGTGCGCAAATCCGCGGTAATGGCGAGTGGTACAGGACCAACCGCTGTAATCGTTTTGCTTGCCGCCGCGAGATTTTCGGTCGACGAAGACACAATGACAGTCTGCGTGCCAGCCCGAGCGAGGTCGGCTGCAATCTCCCGGCCGATGCCGCGACTGCCGCCAGTGACCACCGCAACCTTATTCGCGAACTCCCCTGACACGATTGAACCCTCCGTGATTGCCGCCAGCTTTGATCCTATCAAAGAAGGGCGGTTAATCGGCCATTGTCGAAAGACTGGTATTACTGATTTTGCCGCCGCTGTGACATCAACGTAACTGATAATTATGACTCGGCGTACATAGAGATTGCCGTTCGATGCTATTCTAGATCAGAGGCTAGGATGCGATTGTGCTTCGTAGCGCTGACTGCGATGGTACTCATCGCTAACAGCGCGAATGCTGCCGAATTCGTGGGCATGCCCCGAGTTGTTGACGGCGATACCCTCACCATTGGTGCAGCCAAGATTCGTCTCCAAGGTATTGACGCGCCCGAGACTGACCAGGTCTGCCTCAACGCCAGTGGTCAGCAGTGGACATGTGGCCTCGAAGCGCGCGACCGGCTTGCTGCACATATCGCAGGTCGAGAGATTAGATGCGTTTCGACTGACATTGACGTCTACGGACGAGAACTCGCTCTGTGCAGCGTCGCGGGTGAGGACTTAAACGGCTGGATGGTTCGGGAGGGCTGGGCGCTGGCTTATGTGAAGTATTCATCTGCGTACGTTTCTGTCGAGGAACAGGCCCGAACGCGACAGAGCGGATTATGGCAAGGCGCATTCATTGCGCCTTGGGATTGGCGTCACCGCAACAACAAGACGGTTATCCTCGGAGCGTTCAGCGTTCCTATCAATGCACAATCGATTTTGTTGCCTCGGTCAGCAACTGAAGGCGCGCCGTCGGCCGAATGCGTTATCAAAGGCAATGTGAATCAAAACGGTGAACGGATCTACCACGTGCCGGGCCAAGAGTTCTACGATAAGGTCAGAATGGACATCGGTAAGGGCAAGCGATGGTTTTGCACCCCAGAGGAGGCGGAAGCTGCAGGTTGGCGAAGAGCACTCAGGTAACCTGGATGCCCTGAGCGTTAGGTCGTGCGGGTAGGCCCGGTACAAGGGCGCGCTTATGGCGGCGGTCATCGCTCTCGTCTTCTACAAAGGCGTTGTACTGTTTTGACACAAAGGCCGCTAATGCCGTGACCCGGAAGGCTTCTGTTGCTTTCCCTGATCCCGGACAGCTTTTTCAAAAATCTCCTCCGGTCTTCGCTGTGGCTGCGGGATCATCCCTACCCAAGTCTCAGCCATGTTCAGCCAAGTCTGCTTACGCTCCCAATTGAGCGGATCCTCTGCCATGCGCAGGCAGTGCTGGGCGTTGGCCCGGTATGTGTCCACGTCAAACATGGCGTACCTCCCTAAATTCACGTGGGAAGGATACCCAAGAGGAAGCGAGCTTCCGTGATGGTCGTCACAGAAACGCCTGTTTGCGACAGAAAGCGATCGACCATTGTAAAAAGATTATAAGGAGCGTGGCTCCAATTTTTTTCAGATTAGATTTTATTTTGCGCCATCTAAGTCATCGCGATCTCATGATGTCAAAGCGGGAAGGGAGCTTTGGACTCACTTTCCCGCTCAGGCGGTATCCCCGGACTACGGTGTGCGTATAGGTCGTTTTGTGCGCAGGCGTTTACGCGACCTTGGCCTTTAGATGCGGGAACATAGCCTGCATAGCCTCGATCTTTGAGTGCTACAGACGTCCCGTTCCAGGCTAGGTGCCGGTTGCCTACCGCTGGTCAACCGGCGGCGAAGGAACATATGACAGCGGTTCGCGTTAGTGGGTTGGACGGGATGCTCGCCCCCCCAGCCCCTCACCCTCAGAGCTTCCTGTCTAAAAGCCCCCTCCTGGGGCTTTTGTTTTTATAGTCGAGCGGAATGAAGCTAACTCGCGTCATTGGAAATCCGAAACTCGCTATTGAACGTGGTCCTATACGACAAGCCTGAGATCAGGAAGGACAACGCGAGCAACGGACCGAGATAGCTTCCGAGGTTGAGGTTTGGCGCGCCAGACCTCCTGTCTGCATTGCTTCTCCCTGCCGCTGTCAATTGGTTGCACGAAGGGCTAACTGCTCGCTTTTTGGTGGTTGGCTCATGATCCACAAGTTTGATTTTGCAGATGCTTCTCGGCCCGAATTGATCATTACTGCTCGTACAAGAAGCATTTTACGAGCAAGATTGTCGTCGATGCGAAGGCTTACACGTGATGCCGTATCGGCTAAACGTGTCGCATAATTGAGTGCCAGGCGCCGGGCATCATGAAGACACAGCCCAATCCATCCGATCGAGAGGTGCTGGCGGGGCTGGTCGAGCGCGTCACATACCAGAATGCCGAGAACGGCTTTTGTGTCATTCGGGTCAAGGCGCGGAGCCACCGCGACCTGGTCACCGTCGTGGGGCACGCCGCCATAATATCGGCCGGCGAGTGGATCACCGCGTCAGGTGACTGGGTAAATGACCGCACCCATGGCCAGCAGTTCAGGGCCCGGTTCCTCAAGACCTCGGAGCCCACGTCGGTCGAAGGCATCGAGAAATACCTCGCGTCGGGCATGATCAGAGGCATCGGCCCGGTCTACGCCAAGAAGCTGCTGCGCGCCTTCGGCGAGAAGGTGTTCGACGTTATCGAGACGCGGGCCGATCGCCTGCGGGAAGTTGAAGGCATTGGCCCGGTGCGCGCGGGTCGGATTGTCGCGGCCTGGGCCGAGCAAAAGGTGGTCCGCGAGATCATGGTCTTCCTGCACAGCCACGGCGTCGGCACGGCGCGGGCGGTGCGCATCTACAAGACCTACGGTGCCGATGCCGTGCAGGTCATGTCGGAGAATCCCTATCGCCTGGCACGCGACATACGCGGCATCGGCTTCAAGACCGCGGACGACATTGCCATGAAGCTCGGCGTTGAAAAAACGGCCATGATCCGGGTGCGCGCGGGCATCTCCTACGCGCTGAGCGAGGCGATGGATGAGGGCCATTGCGGCCTGCCCACCGCCGAATTGGTGCCGCTGGCCGAAAAGCTGCTCGAAGTGCCCCAGGACCTGATCGGGACCGCACTCAATCTCGAACTGGTCGACGGCACAGTAGTGGCCGACCGTCTTGGCGAGACCGATGGTGTCTTCCTTGCTAATCTTCATCACGCCGAGCGGGCCATCGCAGATCGACTTCTAACTCTGACCAAGAGCAAAATTCCCTGGCCTTCGATCGATTCCAACAAGGCGCTCCCTTGGGTCGAACAACGCACGGGCTTAACACTCGCCGACAGCCAGAAGGCAGCCGTGCGGCTGGCGCTCGCTTCCAAGCTGCTGGTGATCACTGGCGGGCCGGGGGTGGGCAAAACCACCATCGTCAACGCCATCCTGCGGATCCTCGCCGCGAAGGACATGAGACTTTTGCTGTGCGCCCCTACCGGCCGCGCGGCCAAGCGCATGAACGAGGCCACGGGGTTCGAGGCCAAGACCATCCATCGATTGCTCGAGGTCGATCCCAAGGGCGGCGGTTTCCGGCGCAATGCCGACAATCCGCTCGATTGCGACCTGCTCGTTGTCGATGAGACCTCGATGGTGGACGTGCTGCTGATGCATGCGCTGCTTAAGGCGGTGGCGGACAAATCAGCTCTGCTCGTAGTCGGCGATGTCGATCAGTTACCATCAGTCGGTCCTGGCCAGGTCCTGGCCGACATGATCGCAAGCGAAGCCATACCCGTTATTCGTTTGACCGAGGTTTTTCGCCAGGCGGCCCAAAGCCAGATCGTCGTGAACGCACATCGTATCAACCAGGGCGTCATTCCTGATCTGCGCAAACCAGAAGCCGAGAGCGACTTCTATTTTGTCGAGGCGGACACTCCCGAGACCGCGGTTCCGCGCATCATCGAGCTTGTCAAAACCCGCATCCCGCGCCGCTTTGGTCTCGATCCCATCCGCGATGTCCAGGTACTCTGCCCAATGAACCGCGGCGGAGTCGGCGCTCGCTCCCTCAATATCGAACTCCAGGCGGCTTTGAATCGGGCGGGCGAGCGCAAGGTCGAGAGATTTGGCTGGACCTTCGCACCAGGCGACAAGGTCATGCAGATAGAGAACGATTACGACAAGGAGGTTTATAACGGCGACATTGGGCTTGTGACGGACGTTGAGCCTGAGGAAGGCGAGCTCACCGCCAGCTTCGACGGGCGCCCGGTCACCTACGGCTTCGGCGAACTGGACACACTGGTGCCGGCATACGCGGCAACCATTCACAAGAGCCAAGGGTCGGAATACCCCGCGGTGGTGATCCCGCTGATGACGCAGCACTACGCCATGCTGCAACGTAATCTGCTCTACACCGGCGTCACCCGCGGCAAGCGGCTCGTCGTTTTGGTTGGCCAGAAGAAAGCTGCCGCCATCGCGGTGCGCAACGTCTCGGGCCGGCGGCGTTGGTCGAAGCTGGGCGAGTGGCTGCGCCCCCGCCCAGCGGCCAATTCTCGCTGAGGTACGAAATGGAATTTGTCCATGGCTAAACGGCCCCCAAAGCACGAGTCGGCAATCACCTTGGCTCGCCGTCGAATCCCTGCCGCAGCGCAGTCAACCGCTCAAGCGCGGCAGGCGGCAGCGGGCCCTTTTGGACCGCGGCAAGCGCGGCCTCGAACTGTTGTGGCGTCGCGATGCCGACCAGGATGGTGCCCATGGCCGGATGCGAGATCGCCAACCGCGTGGCGGCGTCGGTCAGGCTCGCGGCGAACCCCTCCTTTACCAGGGGCATCAGGCGGGATGCCCGCGCTACATCGGCCTCGTAGCTCATAGCCGAACCGATCGGCTCTGGCGGCGGACTTGCAATCGGATGACGCTCGGCCGATCCGGACAGCGCACCGCCGGTGAGCACGCGGCATGCCCAATGTGTTGCAGCGCTCGACCTTCCGCTTCAGCAATTTCAGACCAATCTTCTGTACTTGCCTGTAGAAATATCTACGA
>Ga0193751_1000840_pt1 | contig 21408 bp, 21 predicted proteins | sample L1c2metaG_FD_143050 | JGI IMG/M metagenome (GOLD analysis project Ga0193751, IMG submission 143050) | Soil microbial communities from a riparian zone of the East river system, Colorado, United States - L1c2 | ecosystem: Environmental > Terrestrial > Soil > Riparian zone | place: USA: East River... | reverse complement strand
GGCTTGACGCGCGCAACCGGACCGCGCGAACTGGCGCAAGCTGCGCTCGAGAGCGTGTGCTTTCAGACCGCCGATCTCCTCGCCGCGATGAAAGCCGATTGGCGCGACGCCGCCGGCGCAATGAAGAGGCTCCGCGTCGATGGTGGCATGGCGAGCTCCGACTGGACTATGCAGCGGCTCGCCGACATTCTCGACAGCGCGGTCGATCGGCCGCAAATCAAGGAAACCACCGCGCTCGGTGCAGCCTACTTGGCCGGATTGCAGACCGGGTTCTTTCCCGAACCCGACCGGTTCTTCGACCATTGGCGCTTGGAACGCCGTTTTGCGCCGCAAATGGGTGCGGCAGAGCGAACTCGCAAATTGGCGGATTGGGCATCGGCAGTGCGCCGGTTGCTGGCCTGAAAAACACCCGCTTTACTGCCCTGTTGACGTTGCGGTTTTGACAAAAGCCAAAATATTGCAGGAACTTAGATCCTCGCTGCGCGTTAATGCGAGCCGTCACGCGGAACATCGGCAAACGTTGCGTTGGAATGCTGGTTTCGAGCGCAAGTTTGGCAAGACCGGACCACGCGAGCGGAGATCAAGCATGGAATTTAAATTCGATCCACGCGAGCGGCGACTTCGCATCCGCACGCTTATTCCGGCGGATCGGAAGCCGAGGGTCTTTGCGCCCGACGAGCTGTTTCAGTTCGGCATCGAAGAAGAATATTTTCTTTCCGATAGCGAGACCTTCGAAGCCCCGGCTGAGACACCGGACGAGCTTTTTCAAGCCGCCGACTGCTGCACCACAGGCCGCATCGGGCGCGAATTCTTGCAAGCGCAGATCGAGGTCGCGACCGAGCCGCATGCGAGCCTCGACGACGCGCGGGCTGAGCTGTTGCGCTTACGGCACAGCGCGGCCGCGGCTGCCGCAGAGTTTGGCTTGTCGATTCTGGCCTGCGGAACGCATCCGCTGGCGCAATGGCGTCACTCTGTGCAAACCCCGAAGGATCGCTACACTCAGATCATGGATGATCTACAAATGGTCGGCCATCGCGACATGCTGTGCGGCGCGCATATCCATGTCGAGTTTGCCGAACCGGCGCGGCGAGTCGAGGTGATGACGCGGATGTTGCCCTACGTGCCGCTTTTTATCGCGCTTTCTGCTTCATCGCCGTTTTGGCAAGGGCGCATGACGGGACTGAAAGGTTATCGCCTCGCCGCCTATGATGAGTTGCCCCGCACCGGGCTGCCCGAACTATTGCGCAGCGAAGCCGATTATGACGCCTATGTGGACGCCATGGTGCGGTCGGGAGCGATGCCGGACGCAAGCCACTTGTGGTGGGCGATCCGGCCGTCGCTGAAATATCCGACCTTGGAGTTGCGCGCCCCGGATTGCTGCACCCGCCTTGACGACACTATCGCAATCGCGGCGCTCTACCGCGTGCTCGCGGCATTTCTCTACCTGCATCCCGAGCACAATGCCGAGATCGATGTGGTCGATCGGGCCATTGCGGTGGAAAACAAATGGCGGGCTCAGCGCTACGGAATACAGGGCACTTTTGTGACGCGGTCCGGCGCGATTACGGTCGCCGACCTGCTCGGCCGCGTTCTGGAGCTGACCGCGGCAGAAGCCGAAGCACTTGCCTGCCGCGAGCATCTCGAACAATGCCGCGCGATCGTGGTGGAGGGTACGTCGGCGGATGCGCAATTGCGGGTTTTTACCGAAAATCAACGCGACGGGGCCAAAATTGCCTTGCATAAGGTGACTCGATGGATTCGAGATGCCACATTGCTGGCTTAAACTTTGAACGATAATCAGGACTCGCCATGTGCCGCTGGATTGCATATCGCGGGGAAACGACTGCGCTCGAACACTACGTCACCGAGCCTGCCCACTCGTTGATTTCGCAAAGCATCCACGCGCTGGAATCCGCGGCCAGCATTAATGGCGATGGTTTTGGGCTGGGCTGGTACGGCAAGCATCCAGAGCCTGGGCTCTATCGCGAGATCAGGCCGGCCTGGTCCGACGAAAACCTGCGTTATTTATGCCGCCATCTGCAATCGCACTTATTCTTTGCCCATGTCCGGGCGGCAACCGGCACCGCAATCACGCGCGTCAATTGTCATCCGTTCGCCTGCGGAAAATGGCTGTTCATGCATAATGGTTTTCTCGGCAACTGGAATCGATGGCGCCGTCGTGTCGAGGCGTTCATTCCCGACGAACTTTATCCGTCGCGCGTCGGAACGACCGATTCGGAGGCTATTTTCCTTGCGATGCTCGGCGCCGGTATCGATGATCCGGTCGCGGCGGCAAAAAAAACTTTGGCGACGCTCACGGGTATCGTCACGCAGAGCGAACCGGGAGATCGCTTTCGCTTCACCGCCGCGCTCTCCGACGGGCAGGATCTTTATGCGTTTCGGTATTCGGTCAACGATCACGCCAATACGCTTTACTACCGGGAGACGGAGCGCGGCATCGTCATTGTTTCCGAACCGTTTGACCGTGACGAAGACTGGGTAACGGTTCCCGAGGACTGCGTTGTCGTCGCCAAGGCCGGCGAGCAGGCACGGATGCTGCCGTTATTTGCGCGCCAGCGGGAAGCTGCGGAATAGCATTACCGCGCTCTTTAAGCAGTTCAGGGCTTCCAATTCTTCTGCCACGCGGACGGCGTTTTGGCGTCGATCAGGATGAAGGCGATACGGCACGGCTTAGTGCCGTTGTTGACCCAGGCGTGGTTCGTTGCCTGTTGCACCAGGACATCGCCGGCTTTGACATGGATTTCGCTGTCGTCGAGCAGCATATCGATCTCGCCTTCAAGGACAATTGCATAGTCGATCGTTCTGGTCCGGTGCGTGTTGGCATGGCGCGCATAGCCTTGCGTCGCGGGATCGATGCCCATCGAACGCAGGATTTGATGGTGATCGACCGGCGCTGCATGCGGCGCCGCCGGAGCGAAATCGACGATGCGAAGGACGGTGCCGTTTTCCGGCGGCGGAACGCCGATCGTTGTCTGCGCGCGATCCGCCGAGCCGGCGGCGTCCACTGGAAACTCGCTCGTCACCCAAAACAAAGTTATGCCATTTGCGCCACGTTGCTTCGCCGCAACCACGCTGTCAGACAGCACCACCGCTTTGCCTTGGGAATCGTGGCCGGTCACGATCCGCCGGGTCGATGTGAACTCCATCGCCGTGTCCTTCCCTTTGAAGTTGTTTGCCGTTGCCGCCCGCGTTAGACATCTGCATAGTTTAGCCCATGAACAATATTGCGCCGGACACACCCTCGGCCATACCCCTGAGCGATCTGCGCGACGGTGGCCCCGTGCGCCATGCCGAGCGCAACGTGGAGCGCGTGCGCGCGTTGCGCGATGCTTGTCTTGCTGTCTTCCCCCGCGTTGTCTTGCCTATCGTGCCGGCGCTCGATTTGCTAGCGCGGCGTTGGCTCGTGCGCTCGCGCTCGCCTTATCTGCCGGAGATTGCGCGAATAGCCGATGCGCTCGGCTTCTCGGGCGTGTGGTTGCTCAATGCTTCTTATCAATGGGGCTGCACGGCGCGTGCTTGCGACGAAGACGGGGTGCCGTGGCTCCTCCGCACGCTCGATTGGCCATTCCACGGCCTCGGCCGCCATGCCGAAGTGGCCCGCATGCGCGGCGCAGCCGGGGATTTCTTCAGCGTCACTTGGCCTGGTTATGTGGGCGCATTGACGGCGCTCGCGCCCTCTCGATTCGCGGCTTGCGTCAATCAGGCGCCGATGCGGCGCCGCACGGCGCACCGCTGGCTGCGCGGCTACGATCTCGCTGCCAATGCGGTTGCGGTCTGGCGATCCGACGATCTCATGCCGCCGGACCAGCTGCTGCGTCAGACCTTCGAGCTTTGCGCCGATTTTGCCGCAGCGCGACGCATGCTGGAATCGACGCCGGTCGCGCGCCCGGTCATTTATGTTCTGGTCGGGTGCGCGACCGGGGAGCGGTGCGTCATCGAGCGGACGGAAACGAGTTTTGCCACACGCGAAAATGAAACCAGCGCCGCCAATGACTGGTGGCCCCGCCAACCCCGCTGGGAAGGGCGGATCGGAACCCGGCGTTTCTTCACAAGCACATTTGCCGAGGCCGCCGATTACAGCCGCGCTCGCCGCGAATCGCTCGACGGCTGGTCCGGCGCCTGCGCGGCGCCAAGCTTCGATTGGGTATGCGAGCCGGTACTTAATCCATACACGCGGCTCGCCGTGGCGATGTGCCCGGCCCGCGGCATTCTCAGGGCCGTCGGCTATGAGCGAACCGGGGCTCTGCTACCGGAACCAGTCACCGACATGTGCGAAGTCGCGCCGACGCGCCACCCCCAGCCAGCGTGAGGTGGACTAAAAATTGGGCCCCTCGCGTAAAATTTTGGCGGGGGACCAGATGCTTACGAAAAGCGTCAAACTGTGTTGACCGTCACATCTTCCTTCCCCGGCAGCACGTACGGTGCCACGGTTGCAGTTGCCGGATATGGAGCCAGCCATGAGCACCATCACAATGACGACCTTCCGGTTCACGCACTTCTCCCGCTGGGACCAACTCAAATTGCGCGTCGCCGAATGGCAGCGGCGGGCGCGTTCACGACGCGAGCTTGACGCTTTGAGCGACGCAACTTTGCGTGACATCGGCATCACGCGTTGCGATGCGCACCGCGAGATGAACAAGCCGTTCTGGATGGCCTAAGGAACGACGAACAACCGTATCTGGCAACGTTGGGACGGGCCGCCCGGCAGCAACCGGGCGGCCTGTCGTTTTTTCAACCGGAGGACATTTGGCGCTGGTCATGCATTTTGGCTAGCATGCAGCGGTGACATTGGCGCCAACAACTCGAAATCAACGCGATGCCGAAAATCAGAACCAGTGACAGCGTGAATCTGTATTACGAGGAAGCCGGGACGGGAACGCCGGTCGTCTTCGTCCATGAATTTGCCGGTGACTACCGCACCTGGGAGCCGCAGATGCGCCATTTCAGCCGCGCGCATCGCTGCGTCACGTTCAGTCAGCGCGGTTATCCGCCTTCGGACATTCCCGACGATCCGGCGCGCTATGGCCAAGATTTCGCACGTTCCGATGTCATCGCACTGATGGACGCGCTTCGCATCGAAAACGCCCACGTCGTCGGGCATTCCATGGGCGCCTATACCGCACTGCATGTCGGCATCAAACATCCGCAACGCTGCATTTCGGTTACTGCGGCCGGCTGCGGCTGGGGTTCGCTGGCTGATCCGGCGGCGCGCGCGGCGATGCGGGCACAAGCGGCCGAAACATCGAAAATGTTTATGGAAAAGGACATGGCCGCTGCGGCTGCGATCTATGCCGACACGCCGACCCGGCAAACGCAAAAACACAAGGATCCGCGCGGTTACGCGGAGTTCGCGCGGATGCTCGCCGAGCATTCGGCGCGGGGTCATGCACTGACCATGGCGATGCTGCAGGCCAAGCGGCCGACATTGTGGGACATGGAAGCGGATTTGAAAAAATTTTCGCCGCCGCTCCTGATCATCGTCGGCGACGAGGACGAGACCTGCCTTGACGGCAGTGTATTTCTCAAGCGCACCGTGCCGACGGCGGGCTTACTCGTTATTCCGCGCTCGGGCCACACCATCACCAGCGAAGAGCCCGATGCGGTCAATGCCGCGCTGGCCGAGCTCTTCAGTGCTGCCGAAAGCGGCCGCTGGCTTGCGCATAAGCCGGGCTGATGAGCGGCGGCGCCCTCGATAAATCCGGGCGCGCGCCATCCTTCTTGGCGCCGTTCCGCCATCCGGCTTTCGCGGTGATCTGGACGGCCACGCTTGTCTCGAACATCGGCGGCTGGATGTATAGCGCCGCATCGGGTTGGCTGATGACCGGGCTCGACCCTGATCCGTTGATGGTCGCGCTGGTGCAGGCGGCGAGCAGTCTGCCGATCTGTCTGTTCGCAATTCCGGCCGGTGCACTGGCCGACATTTTCGATAAACGAAAATTCCTGATCGTGGTTGAAACAATCACGACCGCGGTCTCCGCGGTCTATGCTTTGATCGTCGGACTCGGTTGGGCGACGCCTGCCAACCTCTTGCTGTTCACATTCCTGATCGGCGCGGCCGGCGCGATGACAGTCCCGGCCTGGCAGGCAGTCGTGACTTACCTCGTTGCCAAGGACGACCTGCCGCCGGCCATTGCCGCCAACAGCGTCGGCGTGAATATTTCGCGCGCGCTTGGTCCCGCGCTCGGCGGCGTGATCATTGCCGCCTATGGCATTGTCGCGCCGTTCTGGATCAACGCCATATCCAATCTTGGGATTGTGTTTTCGCTGCTGTGGTGGCGGCCAGCGAGACGCGCCGGCACATTGCTCCCGGCCGAGCGTTTCGGCCAAGCCATCCTGGCGGGACTGCGCTACGCACGGCATAATCGGCATTTGCGGGCAACGCTGGTACGGTCTGCCGGATTTTTTCTGTTTGCCAGCGCTTATTGGGCGTTGTTGCCGCTGGTGTCGCGCGAGCAGATCGGCGGCGGGCCGGATCTCTATGGCGTGCTGCTCGGCGCGATCGGGCTCGGCGCGGTTGCCGGCGCGTTTTTTCTGCCTTGGCTCAAGACTCGACTGGGCGCCGATTGGTTGATGGGCATCGGCGCGTTCGGCCAGGCGCTCGCCATGCTGCTCTATGGAATCGCCCGCGAGCCGGCGACGGCGCTTGCGGCAAGTGCGATCGCCGGCGCGTCATGGATCGCGGCGCTGGCGACGCTGAGCGTTTCTGCGCAAGTCGCGCTGCCGGATTGGGTGCGCGCGCGGGGACTCGCGCTCTACACCACCGTGTTTTTCGGTTGCTTGACGATCGGCAGTGCCGCGTGGGGCGAGGTCGCGGTCGCTGTCGGGCTGGCGAACGCGCATTTTCTCGCCGCTGCGGGCGCTGTTGCGGCTGTGGCATTGACCTGGCGCTGGAAACTGCAAACCGGCGCCAGCATCGATCTGTCGCCGTCAATGCACTGGCCGGCGCCGCTGACCGCGCAAGCGATCGAGCAGGATCGCGGCCCGGTCCTGGTCACGGTCGAATACCGCGTCGATCCGCGTAACCGCGAAGCTTTCCTCGAAGCACTGGCCGGTCTCGAGCAGGAGCGGCGCCGCGACGGCGCCTATGCCTGGGGCGTGTTCGAGGATGCGGCAGATCAGGGCCGCATGGTCGAAACGTTTCTGGTGGAATCGTGGACCGAGCACATGCGCCAGCACGAACGCGTTACCGAAGCCGATCGGCTGCTGCAAGAGGCGGTGCGTCGGTTCGATCTGTCGGGCAGTCCGAAGGTCACGCATTTCATCGCCGCAGACGTGTAACGGGCACCCGGCAGTTCCCGCGCATACGATGGCGGATTAAGCCTGCGGCGCAGATCAGAGCGCTTTCTTCGCGCGCAGCATGTCGCGCAATCGCTGCGGCGTGACCGGCAGCTGCGTCACTGCGCCTGGTTGGCCGAGCGCGTCATCGATTGCCGCCGCGATTGCTGCGCCGGCGGCATTGGCGCCGCCTTCGCCGGCGCCTTTTACGCCAAGTGAATTGAGCGGGCTCGGCGCGTCTTCGCTGATCAGCACCTCGATCGGCGGAATTTCACGCGCGGTCGGGATCGCGTAATCGGCGAAGTTCACGCAAATGGGCTCGCCGTGCGCGTCGTAGCGGAATTCCTCGAATAGAGCGCCACCGAGGCCTTGCGCGACGCCGCCGGCAATCTGGCCCTCGACTAACATCGGGTTGACCGCCTTGCCGATGTCATAAGCGACGAAATAGCGCTCTACCGCCACTGCGCCAGTTTCGCGGTCGATGCGCACGACCGCGAAATGAATGCCATAGGGATAATTCATATGTGTGGACTCAAACCATCCTTCGGCGGTGAGGCCGGGCAGCGCGTCACCAAAGAGCTTCGAGCCTGGATTAAGTGCGCGCGCGACTACGCCGAGGGTTATCGAAGGTCCTTGCCGGGCGTCTTTGCGGATGATGTTCCCGGCAACGAGATCGAGCGCTTCGGGCGGCAATTGCAATAAATTGGCGGCAGCGGCGAGCGCCTTGGCGCGCAGCTTTGCCGCCGCGCGCCGCGCCGCTTCGCCGGTCATGACGGTCACCCGGGAGGCGAATGTACCCATGCCGTAGGCGATGCGATCGGTTTGACCGTGGATGACGCGAACCTGCCGATAATCGATGCCGAGTTCGTCGGCGCATATTTGCGCGATCACGGTTTCCATGCCCTGGCCGACCGAGGTCGCGCCGGTCACGATCTCGACCGTTCCGGCGCTGTCGATCGCGGCATGGACGCAATCGAATGGGCCGAGCCCGCTTTTCTCGACAAACATGGCAAAGCCGGCGCCGACCGCTTCGCCGGCAGCGCGCCGCCGCTTGAGATCGTCGCGCAGCGCGCGCCAGTCGGCTGCCGCGAGCGCTTTGTCGAGCAGTCCGGCGTAATCGCCGGAATCGTAGGTCATATCGGTGCCGAGCGTGTCGAGATGGCGCGCATAGGGCATTTCCGTCGCCGCAATCAGATTACGCCGACGCACCTCGACGCGATCGAGGCCCAGCTGTGCCGCGATCGCATCCATCAGCCGCTCGCGCACGAACGTGCTCTCAAAGCGTCCGGGCGCGCGATAGGTGCCGCATGGCGTCTTGTTGGTCAGGCGAATGCGCCCGATCATGCTATAGGCGCCGACGCGGTAGGGGCCGAGCAGCATGGTGGCGGCAAGGTCGGGTACCGTCGCCGCGTGGGTGCGCACATAGGCGCCCTGATCGTGAAAAAACTCGCCGTCGACGGCGAGCAGCCGGCCGGTTTGATCGACTGCGGCCCGGACACGATAATGCTGTTCGCGGGAATGATTGGTCGCGATCAGGTGTTCGCGCCGATCCTCGATCCATTTCACCGGACGGCGCAGCCGCAATGCGCCGAGACAGGCGAGCACGTCCTCCGGATAGAGTTCGCCGCGCACGCCGAAGCCGCCGCCGGTATGGCCTTCATGCAGATGCACGGAAGAAGCGGGGCGGCCGAGCATGCGGGCGAGCGCGTCGCGATTCCAATGCGGCACCTTGGCGGCGCCGTACAATTCGAGCACATCGCGCCCGTGATCGTACGAGGCGATGGCGCCGCGCGTTTCCAGTGGCACCCCCGAGTGCCGCCCAATCTTAAGTTCAAGCGTCACGCTCGAATGAGCCGCGGCGAATGCCGCCACCACGTCGCCATAGCCTTTACGGACGACAGCCGCCTCGGTGGAATGGCCGGCGGAAAATTCGACCGGCGGCGCATCGGCGCTCATGACTTCCGGCAACTCTTCGATTTCGGCCGCGACCAGGTCGGCGGCGTCTTCGGCGCCGTAGGGATCCGTCGCAAAGACAACCGCCAGAGGCTCGCCGACATAGCGAACATGATCTTTGGCAAGGATCGGTTGCCGGTACGGCTCAAGGCCTTCAATCCGCGTCAGGCGGAAATCGATCGGCGGGATATCGGCGACGTCCGCTGCCGTCCAAACAGCGATGACGCCTGGGGCCGCGCGCCCTTTGGCGATATCGATTGCAACAATGCGGCCGTGGGCGTGCGTCGAGCGGACCACGCGCATGTGCAGCTGATGCGTGAACGAAACATCTGCCGCAAAACGCCCCTGGCCCATGACCAGGGGGCGGTCCTCAAGCCGCAGGACCGAGCGGCCGACGAAAGGTCCGTCGCCGGCCATGCCGCCTAGCCCTCGTTGTGCGACGGCGTCATTGCCGGCCGTGCTCGGTAATCGCTTCGAGGTGTTGCGTTTCGTTGATGCGCCGTACGCAAACGCTGCCTCCGGTGACATCGATTTCGTTGATGCAGCAAGGATCCTGCGCCACACGCCAGTAGGCGGAAAGCGGCTGATCTAGAAGTTCGAGCAGCAAGGCGCGATTGACGCTGTCATGGCCGACCAGCACGATGGTTTCGTCAGGATGGCGCGCGAGCACCATGCGCGACGCATTGGCCGTACGCGCCACGAGATCCTGCAGCGACTCGCCGTTCGGGAAACGAACGAGATGCGGGCTCGCGAACCAGGCGGCAAAAAGCATCGGGTCCTGCGCTTTGGCGTCAGCAAGAGTTTTGAACTGCCAGCTGCCGTAATCGATATCGTTGAGGTCCTCGCAGGTTTTCGCCGCAACCCCCGTGGCGCGCGCGATCGCGGTCGCGGTGGCAATACAGCGGCTCATCGGACTGGTATAGATGTGTGTAGGCCGCCAAGCTGCGGCGATGCGCTGCGCCAACGCTGTCGCCTCGGCGGTTCCGCGTTGGGTCAATTGCAGCGGCTCGCGCCCGCGGAACCGCTCGGGGTTGATGCCTTCGACATGACCGTGCCGGGTCAAGATGATTTTGGTCATCTTCGTGTTTAAGATTTGCACCCAAGGCGTGCGTCTTCACCAAGCGGTAGCATTATTTCCACCCAAGCCGCTCCACGATAGCGCGGCCCATGATCCACTCTTTGTCCTCGTCCGATAGGAAATCGAGGGTCTCGGTGAAATGCGTGATGCGCTGCCGGTAGGTGGCTTTGCGATAGGAGTTGGTGAGATCCGTTCCCCAATGGCAACGGCGCGGGCCGAAAGCATCGAACAGCCGCCGGATATGCTCGACCATGTCGCGGAACGGATATGGCTCCGAGGAATAAAATGGCGTGGTCGACAGCTTCACCGAAACGTTCGGATATTTGGCGAGCGCGGCGGTTTCCTTGACCCCGTCGCTCAGCTTGCCTTGCTTCACCATTTCGCCGGTGATGCCGAGATGATCGGCAATCATGGTTAGCTGCGGATGCCGCTCCGCGACGCGGGCGAAATGCACCATCGGCGCGCCGTAGAACATCACCGGCAGACGATATTTCTCCGCAAGAGGCCAGAACCAATCGACGCTGCCGTCGCTCAGCCAGCTCCATTGCGGCGGATGAAAGGTCAGCCTGATGCCGAGCATTCCCGGCTGTTTCTTCCAATCCGGCAACACCTTTGCGGTATTCGGATCGTTGACTGGAATGCGCCCCATGACGGCAAAGCGCGCCGGGTATCGGCGCACCGCTTCGAGCGCATAATCGTTGCGATCGCCTTCCCAGGATGGCGGGACGATGACGGCGCGGTCCACGCCGGCTTCGTCCATCATCGGCACGAGTTGTTCGATCAAAAATGGCTCGGGAAGCTGGGCTACGCGGTTCGGCAGCCACGGGCGGTCCGGCGTATTGGCTTTCCACAAATGGACTTGCGCGTCGACAATCATTGCGTTCCTCCCCAATTTTTCAGCAAATCTGCCGCGCGCGGGTACGCGCCGCAATGGTATCGATTACATTTCCATCACAGCCGCCGTAGCGGCAGTGACCATGCGAGCACGGTGCCGATGCCGGTGAAAGCAGCGATAGTGAGAAACGCGGCGCGGAACGCGTCACCGATTTCGGCGTGAATACTGGCTTGCCGGGCTGGCGCCAGGCTCGCAATGACATCCGGCCCCTGTTCGATGATGCTGCCGAACAAAGTCGCGGTGCTGCGATCGCCGGCCATGAGAATCGAAAACAGGATCGTGGCGACCGAGGCCGTACCAACGGCGGCGCCAACCGATCGCGAAAATTGGACCATGGCCGCTCCGGTGCCGAGAAGCCGTGGTCCCGAAACGGCTTGCACCGTCACTTGCACGACGCCCATGACGGTACCCATGAACAAGGCGATTACGCAGAAGGACCAGGCGAGCTCCGCGGGAGTAAGATGCGGCGCCCCAAAGGCAATCGCAACAAGCCCGACGGTCGCCGCCATCAATCCGTAAGTGGGAAACACTGCCGTCCAGCCGGTCCGGGTCACCATCTGCCCGGTGAACATCGAGCCGATGCCGATGCCGGCGGTTAGCGGCAACAGCACCAATCCGGTCTCCGCGGGTGATGCGCCGCGCACCGCCCGCAGATAAATCGGCAGGAATGTGATCAGCGAAACCAGAGCGGCGCCGTGGCATGCCGCCATCGCGTCGGCCCGCCAGATCGACGGCTGTCGGAATAAACGCGGCGGGATAAGCGGCGAAGTGGTGATCGTTTCCTGCCAAGCCAACAGACCGAGCGCGACCAAGCCAAACACCAAAAGCCCGAGCGCGAAGGGCAGGGTGCCTAGCTCCATGCGCTGCAGCTGTTCGAGTGCCAATATGACCGGCCCCACGAAGAAGATGAACAGCACCAGGCCGGGCGAATCGAAAGTGGTGCGGCGGCGGTCGCCCTCGTGTGGCGGGATACGAAAGACCAGCAACACCGCAAGCAGCCCGAGCGGAATATTAATCAGAAAGATCGACTGCCAGCCAAACGCCTGGGTCAGGTAGCCGCCGGCTACGGGGCCAAATGTATTCGAGCTCACCGCCACGCCGGCGAGATAGCCTTGATAGCGGCCGCGCTCGCGCGGCGGGATCGTTTCGCCGATCAGCGCTTGCGACAGCGTCATCAGTCCGCCGCCGCCGAAACCCTGAATCACGCGAAAAGCGGTGAGGACCTCGATGCTCGGCGCCAAAGCGCACAGCACCGATCCCGCCATGAATATTCCGAGCGCCACGAACATCATCAGGCGGCGGCCGAAGGTGTCGCCGAGCCGGCCATAGACCGGAGCGGCAATGGTATTGGCGATCAGATACGAGACGACGACCCAGGAGGCGCGCTCGATTTCCCCCAAATCGGACGCAATTGCCGGAAGCGCCGTAGCCACGATCGTCTGATCGGCCACGGCGAGAAACATCGGCAGCATGATGGGAGGAAAAACGGTGAGAAATTGCGAGCCGGCGCCCGAGCTCGCTGGGGTCGCTGTCGCAGCGGCCTCATGCGAATGCGCCGCGTCGCCGCCCGTGATCTCTGCCGCTGCGGGTGCGGACGGATCTAGACGCTTCGAGGGGAGGCGGTCGGCGGCCTGCGGCTGGTTCAAAGATTCATTCATTGCAAAGCGCCGGTCACCAAAGAACAAGACAAAATCCAGGTTCGGGCGGGGCCCCGCCCGATTAATGGCCGTAACGGCAATTTCCCATAGCTAATTTCCCATGGCTGGTGGCCGAAAGTCACGCTGCAATTGCCCCCGCTCGCAACTCCACGGCCACGCTGAGCTAGGACAGGCCGCGCCCACCGGGCCAAAAATCGGCCGCTGTATGAGCGTTTTTAATTCACGGCAAAAGGGCCGGCCGCCCTGAAGCGGCCGGGCTTCTTGGTGGCGGTGACGCGCTCGGCTGTGTTCAGCCGACAAAAACCGCTCAGCCGACGAAACCGACGCGTTCCTGTTCCCGCGCCTCTTGCGCGCTGGTGGGTTGCGCGGGCAATTGCAGAACAGTCGCTTGCTGGCCTTCACACAAGAGCGTCAACAGCACAATTCGCCCGTCGGGAAATTCGAGGGCGTCGTGATGGGCTGCCATCTTGTCCTTGTTGACCTGACGAAAGATGGCCGTCTCGTGATGGATGGTCTTGGTCTTCCAGCCGAGCAAGCCGGCCGGCAGGCACGCTACCTCGCTCGCGAAAGCAAGCTCCGTTCCGGGGCGGATGCATACCGCCAAGCCAGGATCATCCGATGCCGAGAACCCACGGGTTCCGGTGCCGAAATCACGCGTTACGAGTCTGTCGCCCACTTTTGCGGGCCGGGACCGCACGCTTTGGAGGCTAAAGTCACACATTGGCGAGTCCTTTCTTCCCAGTCTTGCGCTACTCCGCCCCACAGCCGTACCGATAACGAGTCAAAGCAAAAATGGTGCCGCGGTCTGAGCATCGAAAGACATTTCAGCACATACGCGCGCCGGAGGAATGCGATCGGTGAAAATCGGCGGTGTTTGGCGCTCGACGCCCCGCTCTGCTAACTCCTCACCGCGCGTTCGATCCCTGATGCCGCCCGTGAGTCGCCCGGTTCGCGCCGCAATTTTCGGCAGCTTGCCTGCCTTGCGGGCGATACGACCACGCGCAAGTGCGCTGCGGCGCAACCGTTTCGTCTCAACGCACGGTGATTCCGCCCACCATGCCGTCCCAATCGTGGTCGCCGCAGCGCAGATCGTAAGAGCCGGGCGCGCCGGGCGTCAAAAAGACATCTTTGCTCTCGCCGGGCTGCACCACGACTTCGCTGCGCTCGCGATTGAGCGTTTCCGGATTGTCGAGCTTGGCTGCGGCGAAAAACACCGGGGCGGTGAACTCGTGCGTCTCCTTGCCACGGTTTTCCAGATGCAAGCGGTAATGGAGGCCGTGCTCGAATGTCACATGATCCGGCAAGAAGCGGTAGTCGATCATGGTCACGTCAATCCTGACCGGTTCGGGCGCTGCGGCGCAGCAGGACATTGCAAGAATTATCAGCGCGCCGCATCCAAGCGTATTTCCGATCATGTTGTTTGGTCCCTCAAGTCGCCGTGCGAAAATCCATTTGACTAAAACCGTCAATGCCCGACAGCAGATGATACCTGGAGATTGACACGCCGGACGAGCACAATGACAAGCGGGATCATCAACGCGGCCACAATCGCGCAAACGTGAAACACGTCGATATAGGCCAAAATGGTGGCCTGCTGACGCACGAGTTGGCCGATAAAGCCCATCGCCTGTCTAGCCGCGTCGCTGGCAGAAGCGCCGTGGGAAACGAAATACTGGATCATCTGCTGCATGGTTGAATGGAAAATCGGCGAACTCGGCGCGGTGCTTTCGACCAGCCGAGATTGATGGAATTGCTCGCGTTGCACCAGCACTACGTTCGCGAGCGAGATGCCGATGCTGCCGCCAAGGTTGCGGGCGACGTTCATCAGCGCGGAAGCTTGGTTGGTCTTGTCCGGCGGCAGCCCGTCATAGGCGACAGTATTGATCGGGATAAACAAGAACGGCAGGCCGACAGTCTGATAGACGCGGACCCACGCGAAGTAATCGAAGCTTGCGTCCGGCGTGAGCGTGGTCGAATACCACATCGACAGCGCGATGGTGGTGAGGCCCAGCACCATTAGATATTTCGGTTGAAAGCGTCCGGTGACCTGTCCGGCGATCGGCATGACCACAAGCATAGCAAGGCCGCCGGGCATCATCGCGAGCCCGGATAACATGGCGGTATACGGGAATGTGGTCTGCAACAGTTGAGGCATGATCTGGTTCGATCCGAACAGGATCGCGCCGACCATCAACATGACCGCGAACGCCATGCCGAATTGGCGGCGAAACAGCAATCGCAGCTCGACGATTGGCTCCTCGTGGTTGATCTCCCAGGGCAGAAACAGCAGAAACGAAACTGCGGCCAGCGCGGTGAAGATGACAATGGTGTCGGACTTGAACCAGTCTTCGATCTGGCCGCGGTCGAGGACCACTTCGAGGCTGCCGAGCGTTATCGCGATCAGGGCGAAGCCAACCCAGTCGACCTTGAGACCGCCGGAAAGCCGTTCTCGGCGCTCGCGCTCCAGAGTTTCCGGCTCGTCCACCAACCAGTGCACTAAAGCAAGCGAAACGAGCCCGATCGGCACGTTGATGAAGAAGATCCAGTGCCAGGAAAAGTTGTCGGTGATCCAGCCGCCGAGCGTCGGACCGACGGTCGGCGCCACGATGACGGCGACGCCGTATAGCGCAAAGGCCTGACCGCGCTTCTGCGGCGGAAAGGTATCGGCGAGAATCGCCTGTTCGCTGGTCGGCATGCCGCCGCCGCCTAATCCTTGCAGGATACGGAAGAAAATGAGCGCGCTGAGATTTGGCGCCAGGCCGCAGAGCAGTGAGCTGCCGGTGAACAGCGCAACGCACAGCATATAGAAGCGTTTCGATCACGTTCGATAACCAGCCGCTCGCTGGCAGCACAACGGCATTGGCGATCAGATACGTGGTGACCACCCAGGTGCTCTCGTCGATGCCGGCGGCGAGGCTCCCGGCAATGTAGCGCAGCGACACGTTGGCAATTGCGGTGTCCAGCACCACCATGAATGTCGCAATCGACACAACGATTGCGACCAGCCAAGGATTGCGATCGCCGGCGGCCGAGCGGCTCGGATCCCACCTCGCGGCCGCGGTCTGATCGCTCATCGCACTTTCACCGTCGGTACGACGGACATGCCCGGACCGAGCAGAACATCAGGAGGCTTGTCGAACACGATCTTCACCGGGACGCGCTGCACGATCTTGACGTAATTGCCAGTGGCATTCTCCGCTGGCAGAAGGCTGAAGGCGGTACCGCTGCCGGATTGCACGCTATCGAGGTGGCCTTTGAAGGTCTTGCCCGGATAGGCATCGATCGTGATGTCGACTGGCTGGCCAGGTCGCATCAAATTGAGCTGCGTTTCCTTGAAATTGGCGGTTACCCAGACCTCGCGCGGCACGAACATCATGAGCGCCTGGCCGACTGCGGCATAGGCGCCCTTGGCAGCGGTCAGCTTGGTCACGCGGCCGGACACCGGCGCTGTGATTATCGTGCGCGAAAGATTGGCTTGGGCCTGCTCGAGCGTGGCGCGCGCCTGCGCGACTTGGCCATAAGCGAGATCGCGTTGCGCTTGCAGCACGCCGATCTGCTTCTCGGTCGCGACCGCATTGGCTTGCACCGCCGCCAAGCCGGCCTCGCTTTGCTGAAGGTTCGACGAATATTGCTGCGCCTGTTCGATCGGCGCCGTGCCCCTGCTGGCCAGCTGCTGATAGCGTTCGGATTGCTGACGGGCGAAAGTCAGCGCGGCCTGCGCCTGAGTGACCTGCTTGTTGGCTTGGTCGACTTTCGCCTGCTGCGCGGCAATCTGGGCAGTAAGATTTTCGACGCTGGACTGCGCCTGATTGACTTGCGCCTGCGCCTGATCGCGTTGTGCGATATAGTCGCGGTCGTCGAGACGGATCAGTTCGGCCCCGGCATCGACCAGCTGGTTGTCCGTGACCGAAACATCGACGATCGCAGCGCCGACCTGGGCGCTGATCTGCACGGTGCGGGTGTCGATGAATGCGTCATCAGTCGATTCATAGTTTCTTGCGTGCAGCCACCAGGCAACGACCAAGGCGACCAGAATAATGCTGCCGATGCCGATCAAGGGCACGAGGGTGCGGCGTTTACGGAAACGGCCTCGCCACGACGTTTTACCCCGAGTTTGATCGAATGCCGGCGTCGCCGGCCGGGCTGGAGAATCAAGGCGCTCAGAATCGGGGCGGCGCTCGTTGTCGACGCGTAGATCCATTATCGATGCTAAACGTTTGACAGGCCAAATAGGTTGCCGTGCGGCAGGCGATGCCGCGCCGGATCGGCGACTGCGTGTTTAGCCGGGAATAAACAGCGAGGCCAGTCAGGAAGCGCTGGACGGTCGCCGCAACGCGCTTGCGATCTTTTGGACGAATTCGTCCAACTCTTCGCCTGCAAGATCGCTGACCACCCACAGATCAAGTCCGTCTTGCGACCAATGCCGAATATTATAACCCTGGATGCTCTCGGACGCGGTATGGGCTCGCCTGGCGCCCAAATGCTGGGCGACGAACAAATTGATCACGTGTTTACGACGCTGATAAACGATAGCGGCGACCGGCTCGCTATCGATGTAATCAAGGCGGCCACCGAGAAGCGTGAAGCTTTCCGCGGTAAGATCGACGACCGGCGGCGCCACATCGACCCGGCCGTTGAACCACGGCTTGACGGTATGCTGGTCGCTGGTTGCCACGTCCATCAAATGGCCGGCCTGCAGCGACCGGACATGTGCGGAAACGACTTCGTCGGCGATCGTCTGCTCCTGATTGTCGCGGATGACCGTAAGCACGAGGCTTGCCGCAACCGCTGCAGAAAGCGCGGAGCCCACTGCAAATCCGCCGAAGAACGACCGCCGCGTCGGTTTAAAAAAGTCACGCATCGAGATCACGCGCGATGTCGGGACCGCCAATGCCGTCTCAATGCGCGTGCGCAAATGGGCCGGCGCGGTCTCTTTCAATGCGGCGCCGTTCATAGCCTCGCGCATGGTGCGAAATGAGGCCAGCTTCTCCGTGCAGGCCGAACACGTCGCGGTATGTGCTTCCACTTCGCGGGCATGCCCGGCATCGAGCTCGCCGTCGATCAGCGCGTGGAGCAGAACTTCGAATTCAGCGCAATTCATTGCATGACCCTTGAGGCGGTGGCCGGCCGGGAGGTTGCCGTTTCCGCGGCATTCCACGCCGAACGCAGCATCGCGCGGGCGCGCGCCAGTCGCGACATGACCGTTCCCACCGGCACGCCGGCGATCTCGGCAATTTCCTGATAAGAAAGATCGTTGACCTCGCGCAGCACGATGGTTTCCCGAAACGGCTCAGGCAGGTCCGCGACCAGTCGGCGGATCGTGGCGCCGTCCTGTTGGCGCAATATCAACTTTTCCGGCGAAGCTTGCGGCTCCTGCCACATCGGCATGTCCTCGGCCACGGACTCGTCTTGGGCGAAGTCGGTTGGCACTTCCTCCTTGCCGCGCCGCGCGAACTCGGCGTTGCAGACGTTCCTCAAGATCGCCAATAGCCACGGCTTCATTGCCGGTCCCCGATAGCTGTCGAAGTGGCGCAACGCCCGCAGATAACACTCCTGAACTGCATCCTCGGCGTCGGTCGCGTTGCGCATGAGATAGCGTGCCAGCGTGTAAAGGTCGTCGAGATGGGGTAATGCAGCGTCACGAAAACGCCGCATCCGTTCTTGTTCGGCAACTGCATCATTCGCCATCGCGTCGTGCCCGGGCATCCACGATATTTCATCGGGTCCATGTTGCTGTAGCCGATTGTAGCATTATTGCGTAGCGTTGCTGCCCGTTGTTGCTTCCACGACGATGGAGCCCACCATTTGCGGGTGTAGATAGCAGAAGTACTGGTAGGTTCCGGGCGTGGTGAAAGTGAACGAATAGGTATCGTCGGTGTCCATCGCCGGCGATTTTTTGAAGGCATTGTTCGACGAGGCGATGCCGTGGACGATGTCGTCCCGGTTTGTCCAGGTCACGGTGGTGCCAGCCTTCACCGTCACCGCCTTCGGGTTGAAGATGAAGTTGTCGATGAACACCGTACCCGGCGTGGCCTCCGCCCGGGCAAACAGCACACCAGCTGCAAGCACCGAGCCGACGGTAGCGCCGAGTACGGAAGAAGCGATGAGGGGACGCAACATTTTATTCTCGTAGCCTGTTGTTGTCTTAGCCTTGCAGTGGCGAGTCGACGATCGCGAGGCGCTGCTCGTTCTGTTTGAAGTTGACGTTGGCGATGCCGAGCATCTTCCGCAGCTGGTCTTCCGGCACTTTCATCGGGCCTGGTGACGGCGCCGTGCCGGGAGCGGGCTGCGGGAATGCGGTCGAACGCGCGGTGTGGAATGTGACGTTACCTTCCACCTTCTGCATCACCTGGTGGATATGGCCGTTGAGCACGGTCACCGAGCCGAACTTCTTGAGATAGGATAAGGCCTGGGCGCTGTCGTCCGTGCCCCAGCCCCAGTCCTGATAGACCGTCCAGAGCGGGACATGGGCGAACAGGACGATCGGGGAAGATGCCGAACGGCCTTTGACATCGTGCTCCAGCCATTCGAGCTGCTCGGTGCCGAGATTGCCCAAACCGCCGGCTTTGAGATCGAAGGTATTGACCAGTCCGATAAAGTGCACGCCGTTGGCGTCGAAGCTGTACCAGCCGTGACCCTTGGCGGCGCGGCCGTAACGCTCGCTATAGATTTTGCGATCGGTATCGACGAAGTCGTGTTCGCCCGGCACGTAATGCACGTCGAGCCGCGACTGCGAAATGATGTGATCGGCGTCGTCGAATTCCTTTTCCTTCGACAGGTGGGTGATGTCGCCGGTATGGATCATGAAAGCGGGCTTCTGCGGCAAGGCGTTGACCTTGGCGATCGCCTCTTCGAGTGTGCCGAGCGCGTTGGGATTGGCGGGTTTGTCAAATCCGACGTGGCTGTCACTGATCTGCAGGAAGGTAAGGCCACGCGTGTCCGCCGCTTGCGCCTCGCCCATGATGCCGAGCGAGTGGGGCACACCCCCCGAAATCGTCCACAACACGCCGGTGCCGCACCAAGTCATGCATTCCAGCACCTTGCGGCGGCTAACGCCGTCCCGATGATCGAATTCACTCATTGCGAATCTCCTTTTCAGCCGCCTCGTCCCCGGCCATTACGGCTATGCGGCTCCGTAAGATCAGATTGGCCGAAAACAGGCTTTATTCCCGGTTTTGGCGGAGAATTCGGGGGGACGAAGCGCGCCGGGGACCCGGTTAGGAAAAATCAAGTCTTTTCAATGCTCAATGTTTCGTATCGGTCCGCAAAGGCATTCGGATCGGGCTTTTCGGCCTCCGGGCCCAGAATCTGAAGCGCACGCCGCCGGTCGGGTCGGTCGCTGAGGTGGTCGGGAAAGCTGTTGGCCAGGCCATTGCGCATTTGCAAATACATGATGCCCGGCATAAGCGTCCCAGCGCTCTGCGAAGCGGCGGATTTTTCCGGTCGCAATTCAATTTTTGCAATCGCGCTGTCGGCGGCCGGCGGGCAAAATCGAATTCGGCACCAGAAAAATCAAAAAAATTGTTTCGAAGATCATAAAAAATACATTCGTAGGTGTGTTGGTCCAGGCGCACGGCCTGCTTTGCAACCGAGGAACAAAAAGCAAGGAGCGTGAATGATCGTAATTTATTCGCACGATCCGTTCACAATTTACTGATCGGGAATTTGCCTGATGCGACCTGTCTATGACGCGCGCTGGGAATAATCTGATTGTTGGGCGATCTCTCTTGATGTGAGCCGCCACGGCGTCCTCATTCGATGCCGCGAATAGGTTCGCGAACTAACGATGGTACTGATCGCGAAAAAGGAGATCGACCATGTTCAAGAAAACCACCGCCGCGCTTCTTGTTGTGACGGCGTTTGCGGCATCGATTGCGACGACAGCCACCGTCCTTGCCGCTGGTTCAAATGACCCTTCGAACCAGATTCCAGGCTATGACAGAAGCGGCCAAACGGTGCCGATTCCCAATCCGGATCGGTCATAAGATCTCAACACGCGGAAATGCGTAAGTTGAGTTGCCTCCCTGGCAAGATAAGGCCGCCGCAGTGGCGGCCTTATTCTTTTCGTGGTGCGCTGCGTCGAGAAAGAGAAACAAATTCGGAGTAGCGGCCAACGGGCAGTTGAGGCCCGTTGGCGCGTTGAATGGTACTATCGATCAATAATTGTACAGATTGGTGTTATAGCCGGTGCTGCCGCCGCCAGTGGCCACTGGGCTATTGGGATTGGGGGCGCCGTAGGTCGGAGTGCGGAGCGATCCAAAGGCGTTCGCGCCCTGACGCGCGGCCTTAGCCGCCTGACTGCCGTGGCTTGTCGCAGCTTTCCGGCTGTGCGCCGCTTCCGCAAGCGCAAGCGATCCGAACCCAAACGCCGCAGCCAGCGCCACGATTACGATTTTCGATCGACGAGTCATGACATTCTCCGGTGCTAAGCGAGCAGGTTCGCCCCCTCGCCACTAGCCACCAGATCGAATTCGCGCCGCGGAATTCCATCACGGCTGCGTTAGGCGCGGATCAGGATTGCACCCAAG
>Ga0193751_1000839_pt1 | contig 21415 bp, 20 predicted proteins | sample L1c2metaG_FD_143050 | JGI IMG/M metagenome (GOLD analysis project Ga0193751, IMG submission 143050) | Soil microbial communities from a riparian zone of the East river system, Colorado, United States - L1c2 | ecosystem: Environmental > Terrestrial > Soil > Riparian zone | place: USA: East River... | reverse complement strand
CTTCTGGCAAAGGACTCGTAAGGGGCGCCGGGTTCGGCTACATTTCCGCCATGGTTTCACTAAACCGCGATGCCCTCACGGAAAAGGTTTTCGGAGGCGAACGAATCTCCGCCGCGGAGGCATTGCTTCTGGCGCAATGGCCGCTGGAGGAACTCGGCGTCCTCGCGAATGCGCGACGCGACCTGGCCAAGGCGGGCTCGTACCATGGACAGGGACGTGAGATCGTCACCTACATCGTCGATCGCAACATCAATTACACGAACGTTTGCAACGTCTATTGCAAGTTCTGCGCATTCTATCGCACGGAAAAGGATTCCGATCATTACGTCCTCTCGCTGGAAGAGATCGACCAGAAACTCGACGAACTTTCGGCCGTCGGCGGTGTTCAAATCCTGATGCAAGGCGGCCATCATCCCAAACTGCCGTTCGCCTGGTACCTCGACCTTCTGCGGCACATCCACGAAAAATATCCGCACATCAATATCCATGGATTCAGTCCGCCCGAGTTCCAACATTTTGCGGAAACGTTCGACATGCCCTTGCGCGAGGTGGTGGCCCAGTTCAAGAATGCCGGGCTCGGATCGATCCCGGGGGGCGGCGGCGAAATTCTGGTCGATCGTGTGCGCAAAAAAATTTCACCGCTGAAGTGTGATTCCAATCAATGGCTCGAAGTCATGCAGATCGCGCATGAGCTGGGATTAAAATCGAGCGCCACCATGATGTTTGGCCACGTTGAAACAATGGAGGAACGAATCGAACATTTGCAACGCGTGCGCGATCAGCAGGATCGCAGCGGCGGTTTCACCGCTTTCATTTGCTGGACATTTCAGCCGCAGCACACGGTTTTAAAAGTCACTCATCCCACCGGCGTGTCCGAGTATCTCCGCACGCAGGCGCTCGCGCGCATCTTCCTTGATAACATCGAGAACATCCAAAGTTCCTGGGTCACGCAGGGTCCCGGCATCGGCCAGGTCGCACTTAAATATGGGGCTAACGACTTCGGCTCGGTCATGATGGAGGAGAACGTGGTGAGCAGCGCCGGCACGACTTTCCGCTTGAATGCCCCGCAAATCGAAGCCCTTATCCGCGAGGCGGGCTATGAGCCGCGCCGGCGCGACAATTGGTATAAACTGCTGAACTAAAGGGTCTTTAGGGTTGTCTATGCACAAGCGTCACGCCTGCCGCTAAAAAATCCCGCCTTGACGATTGCCCTCTTATTCCCCATATAGCCGCCTGTCCCGCGTGATCTTCCTCCGCGGGACTCGCCATCTTTAATCCTTTTTTATGATATCTTTTTTCGGACCAGGTCGACGACCCGCCTTTGCCCTTTGGCTGGTCTCGATCCTGGCGTTGCTTGGCTCAATTTCGGCGCAGGGCCAACAAGCACCACAGGGACCGCCGACCGTCCGGGCGATAGACGTCGAATACACCGGCCCCGCCACGGTCAGCAAGGAGCGCATCATCGCCCAATTGCGCACCGCGGTCGGCCAGCCTTACTCCGACGCCGTCGTCGAGCAGGATATTCGCCAGCTTTATTCCACGGGGTCGATCCGTAACGTCCGCATTTTCGCCCAACCTGACGGCGACGGGGTCAAAGTCATTGTCGCGGTGCAGACGCGCTCGGTCGTGCGCGAAATCGAAATCGACGGCGCGCAGAAAGTCACCGCCAAACGTCTGCGTAAGGAAATCGGGATCAAGATTAACAGTCCGGTCAACGAAGAACAACTCGAGCAGGGCAGGCAGAAGATCATCGATACCTACAAGGGCCGCGGTTACAACGATATCTCCGTCCAGTTTCGAGTGGATCCCATTGAGGAAAACCGCGGCACCTCCCGCATCGTTTACACCGTGAACGAAGGTGTGAAAGGCGCGGTCCGCAGCGTGAAATTCGAAGGAAACGTTCATTTCAGCGACGTGACGCTGCGCAAACAGATGAAGACGAAGGGCAAAACGATGATCGCCTTCATCGATAAGTCGGGCCGGCTCGACGAAGTCCAGCTGCAACAGGACATCGATAGCGTCAAGGAGTTCTATCAGAATCACGGCTATGTCGACGTCGAGGTGAAAGACGTGCGGACGGAACACGTAAGCGGCCCAATCGTGATCAAAATTCAGATCGTCGAAGGCCAGCTCTATCACACCGGCAAGATTACCTTCTCGGGTTACAAGATGACGTCGGAGGACAAATTGCGCGCCATCCTCAAGATGAAAGAGGGCGGAGTCTATTCGCCCAAGGGATTGCATGACGACGCCAAGGCCATCGCCGACGCCTACGGCACCGGTGGCTACGTCGACCTCGTTGTGCTGCCGGAAGGCTCGCCCGCCGGCCCTGGCCGGATCGACGTCCATTACAAAATCGAGGAAGGCAATCGCTCCTTCGTGCAGCGCATCAACGTCATCGGAAACACTCGCACCAAAGACAAGGTCATCCGCCGCGAGGTCTTGATCGCTCCCGGAGATGTCTTCAACACCGTGCGCGTCGAGGTCACGAAGAAGCGTCTCGATAACCTTGGCTATTTTGCCAAGGTCGAAACTTACCCGGAAGACACGGGCGTTCCCGGTCGCAAGGATTTGACCATCCAGGTGGAAGAAAAGCGAACCGGTTCCCTTAGCTTTGGCGGCGGTTTCAGCACCGTGGATCAACTGGTCGTCTTCGCCGAACTCACCCAGGGCAATTTCGATTTGATGAGCTGGCCCGGCTTCACCGGTGGCGGGCAGAAGTTCAGGGTCCGCGCCCAGGTCGGCACGCAACGCAAGGACTTCATCGTCGCCCTGACCGAGCCCTACTTCCTCGATCGCCGCCTGTCACTCGGCGGACAGGCCTTCTACAACGAGGCCAATTATCTGAGTTCCGTCTACGACCAGCGCAACCTCGGCGCCGCCTTCGAATTGCGCAAACCGATAAACACCTTCATGTATGCGACGCTGGGCTATCGCTTGGAAGACATCCAAATTTTCAATGTGGCAGCAACCGCTTCGGAGCAAATCCAGGCCGAAGCCGGATCAACGCTGAAGAGCGAGGTGCTTTCTAGTTTGGTCTTTGATCGACGTGACAATCCGCTCCTGACGCGCAAAGGAACGCGCATCAGCTTTGCTCCGTATGTAGCGGGCGGTCCCCTCGGCGGCGATATCAAGGAATACGGGGGTGATCTCGAAGCCTCTCAATATTTTCACCTCCCATTGGATATGATCCTCCTGCTCAACGGCGAGGCCGCGGTAGTCGATGTTTGGAACCGCTCGGAATTTACGACAGTGACAGTTGAGAAAAAAGTGAAGGATCCACTTACCGGGAAGCCAGTGCTGGATTCAAGTGGGAATCCGACTTTCACGCCTGTACCGGAGCAAATTCCAGCGGTGCCGATCTATGACCGCCTCTATCTGGGTGGTTCGAATAACCTGCGTGGTTTTGCCTTCCGCGATGTCGGCCCGAGAGACCATCAGGGCGAGCCCCTCGGCGGACAGTCGATGGCCCGCGCCACGGCCGAGGTCACTTTCCCGATTATTGAGAAGGCGCGTGGCGCTTTCTTCTACGATACGGGGTTCGTGAATTCAGATCCGTACGATTTCGGCACCAAACACGTCGCTTCCGACTTTGGATTCGGTTTGCGTCTGGATTTGCCAATTGGCCCATTGCGGGTTGATTATGGCATTCCTATCCAAACGGATGGCCGTAGCAGCAGCGGGCATTTCAACTTCAATGTTGGTTATCAATTTTGAACGAAAGTTGACAAGCTCGGTCTAACGCGGTCCAACTACTCCCTATCTCCTTTTTATGAAGAAACTCCTAACTATCGCTCTCGGCACTCTGCTGGCCCTTCCCATGGCCGGCTTCGCCCAAGGCACACTGAAGGTCGGCACCGTCGACATGAATCGCGCGTTCAAAGAATACAACAAAACGAAGGACGCCGAGGCTAAGATTAACGAGGCCAAAAACGCGGCTAAGAAAGAGTACGACGATCGCGCCGATGCCTACAAAAAGGCGCTCGACGAAATCAATAATCTCAACAAACAACTCGACTCGAACGCTCTGAGCGCTGACGCCAAGAGCGCCAAGGCCAAGGAGCGCGACGACAAAATCGCCAACATCAAAAACATGGAGCGCGAGATTAACGAATTCCGCCAGACGCGTGAGCGTCAGCTGCAGGAACAGGCCCTGCGCATGCGCGAAGGCATCGTCAAGGAAATCACCGACGTCGTCATGGAAAAGGTCAAAGCGAACAATCTCGATCTCGTTTTCGACAGGTCCGGCATGAGCTTGAATGGCGTCCCCCTCCTGATGTATTCAAAGGACAACGTCGATTTCACAAATGACATCGTGACCGTGCTGAACAAACCGGGCCGCGCCACCAGCAGTGCGACGCTCGGAGACAAACCGAGTGCGACATCGGCCACCAGCACCAGCTCGGCCTCTCCCGCCAAAGCAACAAAGCCCTAGGCTCACTTTCAACAAATTGAAACACACGCGAGTCCAACGCTCGCGTGTGTTTTTTTGTACGGCGCCGCCCCGGCATGTATTCTCTCAGGCTGGCACCCGCCGGAACCGGCACGTCGTGAAATCTTTCGTTTTGTCCGTGGTGCTCCTGCTTCCCTCCGCCGTTGCGATGAGCGCGCCCCCCTGGCAGTCAGGCGTGACGAAGGACCCGCCGGGGGCGTTCAACGAGCTCCGGCCCCTTCGCGCGACCTATAACTTTGGATGGTCCGGCTTGACCGCTGCCGCCGCCGAAGCGCATTTCACCAAACCTTCCGATAGCCGCTTTCAGCTGGAAGCCAACGGACACACCGTGGGCCTGGTCCGCGCCTTGTGGAGATACGACGTCAACTTCCATGCGGTGAGCGACGCCAGCACGTTACGCCCCATTGAAGCGAGCCAAAATGAGACAATTCGGTCCAAGAAGGTCACGACCCACCTTTCCTTCAGCAGCGCAGGCGTTAACCGATCGAGAATAGAAAACGGCACTCCGAGCAAGGGCAAGGATTTCGCCCTTCCCAATTTGTTCGATCTCCAATCGGCCATGCTTTACCTGCGGAGCCAGCCGCTGAAAGATCGCGCCTCGTACCGGATTGTCGTTTACCCTGCGACCTCCGCCTATCTCGCCACCCTTACGGTGACCGGTCGCGAAAAGATCAGTGTGCGCGCCGGTAATTACAACGCCATCAAGCTGGATCTGCAATTGAGTAAAGTGGGCAAGGGCCTCGCTTTGGAACCTCATCGGAAGTTCCGCAAGGCCGCCATCTGGATCTCTGACGACCCGGACCGGATCATTTTGCGCATCGAAGCACAGATCTTCGTCGGCAGCATTTTCGCCGAGCTGCAATCCGTGAAGTTCGATTCCGCTAAACCCTGACGCCGGCGGGCCGCATCGCTTCTATAGGGGAAGCTGCCAACTTCCCGGACACGTAAGTAACGCTGAAGGAAAGGGAAGCTAACAGCTTCCCCTACAGAAGATTCGGTGCGTCGGTCGAACGCCCTACGGCCGAATCCACTCGCCGCGCACGGGAGGTTGCGCCCCGGGAGGCAAACCCCGGCGCGGCGTATAAACACGCTCATGCGCACCGGGCAGCAGCTCAAGCGCCGCCAATGTCTCTAAATCAAGACGGCCGGTCGGGCGCAATCCGACCCGCGATTGATAAGCGCGCAGGGAAAATTCCAGGTCCTGGCTGAACACGCCGTCGACCGCGTGTTTGAATAGACCGCGCCGAGCCAAAATATTTTGCGCATCCGCCACGATCTTCTGCTGCACCTCTGCCGGCGCACTGTCATATGGAGTGCCTGGAAACAATCCGCCGCCGGATGGCGCAACTCGCCCCGGATAGATGGTGCTCGGCTGGCGATCTGACGGTGGAGGCGCAAACTGCTGGCTGGGCGCCCCGTTCTCACTTCCATTCTCGTCGCGCAAATCCGACGCGTCCTGATCCGGTGCGGGCGTCACTGTACGGACCGGCGGCACCGGGAGAACTGTCGCCGCCGGCGCGGGCGTGGCTGGTGGAGGCTTATGCAACGATTGCACCGTCTCATCGTTCAGTTCGCCCGTAATCTGCAAGCCGTTACGAATTTGAAAACGCCGGATGGCCGCGCTCGTGTCCGCGTTCTTCTCACCCGTCACCTGCCCATAATAAAAGCCCTGATCTTTCAAAACTTGCTGCGCATCGGCAACTGCCTGATCGGCGCGCAAAGTTCCCACGGACACGAGCAGAAGGAGGGCGATTCGGATTTTCATCGTTGTTGAGATTGGACGCTGCGTTTTAAACCTTATTCGGTCCCCTGCCTCGACCCGAGAGCGAGGGCGGATCGGCGCTGCCGCAAAAGGTCGCGGTAACGAAAAATACCTTCACTGATCGCTCCTGCGATCTGTTCGCGGTATTCGGGATTACCAAGTTTGGCCGTCTCATCCTTGTTCGAGAGGAATCCGCCCTCCACTAAAACAGCGGGATGATGCACGTTCGCGATCACAAAAAATTGCTGCGCTTTTGTCCCGCGGTTAATCGCCTGGGTGTGTGAAACGAGCGCTTCCTGGACACAGCCGGCCAGGTTCTGGCTCTCCGGGTTGGGCAATTGCACAGCCGTGGGCTGTAGAAATGGCAACCATGAAATGAGGGGAGTCCCGGAAGTAATTTGATGATCCGCATAGTACGTCTCGATTCCGCTTGAACCCGATTTATTCCCTTCGTTAAAATGAATACTCACCATGATGCAATCGAGGATTCGATTCGTTAGGGCGACGCGTTCCGCCAGCGACTTATAACTGTCCCCCACCCTTGTCATGACCGTGGCCATGCCATGGCCCCCGAATCCTGCCCGCCGTGTCCCGGATCGATTACGACCACGTCGAAAGGTTCGTGGCTTCCCGGAGCCAGAATCGTAACCGGGGTTTGTCGTGGCGACGTCCATTGCAGCCACGCAAAGGTCGTCACCATCAAGATCACGCCCGTCCACGCCAGCCAGCGGTGTGTTCTCTGTGTCCCGCGACCCTGTCGAAAAAACATCAGGCCCACCGTTTACGCCCGAAGGGCCTTTCGTACTTCGTCGTCCGCCAGGGAGCGGTAACGGATCGGGGTTCTCCCATGTCGCTCCAGAATGGCTGCTTCGATTCCCGCGGTAGCCAGTTGCTCCTCTCGATGCTTGGTAATGGCCGCCCGGTCAGGCATCTGGCGTGCCGTCTCTTCGCTTAACGTCATTTGGCCAACGCTCCATGCATCAATCGCGGCGTTGATCGTGCCCTCCAACGTGCCGTCGCCCGGCAAGGCGCTCTTCAGAAATGTCTCCATCGATTCAGTGGACGACCGCGTCGCGCTCAGGGCGGCGAAGTGGTGCCTGAGCTCTGAAGACCCCGATCCATTCGTCGCAATGGCTCCATCATATTCGACCCGCAGAAACAGATCTTCCTCCGCACGCGTTCCTACTTCGGCAAAAAGAAGCCGGGCCAGGTAAGGAGCACCATAGATCTGCTCGAAAGCCGCCTTCATGACCGGGCTGAGAGAATAATGCGCCAGACGCCGCAGCGAAACATCCGCCGCCGAACGCGTGAAACCCTCCGTGCTGGCCAGCTCGATGGCTGCCATCCGCAACCGTTCAATGTCGCCCGGGTGCCCAATCGCTCCCATCGCGATCCGATCGTAAATTTCAAAGATCTTCTGCCGGGCGCGGCCCACCGTGACAAACAAAATACCTTCGGCATACCCAATCGCCGCGATCGGACTGCCGGAAGCGAGCTGCGTCTCAATGTACTCGCGGCGATTCGCGATCGCTTCCACCCACCGATAAGGCTCTTCGATCATGCCACCAGCCTCTTGAAAATCTCTCCGATTTTTTCTTCCTTCATGGTGCTGATGCCATCTTGCGACACGACTTTAATGATGGGAAAAATTCGCGCATTACGGTCCACCCCGCCGGTGGCCGTATCCGATTCGGCGGCCGTGTCGAGCGCGCGTAACGCGATCGCGACCGCCTCGTCTTCGCTCATTTGCTGCAGCGGTTTTTCGCCCCACTTGTTGGCGTAATAGAGAATCCCGCGAACGGCCGGCGATCCCGAACCGGTCGCGCAATAATCCGCGGCCTCGAATTGCGCTCCCATGGCATCGTAGAAATAAAGGCGGGCAGCGGGCGCGGCCCCGCGATCGTAGGTGGCGAAAATCGGCACAACCATGCCGACCCCCTGCATGACGAATCCAAAATTGTCGCGCAAGAGCTTGGACAAGGCGCGCACCTTGCCATCCACGCTCATCTCCTGCAGTTGTGTGCGGCGAAAATATTGGAGCGAATGTTCGAGCACCCGCGCCATCTCCCACGCCGTGGCTGGTACTCCGGCGATCGCCATGATGGAATGGCGGTCGATCTCCAGAACCTTATCAGCGCGATCGTAAACGACCGTGTTGCCGGCCGTCGCGCGGCGATCCCCCGCCACCAGCACGCCACCCACGAATTTAAAGGCGAGAATTGTCGTCGCTTCCGTCGGCGACCAATGACGACCCGAGCCGGCGGAATCGGCCACCGCCGGAGCAATCGTCAGTAATCCTTTCCGCCGGAGAAGCCCGGGGAAATCGTCGCTCCCGCCTGAAAAAGCCTGGTCAAGCGCCACGCGCAACGGTCTCCATTATTGGCCCGTGCGCTGCCGATAGCGCTTGGATTGGTTGGGATCCACTTTCCGCATTTTTTTTAGCAGATCCTTCGTATCAGGGCGGGAAATATCGGGAGACCTCGGCCCGCCCCCGTCCCCTTGTTTTGGCGCCCACGGCACCGGTTCAGTTGGCCTTTGAGTGCGCTCCGGCATAGAGGAATTTACGGAAAAATACCGGAGAAGGCAAATTGACCCGTACTTGCCAGAAAAAGCTGGCGGTGCCAACATCAGGAACGATGAAGTTTTTCGCCCTTGGTGCCATCGCTCTTTTCCTCGCTGCGGTTGCCGTGTTACCAACGTCGGCCCAAACGCTGGCGTCAACTCCGTCCGACTCATCTCAGTTGCAGACGCTGACCAAGAAAATCGAAGAACAAAACGCGAAGATCGACGCCCTCTCCCAGCAGATTCTCAAGCTGGAGCAACAACTCGCGAACACGCGTCCGGGGGTTATGATCGGTGAAGCCACTCCCGCTCCGACAGCCGCAACGGCGGCCGCTTCGGAACCCCCCGCCCATGCTGCCTCCGGCAATGCCCACACCGTGGCCCGTGGCGAAACTCTGACCTCGATCGCCAAGATGCATAACGTGACGGTGAGTGATTTGGTGAAGATCAATCATATTGAGAATGACCGGAAACTGCAGATCGGACAAACCATCATTATCCCTGGTCCGGCCACGCCCGGCGCGTCCCCTTCACCGAGCAACTAGAATTATGGAGCAGGCAGCAACTCAGCAGTGGTATCTGCGTAAACACGAAGGCCACAACATCTTTGGCCCGCTCTCCTTCGAACAGCTCGCGTCCTGGGCCGCCACCGCACAAATCGCTCCGCACGACGCCATCTCAACCGATCAGCTAACCTGGATGAAAGCGCCGATGCTGCCGGACTTGGGCATGGATTGGCTGGTTGAGGTCACGAGTGAACGCTATTACGGACCGACCACCCTGGGCGCCATTCAGGAGTTCATTCATCTGCGCGAGATCGATGGTCAGACTTTTATCATTAATGCCTGCGACGGCACCCGTCGGCAGATCCAGGATCTGCCCACTCTCGTCGTCCCGTCCGAGGCGCTATCCGAAGAGGAAGAGGCGGGGCCCGAAGAAGCGGCGCCTCGAACTGAGCCCGCCCCCAGCGGAATTTCCATCGACCTCCAGGACCGCATTCGCGACCTTGAACAAAGCCTGCGCGAAGAACGTCGAGCCTCCGAAGAAACGGAAGAAAGATATCGCGAATTGCAGCGTCGCTACGACGAGCTCGAACAAAAGCTGGGCTTGTTAGGCTAATTGGGATCGGCGAGCCGGTGACCCTATGGAGGGACACGCGCTGTCGTGTCCCAAATATATGGGCGCCGACCGCGCGGCGTCCTCCAGGCTAAACTTCGCCCCCTGTAGGGGAAGCTGCCAGCTTCCCGTCTCGTTATCCGCGCCGAAGGGCGCCATTAAACCGGATCGACTCGGATTGGCTCCGGCGGACTTTCCATCGCGGCCAGTCCTGTTTCCGGGAGTAACTCATCCATCTCTCTTCTCTCTCTCTCTTCGCGAGTCTCGAGCAGGCTCTGCTGGCAAAGCGCCGCATACTTTCCGCCGCGCGCGATCAAATCCTCATGCTTTCCGCGCTCGATTATCCGCCCGTGATCGAGCACAAGGATCTGATCTGCGCCCACGATGGTGGAAAGGCGGTGTGCAATCACGATGGATGTCCGATGGGACATCAGGTTGTCGAGCGCTCCCTGAATCAAACGTTCCGTGGCCGTGTCCACGCTTGCGGTGGCTTCATCCAAAATCAGAATCGGCGGATCCTTGAGCAGCGCACGCGCAATGGAGAGCCGTTGCTTTTCACCGACGCTCAGTTTCACGCCGCGTTCCCCCACTTCACTTTCCAGTCCATCTGGCAGGCGATCGATGAAACTGCGCGCATTGGCCGCTTCCACCGCGCGCCATAATTCACCGTCGCTCGCCGAGGGCTTCCCCATGAGAAGATTTTCGCGGATCGACCCATTGAAAAGAAAACTCTCCTGCGTGACCACGCCGATCGATTCCCTCAGCACATCGAGCCGGTAGTCGCGAATCGGTTTGCCATCGATATAGATCTCGCCACTGCTCAGTTCATAAAAACGCGTGAGCAAATTCACGAGAGTCGACTTGCCCGCGCCGGTCGCACCCACCAGAGCGATCGTTTCGCCTGGGGAAGCGTGCAGGGAAATCTGGTTTAGAGCGGTCAATCCCTCTGCATAATTGAAACTGACGTTCTCATAGCGAATATCTCCCGCGATGCGCGCCGTGTGTTTTCCGTCGGACCAGCCGGGCTCGATCGGCGTATCGATGATTTCAAAGACACGTTCTCCGGCAGCGCGTCCCGCCTGCATGAGCTGATTCAATTGGTGCAATCTGCCAATGGGTTCGTAAAGAAATCCGGTTAACATCAGGAAGGCCACCAGATCCCCCAGTTGCATCGTTCCGGCCAGGACCATCTTCGCGCCCACGGCCACGACGAGCACAATGCCTAACGATCCCGAAAGATACATGGTGGGATGGTAAATAGCCCAAACCCGCATGACCACGAGGGTCGCGTGTCGGAGCTTGTCGCTCATTTTATTAAAACGGGCATGCTCTTCCTTTTCGCGGACAAAGCTCTTGATTTGCCGAATACCGGAAAGGTTGTCGTGCAAAAGCGAATTCATGGCCGACGAGGCCTGGCGCTGCAGGCGATAGCGGCGGTGCGCCGTCAGCGTGTACCAGAGAGCGCCGCCCACCAGAAATGGCAGGGGAGCCAGAGCGAGCAAGGCCAGGAGGGCGCTGACGTAAAACATTCCCGCCAGCACGACCACCACCTGCAGAACTGCGACGACGCCCTGTTCTATTCCGTCGATCAGCACACGCTCGACCGAGCTCACGTCTTCCAAGACGCGCGTCATGAGATCGCCCGTGGCGCGGTTATCGAACCAGCGCAGCGGCAGCATCTGGATGTGGGAGTAAAGATCGCTGCGCAGATCGAAGATCACTTTCTGCTCGAACGTGTTGTTGAGAACAATGCGTAAGGCGTTTAGACCATGCTGCAGAAAAAAGGCGAGAGCCCCCAGCAACACGAGCGGAATGAGCCGCTCTTCGTGATGTTGGTAAACAACCTCGTCCACGATCCGTTTCGTGACCGCCGGAAACACGATCACCATCAACGTGCCGACAATGGCGCAAGCCAGCGTCCCGGCGGCCAGCCAGGGATAACGCTTCAAATAGGCAAACACGCGCCAGACAGTTTTCATGGACGTTTAAACGTCGACTGCCGCGAAAGCACGTCAAGGCGTGGCGGGGAGACCGCGGTGCGGCGGCCGCCTCCCGGATGCAGCGGTAGGGCGAGACTCTGTCGAGCCAGGGTTATGGCAACGTCCGGTTCGACAGAGTCTCGCCCTACCATAACCCGCATGCGCGGCGTCCCCCTACAGCCTCAAACGCGATCGCCCGAGTGTTTATGCCGATCTTTGAACGTGAGTTCCGCAACTCCCGACTTATCGAGTTCACCCAAACCTTCCGCAATCATGCGGTCATATTGCTCTTTGGTCGCGCGCGCGAGGGGCAGATCAAGACCGAGGCTGCGTGCCAGTTCGAGGGCGATGCCGCTGTCCTTGGCCGCGTGGGCCGCGGAAAAGAAACAACTGTGTTCTCGATTCTGCATGTCTTCGCCATCGGTTTGCAAAACGCGCGAAGCCGCTCCGGTTTGCGAAAAAATCTCACGCAACATGGTCAGATCCAATCCCAAGGCCGCACCTAGTCCCAAGCCTTCGGCCAAGCCCGCCGTGTTGATGTTCATGACTATGTTGACCAGGGCCTTCACCTTGGCCGCTTCACCCGCCTTGCCCACAAAACGCACACTTGACCCCAGCTCCCGCAGAACCGGTTCCGCCCTTTTAAAGGCCGATTCATTCCCTCCACACATCAGATATAAAGAACCCTCCCGCGCCTGCGTGATGCTCGACGCCATGCAGGCTTCCAGCGTTTCGGCACCCGCGGCCTGCGCCTTTTTTTGCACATCAAGATGGACTTGCGGCGAGACGGTCGCGCAATTGATGAATAACTTTCCATGCGCGTTAACGAGAAGATTGTCCCCGTCCTTGGAGAAAATATTGCGCATGGCCACGTCATCCGGAACGACCGTGATGATTGTGTCCGCGCTGGCCGTCACCTCGGACAGATCCTGGCTGGCCGCGCCGCCAAGCTCGTGAGCCAGGCTCGTCGCCAATGCGCGATTCGTATCGTAAATCGCGGTAACGTGAAATCCGCGATCCTTCAACCGCCGCGCCATATTCGCGCCCATTCTGCCCACCCCAACGAAGCCAATGTTCATTTACGATGTCTGATGTTTGATGTGCGATTTGCAGCGGCCGATTTTCGTCCGGCCGCGAGGATTGCCGTAAGTTCATTTGCTTCGCCCAAGAGCAAAGAAATCTTTGCTTCCGGGATCAGCTTGCCGTCTCGCAGTAACTCAAGCCAATACAAACTCTCATCGGCCTCTTCCAGGACAGTTCCAAGTTTCGCAGTAAATTCGGCGTGCGATCGAGCTCGACATGCTGCGCGATAGTTAGCCCCGACAGAGGTTGCACTTCGAACAAGTTGACTGGCGATCGCGCGTCCAACCGCCGTCGACGGAAGGGAATCGATCAACTTGAACACGCGCAGCGCGAACTGCTTGGTTCGGAGCTGAAGCTGTTGCTTGTCCATTGACCGCGATCGTCGATCTCAGATCAAACATCTTACATCAAACATCCCTAGAGCCTTCCTGCAAAAAACGGGTTGTGCACCTTCTCCTCTCCCACCGTTGTCATCGGGCCGTGGCCGGGACAGATGATTGTTTCGTCGGGCAGCGTCAGGATCTTCTCCAAATTGTTCCGGAGCGCATCTTCGTAAGAGACGCTCCCGCCTCCCATCGATCCGGCAAATAGCGAATCACCCACCACCGCCACCGGGCGGGCCAGACCATGAATGACATAGGTCATTCCGCCGCGCGAATGGCCCCAGGTCAGGCGCGCATCGATCTTCAGTTTCCCGACGTGAAAATCTTTTCCTTCCTCAATCAATTCGGCCCCCGGAACCGGTTCGCGCGATGAGATGTAAATGGGCGCACCGGTCTCTTTCCGCAGCACCTCCAGGTCCGCCACATGATCGGGGTGCGCATGCGTCAGAAGAATCAGCTTAATTTTCAGTTTTTGTCTGACTGCCAGCGCCAGCATATCGGCGCAATCCGCGCCCGTGTCGAAAGCGACTGCTTCGCGACTGCCGGGACTCCAGGCAAGGTACGCGTTCACGCCCGTATCGTGATAACGGGTATGAAACTGCGCCAGCCCTTCAATCTCTTCCTTCTCCGGTCGCCATTCGCCGGTTGCTAACTCGGACAAAGCGCGCGTCGCCAGGTTCAAAACGCCGCCGACGCGCAACAAGGCTAACTCGTCCAACTCCCCTTCGCGCAGTTTCCGAATTTTTTGCGAGCTGACACGCGCTTTCTCAGCCAGCTCCGTATCGGACAAACGCAGACCGCGTTGTGCTTTTCCAATCACGTCCGCAAAACCGTCCTCGAGTGCAATCATAAATTCTCCGGGCTAGGCGCTGACCGCTGCGGCTGTGGATTCGGCGCGCAATTCGGTCATTCGCATCACGACCAGTTTCTCAAAACGGGCGGCAACGTCGACAACGGAAATCACCCTCTTCCCTTCCCGCTGCATGGAGGTCATTTCAACCTCCGCAATCCCGCACGGAATAATCCGGCCAAAAGGCGATAGGTCTCCCGTCACGTTCAGGGCAAAACCGTGCATGGTTATCCAGTGGCGCACGCCCACCCCGATGGAGGCGATCTTCCGATTCTCCACCCAAACCCCGGTTAAGCCTGCACGTCGACCTGCGCCGATCGCGTAATCGGCGAGGAGATCGATCACGACCTGCTCGAGCCAGCGCAGGTAGCGATGCAAATCCTCTCCACAACGGTGCAGATCGATAATCGGATAACCGATCAACTGTCCCGGGCCGTGATAGGTCGCCTGGCCTCCGCGATTGATCGGGAACAACGGATGCGGCAAAAGCGCCGTATCGCCGCGCAAACTCGATTGATCCGGCGTGCGCCCAATGGTGTAAACCGGATCGTGCTCAAGCAGAAATAACTGATCGACCGCGGACGGATTCTCGCGCTTGTGTGCGACGGTTTTTTCCTGCAGAGCGAGCGCTTCCGCAAAACCGAGCCGGCCGAGCCAGCGCACTTGCAACCCAACACTCATATCTGCTTCGCCCCCGGCACACCAAGCCGTGCGGCTTCCTGCGCGCGAAGGTGCGTTAACCCGATGGCGAGCGCATCCGCCGCGTCGTGCTCCGGCGTCTCGGTTAATCCGAGAAGCGCGCGCACCATGAAAGCGACCTGATCTTTGCCGGCGCCTCCCCGTCCCACCGTAGCCTGCTTGATGCGGGTCGGCGCGTACTCGAAAACGGGCAATCCTCTTTCGGCGGCGGCCAGAATGGCCGCGCCGCGCGCAGCGCCCAGGAGGATGGCCGTTTTATAACTCTGCACGTAGATGACCGATTCCAGCGCGCAACTATCGGGCTCATGCTCATGAATCAGTTCCGCCAGTCGATCACGGATGGCGACCAGGCAGGAAGAGGGGCGGAGTGCGACGCGGTTAGGGATCGTGCCATAATACAAGGCGCGGATGGCGCCGTTGCTTCCGTCGACAACAGCCACCCCCGTATTTCGGAGAGAAGCGTCGATGGCCAGGACACGCATGAATCAGTGGGCCAAAAAGCCGAGCACGAGAAACACGCCACCGATCGAGCCGAAGACAAGACTCACCACCCAAAAGCGCCGTTTTTTGGTCAGGGCCGAGATGGCGGCGATGGCGATGGCAATCTGAAACATGGTCACCCCGCGCGCAAAGACCTCGTGCTTGTGAAAGTTCGCCTTGGCCTCGCGCTCTTTCGCCTCAGCCTCTTTTTGAATATGGCCCTGCTCTTCCTGGTAGCGCTCCGCCCTGGCGCGATCCTGCTCGTTAGGCAAACCGCTCAGTGTGATCTTGGCATCAAGCACCGCGGCTTTAATTCCCTTCGCCTGATAAAAGGCCCAGTGATCGGCTGCTTCGATCTGGCTCATCATCGCTTCGTTGGCGTGGCTGCCCGACAAGAGTCCCGCAATGGCCGCCAGAACAGCCAGGATCGCTGTGCTCAGCGCGACCCACGAAATCCACGATTCGCGGCTATGCTCAGCGGTTTCGTGCACATGCTCCTGCAAATCTTCCAGCGGAACCTCGGCCTCTTCCATGGGTTAAGATTAAGATCGGCGCTCGCCCATTCAAGACGTAATCGACAACGCACGCGACACGCGGTAAATGCATGCATTCATGAGCGGGAATAAGTCCGAACCTGTCTGTTGCATCTGTCACGAAGCCAAACCAGCGCAGGAAGGCCAAATCGCCGACCTGGTCCGGCCTTCCCTGCTCGACTTCATCAAAAGGAAGAACCCGGATTGCCAGGGGACCGAGTTCATCTGCTTCGACGACCTCGGGAATGCGCGGAAGGATTACGTCAAAGAAGTCTTAAAAGACGAGATCGGCGAACTCTCCAGTCTCGACGAAGAAGTCGTGGAGAGCCTGCGCCAGCACGAACTTATCTCGAGTGACCTGAGCAGGGAGTTCGAAGGAAAGCTGAGTTTTGGCGAACGGCTCTCCGACAAGATCGCCGAGTTCGGCGGCAGCTGGAGGTTCATCATCCTTTTCGGCACCATCCTGTTTGTCTGGATCATCATTAATGGCGTGCTCCTGCTCACTCGCGCCTGGGATCCCTATCCTTTCATTCTGCTGAATTTAATCCTGTCGTGCCTCGCTGCCCTGCAGGCGCCGATCATCATGATGAGTCAGAATCGCGCCGCGGCGCACGATCGTTTGCACGCCGAGAACGATTACAAAATCAATCTCAAGGCGGAGCTTGAGATCAGGCATCTGCACGAGAAAATCGACCATCTTCTGCGCCGCCAATACAACCGGCTCTTTGAGATCCAGCAGATTCAGATCGAGTTGCTCGAAGAACTCGCGCGGAAGCGGCAAACTCCAGCGTAAAACTGAAGGCTTCGTGGACGAGCCGTATGCTGCAAAAATCGAGACGACCGCGTCGTCCGACTCTTCCCTGACCGCGCCGGCGCCGCGGGCCGACCAGATTTTTCTCGAAGGACCACGATCGCGCTTTGACGAGCTGATTACGCTCGTGCGCGTCATGACCGATTTCCTGCGCGGGTTTCGTGTTCTCCATTTCGTGGGTCCCTGCGTTACCGTCTTCGGCTCAGCCCGCGTCAGCAACGATTCACCCTATTACCAGCTGGCCCGCAAAATGGGCGGCGCTCTCGCGCAATTGGGATTCACCGTCATGACCGGTGGAGGCCCCGGCATCATGGAAGCGGCCAATCGCGGCGCGAAAGATGTCGGAGGGCGATCCGTGGGCTGCGGCATTCAACTCCCGCACGAGCAACACGATAACGCCTATCTCGATCGGTCGGTGACCATGCATTACTTTTTCGTGCGCAAGGCTCTTCTCATTAAATACTCGTATGCTTTTGTTGTCCTGCCGGGCGGCGCCGGAACCCTCGACGAATTATTCGAGGCGCTCACTCTCATCCAGACGGGAAAGATCCGAAATTTTCCGATCGTCATCATGGGCGTGGATTACTGGAAGGAGCTCGTGGCCTTCATCGAGAAGATGGCCAGCACCGGCACGATCAGCCCGTCCGATGTCCATTTGATCTACGCGACCGATTCCATCGATGAAGCCATCGCGCATATCCGTGACAAAGCGATCGCACCTTTCGGACTAAAGCTTGTCACGCGGCTCAAGCGGAACTTCCCCTGGCTCGGCGAACGTGGATTGGCGAGCCGGCCCAGCGCCGGGGACCTGTAAGGGAAGCTGTTAGCTTCCCGTCTCCTTTCTGGAGGGACACGCGCCGTCGTGTCCCCAATATTGGGCGCCCACAGCGCAGCGGCCTCCCGTTTTGGGGACGGGAAGCTAACAGCTTCCCCTACAGAAGACTCCGGGGTCAGTAAATCGCATCACTCGTTAGGCGTCGTAGCCAGGACGCAACGAAACCCGTAGATCACATCCCGCTCATTGCGGTCGACTACGTTCCGGTACGAGGATTGCATTTCGCTCCGATTGCTCGTCGCCCACGATCCGCCGCGCAAAACTCCCCAATCGCGCCCGGCTGCCCCGCTGTCACCTTTATATCCCTCCGCGCACCATTCCCAGACGTTCCCGCCGAGATCGTAAACGCCGAGCGCATTCGGCTTGAAACTTCCGGCCGGAGCCGTCTGCGCAAATCCATCCGAATAATTGTCGATCACACCACCACGCGCTCCTTTAGCTGCTTTATCCGCGTAGTTGCCGGCCCCGCCCGGCGGAGGCCACGTCTTTCCCCATGGAAATTCATTGCGGATTTTACCGTCGCGCGCTTCCGGCGTGTTGCCTCCTTCATTGCGCAATCCCACGGCCGCGCTCCATTCCGCGTCCGTTGGAAGTCGATAGGTTTGCCGGCCTTCCAGAACATTTTCATCGCGCTCCTTGTTGGTCAGCCATTTGCAAAACGCAATGGCGTCCGACCAGTTCACTTTCACGACCGGGTGTGACGGCGTCTGCGCGAAATCGGGAATCTCGCGGCGACGACCGGTCGCGGCGCAGTAGGCGTCGTAATCCTGCACCCGCGTTTCCCAGACGGAAATCTGAATATTTCCGACCGGCACAAATTTCATTCCAAGCGAATTCGTCCAGGGCTGGCCCGGTTCAGGGCTCAGACTCTTTTCCAAGCGCGTGGCAAGGAAAGCCTGCTGTTGCGGTTCGACCTGCCCCGTTACCGCGGTTGGCTTATAGCCCGGCAGCCGCAGCTCGTAGGTCACGGAGCCCGGTTTGACTTCCTCTATCACGAGCGGCGTTTGCCCAAGCTCGCGCCCACCCGCCACGACCTGCGCGCCGCCAGGCGCGCTCGTGATTTTGACACTGCCATTCGCGAAGACAAAATGCGCCACGTTTTCGCTTCCTCCCTGCACGAGCAGAGACTGGCGTTCGTCCGGCCAGCCATTCAGATGCGCCACCAACTCATGCGGCCGAGCCGGAAGTTCGAGGCGTAAGGGGGCGCGGCCTCGGCCCGTGCCATCGATCGATAGGTCGGCGCCGGCCGGCTCGCTCGTGATAGTGACTGGAGCCACCGCGAAAGCAAAAAGCTTGTGCGCGATTTCGCCGCGCCCGATTTCGATAGTGTCGCTCATCTCCCAATCGCCGCGCTTCGCGACTAACGAGTATTTGCCCGTAGGCAAATCCGAAATGCGGGCGGGGAGCGCGCCCGTCCGCGAGACCTTGCCATCTTCGCTGCGCAAGGTGAATTCCGCGTCGGGCGGCTCGGAATTAATCTCCAAGCCGCCGCGACTGCGGACCAACTGCACGACGGGCAATTCCGGAAGCGTTCGCCCACTCAGATCGATCATCGTTTCGACCGGATCGTAGCCCGGGCTCATAATCCGGAGGCTATAGCGACGCGGTTCCAGATCGGTGAAAGTGGCCGGACTTTTGTTGGCGTGGTCACCGAACAAAACCAGCGCCCCTGGGGGCGCCGTGCGCACGGTTGTCTGCAGGCGCGGCACATCCACCGCCGGCGCCGGGTGATTCCTCCAGAAGACAACGACTGCGGCCACGGCCAGCGCCAAAAGCAAAGCACCGACCAGCCATTTTCCAATTCGACTCTTGCGCTTCGGCTCCTGTCCAGCGGCAAGCCGGCAGAGGTCTTCGTGCATGGCCGAAGCGGACGAATAACGTTTCCGCGCATCGCCTGCGCAGGCGTTGATAAGGACCTCGTTCAATCGCATCAAATCCTGCTTGTCGGCGCGGCCAGTCAGTTGTGAATCGAGCTCCGGGAAATCGAGGCGATCTTTTCCGGTGCTCACTTCGTAAAGGACCTTGCCCAGGCTGAAGATGTCGGCCTCCGGCGTGCCTGGACCTTCCGGAGGCACATAACCTTCCGTGCCGACAAAGGATCTCTGTCCCGTCGCCGCCACCAGACCGATGTCGGCCAGTTTCGGCGCGCCATCGATGAAAATAATATTCGACGGTTTAATGTCGCGATGAGTCAGCTCGTGCTCGTGCAATTTCTGCAAGGCCTGGGTCAGCAAAATGCCGAGCTGAATGGACTCGGCCGCGGAAAGCCGGCGATGCCGATCGATGTCCGTCTTCAACGTCCGCGGCACGTAATGGGCAATATCGATGCTGCGGCCGGCCATGTGATCGTCGGCCAGCTCCATTATATAATAGAGGTACTCGCTCGTTCGCCCGACGTGCAGGATGTCAACGAAGCCGGTGTGTGCGCGAGAGATCGGTTCGAAACTCGACATTCCCTGAAACTCGCGCTGAAAAGCTCGCTCGCTTTCGAACGTCGTCCGGTGCACCACCTTGACCGCGCGCAACGCTCCGGTCAGGCCACGCGCCAGCCAGATTTCCCCGTAAGCGCCGCGGCCGATGACGCGCAGCACTTCGTGATCGGGGATTAAAGGAATCGACCCAGAAGCGGGCACTTCCGGGGGGCGATCTTTCACTTTATCGGGAATAACGGCGATTTTACACGGCCGGGCTGGCGGAGGCAATCTTGTGGTGGTAGGGACGCCGCGCTGCGACGTCCGCTCCGCGGCAATTTCTTTGTAAAGGTTTCCGCCCTACACAGGTAGGGACGTTTCTCCGAAACGTCCCACTTATTCCGCCCCGGGACGCGGGCCGCTTCCACTACCAAGAGGTATTCGAGGGACGGCTCGGAGAGCCATCCCTACCTGAATGGAGTGACACGCGCTGTCGCCCCACTATTAATGGGCGCCGACGGCGCGGCGCCCTCCACGTCACCCCAGCTTCGCCAGCGCCCTCGTTTCCTTCTTTAACAGCGCGGAAATCCGATGACGCGCAAGGTAGACCTGCCCAACGCTGACCCCCAATTCCGTGGCGACTTTTTGTGCAGGCCATTCTTTCCGCACATAGCAGTCGAAAATCTGAAACTGCTTCGCGTCGACCTTCTTTTTGACCCGTTGCATGGCTGCCGCCAGCAGGTTTTCCTGCCATTCCTTCTCCCAAATCGCGTCCAGATCGGCCGCTTCCATGTCCGGTATCCGCTCGATCGTCGCGGTCATGCGCGTGTCATCGGAAAAACGATGGCGACTATCGCCTGGCTGGCGTTTGCGAAATTGGTCCGCAATCCGCCAGCGCGTGATGTGCAGCAACCAGCCCTTGAATGAACCGACCGCCGGATCGTAGCGAAGTTTTCCGACCTTCTTCGCGACTGTGATGATCGTTTCCTGCACGACCTCCTGCGCTTCTGCATCGGTTAGGCCGGATTTGCGAGCCGCTGAAAAGATCAACTTCCAATAGGTATCGAAAAACTCCTGCCAGTGTTTCCGGTCCTCCCAGTTTTGCAACCGGTCAACCAGACTGCGGCGCGTCGCGACCAAGCCTGAAGTCCTCATCCAGAACGGTTTCTATCCTAGTCGGCGCGGGAAACAAAGATTGTTCCGAATCGCTGAAAGATTCGACCGGCCCTCCCGTATTCCTCCCATGAAACAGCTATTTATGGGAGCGGGCGGCACAATTTGGCACGTGTTCGCCTTCTGCGGGCGAGGGCTGTCGCGGATTGCTTCCTCAATCTTCGGGCGGATCAGGTGGAATCCACCGCATTGGCTTGTCGGCATGAGCGGAGCGTCCGGCCGATTCTATCGGGCCCGGCCCCGTCTTTCGCTCATCCTGATTCTGACCATTTTACTCTCGGCGGG
>Ga0193751_1000838_pt1 | contig 21426 bp, 16 predicted proteins | sample L1c2metaG_FD_143050 | JGI IMG/M metagenome (GOLD analysis project Ga0193751, IMG submission 143050) | Soil microbial communities from a riparian zone of the East river system, Colorado, United States - L1c2 | ecosystem: Environmental > Terrestrial > Soil > Riparian zone | place: USA: East River... | reverse complement strand
TTGCGGATATCCTTCGTTACTTCGCAGGCGTACTTCCCGGGTTAGCGCCTCTTTTGGAACCAACAGGCCGCTGTAGGCGTTCGCAGCCAACCTCAGATGTCTGCTCCTCATCAGAATGCTCGTCTCGCTTTAGGCCAAAAAGCCTTCTTGCCAGCAGGCCATGACAACGCCGAGTCGTCGTAGTTGGTGGCGATGTACGACAGCCTGCAATCCTGGCCCAGTAAACCGCAGGTTAACATGAGTAGTTGGCAGCGCGATGCGAGAAGAATCGGAGCGCAAACTCGCCTTCCGTATGCGCTAATTCTGGGCGCGCTAGAAGTGTGCCTGATAGTGTTTGTCCTGGCGTCTTGCGGAGGCGGAGGCGGTGCCAGCCAGGCCTCTCCGCCGTCCTCCTTTATCGCGTCCGTCGCGACGCTCTGCACCCCTTCAACGGTAGCCATGAAGGCAACGTCGCAGTGCAATGCAACGATTCAGGGTAGGGGAAGTTTTAGTTCTGCAGTTACATGGTCGGCCAGCGCAGGCACGATCAATGCGGGCGGGCTTTTGACGGCGCCAGCCACCGCGGGTAGTGTGACGGTGACCGCGACCAGTGTCCAGGACACAACCAAGTCTGGAACAGCATCCGTGACGGTGCAGTCGGCGCCCTCCACAATTACATCTGTTGCCGTGATCTGCAATCCGTCTGCGATAGCGGTCAACGCAACTTCGCAGTGTAGTGCGACGCTTCAGGGTACGGGAAGTTTTAGTCCCGCTGTAACGTGGTCGGCCAGTGAAGGAACTGTCGACGCGAACGGGCTTTTGACCGCTCCAACCACTGCAGTGAGCGTCACGGTGACCGCGACGAGTGTCCAGGACACCACCAAGTCTGGAATGGCGACCGTCACGGTGCAGTCGGCGCCATCCACAATTACATCTGTTGCCGCGATTTGCAATCCGTCCACGATAGCGGTCAACGCGACCTCGCAGTGCAGCGCGGCCGTGCAGGGCACGGGGAGTTATAGTTTCGCGGTTACGTGGTCTGCCAGTGAAGGCGCCATCAACTCGAGCGGGCTTTTCACCGCACCAGCCATCGCGGGCAGCGTCACGGTCACAGCGATCAGCACGCAAGACACCACCAAGTCCGGAGCGGCGACCGTGACGGTGCAGTTACAGACGCCGCAGAGCAAGCACGTCGTCATCGTGATGGAAGAAAACCAGAGCTATGCAAACGTGGTAGGGGATATCAGCGCGTGGCCAAATCTCAACAACCTGATCGGCAATGGAGCTCTGGCAACCAACTATTACGCGAACTCGCACCCGTCGATCGGGAACTACTTCATGTTGACGACAGGACAGTTGCTGACGACGGATGATAGTTCCACCACCGTATGGAATGTCGACAATCTCGCCCGGCGAATGCTGGCTTCCGGAGTGTCATTCAAGGTCTATGCGGAAGGCATCACTGAGGGTTATCTCGGGGGAAACACAGGATTGTATGTGATCCGGCACAATCCATTTGCCATGCTCTCCGATCTTGCCGGAAACCAGCAGGTAGCGAACCAATGCATCTGGCCGTTCACACAGTTCGCGGCCGACCTGGCGGACGGTACTTTGCCTGAGTTCTCATTCATTGTTCCAGATCTCGATGACGATGCGCATGACGGAACACCGCAGCAGGCGGACGCATGGCTGCAGACGAATGTGATAGCCCACTTGTCGAACTCGCCGGCATTCGCCACTGGAGGGGATGGCATTCTCATCGTAGACTTCGACGAGGCGGCCGACACGGATACAACCAATGGGGGCGGTAGAGTGGCGGCAGTTCTCTGGGGACCGAACGTAAAAGCCGGCTACACGCAGACGTCCACGACGGTATATCAGCATCAGAGCATGCTGCGGATGGTCATGGAGGCGCTTCGGTTGTCGGATCCCCCGGGTGCGGCGGCCAGCGCGCCTTCGATGTCGGAGTTCTTCGTGCAGAAATAGGCTAGTAATTCGCCTCTTACATAGCAGTTCGCCGCATAGTTGCTCCGATAGATCGTTCACTATATGGAGCGGCGCCGGGCACTCGAGCGCGCACCGATTTCTGATGCCGGGACTCTGGGAAGGGCCGCTCGCTTCTGTTATCCTTTTCGGGCTTTTCACCCTGGGGTGAGATCTCGTCGCTAAATTTCCAGAGAGCGATTTCTAAGGAGGCTATCGTGCTTCAACGCAGTGTACTTTTTTTGTGGTTGGTGGGATGCCTGGGGATCGGACACCTGGCGCTTGCGCAGGAGTTTTCTGCGGACGTGGTGAACACGAAGGACAATGGGGAATTGAAAAAGGTGTACGCGGGAAAGAATAAGGTGCGGTTTGAAGTCGAGGGTCGGAATACGGGGATGGGACCGGCCGCGGTCATCGTCGATGAGGAGCAAAATAAGTACATCGTGGTCATGCCTGAGCGGCGAATGTACATGGACCCGCCGCTGATGATGGTTAAGCCCTTAATTACTCAATTCTGGCGCGTGGACGACGTGAATGATGCCTGCCCGCAATGGAAGAAAACCGCCGAACAGGCAGGAACTTACAAGAACTGGGGTAGCTGCACCAAGATAGGCAGCGACACGTTGAACGGACGGAGCACGGTTAAATACGAAGGCGTTTCCAATAAGGGCCAGAAAAGTTATGTCTGGGTGGATACGAAACTGCACTGTGTCGTGAAGACGGATGAAGGCGGAGGCATCGAGCTGCGCAACATTCGTGAAGGATCGCAGCCGGCGAGTTTGTTTGAGGTTCCCGCTGGGTACACGAAGTTCGATATGGGCGGAATGATGAGGCAGCGGCCACAGTAGGGATAAGGCCTGAACCGCAGTGGAACAGGAGCCACCGACGCAGAAGCGGCTAGCGTCTTGGTTCGGCGATGCTGTGCACAAACTGGTCGAGCGTCACTTGACCGGACAGCCGAGGGCGGCTGTCCCCACATGAGTCTTTGCACTATACTCAACTCAGCGATCCTCTAGGGTTTTCCCGGAGCAACGAATGGTTTTATCTGCTGTGATCGTGGACGACGAGCAGCTTGCCCGCGACGAACTCGCTTACCTCCTGAAGAACGCCGACGACGTGAATGTGGTGGCGCAGGGCAAGAACGGACTCGAAGCCCTCAACCTGATCAAGGAACACAATCCCGATCTGTTGTTTCTGGATGTGCAAATGCCCGGGCTGGACGGCTTCGGGGTGATCAAGAAGTTGCTCGACAAGAAAATCCCCCTGCCTAAGATCGTGTTCGCCACCGCATTTGATCAATATGCCGTGAAGGCGTTCGAAGTGAACGCGGTGGACTATTTGCTGAAGCCATTTGACAAGAAGCGGGTGGCACAAGCGATTCAGAAAGCGCGAGCCAAGCAAGACGCGGGTGGCCTGCCTGCGGAGAAGATCGAGACACTGGTGCGGATGATCGAATCACAGAAGCAGCCAGCCTCGAAAATTCTGCTGAAGACGGTTGGGCGCATGTTCCTAGTGGACCAGAAAGACATTTGTTATGCGTGGATTGAAGACGGCGTGATCACGGTGGTGACTGGAGGCGCCGCGGGCATGGAAGGGCAATCCAACTGCCGCACGCTGGAGGAACTGCTGGACAGTTTAGACACGAATCTTTTTTGGCGGGCGCACCGCTCCTATCTGGTGAACATCAATCGCATCCGCGAAGTCGTTCCCTGGTTCAAGAGCTCTTACCAATTGCGAATGGACGACAAAAAGCAGACCGAGATACCGGTCAGCCGGGCTCAAACGAAACGGCTGCGGGAACTGTTCGGGCTCTGAAATCTCCTTTGAGCATTGACAAAGATTGGCTTGCGAGTCGGTTCGCAGGGTGCGCGAATCTGCGCTTGCGGTCTGTAGCGCCGTGGCGGAGTTCTGAACTCCTGCCACCAGGCCGAACAAGTCGTCGATCAGCGTGCCCGCATACATTCATCGTCTCCGCTCAAGAGATTGGCGGAGCAGTGTTGCAGTATTCAGAACAACGCCGGAGGACGGCTGAGTAACCCACCGTCCTCCGGTCACGCGGGGGAAGGCTAAATTGCCAGCGCCTGCAACGCAGAGCGGTCGCGAATGACCAGCGTTGGTCCGTCCAGACGAATCAACTGCTTCTTTTTTAAGTTACTCAAAAGACGGGTTACGGTTTCGCGCGAAGCACCAATGCGCTGCGCCATTTCCTCGTGGGTCATCGCCGAATGAATGCGAGTTTCGGATGCCGCCACTCCCTGAGTGGGAGAGTGCGACAGCAAGAGCCGTGCCAGTTTGCCGGCCGATGATCGCGTAAGTACGAGATCGTGCATGTCGCGATAGGCCGATTGGAAATCGCGGCTCAAAGATTCTGCGGAGTGCATAGCAATCTCGTGGTCAGACTGCATCAGTTCCAGGAAATGCTTGCGGTCCACAAAACTCAACTCGCAGGAACTAGCGGTTTCGGCGGTCATTTCGTAGCCCATGCCCAAGATCGCGGCACTGAGGCCGAGAGCCTCTCCGGTAGCCGCGGTCTTGAGGATCAGAATCTTGCCTTCGCGCGAGGTCGTGGAAAGATTGACCTTGCCGGAGAACAGCAGAAACAGGCCGCGCGGGCTTTGGCCTTCTACAAATAGAATTGCGCCAGGGGGGAGAATGCTCTGGTGGCTGACTTCGTTTAACGATTGCAGAGCCGACGAAGAAAGCCCGGAGAGAAAACCGAATTCAACGTTGGCGCGCTCCGCGCAGGGGTTCGCGATTTCCAGCCCAAATTGCACGTTCATAGTTTCCTCCATCGCAGTGGACCGCTTTTGTTTACCAGCGCGGCTTGCAGCAGCAACTTGACCCAGCCCGCCCGAATGGCAACTGGCGAGGAGGGCGCGGGCATGGGCACGGGTGTCGTTATGCGAACTCTGAGCAGCCGCAAGGATGTCCCAGGCGGCGCTCGGCTCTTCCTGCTGCAACCACTCGATGTGCCGGGCGAAAAGGTAAAGCAAATCGACTTCCTGCTGATGAGTTTTGGGGGTGGGCTGAAGTTCGGGGGCCGGATCGTCCCTGAGGGGTCGGTCCCTCAATAGCGCCTCTAGCCTAGGTTCTCCTATCCGCGCTGTACTACAGGCGATCGGATTATCCTGATCAACCTGAACTGGTTGAAGCCTTGGCCGTGCGGTCCCGAGAAAAGGGCCTGCAGGGCAGGAACTTACGCGAGGATGCTTGTTGGCCAACAACACGTCTACGCCTCCATCATCCTCGGCCCTTACGCCGTGGGACTGATATTTTTAAGGAAAAGCAAAACGTTGCATCTGCACGAGCCAGAAAAACTGGGACTGGCGTTGAGCAGAGTACGCTGTCGTACATTGCATTTGAGGTTCCGCAAACGGAACGCGAGCCGTGAAGCGGAACGTCCTTATTTGGAACGAGTTCCAAAATAGAAGAGAACGGGAACAGAAGAGAGTTCGCCGAAGCGTCGGCAATCCGCCGATTAGCCGTCGCTTCATGTTTGGTGCAAGTTGTTTCAAAAAGGAAAGGAATGGTTCGACAGGAAGGGATTATTTTCGTCGGGAGGGCAGGTACTCGTGGCGGTTGATTTTCAAACGCTGCATTTTGGATTGCAGGGTGGTCCGTTTCAAGCCGAGGCGGCGGGCGGCGCCGTCGGGTCCGGAAATCGCGCCTTGCGCTTCGCGCAGCACGCGAATAATGTGTTCGCGCTCTGCGCTATCAAGGCTTTGATCGGCCTGGCCCACGGGCACGTCATCCCGTGTCCGCAATTCAGACAACGGGACACGGAGTGCACTGCCCTCACTGAGAATGACCGACCTTTCCATGAGGTTTTCAAGCTGGCGGATGTTTCCTGGCCAGGGAACTCCGGTCAACAGCTGCATGGTTTCTTTGGGAATGGTTTCGATCTGGCGCTCCATGCGGGTGGCAAACTTGCGAACGAAGTACCGGACCAGTAGAGGGATATCTTCGGGCCGCTCCCGCAAGGGCGGCACTCGAATAGGAAAGACGCTGAGACGGTAGAACAGATCGCTACGAAATTGGTGCTTTGCCATGTCCTCGGCCAGGTCCCGATTGGTGGCAGCAATCAGTCGGAGGTCCACTTTGATGGTGCGGTTGCTGCCAAGCCGTTCGAACTCATGATCTTGGAGAACACGCAATAGCTTAGGTTGCATTTCCAGAGCGATCTCACCGACTTCATCGAGAAATAAGGTTCCGCCGTCGGCGAGTTCCAGACGTCCCACCTTTGCGCTGATGGCGCCCGTAAAAGCGCCTCTCTCATGGCCGAACAATTCGCTTTCGAGCAAACCGGTGGGGATGGCGGCGCAGTTGAGCTTGATGAACGGGGCTTGCTTTCGGCGGCTCATGTTGTGGATGGCGCGGGCAATCAATTCCTTGCCGGTGCCGGTTTCTCCCTGGATCAAAACGGTTGCGTCACTGAGAGAGACGATTGCTACCTGATTGAGCACCTGTTTGAGCGCGGGACTGTCGCCGATGATTTCTTCGAAGGGGCCTTCGGAGAGAAGATCGCCTTCGAGATACTTTTTCTCTTCGCCCAGCCGTTGTTTGAGCAATTCGATCTCAGCAGCGGATCGTTGATTTTCCAGAGCCACGGCAAATTGGGCCGCGACCTGACTGAGCGGTCCCAAGTCTTCTGGGTGAAAGGCATCTCTGCGGGTGCTGCCGAGCACCAGAACGCCAAGCGGGCCATTAGGCCGCAAGAGCGGAACGCAACACAGAGAGCGGAGTCCCTCGGCGAGAAGATTCTTGGTGATTTCAGCTTCGAAACCTTGCATCTGTTTTTTCGAAAAAATCACCGGGCCGCCCTCCTGCAAAGAGCGGCCGCTCGGACTGTTGAGCGGACTGATGGGGAGAGAGGACAACAATCCTTTGCCCAATGGGAAGTCTTCGACCTGGCGCACCAAGAGTCCCGTATTGGGATCGTGCAGTTCGAAGCCGGCGTACTCGTGGCGCAATACGCGGCGGATGCGCGCCGAAATATGCGGGAAGGCCTGCCACAGGTTCCAATTCGAGGTCACGACTGTACTTACGTCCAACAGCATCTGCAGCCGGTCCGTCTCCTTGCGGAGCTTTCCCCCCACATCCTCCAGCGATTGTTCGAGCTTTTTCTTCTCGGTGATTTCGATCACGACCACCGCGATTCGCTGGACGGTTCCGTATCTATCTTTAATGGGGAAAAAGTGTTCAATCCAGTGACCAGCCTCGGCTCTCGTGGGGAGCTTAGTGGAAATTTCAATATTGGTGACCGGGTCGCCGGTCGAGAATGCGCGGTGAAACTGGGCTTCGACCACGCCGGCGGCATGGTCTAGTACTTCCGCCAGGGTTCTGCCAATGTGGTCTGCTGCGGGTATGCCATTCATCGCAGCGAGGGTGTGGTTGACCGCAAGATACCGCATTTGCGAGTCCAGAATGCACAGCCCTACAGTGGACGAGCTGAAATAAGCGGCGAGCACCTTCTCGGGTTCCACCAGAGCTTCTGGATGGGCGAAAGGAATCAGAGCGCCTGCGCCGGAAAAATTAGTCTCCATGGAGGGAAACCTCGGTTCCGGAGAGCGGGCTTGCGACTGAGCACGCAAAGTCGCTGTTTCTGCTCAAGTCAGTCCCCATCCTCCGCCTTGCTGCGATATGAATTGAATTTTTTCGGACCGCGGCATTCACCCCATGCGAGACGCTAGGCGAGTGCTGAAAGGCACCTCGGGGTAAGAGGACTGTGCTCAAGGAAGGAGGCTGACAAACGCGGCGTCCAGCGAGCGGAGAATTGAGAAGAGATGAACCCTCAACCACGTTTAGCCATGAAGAGTGGCGAGGCAGTTTAAGTTTTAGGCGTCGCGCGCTTGAGGGGCGCATGGACAAACAACTCCCCACTGCCTCCCCCTCAAAGGCGAATGTTCTTGTGACCGAAATGGAGCGGAAGTATTATAGCGACGGAGTCAAGTCGGTCAACGTTTATTTCCCCGCTGATCGTTTTTCGTAATTTCGTAGCGGAAACAAAAACTCGCGCGCGTGAGCCCAAAAGGTCATGGCCGGCGGGTCACCCGCCTCACACAGGCGAAAAACAAAAACCGCCAGCTTGCGCTGGCGGCTTAGAACTTTCGAGCTTCGCTCGGGAGGGACAGGCGAGGCGGCTGGCCCTACGTGAGCATCGTTAGAAGCCTGGAGTTCCTGCGTTTGCGTGAGCGGCGTGCAGGGAGAGGCGCACACCGCGTTTTTCGTTGAGTCGAGTGGTAGTGGTCCAGTCAACGTCGCTGGCGCTGATCACGCCTGTGCCTCCGCCGACCAAGGAATAGGTAATGCGACTGTCCTGATAGCCGTATCCGCTGACAGCCAAGACCGTGCCAGTGTTCAGCACGAAGACTGGCATACCGGGAGCAACGTTAGCCGATGGCAGGGTGCGGGTGACGAGGCTGGCATACGATGCTTGCGGGACGTCATTCGAGAGCTGGCTGGTTCCGTCGGAGACTGAGGCGTTCCGGAGCAGAAGCTGCGGTTTGCCGTTGTCGTAAACGGAAGGCTGGTAGTTCTGGCTGCGATCGCGGCTGAAGAAGTGCCAGTTGGGGCCGAAGGTCTTGGCGACCTGCGGGATTTGGACATCGTCCATCAGGCGGAGGCTTAGAACAGTTTCGCCCTTCAGTTTGGGACGAGGGCCGCGGGCCGGCAGCATGATTACCTTCCATGGCCAGAGCGGTGGAAGCAGCCATTCGACGACGTCGCGCTTGGCGTGCCCTTTGCCGTCGATCTTGCCCTGTTTGTCGACTTTATAGCCCCGGGTAGAGATGACCTTGGCCTCGAGAGGCAAGTCGCCCGTGGGCAGGCCGATGCGATCGAACTGGATCTTGAGATAACCCTTGCCCCAGAAGTGGCCCGGATCCTTCGCCGAATCCAGATGTCCTACTAAGTAGCTCCCGCGCGGAAATGCCTGCTGGCCGAACTCGGTGACGCCGCGCAAGTGGCAAAGCACGGGATCGCCGACATCGACGGAGGCGGTAGAAAAGTTGGGTTCATTGAGGGTACATTGCAGAAGAGTGCCGGCGGGCAGGACAATATCCCGCGCACTGGCGCTCAGGCTGAAAACCGATAGGCTTAGTGCGGACACAGCTAGGGCCGCGTGGAACAGACGGGACCTCATAGATTTCACCTCGGGTCGCTGGGTGATTCGCAGGCCGCGGGACAGCCCACTACGTGTACCGCGAATCTAATCACAGATTCTAGGGCTAGGTCAATAAGGTTTTGGGCGGAGAGGGGCTTAGGAACAGAGAATGGAGCGTTTTGGCTCCCAGGTCTCGCAAAGGCGGCGAGACCTGGGGCACCCCAGATTTCAACAGACTGGAACGGTTAGAAAAGAAAACCGCCAGTTTTGGGCTGGCGGCTTTGAACCTTGCCGAGCTTTGCTCGGCGGACAGCCGAGGGCGGCTGTCCCCACATGAATCAAACCCTAACCACTACTTTTCGTACAACAACACGCCTTCCGCCTTTTCGGAGTCAACGGGGCGGTAGAAGAGCTTGTTGTCTTCCAGGAAGACCTCGATGAAGGCGGGGCGGGTGGTGATGGTGCCTTGGATCAGCGCCTCCGACAGCGGGTCTTCGATGTACTTTTGCAGGGCGCGGCGTAGCGGGCGCGCGCCGTAGCTACGATCGGTCAGGGTCTGGTTGAGAATCCACTTCTTGGCATCGTCGGCAACGCTGACGGTGATGGACTTCTGAGCCAGGTTCTGGTTGAGCTGCGTGACCATGAGTTCGAGAATCTGGATCAGGTCGGACTCGCCCAGCGCCAGGAACAGGATGATTTCGTCCAGACGGTTCAGGAACTCGGGGTTGAAGGTGCGTTTGACTTCGCCCTTCACCAGTTCTTCCACCTTCTCTGAAATCATGTCTTCCTTCGACGACTGGAAGCCCAAGCCCTCGCGTTTCTGCAAGTGGCGCGCGCCGATGTTGGAAGTCATGATAATGATCGTGTTCTTGAAGTCGACCGTGTTGCCGAGGCCGTCGGTCAACTGGCCGTCTTCAAATACCTGCAGCAGGATGTTAAAGACATCCGGATGCGCCTTCTCGATTTCGTCGAGCAGGACGACGGAGTAGGGTGCGCGCTTCACGCGTTCGGTAAGCTGGCCGCCTTCTTCGTAGCCGACGTATCCCGGAGGCGAACCGATCAGCTTCGAGACCGAATGCTTCTCCATGAATTCAGACATGTCGAAGCGGACCAGGGCTTTTTCGGTGCCGAACATAAATTGCGCCAACGTGCGCGCGACTTCGGTCTTACCGACGCCCGTCGGGCCCAGGAACAGGAACGAGCCGATGGGGCGGTTGGGATTCTTCAGGCCAGCGCGGGAGCGGCGGATGGCGCGCGCCAGTGCGCTGATGGACTTGTCCTGCGAAATGATGCGCTTGTGAAGCTCTTCCTCGATGCGCAGGAGTTTCTGCGTTTCTTCTTCCTTGATCGAGGTGATGGGCACGCCGGTCCACCGCGAGACGACATCTTCGATGTCCTCGCGGTTGACCACGCCGGTCGAAGATTCGTCGAGATGATACTTCTCGCGCAGGGCGCGCAGGTTCTCGCGCTCCTTGCGTTCTTCGTCGGAGTAAAAACGTGCCTTCTCGAATTCGTGGTTCGCGATGGCGTTTTCCATGCGATGCACGATGAACTTGATGCGCTTCTGGACTTCAGTCAGCTCTTCGGGAAGCGAAGTCTGGCGCAGCTTTACGCGAGCACCGGCTTCGTCGACCAGATCGATGGCCTTGTCAGGCAGGAAGCGGTCGGGGATGTAGCGATTCGAATGCGAGACCGCGAAATTGATGGCCTCGTCGGTATAGGTGACGGCGTGGAATTTCTCGTAGCGATCCTTGATGCCGAAAAGAATCTTGATCGCGTCGACCTCATTCGGCGGCGGGACTTTCACGGCCTGAAAGCGCCGTTCGAGCGAACGATCTTTTTCAATCGACTTGCGATATTCGCCGGGCGTGGTCGCGCCGATGCACTGAATTTCGCCGCGCGATAACGCAGGCTTCAGGATGTTGGCGGCGTCGAGCGAACCTTCCGCGGAACCGGCGCCGACCAGCGTGTGCAATTCGTCGATGAAGATGATGGAGTTCTGCGACTCCATCAACTCCTTCATGATGGTCTTAAGGCGCTCTTCGAACTGGCCGCGGTACTTGGTGCCCGCGACGATGAGCGACAGGTCGAGAGCCAGGATGCGCTTGTCGGCGAGGAAAGACGGAACTTCACCGTCGGCGATGCGCTGCGCCAATCCTTCGACGATGGCGGTCTTGCCGACGCCGGGCTCGCCGATCAGAACGGGATTGTTCTTGGTGCGGCGGCAGAGAATCTGAATGACGCGATCGACTTCGCCTTCGCGGCCGACCAGGGGATCGAGCTGGCTGTCCATGGCGGCCTGAGTCAGGTCGCGCGAAAATTCCGAGAGCAGCGAGCTTTCACGCTGGCGCTGCGGTTGAGCTTTTTCCTGCGTGCTGCGGGCCAACTCTTCGCGGATGGTCGAGAGGCGCAGGCCGCGCTCGTGCAGAATCTCGGCAGCGAAGCACTTTTCTTCTCTCAGTAAACCCAAGAGCAGGTGTTCTGTGCCGATGTGCCGATGCGAGAGGCGCTCGGCTTCTTCCGCGGCATAGGCGAGAACGCGCTTGCATTCATTGCTTAGCGGGAGATCGACCGAAGTCGAAACCTTTTCGCGGATCGTGGTATGTCCCTCGATCTGCTTGCGAATGGATTCGACCGAGGCATGGGAGCGCAGGAAACGATTGGTCAGGGCTTTATCTTCGCGCAGGAGTCCGAGAAGCAGATGCTCAGTCTCGATATAAGGAGACCCGAACTGGCTGGCTTCGTAGCGTGCGAAAAAGATGACGCGCCTGGCTTTCTCCGCTTTCTCCGTATAGCGTTCAAACATAATGCCCTTCCCCCTGACTTTCCTGGCCGGAAGAACTTGCCCGCCCGACCCAGTCCCTGATCCCGATTACCTTTTATTCTATCGTCATTATGCAATCAAAGGTCCGCAAAACCCAAGTACTGAAACGATTTTACAAACCTTTGATCACGTTACCGAAGGAACTGTTGCCAGCCCTTCGCTGTTTACTCTTTGCACCAAATTCCTGCACTTTATCTGACTAATCTTTGTTCAGTAAGTCTTGGTCTTACTAATTTACCTTTCTCACTTTCACTTCCTCATGCCGGCAAGGATTCCGGCGGAATCTCCTCCATGCGCCCTCGCTGCAGCCTCAATACGCGATGGCAGCGCCTGGCGAACGACAAGTTATGCGTAGCAATGAGGGAGGTGAGTTGGTGCTCGCGATGCAAACGCGCGATCAACGCAAAAACCGCTTCCGCGGTCTGGCCGTCCAAGTCGCCGGTAGGCTCATCGGCCAGCAGCAACTTGGGCCCGGTGATGAGCGCGCGGGCCAAAGCCACCCGCTGCTGCTCCCCGCCGGAAAGTTCGCCTGAACGATGATGCGCGCGTTGTTCCAGTCCGACCTCACGCAGCCAGCGTGAAGCTTCTGGCTCGACCTGCTGCCATGTTTGCCCTCGCAACAGCAGCGGCATGGCAACGTTTTCTGCCGCCGTGAATTCCGGCAGCAGATAGTGGAACTGCCATACGAAACCGGTTTCCCGGTTGCGAAAGTTCGCGGCTTCGTCGTGCGATAACGAGTTCAATCGCAATTGGGCGCAGTATACGTCACCAGCGGAAGCGCGATCAAGGGCGCTCAGGATGTGCAACAAGGTACTCTTTCCCGCGCCTGATTCACCCACAATAGCGAGCATTTCGCCTCGCTTCACTTCAAACGACAGATTCTCAAAGAGCACCAGATCCGATTCGCCGGACCGAAAAACCTTCTTCAGGCCTTCCACCCGAAGCATCGATTCTTGTTCCGTTAGATGCACGGCATGGCTCTTTCGTTCCAGCGGCTAAAGTTTGCAGGATGAAGACCTAGGGTCGAGCCTGTATTCGCAGGCACATACAGTAGTGCGCGGGGTTTTGAAATCGTTTCGCCGGATCGGATTCCAGCCTGGCGTGGAGATTCGCACGACGAGGACGAAAATCGCGCCGCGACAGCCATCCGGAGGGCAAGCCCACGCGTGATGTTCTTCCGCCCCTCCGGTGCTTGTTCATTTTCTGGGCCATACCCACGGCTTGCGCCGTGGGCTGCGTTCTTCCGCCACTTCGCGGCTGGAGTCTCGTATCTAATAACGAGCGGGGCTTTTGTAATCCGTAAAGATCCGCGTGGATCCGTGGCAAAGAATTTCTCATTCATAGCGCAGGGCCTCAGCTGGAAGGATTCGCGATGCCGACCATGAGGGATACAGGGTTGCAACGAAGGATATCCCTATCGCGACCACGGCAACCAGAACGCCGTCGAGCGCACGCGGAGCGAATGGAACATAGTCAATCGAGTAGACCTCGGGAGACAGGGTCAGCACGTGGTAGTGGCCTCCCGCATAGGAGATGACATAGCCCAGCACCAGACCGATCACGGTACCGATGGCGCCAATCAATACACCCTGCGCAATAAAAAGATTGCGTACCTGCGCCCGGCGCGTACCCATGGACATGAGCACGGCAATGTCTTTTGTTTTCTCCATGACCATCATAATGAGGGAGATCAGGATGTTCAGGGCCGCGACGAAGACGATCAAGCCGATGGTGATGAAGGTGACCAGTCGCTCAAGACGCAGCGCGTGAAACAGAGCCTTGTTCTGTTCTTCCCAATTCGTGGCCATGAAACCTTTGCCGGCGGCGTCTTCGAGTTGATGAGAGATCGCTCCAGCCTGGTAGATGTCATCCACTTTGAATTCGATGACGGAGATTAAGTCTCCGAGGCCGAACAGCTTTTGCGCATCGGACAAGCGAACGAATGCCCAACTGGAGTCGTAGTCGAAGAATCCGGAGTTGAAAATCCCTACTACGTGGAAGCGGTTATATTTCGGGACCGTGCCGAAGGGAGTCAGTTCGCCCTGGGGGCTGACAACCATTACCACAGAGCCCACTGTGGCGCCCAGGTTGTCGGCCATATCTTTTCCCAGGACGATGGGGGGCATGGCGTAGATGCGCTGCTGCACGGCGGCCAAGGAATCGGGGGAGTCTGTGGTGCTTTTGGATTGCGCGGTCGGGTCGCCCGCGCCCACATTGGCATTTCCTGTGGCGGTTTCTTCCAGGGCATCTGCCGAACCTTCTTTTACTGTTGATAGCAGGTCTCCAACCTTGCGCTCGTAACGTGGGATCATGCCTTTGAGCACTGCGCCGCGCGCCCGCGGACCCCGCGCGATGAGGACCTGCTCGAAGATTGCCGGAGCGGCGGCGACGACATGCGGCTGCTTCGCGAGTCGCTCCATGAGCGCAGGCCAGTCTTTGATGCCGTCATCGGCAATGCGCTGCAGGCTTATGTGCGAGGTGGAACCGAGGAGTCGCTGCTGCAGATCCTGGCGAAAGCCATTAGTAATGGCCATGGCGACGACTAGCGACGCCACGCCCGCGGCGACTCCGGCGATGGAGATACCGGTGATGATGCCGATGAAGGCCTGCCTTCTTTTTGCTCGCAAGTATCGCGATGCGATAAACAGTTCGAATCTCATCGAGAGATCCCTCGCTTCGCTCGGGATTTTGGCTGCCGGCTTCCGCTCCGCTCACGCCGGCAAAACGCCTCAACCTGGCGGCGCTTGGCTGGCAGATAACTGGTCGCGATGAAGAGTTCGAAGCGCATGAAAACTTTTCGTAGAGATGTTGCTTGCAACGTCTCGGTTGCCAGCGGCTCCTTAGCACGTGGAGCGAGAGACGTAGCGAGCTACGTCTCTACAGCCAAGGTGGGATTATATCTGCCCGATTGTTCGGAGGAAGAGCGGGGCTAGAGGATGAACCATTAGCCGGAACAGAGGGATGGTCGAATAGACGACGCAGGTTAGCCATCCGCGGTTCGAAGCAAGTGCATTGGGCGATTACAGGCATCACAATCGGCAAGGACTCGCCCGTAAGTCATCTACCCCGATTGTTGCGGCCGCGCGATAATGACAAAATGGCTCGTATTTTCCTGGATGATCGTTGGCTTCCGAAGTCGGTCTTGTGCCTTCGCGGTTACAACCGGAATAAATTCTTGCTTGATCTGATTGCCGGCGTCACTGTGGGGCTGGTCGCGTTGCCTCTGGCGATGGCGTTTTCTATCGCTTCGGGACTGACGCCGCAGGCAGGGATTTACTGCGCCATCGTCACTGGTTTCTTGATTTCGGCGCTCGGCGGATCGAAGACGCAGATTGGCGGGCCGACGGGTGCGTTTGTCGTCGTAGTGGCAGGGATCGTTGCGGTGCACGGTGTGGACGGTTTGTTCATGTGCACCGTGATGGCCGGCATGCTTATGGTGATCATGGGCGCTACAGGGCTGGGCACGGGGGTGAAATTCATTCCTCGGCCCGTCGTCATCGGATTCACCAATGGGATTGCGGTGCTGATTGCCAGCACCCAGATCAAAGATTTTTTCGGCCTGCATCTCGATAAAGTTCCCGGCGTGTTCTGGCTGCGTGTGGAAGCTCTGGCCGGCAACTTTCATACGCTGTCTTTTGAAGCAACCGCGCTCGCCATGTTCACAGTGCTCACGCTAATCATTTGCCGCGCCCTTTCGCCTCGCATCCCCGGACCTATTGTTGCTCTGCTGCTTGCGACTTCAGCCGTTTATTTCTTCAAGCTGCCGGTGGAAACGATTGGGACCAGATTCGGGGGAATTCCGTCAGGTTTGCCGCACTGGCACATCCCCCACTTCCGCACAGACTTGATCCACGGCCTGCTGGGGCCGGCATTCACGGTGGCCATGCTAGGGGCGATCGAATCGTTGATGTCAGCCGTGGTTTCCGACCGGATGAGCAACGACCGGCACAACCCCAACGTCGAGCTCATTGGGCAGGGCGTCGCCAACATTTTCTCGCCAATGTTTGGCGGACTGCCCGCGACCGGAGCCATCGCGCGGACTGCGACTAATATTCGCTCCGGAGCGCAGTCGCCGGTGGCAGGAATGATTCACGCGCTTACTCTGCTATGTATTCTTTTGTTTGCGGCGCCGTTGGTCAGCTATGTGCCGATGGCCGCGCTGGCCGGGATTCTGATGATTGTCGCTTACAACATGGGCGAGTGGCGCGAGATTCCACAACTGCTGAAGCTCACCAAGACCGACATCAGTATCTGGCTGGTAACGTTTGCGCTGACCGTGTTTGCCGACCTTACTGTGGCAGTCGAGGCGGGAATGATTCTGGCCGCGTTACTGTTCATCAGCCGCGTGGCGGCGACCACCACCGTATCGCAAGTGACCGAGGACTATGTGGAAGACGGGCGGGTGCACATTCTTCAAGATAAAGACATTCCGTATTACGCGACCATTTTCCGCATTCACGGTCCTTTTTTGTTTGGAGCGACCGACAAGATTGGGGCAGTCACGGAAAATCTCCATACGTTGCCGCCAGTGGTCATCCTGCGCCTGCGGAACATGACGGCTCTGGACGCAACTGGACTGTTCGCCCTGGAAGAAGTCGCGCGGCAACTGCATGCGAGCAAACGCACGTTGATTCTGTGTGGGGCGCGCGAACAGCCTGCTCAACTGATTCATCAGGCGGAGTTCGCGGAAGTCATCGGCGAAGAAAACATCTGCGACAACGTGCAAGAAGCGCTGCGGCGGGCGGAGGAAGTGTACGAAGGGCTGGAGCAGAAGTTCGTCGGGGCGAAGAGCTAAGGAGCTCCTTTAAGGACAGCCGCCATCGCTATCGATCCCGGGGGCCGCCCGGTGGGCTGTCAGACCGTAGTCGTCGAGCTTCGCTCGACAGAGAGCTGAGGCTGTCCCCACATGTATCCAAACGGGGCCATCCGTTATCCTCTAGATTCTTCTAAACTGTCGTTGAGGGCCGCTCACCTCCGATGATCGTTAACTTCGCAGAACGCGCGCATAACCATAATTGGGAACTCGATCCCGTTATCCGGTCGTTGCTCGACACAGATTTTTACAAGCTGCTGATGCTGCAATTCATCTGGAAACATTTTCCTAAGACGCGGGTGGAGTTCTCGCTCTTCAATCGACACTCCGCAGTGCGGATGGCCGACATCATCAACATTGAGGAGCTCAAGGTTCAGCTGCAGCACGTGCGCGGTGAGCGGTTTCGAAGGTCGGAACTGGTCTGGCTGGCCGGCAACACGTTTTATGGGCGGCGTGGAATTTTCGAGCCGGCGTTTCTGGAGTGGCTGGAGCGTGACTTTCATTTATCGGATTATCGGCTGCGGGTCCAGGACGGGCAGATCCAGTTGACCTTCGAAGGGACATGGCCTGAAACCACGATGTGGGAACTCTACTCGCTGGCGATTTTGGATGAGTTGAAGACGCGGGCTAATCTGAAGAAGCTGAGCGAGTTTGGGCTCGACATTCTGTATGCGCGAGCGAAAACCAAGTTGTGGAGCAAGATTGAGCGGCTGCGCGGCGTTCCCGAACTGAGTGTCGGCGACTTTGGGACGCGCCGCCGGCACAGCTTTCTGTGGCAGGAATATGTGGTTGAGGCCATGGCCGCCAATCTGGGAAGTAATTTCATTGGGACATCGAATGCGTTCCTGGCGCACAAGCACGACCTAGAAGCGATCGGAACCAATGCTCACGAGATTCCGATGGTGATGGCCGCGCTCGCGCCCGATGATGTGGCTCTGAAGGAATCGCAGTATCGCGTGCTGGAGTTGTGGCAGCAGACGTATGAAGGCGCGCTGCGCGTGCTGCTGCCGGATACGTTTGGCACGACGCAATTCCTGACGCACGCGCCGGACTGGGTGGCGGATTGGACCGGGCAACGCGTGGACAGCAAAGATCCCTGCATTGCAGGCGATGAGTACATTTCCTGGCTTAAGGGAAAGGGGAAAGATCCCGCCGAGAAGCTTCTGATCGCCTCGGACACTCTGGATGTGGATCAGATTCTAGGACTGCACGCTTATTTCGGCGGCCATGTTGCGAAGGGCGTTAGCCCGAGCGATTTCTTCAGTGCCACGGACTTTGACGATCGGAAAAAGTGGACGCCCGGTCGCCGCATTCGGTTCAGCGCAGGATGGGGAACTCTGCTGACGAATGATTTTCGCGGATGCAATCCGAATGCCGGTGGAGGCTTTGATCCCATCAGCCTGATCTGCAAAGTCTCAAGCGCCGAAGGACGGCCGGCGGTGAAGCTTTCCGACAATTATTCCAAGGCGCTCGGGCCGCCATCGGAGATCGAGCGATACCGGCGAGTGTTTGGGACGGCGGGAATCGCGAACGCTCCGCTGGTCGCGTGAGGGGACTACAAAATCCCAAAAATTGTTGTTAACCATTTCCCCTCCCGTTCGTTGTGTGCTTAGAGATGCTTTAAGGCACTCCTCATACGAAGGGAACTCCGAAATGCAAGAGCGGCGGCGGAATCTGGGAATAGCTCAATCGGTGGTAGCGATTCTGGTGTTGTTCGTTGGGGTCAGCGTTGCACAGGCACCGCGGGCCGTGCAGCCGCCGGCGCCCGTGAACTCTCCGCAGATGAGCGAAAAGGATCTGGCGGCTCTTCAAGACCAGCTTCTTCAGGTGTTGCGCGTGAGCCCGACCTTGGCCGAAGTTGTGGCCAGAGACCCTTCACTGCTCTCGAATTCGGAATACGTGAACCGCAGCAATCCCGAACTAGGGCGCTTGCTGCAGGCTCATCCGGAGATCGCACACAATCCCGACTTTTATCTCTTTAACAATCTGCACGGCGAACATGAGCCGCCCAGCCAGACACTGGAGCGCAAGCTGTGGCCCGAGATGTCCGACCGCAGGCCCTCGGGGATGGACACTGAATTGATCAACTCGGGCGTTCCGTTCCTGGTTTTCGTCTGCATTCTCGGAGCGCTACTCTGGCTAACGCATGTTCTGCTCGAGAACCGGCGTTGGAATCGCATCTTCAAGCTGCAGACAGATGTGCACGGCAAGCTGATCGAGAGATTTGGCACCTCGCAGGAAGTGCTCACCTACATGAGCACCGACGCCGGCAAGCGATTCCTGGAGGCGACCCCGATTGCGGTCGGCTTCGAGCGGCAGCAACCGGTTCCCAGTCCGGTTGCCCGGGTCCTCACACCGCTGCAGATCGGAGTTGTGATGACGCTGCTCGGGATCGGGCTGCTCTCTTTGCGTCACAGTGTTTCCGACGGCGGCGTGGCGTTACTTGTGATCGGCACGGTCGTGCTGATGCCGGGCCTTGGATTTATGATCTCGGCCGGAATCACGTGGGTACTGGCACGCCATCTCGGCCTGATGCCAGATCGCGGAGCGCAGGACTAGAATCCATTTGCTGCCTGATCCACGCAGCAGCCGGAAGTCGGGTTGCTCGGGAATGCAGCCATGAGGAAAACTGATACGACCGGGGAATATGCCATCCCGAATGTCCGGACTCGCGAGGCATCGCGAACTGACGAACTGCCCATGGACAGCGATGCCTTTGCCGGCTTCTATCAGCGCTCCGCGCCGGGGCTGCGGGCTTATTTGGCGCGTGTCTCGGGAAACCCTGCGCTGGCTGACGACCTGATGCAGGAAAGCTATCTCCGCTTCCTGTGTGCCACTTGTCCGGACGGGGGCGAAGTCAACTACCGGCGTTATCTATACCGAATTGCGACCAATCTCTTGCGGGATCACTGGAGACGGCCGCGCGCGGCGTGCATTGAAGATGTTCCCGAACGGTTGCTGGCGGCTGCCGACCAACTGTCGCGCGGGGACTCGCAGGCCATTCTCGATCCAGCGATGGCACGCATGCGTCCCCGCGAGCGGCAACTTCTTTGGCTGGCCCACGCCGAAGGCTACTCGCATCGGGAGATTTCCGAGATCACCGGTTTGAGCGCGGCCGGCATTCGTCTGTTGCTTTTCCGGGCGCGGCGAAAAATTGCCCGCCTGCTCCGGAAGAGTGGCACGGATCGGAGGCAAGTATGACGTTTCGCGCTTGCTCCTACGAGAAAGAGCTTACTCAGGCGCTGAAGGATGGCCATTGGCCCGAGGGTTGCGGCCCGGAATTGCGCGCCCATGTGGATGCCTGCGGCAACTGCAGCGATCTGGTTCTCGTGACGCAGACCTTTCGACTTGCGCGGAGTGAATCGGAGCACGCAACGCCGTGCGGCTCACCGAGCTTGTTGTGGTGGCGCTCGCAACTGCGCCGCCGGTACGCAGCCACCGAGCGCGTCAGCCGGCCCATCACAGTCGCGGAAACCTTTGCGTGGATCGCCACTGTCGTGGTGGGCATAGTCTTCATGGCGTCGCAATACCGACACGGTCTGCATTGGGCGTCGTGGTGGTCAGAGCTCGTGCCTCTACGAATTCTTCATGTTCTTTCCATTGCTCCCGTCGGATCTGCACAAGTCGACCCCAATCTTTTGCTGTTCATTTCCGGCTTCGGAGTGCTGCTGCTATTCAGCGCACTGGTGGTGTATCTGGCGTCCGAGAAATTCTGAACCGCGTATATCTCATGCCGGAAGGATCCCTTCAATCTGCACATTCTGAGCTTTCTGTGTCAGATTAGTAGTTCATGCCTGCTACCGCCGACGCCAAGGCCGGACGCGCCGCCTTCACGCATCCCGGATTCGTGTTATTTCAAATCGCCCGGTTTCTGATTGTAGCGGCGGTTGAGATGCAGGCGGTGGCCGTGGGATGGCAGGTCTACGAGATCACCAAGCGTCCGCTTGATCTGGGCTATGTAGGACTGGCACAGTTTCTGCCGGCGATTTTGCTCTTTCCAATTTCCGGCCACGCGTCCGACCACTTCGAACGCCGCCACGTGCTCTCGGCTTGTTATGCCGGTTATGCGGTCTGCTTTGCTTTGCTGCTGGCTCTCGCAGAGAGGGGTGGTCATCCGATTCATTCGATCTATGCGGTCCTGATCTTGATTGGCGTGGTGCGGTCGTTCAACAGCACTGCGAGCCGGGCCATTCTGCCGCAGCTTGTTCCCGAGGAACATTTTCCGAATGCTGTGGCATGGAACGCGAGCATCTTTCAGGCAGCGACGATACTTGGGCCATCGTTTGGCGGGATTCTTTATGCGGCGTTCCACGGGCCGGCCATTGTTTATGTAGTCGCCATGCTGACTGCGATCGGGGCGACGGTTTCATCGTTCCGCATCAAGCCGGAGGTGAAGACGCGTGCCCGCGAGTCTTCTTCGTCCGGTCTTGCGGCGTCAAAGAGCATGACGTTCAAAACCGTCTTCGCAGGGCTCCATTACATTTGGAGAAAGAAGCTGATCCTTGGCGCAATTTCGTTGGATTTGTTTGCAGTGCTGCTGGGCGGAGCGGTCGCGCTTCTCCCGGTTTATGCGCGCGAAATTCTCCATACGGGACCGTGGGGGCTGGGGCTGCTGCGTACCGCGCCGGGAGTTGGGGCAGCGATCATGGCCGTCTTGTTGGCGCATCGGCCGTTGCGCGGGCGATCGGGGCCGACACTGCTCTGGTCGGTCGCTGGTTTCGGAAT
>Ga0193751_1000837_pt1 | contig 21459 bp, 20 predicted proteins | sample L1c2metaG_FD_143050 | JGI IMG/M metagenome (GOLD analysis project Ga0193751, IMG submission 143050) | Soil microbial communities from a riparian zone of the East river system, Colorado, United States - L1c2 | ecosystem: Environmental > Terrestrial > Soil > Riparian zone | place: USA: East River... | reverse complement strand
AGACAAGAACGACGACATTTTCTGGCTGGCGATTGCGGATCGTTGGCCGCCAGCAACCTGGAACAGCCTGACGGAGAGGGCCCTGTATCAGGCGCGGCGTCTGCATCAATTCGCGCGTGGTTCACGAGGCGGGTTCGTGGTCATCGAGAGTGCTTCCGACCTCTCCCGCTATTTGGAACGCCGGCGGCTCAATGGCAAGCTCACGGCCGGATTGCTTTCGATCGAAGGGGCGCACGCGCTCGACGGAAAGCTGGAGAATCTCGATATTCTGTACCGCGCCGGGTACCGGATGATGTCGCCCAGCCATTTTTTCGATAACGATATTGGGGGATCGTCGGCGGGAGTTCATAAAACGGGTCTCACCGAAAAAGGCCGCGAGTGGGTACGGCAAATGGAGGCTCGGCACATGATCGTGGACCTGGCGCACGCGTCGGCAAGGACTATTGAAGATGTTCTGGCGATTGCCAACCGTCCGCTGGTCGTGTCCCACACCGGCGTGAAGGGGACATGCGACAACAATCGGAACCTTAGCGATGATCAGATTCGTGCGGTGGCGGCAAAGGGCGGCTTGATCGGCGTTGGATATTGGGACACGGCGACCTGCGGCACCGATGCGCGGGCGATTGTGAAGGCGATACGGTATGTTTCCGATCAAGTGGGCGTGGAACATGTGGCGCTTGGTTCGGATTTTGATGGGGCCATCACCGCTCCATTTGATACGACCGGAGTGGTCGAAATCACCGACGCAATGCTGGAAGCGGGCTATTCCGAACGGGAGATCCGGATGATCATGGGGCAGAACGCGGTGAGGTTCCTGGAGGCGAATCTGCCGGAGAAGTAGCGGTGTGCACCAACCAATTAACGGTTATTTTACGGCTTGTCGATGATGAACATAGCGAGGTGATCGTGCTGCAACCAGAGGATGACGAATTGCGGATCACTACACTAAAACGCCGCCTCAACCGAGCTCAGCGGCGCATCCGGCAATACATAAAACCCGGAAGGTCACTGGCAGACGAACTTATCACCGAACGCCACAATCCCGCCAAACTGAAAACCGACCGTCGGGATCCATATGATCCGCCGACACGCACTTAGTTGCCGACGAAGCGCAGATACAGGTCGCGGTCGTGGCGGCAGGTTTCAGCCATTTGCTTCACCTTTTGCCAGGCCTCCAACTGCGTATCGTCGCGCACGCGATCTTTCGCACGATCCCATTCCTTGAGGAAGGGTTCCATCTGCAGGTGATTGAAAACGGTTTTGCCAAATGGATCAATACCGCTGAGCAGCAGGAAATCATCATGGCCGTTGGCGGGAACGACACCGTGCAGCATGACCCATTCACTGCGTTCGCCGAGATCGTCTTCCAGTTTCACGACCAGTGACATGGCTAACCTCACTGATTGACACAAGGGTATTAGCCGCAATGTAACAGCCCGGTAGGGCGTTGTTCAAGCTCAGCCCATTATCGAAAGTAACCGCGCTTTGATGACTGGGGCAGATGGCCCGCGCGGCTCGGGTGGACGGGCGAGGACGCCCGTCTCTCCACAAGCCAACTTTTACGCTTGGCCGACGTGGGCGCCGTGCTGGAAGTGGTATTGGAGAATCTTTGCGGCCAAGGCGGGGGACACGCCTTGCCCTTGCGCTTCGACGGAGCGGACCACCTCTCCGCGACAGATAACCTCGGTGGCCGCGAGCCCGGCAATTTCTGGCGGCAGCACGAGGCTGATCTCCAGTTGTGCGCTCGGATGGAGAAATTCCTGCGCCTGGAACAGCAATCCGGAGCGGCTGATGTTCTCGGTGGTGCCGGGGCGCCAGCTCTTTTCACCGAGCGGACGATAGCGCAGCGGAAGCTGGAGATTGAAACGGCGAGCTCGGAACGGCGGAACCTTCTTTTCAAGAACGCTTGAGCCGCGGGATTGCATGGTGACCTCCAGGGGGATGGGCTCGGAATCCAGCACCTCGCGGACGCGGTCTTTCAGAACGGGAAGGCTGAACGGTTTTTGGAGCAAATTGATGCCAGCATCGAGGGTGCCGTCTAGACCAACGGCATTCTCGGTGTAACCCGACATGTAGAGCACGCGGACGTCCGGGAGCAGAGTGGTGACTTGCACGGCTAATTCGCGTCCATTCATCCCGGGCATAATGACATCAGTGAGCAGGAGGTCGATCGTGCCCTCGTGGCCGGCTACGATTTGCAGAGCAGCGGCGCCGTCTTCGGCTTCGAGGATCTTGTAACCCTGCGTTTCCAGATACTGGCGGGCGAGACGGCGGAGATTGGTTTCATCCTCGACTAGGAGAATAGTTTCTTGCCCGCGATCGGCGCGGGGAAGGGCAAGGGAATCCTGCGCGGCGGCGGCGTCTTCCCGGCCATCGACTCGCGGGAAGTAGGCACGGAAGGCGGTGCCGCGCTGCGGCTGGCTGTCGACAAAGATAAAAGCGCCACTCTGTTTCACGATGCCGTACACCATAGAAAGGCCGAGACCGGTGCCCTTGGCGCCTTTGGTGGTGAAGAAAGGCTCGAAGATGCGAGACTGGGTTTCATTGTCCATCCCGATGCCTGTGTCGCTGATGGCGAGCATGACGTAGTCGCCTGCGGTGAGCGGAGCATGCGTACGCGCGAAGTGTTCGTCGAGGGTGACGTTGGCAGTCTCAATGGTGAGCTTGCCGCCTCGCGGCATGGCATCGCGAGCGTTGACGGCAAGGTTCATGATGACCTGGTCGATCTGGCCGGGATCTGCACGGACGGCACCGATCGCGGGGCCTGGAATCATGACAAGATCGATATCCTCGCCGATCATGCGGGTGAGCATTTTCAGGTTCTCAGCCACCACTTCGTTCAAATCGAGCACCTTGGGAGCTAGCATTTGTTTGCGGCTGAAGGCCAGCAATTGCCGGGTCAGCGAAGTGGCGCGCTGCGTGGCGTTGGAGATTTCCTGCGCCGGCCCCCGCAGCCGGGGATCGGGCCCGACACGTTCGAGCAGAAACTCGGAATAGCCGGAGATCACCATCAGCAGGTTGTTGAAGTCGTGGGCGATGCCACCGGCGAGGCGGCCGATCGCCTCCATTTTTTGCGCCTGGCGGAGTTGCAGCTCCAGTACGCGGGTTTCGGTAACGTCTTCCATGAAAAGTTCGAAGCTGCCTCCTTCCTTGCCATTTGGAATCGAGCGTCCGGAAATACGCGCCACGATGGCCGCGCCATCCTTGCGGACGCACTCCGTGGTCAGGTTGTTGAATTCCTTCCGCGCGTGAAAATAATCAGCGGTTTGAAACCATTGCTGGGCGTCGGAGTACAGGCTTCCCAGATGTCTGCCCGTGAGATCGGCGGCGCTGTCATAACCAAACATAGCCACCATGGCGGGGTTTGCGTCCTGGATGATTCCAAGCGCGTCGCAGCGGCAGATACCGTAGGGCGCGTTCATCACCAGCGAGCGAAAGTTGCTCTCGGAGCGGCGCAGGCTCTCCTGGGTGGCCCGGAGGGCGGCGTTGAACCAGCAAATCAACAGGGCCACGGCGAAGAACAAGGCGAGGTGCGCGATGGCTCTGCGATATTCGCTTGGAGTCAAGTCTCCAGCGAACGAATAGTAGGCGCTGACCGTGAGCGCAAAAGAGGTGGCGGCGAGTCCGGGCTTCCATCCTCCGTACCAGGCACTGACCATCACGGCGACGGCGAACACGACGAGGCGGCTCTCCGCGATATCGGAGAAAAACAAGGTTGGAATCAGCGCCAGGATGGTGCTGAGGAGAGCGACTCCGTAGCGCAGGATGGGAGCGCGCGCCGGAGGTACGGCCAAGCTGCGGATGAGGGGGAGTTTCATACGCATGGTTCATGCTATGCGCGGAGCACGCGCAGAGCCAGTTACGACAGTCCACCGCATTTTCCTGGCGGCACAGTGGCCAGAGGTACACCCCCCAGGTACGTCAGCCAGGCCGACCTGGAAGGCAACGTAGAGAAAAAAGGAAAAGCCTTGTCCACAGCCTAATCTCATGGGACGCTTTCTGCAAAACTCGCTGGTACAAAAAGGCGATAAGGGAACATAGTCTGGTAACAGGACTTGCAACAGTAACCGGCAACGACGAAACTAGCGGGACAATAACAGGAAATATCGGAATGAATATCGGCCTTTTCGGCGGCAGCTTCGATCCCATCCATCGCGGACACCTGGCACTGGCGCAGGCAGCCGCCAGCCGCTATTCTCTGCGGCAGGTGCTGTTTGTGCCGGCGAGTGTTCCTCCGCACAAACAAAAACAACCGCTGACAGCGTTCATACATCGCTATGCGATGTTGGCACTCGCGACGCAGGATGAACGGGGATTCGTGCCGTCGTTGCTGGAGGCGCCGGAGTTTACTACCGCGGAGCTTCGCTCCGCTGGACAGCCGGGGGCGGTTATCCCTACGAGCCATGGCGTGAATTATTCGATCGATACGGTTCGGCGCCTGAAACAAACTCTCAAGAAATCGGACCGGCTTTTTTTCCTGATTGGGATTGACGCCTTCCGCGACGTCGCAAAATGGCGCGAGGCGCGCGCGCTGCTGGCGGAATGCGATTTCATCGTAGCCAGCCGTCCCGGATATTCATTACGAGACGTGGCCGAGTCGTTGCCGGAAGATTTGCGGCCTCCGGCGGCGGTGACTCGTCCCTTTCATAAGCAGCCAGCGAAAGGCGATCTCGTTCTCCCTGGGGTCACGCTGCACTTGCTTGAAGGCATTAACCAGAGCGCCTCCGCAACCGCAATTCGCACGGCGGCAGCGCAGGGCAAGCCGCTCGGACGATGGCTGGATCCGCGAGTGGCGGATTACATACGCAAGCACGGGCTATACCGCGGGGAGCGATTGGGGAAATGAGTGGCCTAGGGCGCTTGGCCTGCGCATCGCTGGTCTGGACGGCCGAGGGCGGCCGTCCCTACGTGGGTGGTGGAGGGTCCCGGCTGCTGAGACGCGGGCAGGCCATGACGCTACCGCGAGGCGGGTTACAATCAATCAGCCCGATATGACGAAAAGGAACGACCTCAAACTCCAAGTGAGTGAAGCCATCCTCGCCTGTCAAGACAAACAAGCGGACAATGTCACGGTCCTCGAACTGGAAAAAGATTCGGGAGCGTTCACTGACTATTTTGTGATGTGCAGCGGAAGTAATTCCCGGCAGATCCAGGCGATTGCCGATGCGGTGGACGAGCGCCTGGAGGCACTAGGCATGCGCGTAACTCACTCCGAGGGCTACAAACAGGCGGAGTGGGTGCTGCTCGATTACGTGGATTTTGTCGTCCATGTTTTCTCCGAGAAAGCGCGCCAGTTCTACGACCTGGAGCGCCTGTGGAAGTCGGCCAAGCGGCTGGAGCCAGCGGAATTGATGGCGAAACCGAAGCCACAGCGGGCAATGACTTCCAAATCCGCGGCAGGCAAAGCCGTTCCTCGAGTGCCCAAGAAGGCACGTAAAAAGGCCTGAAGTGTCCGCTTCGAATCCAGCTCCGTGGGGTTCTTCTTTCCGCCTGGTGGCTGCGGAAAAGTGGAAGGCAAAATCGGCGGTGCTGGGCAGCGCGGTCACAGAAGCTTTGATCGAATACTCGCATCCTTCGCCTGACATGCGCGTTCTCGATCTAGCCACCGGCACCGGCGAACCTGGGATCAGCCTGGCGCAGCGCGTTCCCCAAGGTTCGGTCACGGCGGTGGATCAGAGTTCGGAACTTCTCGACATTGCGGCCAAGCGCGCCCGGAACAAGAATCTCTTAAACTTCATAACCCAACAAGCTGACGCGCACCATCTGCCGTTTGCTGATCAGAGCTTTGATCTCGCCACGTGCCGTTTTGGAGTGATGTTTTTCATCGATGCTGAACGCGCCTTGGCGGAATTGCGTCGCGTGTTGAAGCCCGGAGCTCGCGCCTGCTTTGCCGCCTGGGGTCCGATGGAACAACCTTATTGGCAAAGCACCCTGAAAATTGTGCACCGGCGTGTGGGCGGAACCATGCTTGAACCGGGAGGATCCGATCCTTTTCGATTCTCGTCCGCGGGCTCTCTCTCAGCGGTGCTTACCGCTTCGGGATTTCTCGAAGTGGAAGAGTCGACTCGGAGTTTGCCCTGGACTTGGCGGGGAGACGCGGAAGAAGTTCTCGAATACTTCTGCGCCGTGGCAGCTCCGTTCCGTTCGATGCTGGACCGACTGCAGGTGGAAGAGTGGCCGGTGATCCGCGCGGAGGCGAAGGCGGCGATCGAGCGCTACCGCGTGGGAGATGAGATTCGGTTTGGCGCCGACGTGGTGCTGGCGTCGGGAAAAGCCTGAGTGGCGGAAGACCCGTGAAGATCAAAGTGGCATGGATCGGGAAGATGAAGGAGCCTGCGATCCAGGCTCTGACCGACGAGTACCTGAAACGGATCTCGCGCTATGCTGAGGTTGCGGGCGTCGCATTGAAGGACGAAGCCGCAATTTTATCGCTGGCGAGCGGCGAGCGACATCGGAGCGGACCTCAGAACAAAGAGCGGCACAAGCTCGTGCTCCTCGATTCGCGCGGGAAGCAGTTTTCGTCCGAAGAGCTGGCTGAGTTTCTGGAGCGCGAACAGGTGAACGCGACACCACTGCTGTTCGCGATTGGCGGCAGTGACGGCTTCAGTGAAGAAGCACGGCGCCACGCCGGGTTTATCCTGTCTCTGGGAAAGATGACTCTGCCCCACGAACTGGCGCGCGTGATACTAGTCGAGCAGCTTTACCGTGCGTTCACCATTCTCAAGAATCATCCCTATCATCTGGGACATTAACTTTATGGTAACGGGGCAGCGGCCAGTCAGCCCGGTCCTCGAGAGACGCGATTCCCAGCCCCGATGAACTTCTGGCAGCTTCCCATGGACGCAAAACTGGCTTACTGTAATTCCTGACAGACGAAACAAGTCTGAATTTGTAAGCGAGGCCCTCCCCCAATGAAAAACCCGTACGACGTACTGCGAATGAAAGAGCAGGAGCTGTTGCGGGTCCGCAAAGAGATGGACGCTCTGCGGGTCGCGGCGCGCTTGCTCGGCGCCGAGGATCCGGGCGCAGCGAACGGTGAAGGTCGTCCTAAGCTGCAACGCGTCGTCGAAATGCCGTAGAGGATCTACTCCCCTGTTGTACAGGCGGACGGAAGCCAAAACCGTCCGCCTTCTTGTTTGTGGGAGAAGGCCGGTGCTGCGCAACTGCAGGGCGTAGCCACTTTCGGTTTGACCGCAAGATGCGGATGGCACCGTCCGCCCGATATCCGATATCGTCTTCGCATGCACAAGACGATCGATCCGACCATCCTCTATTTCGGAACACCTGTAGCGCTCATCAGCACGTTGAACCCAGACGGCTCTCCGAACCTGGCGCCGATGTCGTCGGCGTGGTGGCTGGGCTGGACCTGCATGCTTGGCTTGGGCCAGATGGGACAGACCTCCGACAACCTCATCCGAACGCGCGAGTGCGTTATCAATCTGCCCTCGGAAGACCTAGTCACACTCGTCGACCGCCTCGCACTTACCACCGCCAAGAATCCTGTGCCGGAGAGGAAGCGCCAGTGGGGTTATCGCTATGAAGCGGACAAATTTGGCATCGCGGGATTCACAGCGGTGGAGTCGGAATCGGTAGCGCCACCGCGCGTGCGCGAGTGTCCGGTGCACATGGAGGGCATCGTGCACGATTTCCGCTCCTTCGGCAAGAACGTGAACGCCAATGTTTTCGAGGTGCACATCGTGAAGCTGCACGTCGACGAAAAGCTGCTGGTGGGCGACGGCCAGCGTCCTCATATGGATCCGTCGCGCTGGCGTCCGCTGATCATGAGCTTCTGCCGATTCTTCGGGCTAGGCGGCGAGGTGCATCCGTCGCGCCTTGCAGAATCAGACTTCATGAAATTCATGACTCAGAGGACAACGCCGCAAGCGACGAATTCGTCCAGCACGGTCGAGCGGAGATAATGCGCATTGCCAGCTCCGAAGCGAGGTCTGGCACAGTAATTCCCGTCCGCGTACAATTAAAAATTCGGCCTTATGTCGGATCTCCCTCATGTCGGATCTGCGCCGTGGTCTCATCATCGTGAATACCGGGCCGGGCAAGGGGAAGACCACCGCGGCCATGGGGACGGCGCTACGGGCGGTTGGGCAGGGGATGCGCGTCCTGATGCTGCAGTTTCTGAAGGGCTCGTGGCATTACGGCGAACTCGATGCGGTCAAGGCTTTTGGTGACAAGTTCATCCTGAAGCAGATGGGACGCGGCTTCGTAAAAGTCGGCGCCGAGAAGCCAGACCCTGAAGACGTGCGGATGGTGGAGGAGGCCTGGGCTGAGGCCGAGAAAGCGATCCAATCCGGCGAATGGGACCTGGTGGTGCTCGATGAAATCAATTACGCCATCAGCTACGGTATGCTGGACCCGGCGAAAGTAGCGGAGTCTCTGACCCGGAAACCGGAGATGGTGCATGTCATCTTGACCGGAAGAAACGCGCATCCGACAATTGTCGAGCTAGCCGATACCGTGACTGAAATGCGCCAGGTGAAGCATGCCTACGACAAAGGCGTGATGGCGCAGAAAGGAATCGAATATTGAATTGGTAATTTTGTAATCTGTAATTTGGTAATTTGAACCCTGTGGATGCGAGTTTAGGTTTTCAGATTACGAAAGTACACAATTACCCAATTACAAATTCCCCATGACGTGGTTCAAGCGACAATCCGGTGAGTTGGACACTTCGGGCGAGAAGAAGGTACGCACCGAGGGCCTGTGGGTAAAGTGTGACGAATGCCGCCAGATTATCTGGAAGAAGGACCTCGAAGACAATCTCAACGTCTGCCCGAAGTGCGACAAACACTTTCGCATCGACGCCCGCGCCCGCCTGGCTCAGCTTCTTGACGACAGTAAATACGACGTTTTCGATAGCAATCTCGTTTCCACCGATCCGCTGAAGTTTGTGGACCTGAAATCGTACTCCTCGCGCCTGAAGCGCGCGAAGGCCGACACAGGCCTGAAAGATGCCATCATCAATGCCCATGGCAAGTTGAATGGCCGCCCAGTAATCGTGAGTTCGATGGAATATTCGTTTATCGGCGGGAGTATGGGAGCGGTGGTGGGCGAAACCATTACGCGAGCGATTGAGAAGGCGATTGAAACGCGGACCCCAATTATCATCGTGTCGGCATCGGGCGGCGCACGCATGATGGAAGGCGTGATCAGCCTGATGCAACTGGCGAAGATCTCAGCCGCGCTGGCACGTTTAGACGCGGCGCGGGTTCCGTACATTTCGGTTTTGACCGATCCCACCACCGGCGGCGTGACCGCATCGTTTGCCATGTTGGGAGATCTCAACATCGCCGAACCCGGCGCTCTGATTGGCTTCGCGGGGCCGCGAGTGATTGAGCAGACGATCCGGCAGAAACTGCCGCCAGGTTTTCAGCGCTCCGAGTTTCTCCTGGAACACGGAATGCTCGATGCCGTGGTCGTGCGCAAGGAGTTGAAGGGCTACATTGCGCGGGCGTTGGATTTTATGGTGCAGGCGGCGTAGAAACAGCCGTCAGCTATCAGCCGTCAGCCAAGCCAACGAAGGCCGCGCTAACACCAAAGAACTTGGAGTGCCTGTCGGGTTGCGCTATTCCCTGCTCAATGCATGGTTTGCGCCTTTAGGTGCGCCGTTCTGGATAGCCCCAGAGGGGCGATCGAAACTGGTAACCTGACGGCTGAGAGCTGATGGCTAACTACGAAACCGCAGTCGCCCAGATGTACGCGTTGGGCCACGAGTTGGCGCAGACGCCGCCGCACAAGTTCGATCTCGCGCACATGCGCGTGCTGTTGGCGGCGCTGGGGCATCCGGAAAATCGCTTTCCAACTGTGCTGGTCGCCGGCACCAACGGCAAGGGTTCGACGGCGGCTACTCTGGCATCCATCCTGCAGGCTTCTGGGCTGAAGACGGGGCTCTATACTTCGCCGCATCTGGTTCGCATCAATGAGCGGATTCGCCTCAACGGCGAACCAATCAGCGACGACGATTTCGCGATGCTCCACGACGTGGTTGATCGGACGGCGGAGCGACTGGTTGGGGAAGGCGATCTGCCGTGGCATCCGAGCTTCTTTGAAATGCTGACCGCGATGGCTTTTGAGTATTTCGCCCGAAGCCGGCCCGAGATGGTTGTGCTTGAGGTCGGCATGGGTGGGCGTCTGGATGCGACCAACGTGGTTGAGCCGCGCCTCAGCATCATCACCGATATCGCGCTCGATCATCAGAAGTATCTGGGCGAAACTGTTGCCGAGATTGCGCGCGAAAAAGCCGGAATCATCCAGCCCGGCGGGATTGTGGTTACGCTGCCGCAATTGCCCGAAGCCAACGACGTGATCGGCAACGCTATCTTGGATGTGGGCGCGCGCGCGGTGAATGCCGTGCCGTACGTGCCGCCGGTATCGCCGGGAAGCGCGAGTTGCTTGAGTGCCGACGGTGGCAAAGAGGCGGGCATCCGGAGTCGTTATCCTCTCGACGTGATGGGCACGCGAATCATGGTCGCGTCGCCGCTGGTTGGCCGGCATCAGTTGCGCAACCTGGCGCTGGCAATTGCGGCGGCGGAGGAGCTGCATAATCAGGGAACAGTTCAGATCACGCCACAGACGATCGCACAAGGCATCCGCGAGACGCGCTGGCCGGGGCGCTTCCAGGTGGTGCCGGCTGCGGGAGACGATCCCGAGTATGTGCTCGACGTAGCGCATAATCCAGCAGGAGCCTGGGCGTTGCGGTCGACGCTTTCGGCCGCTTACCCGGATCTAGAGAGCGGCGATCCGGGTAACGTCCGGGAGATCACAATGGTGTTTGGCGTGATGCGGGACAAGGCGATACAGGAGATCGCTGAGATTCTGTTTCCCATTGCCGAGCACGTGATCGTTACCCATGCCAACAATCCACGCTCGGCGAGCCCAGATGAAATTCGGCAGGCAGCTGCGCGTGTGGCGGCGGGTATTGATATTGAAGACGCCGAGGATGTACCGTCCGCCCTGGATCGGGCACGAGAGCTTGCCGGATCAAAGATTGCCGGAGCGGGCGGTCTGGTCGTCGTTACCGGGTCGATTTACATTGTGGGAGAGGCGATGCGAATGCTCGGCGTCCGCATCTAAGCACGTGTGGCGCGGGAAATGTGTGGCGCGGGCACTCCTGCCCGCGAGAAAGTTTGCGTATAGGCAACCTTGAACAAGATCGCTACAACTGCGGAGCTGGAAAAGGAGCAAGCGGAGCTGCGCTCGGGTGGACAGCCGGGGGCGGCCGTCCCTACGTGGTCTGAGGGGAAGGCAGGAGTACACCGCGTCAACGGCCATGGCTGGCTCAGCCGCCTGCGCTCGTATTTTATTCTTGCCCCGCTCATCTGGGCGTACACCATCATTCTGGGCACGGTTTCACTGATCTGCTCGCTCTTCGACCGCAACGGACGCATCCAGCACAAATTCGCCCGCTTCTGGTCGCGGCTCGTGATGAAGACCATTCTGTCGCCGGTGAGAGTCACGGGCATAAGTAACGATGGCTTCGACAACTCCAAGCCTCGCGTCTATGCGGTCACACATGCATCGGCGCTCGACATTCCGATTCTCTACGTGTATTTGCCATTTCAGTTCCGCATTATTTTCAAAAGTGAATTGCTGGCGTATCCATTCGTGGGCTGGCATCTGAAGCGCTCGGGGCAAGTCTGCATCAACCAGCAGAACCCGGCGGCTTCAATCGGTGCCATCAAGTCAGCGCTGCGGAGCCTGCGCAGTGGCATGCCGCTGGTGATTTTCCCTGAGGGTGGCCGTACGCGAGATGGACAGATTCAGCCTTTCCTGCCGGGCGCGTTCTTTCTGGCGATCAAGGCGCAGGCCGATATCGTGCCGATCGCGCTCGTCGACACGTTCGACCTGCTGCCGATGAACACCTACCACATCAAGTGCCAGCCGCTGGAAATGCGCGTTGGTGAACCAATCTCCACGACCGGGTTAACCGTGCAAGATACGGATGCGGTTTCGTCTAAGGTCAAGACGGCAATCGAAGCGCTGCATTCCGCGCCAAGAACCACATAAACAAGCCGCTGCGAGGTTTGACCCTCCTCGCTCCCTCCTTTAAACTCAAAAGATTCAGCAGAATACAGAGCCTATCTATGTCCGACAGCATTCATGTTAAACTCCCCGACGGCAGTGTCAAAGAAGTCCCGAAGGGGACGACGGCGCTCGACGTTGCCAAGTCCATCAGCCCGCGTCTCGCCGACGCCGCGCTAGCCGCCAAGACTAACGGTAATCTGATCGACCTTACCCGCCCGCTCGAAAAAGACACCGACCTGCGCATCCTTACCGAGAAAGACCCCGAGACGCTGGAAGTCTATCGGCATTCGTCTGCCCACCTGCTTGCGGCGGCCGTGCTCGAACTCTTTCCTGAGACCAAGCTTGGCCACGGTCCTCCGACTGAGAACGGATTTTTCTACGACTTTTATCGCCCGACCCCATTCACTCCCGAGGATCTCGAAAAGATCGAAAAGAAAATGCAGGAACTCGTCCAGCAAAACCTGCCCTATGCGCGCGAGTTTCTGCCGCGCAAGGAGGGTCTGGAGAAGTACAAGGGCGAAGGCGACTTCATGAAGTGCCACTTCATCGAGCAGTTCACAAAGCCCGATGAAAGAATTTCGATTTACAAGACCGGCAAGTTCCAGGATTTCTGCCGCGGCCCCCATCTGCCTTCGACCGGAAAAATCAAAGCGTTCAAGCTCCTCAACATCGCCGGCGCCTATTGGCTGGGCGACGAGAAGAATCAGCAACTGCAACGCATCTACGGCACGTCGTTCTTTTCGAAGAAGGATCTCGACGCCTACCTCACCGGCATCGAAGAAGCGAAAAAGCGCGACCATCGCGTGCTGGGGAAACAACTCGACCTGTTTTCGATCCAGGAGCTTGCCGGACCGGGGTTGATCTTCTGGCATCCGAAGGGCGGCATCATCCGCAAAGAGATGGAAGACTGGATGCGCGAAGAGTATCTGCGCCGCGGCTATTCGCTCGTCGTCACGCCGCACGTGGCGCGCCGCCAGTTGTTTTTCACGTCGGGCCACGAGGGCTACTACTCGCAGAACATGTTCGACGTTATGGAGCTCGACGACGCCGAATATCGTCTGAAGCCCATGAACTGCCCCGGCCACATTCTGATCTACCGGGATTCGCTGAAGTCGTATCGCGATCTGCCGGTGCGGCTGGGCGAGCTCGGCACGGTCTATCGCTACGAGCGTTCGGGCGTGATGCACGGCCTGCTGCGCGTCCGCGGCTTTACCCAGGACGACGCGCACATCTTCTGCACCCCGGAGCAAATCGAAGCGGAGATCGTCGGCTGCCTCGACTTCGCGCTGGAAGTCCTGAAGGACTTTGGGTTTGACAAATTTCAGACCGACCTTTCGACCTGGAACCCCGATGACCGGAAGAATTTTGTGGGCAGCGACGAGCAGTGGAAGCTGGCCACCGATACTCTGGAAAAAGTGCTGAAAGAGCGGAAAATTGAATACAAGATTATCCCGGGCGAAGCCGCGTTCTACGGCCCGAAGATTGATATCAAGCTGGTCGACGCCATCGGACGCCTGTGGCAGCTCTCGACCGTGCAATTCGACTTCAACCTGCCGCAGCGCTTCCAGCTTGAGTACGTAGCCGAAGACGGCAGCCGCAAGCAGCCGTTAATGGTCCACCGCGCGCTCTACGGATCGATCGAACGCTTCTTCGGCGTGCTGATCGAGCACTACGCCGGAGCGTTCCCGGTGTGGCTCTCGCCGGTGCAGGTAGCGATGATCCCGATTGCCGAGCGGCATACGGAATACGCCGAAAAAGTCGCGGCGCAACTGCGGGCTGCGCGCGTGCGCGTGGAAGTCGATTCGCGCAACGAAAAGATGAACGCAAAAATCCGCGAACACGCGATGCAGAAAGTGCCGTTTTTGCTGGTGGTCGGAGATAAAGAAGCCGAAGCAAATAAAGTCAATGTTCGCACTCGGGGGAAAGAGAAGACGGAAGATATGGGGACGGCGGAGTTCGTGGAGAAGATTAAAAAGCTGATCGCACAGAAGAGCGCGACGTTGCAATAGGCAACCTTCAGACTTCACGCAGGGCTGTTCCTCGACACCCATCCCCTGTGTTAGCATCAAAAGTTTCGCAGGCGTTGTTGGGCTGGCCTGTACCCTGTACTCATCCTCATTCCGGGCCGTATCACCCTTCCCGTAAGCCTGCGGAAGGAGACAACCCGTGAAAGTGTACGAAGGAGCCAATCTCCGCAACCTTGCCCTCATCGGACACGGGCATGCCGGCAAGACCACCCTGGTGTCCGCCATGCTCTACACCGCCGGGGCAATGCCGCGCTTTGGACGCGTGGACGACGGCTCCGCCACCACCGACTACGACGAAGAAGAAATCGCTCGCAAGATGTCGATTGGGACCGGCCTCGCTTTTGTCGAGTGGGGCAAGACGGATGCGAAGGTCAAGATCAATCTCCTCGACACTCCCGGCTTCAACATGTTCGTCCACGAGGCCAAGATGGTGCTGCCCGTGGTGGACGCCGCGCTCGTCGTCGTTGACGGCGTCGCGGGCGTCGAGGTTGTGACCCAGCGTGTCTGGGGATACTGCAATGACGTTGACCTGCCGCGAATGATCGTCGTCAACCGTATGGATCGCGAGCGCGCCGACGCCAATCGCGTCCTCGAATCGCTCACCAACGCCTTCGGCCGCGCCGTCACTCCGCTGCAACTCCCCATCGGCAGAGAGAAAAGTCTCAGGGGCATCGTCGACCTCGTCCGCATGAAGGCCTATACCTACGACATGGGCGGAAATGGCAAGGGCAAGGAAGGCCCCATCCCCGCCGACATGGCCGGCGTCGCGCAAGAAGCTCACGAGAGGCTGGTCGAGCTGATCGCCGAGGGCAAAGATGAGTTGATGGAAGAATTCTTCGAGAAGGGAACGATTCCCGAGGAGGATCTAGTCCCGGCGCTTCACGAAGCGATCCGCGAAGACAAACTTTTTCCCGTGTTGTTTACATCCGGCCTCGGCAACATCGGCGTCGACGAACTGATGGACTTCATCGTGGACTACACGCCCGCCGCCAGCGAGCATCACGCCATCACCGGCCAGCCCGTCGGCGGCAACGGCGAGCCACCTGTACGCAAAGGCACCGATAACGAGCCCGCTTCCGTCTTCGTCTTCAAGACCATGTCAGACGCATTCGCCGGCCGCATTTCCTACTTCAAGGTGTTCTCCGGCGTGCTGAAGAACGACGCATCGCTGCAAAACTACAATCGAAATATCCAGGAAAAGTTCGCTCACATTTCCGTCGTCCAGGGCAAGCAAATGATTCCGGTTCCGGAGTTGCATGCCGGAGATATCGGCGGGGTCGCGAAGCTCAGAGAAACTCTCACAGGCGACACGCTGGGCGATAAGTCATCGCCGATCCGCTATCCGATGGTGCAACTGCCCGAGCCGGCAATCACATTTGCCATCGAGCCGAAGAGCCGCGCGGACGAAGACAAGCTTGGCGTCGGCCTGCACAAGCTGATGGAAGAAGACGCCATGCTGCGCTTCTTCCGCGACCCGCAGACCAAGGAATTCCTTATTGCGGGCACCGGACAGCAGCATATCGAAGTCGTGGTTTCGAAGATGAAGAAGCGTTACCACGCCGAGGTCGTGCTGAAGGCGCCCAAGGTACCATATCGCGAAACCATTCGCGGCAAAGCTGACGTCCAGGGACGCCACAAAAAGCAGACCGGCGGCCACGGCCAGTATGGCGATTGCAAAATCAAGATGGAGCCGCTGCCGCGCAACTCCGAAGTTGAATTCGAATTCGTCAACGATATCTTCGGCGGCGCCATCCCACGCAACTTTATTCCCGCCGTCGAAAAGGGAATCAAAGACGCTGCCACTCGCGGGTACCTCGCCGGCTATCCCGTGGTGAACTTTCGCGCCATTCTCTACGACGGCTCCTACCACGACGTAGATTCGAACGACCTCTCGTTCCAGATGGCGGGCCGCATCGCCTTCCGCAAGGCGATGGAAGTTGCCAAGCCGACGCTGCTCGAACCGATCATGACCGTCGAGATCACCATCCCCGATGAATTCGCCGGCACCATCATGGGCGACCTCAACAGCCGCCGAGGACGCATCCAGGGCATGGATAACAAAGCTGGCAACACTATCGTAAAAGCCGAAGTGCCCATGGCCGAGATGCTCACCTACGGCGCGGATCTCACGTCGATGACCCAGGGCCGCGGCAGCTTCTCTATGGAAATGCACCACTACGACACCGTACCGCAGCAACTGCAGGACAAGATTATCGAGAAGGCAAAAGCGGAGCGCGGCGAGGTTAAGGAAGAAGAGGAATAAGAAACGAAAATTTCGGTGGAGCGACGGGCGCCCTCGCGAGCCTGCCCTGAGCGAAGTCGAAGGGTCCACCTCGGACCGCCGCCCGACATCCAAAAAACAGATTCACTAGCGCGAGGTTTCTAGCGTACCATTCCTCTTTCTATTTTCTGTGGAGGCACGAATGCCCAAGCGCAGTTCCCCGATCTGCTGCCGCTTGTCGTTCGCGACGCTGCTTCTCTTACTAATGACCCAACCTGCAATGACTCAGGAAAGCAAAAGTGTGACGCTGGAACTCGATCACGTATCGATTTGCGGATCGAATCTCGACTCGCTACGCCAGATTTTCACGGACGTAGGCATGACTCCGGATTATGGCGGTCCCCACGGCAATGGCGTCACGCAGATGGCAATTATCGGCTTCGATGACGCGTCTTACATTGAACTGATTGCGCCGATAAAGCCGGGCGTGACTGGGGGCTCCGGCTGGGCGAAGTTTATGGCCGAGGATGCGGTCACCTGCGCATGGGCGGTGGGGACGAACGTTTTGTTGCAGGAAGTGGATCGGCTGAAGAAGGCCGGAATTTCCGTGAAGCCGCCCGAGCGTGGCAGCCGCAAGCGCCCCGACGGCATGTCAGTCGAGTGGATGACCGCCGACGTTGGCTCCGGAACGCCCGGCTCCACGCTGCCATTCATCATTGAGGACCAGACGCCGCGAGACTGGCGCGTCCAGACGTCGGCCGGCGTAAAAGGAGCGCCGTTGAGCGGCGTCGAGAACGTTGTTCTCGGCGTCAACAACCTGGATGCTTCGATTGCCTTGTTCCGCAAGGCTTACGGCTGGGCCGATCCGATCACCGAAACACAGAAAGACTTTGGGAAACTCGCGTACTTTCCCGGCGAGCCCGTGATTCTGGCAGCTCCTTTCAACGGAGGTTGGCTCTCCGACCGGCTGGGCAAGTTTGGCGAATCTCCGGTCGCCTACCTGCTCAGCACGCGCGACTTCGCAGCGGCAACCAAGAAGTACAAACTCAATGGCACGAAAATCTGGTTCGGCCAGAAGGTCACATGGTTCGACGCCGGCAAACTGAAGGGCGTGCGCCTCGGAGTGATTGGGCAGTAAACGCTTGTGTAGGGACGGCCGCCTCGGCCGTCCAAGCGGAGCGAAGCTCCGCAGGGTTTCGGCTCCAATCACCACGCATCACGGGCGAACTGAGTGACCACACCTAGAACCCGGAACTCAGAACTGCTACCATCCCCTTCAGTGTCCGCCGCCAAAGACAATCCCGCGCTGCACCTCCGCTCTCCTGAGACAAAAGACCGTCTCGTCTCCGCCGCCCCGGTCGAGGACGATTCCTCTTTCGAGCTCAAACTCCGCCCCCAACGCCTCCAGGAATTTATCGGCCAGAACAAGGTTAAAGAGAATCTCGACGTAGCCATCCAGGCAGCAAAGTCTCGCGGCGAGGCGCTTGACCATGTCCTGCTCTACGGCCCGCCCGGCCTCGGCAAGACAACACTAGCCAACATCATCGCCAACGAACTCGGTGCCGCGTTCCAGCAAACCTCCGGCCCGACGCTGCAGATCAAGGGGGACCTCACCGCGATCCTTACCAATCTCCGCGATCGCCAGGTGCTTTTCATTGATGAAGTCCACCGTCTGCAGCCCGCACTCGAAGAGATCCTCTACTCCGCGCTCGAAGACTACAAGCTCGACATCATGATCGGCCAGGGCCCGTCCGCACGCACGCACACGATGGACGTAAAGCCCTTCACCTTCATCGGCGCCACGACGCGCGCAGGATTGCTCTCTGCGCCCCTGCGCTCCCGTTTCGGCCTGCTGCTGCGGCTCGAGTTCTACACCCCTGACGACCTCCGCGTCATTGTCGAGCGTTCGGCCGAAATTCTGGGCGTGAGCATTGATCGTCCCGGCGCCATCGAAATCGCGAGCCGTTCCCGTGGAACGCCGCGCATCGCCAACCGCCTGCTGCGCCGCGTGCGCGACTATGCCCAGGTGCGCGCTGCCGGCTCCATCGATCTGCCCACCGCGCAATCCGCGCTCAGCATGCTCGAAGTTGACCGCCACGGCTTCGACGAAGTCGATCGTAAACTGCTGCTCACCATCATCGAGAAGTATCAGGGCGGCCCGGTAGGCTTGAATACCCTGGGCGCGGCGCTCGCCGAGGAGCCCGACGCCATCGAAGAGATCTACGAGCCGTTTCTGATCCAGATCGGCTTTCTGAACCGCACTCCCCGCGGGCGAGTCGCGACCCAACTAGCGTACGAACATTTCGGCATAACTCCCAACCGCCGCCAAAGCTCGCTCTTCTAACGAAGCTCGTGGAGCGACGGGCGTCCTCGCCCGTCCTCCTCACTCGTCCTAAGGGAGTTTAGGCCGACAGCTGCGGACCTTCGCTCGGCTGGACGGGCGAGGACGCCCGTCGCTCCACGACCTGTTTGACTTCCACCGCCGCAATCTGCGTTAATCACTCTTCGTCGTCATCTCAGCTGAAACACAGAACTCACTGGAGGAATCATGCGCGAAGTGATCGCCACCGAGCAGGCCCCGCAAGCCATCGGCCCCTACTCGCAGGCAATTCGAGCCCAGGGCTTGATCTTTACTTCCGGACAGATCGCCATCGATCCCGCCACCGCGCAGACTATCGCCGGCGATGTAAGCGCGCAGACCGACCGCGTGCTAAAGAACCTCGCAGCTATTTTGCAGGCCTCGGGCAGCAGCCTGGAGAGAGTTCTGCGCTGCACGGTCTTCCTCAAAAACATGGGAGATTTCGCCGCCATGAACGAAGTCTACGGCCGCTACTTCAAGCAGGCGCCGCCGGCGCGCTCTACCGTCGAAGTGGCCCGGCTTCCGAAAGATGTCCTGATTGAAATTGATGTGATTGCGCTGGCTTGAACAAAACTGAATTGAAGAAACCGAATTGAAGAACTCCAGACGTAAGAAAGGGGAACTATGAAGACTCTCATCGCCATCGTTGCTATCACACTGGTCGCGCTGGCCAGCCCGGTCGTCGCCCAGAAGGCTCCAGCCCACAAGGCGGCGGCGAAGAAGCCCGCGACCGGCGGTCCCACTAAGGTCACCGGCGCGCCCACAAAAACCGCCAGCGGTCTCGAATACTGGGACATCAAAGTTGGCACCGGCGCAGTTGCGCAGAGCGGAAAACACGTCAAGGTCGATTACACCGGATGGCTTACCAACGGCAAGAAATTCGACAGCTCGGTCGGCACCGGCAAACCGTTTGATTTCATGCTGGGCGCCAGCCAAGTCATCAAGGGCTGGGACGAAGGTGTCGCGGGCATGAAGGTCGGAGGCAAGCGCCAGCTGCGCATTCCGCCGGACCTGGCCTACGGGAAGGGTGGTTATTCAACCGTCATCCCTCCCAACTCAACTCTCATTTTCGACGTGCGATTGGTAGATGTGAAGTAGCTCGTGTAGCGCGGGCGCCCTCGCCCGCGAAAGCTCGCAGACAAATAAAAGCCGCAGGATTCCAAAGAATCTGCGGACTTTTGTAGAAAGCTACGCTTTAACCACTTTGCCGCTGCGCAGACAGGAAGTGCAGACGCGTATGTGCTTGGTAGCGGCTCCCACCCTGGCATGAACCGGGCGCAGATTGACGTTCCAGCGCCGCTTACTCACGTTGTGGGCGTGGCTGATGGTATTTCCGAACTGCGGCCCCTTGCCGCAGATATCACAAACTCGTGCCATAACTCTTAAATCCTTCCAGGCCTGTTGCCGAAGCCTTGATTTTACAGGAATCCGGGGGATTTCGCCAAGGCGGAGAGGCGAGGCAACCTACGCCGCCTTGCCCATCACCGGCTCTGAGCAATGGCTGCAGCGGCGCGCATCGATCGGAATCTCGCTCAAGCATTCCGGACACTTCTTGGTTGTCGGATCGGCTGGCACCGGATCCTTGCGGGTTCGCGCGACCAGCGCGTTGATCGGCGTCACAACAAAAAAGTAAACCGCACCCGCGACCAGCAGAAAGCTGACAACCGCAGTGATGAAATCGCCAATCGGAAACACCGTGCCCCTGATTGCGAAAGAAATCCCCGTAAAGTCCCGCTTCCCCACCAGGAGCGCAATGATGGGGTTGATAATGTCCTTGACCAGGGCGGTGACGATTGTGCCGAATGCAGCACCGATGACCACACCTACTGCCAGATCCACCACATTACCGCGCAAGATAAACTGCTTAAAGCCAGATAACATTTAGGATTCCCTCCATGACGGAATGGCCGACACTGTAAATGCTCAGCGGCCGTTGGTCAAGGCGCAGAGGGCTTGCACCCGCGCAGTCCCAAGTAATCTAAGGCGTGACGTCGAAGATATCTTTGATCAAGAAGTCGTCGGCGATGCCGGCCTTCAGGGCATTAAACTGTTGACTCCCCGATCGACTCAGCTTATACATCGCCTCCAGAGTCCGCAGGACATTAACGTGCGTCACGCCCTTTCCTTCCTCGTAATCACCAGGTTTTATGTGAGCCCCCGCAAAAATCGTGGCGATATGATTAGCTTTCCTCGGGTTTTTATCCCCTGGATCGGTCACGCCCCCAGTCAGCGTGAATTGACTGTTCTCGTCGAAAGTGAGAATCAGCAGACTGTTATGCTGCTTCGCCCAGCGGTAGTAGCCGTCGATGTGCTGCCTCAGCCATCTGTCGCCAGCCGCGATACCCGACCGATTCGAACCGTTGTGCATGTCGTTTACAAGGTTCGGGATAACAAAAGAAACAGTGGGAAGCGAATCGTAATCCGAGGGAAAGTCTTGCGGAAATCGCAGGTTTGAGGAATCGTCTACCGTCTTGCCCCGAGGCACATTGGAAAAGCTCACCCAGGGAACGTGTTTGCGGGCATAAAGGCGTTGCTCTTCGACCATCGATCCGATCTCAGGCAAGCCTTCGGAATATCCTTTGAAAGAATGGCCAGCGTGGATCAACCCCTCTCCCAGATTGCCCGTTGTAAAATCATGGCTCGGGATTTTGTCGGTGAATCCGACATGCTGATTACTCCCCGAAAGGAGCCAGAAATAGTTCCCCTCGCTGAAGTGTTCCTCGGCATAAGACTTGGTGAGATTCGCTCCCTCTTTCCTCAGAACGTCGTTGATATACGAGGCGTTCTTATTGCCTATAATTTGCTCGTAATCT
>Ga0193751_1000836_pt1 | contig 21493 bp, 15 predicted proteins | sample L1c2metaG_FD_143050 | JGI IMG/M metagenome (GOLD analysis project Ga0193751, IMG submission 143050) | Soil microbial communities from a riparian zone of the East river system, Colorado, United States - L1c2 | ecosystem: Environmental > Terrestrial > Soil > Riparian zone | place: USA: East River... | reverse complement strand
TCCCGGAAGATTGGACATCGGCATACGAAAGGCCGTAGAGAGACTTCAAGCGTCTGGCATTGAGACGTTCGAGTCCTGTGAGGGCGGTAATGGTCACGCCTATTCGGAGCCTACCGTCAGATTCTATGGAACGCCCGAAGCGGGCTGGCGGGCTTTAGGAATCTGTCTCGCTTATGGATTCCCAGTAGCTTCGCTTCGGCGGGCATGGAATATGCTCGATACTAACGAGCCAACAGGCCCTCACTGGGAAATAACGTTTCGGGAGCGGTTATGTTAACCAAGCTTGGCGCACACTTCGCAGCGCAATTTGCCGCCCGTTCCATTTTCACGGTGCTGTGGTTTTATCTTTTTCCCGTCTTCACAATCATCGTGATCGTGATAAACGTTCCGGTGTTTGGGCGGATATTCTGGAGAATTTGTGTTATACGGTGCAACCTTCGCCATTGTGCGTCCACCTTTCTACGCTCATGAATTATATAGCAGAACTACGAGACGTGATCCGCCGCTTGCATGGCGCGGAGGCTACACATATTGAAAGCGTGCCAGTGAAAGAGATTTTTCAAGGGCAGACTGTCTGGGAGGGGATTGTTGAGGTATTCGATCTAGCGGGTCACGCTACGGCGCACAGGGTTTATGCATGGGCGCATGAGACTGACAATCCGCAGAAACCAGTCCGTCACGTTACGGTGCTGCATCTTCATCCCATTAAATCGGCTCAGGATGCTGTGAGGGCCGTGATCTTACAAGAGGCGAGGAACCTTGGCACAGAAGAAAGCTAAGATCGGGAGGCCTAAGCTCCCAAAGGGGACGGCGAAGGGCCGAATTGTCCCTGTACGCTTCACAGCGGACGATCTAAAGGCTATCGCTGTGCGGGCTAAAGCAGCGAAGCAAAATGTCTCAGAATGGATTCGGAGCACGATTCATGCCACGCTTCAATCGTGAGAAGTTCAAATTAGGACACTACCAAAAAATTCCGCTTCGGAGTTCGAAGAATTAGCGGCAATGCAGGCCGGACAGAACGGCTTCAGCGTTCGCCGCGGAAATGCGCTAGCGAAGTTGCTGCAGGGCGAATTCGTCTCCGGCAACTATTTCTCTACACTCGGGCTGGGAGCCTTCTCGGGACGCCCGCTGAGCGAAAGCGACGACACTCCTTCGTCCGCCCCCGCGACGGTGGTCAGCTACCGAGCGTGGCAAGCAGAGTTTGCCGCCGATCCCTCGCTCGTGGGATCGACGATCTCCATTGAGACGAAGCCATTCACGGTCGTAGGCATCGCTCCTGCCGGTTTCTTCGGCGATCGAGTGACCGACAATCCGCCCGATTTCTGGATGCCGCTACAGAGTGAGCCCTATGTTCACGGACCGAACTCTATCCTGCATCATGCCGACTCGAACTGGCTTTATCCCTTGGGAAGAATGCGTCCCGGGACCAACGTAGGCGTATTGCAGGCCAAGCTCTCGGTGGCCCTTCGGAATTGGTTGGGCACGCGTAAGGCGTATACCGAACATGGTGGCGCAGCCGAGATTCCCAAGCAGCATGTAACGATTGTGCCCGGCGGCGGCGGTATTCAAAATCTGCAACAGGAGGCAGGCAAGGGCTTGAAGATGTTGATGACCCTCTCGGTGTTCGTCCTATTGATTGCCTGTGCCAACATCGCCAACCTGTTGCTGGCACGCGCAACGATGAGGCGCGCGGATATGGCGCTGCGCACGGCTTTGGGTGCCGGGCGGCGGCGGTTGATCCGCCAGGTTCTTACCGAGAGCGTCGTGTTGAGCTGCATTGGCGGGCTGGCTGGACTCGCCGTTGCCTACGCCGGTTCACACACGATTCTGGCTCTCGCGTTTCCGGATGCAAAGAATCTTACCGTCGATGCGAGGCCTTCGCTCACCGTGCTCGGATTCGCCTTTCTTGTGTCGTTGCTCACCGGCGTCCTGTTCGGAACCGCGCCCGCGTGGTTGCTCTCTCACACCCAACCTGCAGAGGCGCTGCGCGGTGTGAACCGATCCACGCGCGATCGCTCGTCGCTGCCGCAGAAGGCGCTGGTGGTGATTCAGGCGTCATTGTCGCTGGTGTTGCTGGCGGGAGCGATGCTGATGACGAAATCGCTCACGAAGCTGGAGCATCAGAATTTTGGGGTGGTTACCGCGAACCGATACGTGCTGCAATTCGATCCTGAGGGCGCAGGCTACACAGTCGGCCAGTTGCCCGCCCTCTATAAGGAATTGGAGGATCGTTTTGCGGCACTCCCCAGCGTTCGTAACGTAGCGCTGGCGCTCTACAGCCCGTTGCAGGGGAACAACTGGGGAGACTGCATCATTCAACAGGGGTATCCTGCCCCGGGACCGAATTCGAAGTGTGGCGCCACATGGGATCGCGTGAGCCCGCACTTTCTCGACTCCATCGGCGTGCCCATCGTGCGCGGCCGCGGACTCACGGAGCAGGACACCGCAACGTCGCAGTTGGTTGCCGTGGTGAACCAGGCCTTCGTCAAGCGCTTCTTCCCTAACGAGGATCCGATCGGGAAACACTTCGGCATCGACTTTCCGCAGTACTCCGGAGCGTACGAGATTGTGGGCGTCTTCGCCGATTTCAAGATGAACAACCCGCGCAATCCGGTCCGCCCGGTCTTCCTGCGTCCGCTGGTCCAGCGGTTCACCGGCTTTCAGGAGCCGGAGATGATTACGGGGGAGACGCGATCCATGTTCGTCAATTCAGCGATTCTCAACTTCAACGCGCCCCAGCAGAATGTTGAGGCTCTCATTCGCCTCACCCTGGCGGGCGTCGACCCTAATTTGACCGTGGCCGATCTTCGCTCTTTCGATGCACAGGTGGTCGGCAACTTCAACCAGGAGCGCCTCATCGCGCGGCTCACGAGCCTGTTCGGGATTGTGGCGCTCATCCTGGCGTCGGTGGGACTCTATGGCGTGACGTCCTACTTCGTAGCCCGCCGCACCAGCGAAATCGGCGTACGCATGGCACTGGGCGCTTCACGATCGAGCGTGTTGAGCATGGTTTTGCGCGGCGCGCTATGGCAGATTCTCCTCGGACTCGGTCTGGGGATTCCCGCCGCTCTCGTAGCGGGGCATCTGATGTCAAGCCAACTATATGAAGTCGGCGGTTACGATCCCATTGCCCTTATCAGCGCGCCGCTGGTGCTCGCGCTTTGCGCCGCTATTGCTGGACTCGTTCCAGCGCGCCGCGCGGCTTCGATCGAGCCCATGCAGGCGCTGCGCACGGAGTAGCTTAGTCACGTCGAGGTGTGGATCGGCGAGGTCCGATTGCCCCTCACGAATTAGAATTGCCGCGTACTGAGTAACTTCAGTAATCTTCTGTCTTACCTATGGAGCGTTGAATAGCACGTAGGAGCCATTCTCCAGGGCCGACCGTTGCGTTAGTACTAGTACGAGTGGCCAAGCAGGGCCCTCACTAACGTTATGCTGACAAACTGGCTTGGCGCAATTCTTAGACCCAAAACAGCTCTTCTACTTGTAATTCTTGGTTTTTGTGGACCGGTGCTGGCGCAGCAGGTTTCGTTCTCGCTACTGCCGCCCGCTTCGATTGAGCCCAATCCGATGGTCAGGCCGGTCGAACCCGTGATGCTGCCAGAGGCCACCAGCCATCGATTTTGGGACCGGGAAAATACCTTTCTGTTCGCCACCAGCACGGCCTTGAGCACGGCCGACTTCCTCGTAACTCGAGATAATCTTCGCGACGGTGGGCAGGAACTGAATCCGGTAACGCGTGTTTTTTCCGGGAGCACAACGGGGCTGGCTGTGAATTTCGCCGGCGAGGCCGTGGGCGTCGTCGGACTCAGTTACTTCTTTCATAAGACGGGACATCACAGACTTGAGCGAGCGATCTCCATCCTGAACATCGGGTCGTCCGCTTCGGCTGTGACATTTGATGTGCTGCATCGCTAGTCTCGAAAGCAAGTGCTACAGCCCGCATCATGAGTCACAAAACTCCTTCGGGAGATTGATGCTGGCCTCAACGACTAAAGCCGTTATTAATTTTGCAGGGCTTACGGAGCGGCTAGAGGCCGTGCCCTTTCAAAACAAACGAAAAAGCGGACTCTTTTCCGCGCATCTGTAAAGCCGCGATCTTCTCAAAACCATTTATAATCGCGCCAGATTTCGAAGTTACTACTTCGTCCTTTCCTTCCTGTTGGCGTATCCGCGGTTGCATCATCGTCGAAGCGGATGGAGGATTGAACCGCACCGGCAGGGTAATCCGCTGTTATCGCTGCATGTGCGCTAGGGGAAGAGCGACCGAAACAGGAAACCATGAAGGCTTACCGCAAATTTTACATTGACGGAAAGTGGGTCGATCCCGCCAAGAGCCACGACTTCACAGTCATCAACCCAGCGAACGAAGAGGCCATTGCGACGATCTCGTTAGGAAGCGCCGCGGACGTTGACCGCGCGGTGGCGGCGGCTAAACGCGCCTTCGAATCGTATTCGGAAACCAGCGTTGACAAGCGTCTGGAGCTGTTACGCCGGGTCATCGAAGTTTATAAATCAAGAATGGAGGAAATGGCGGCGATCATTTCGCAGGAAATGGGCGCTCCCATCTTGCTCTCCCGAAAGTCTCAGGCTCCGGCCGGTCTCGCCCATTTTATGGAGACCGCAAAAGTGCTGGAACATTTTAAGTTCGAAGAGCTGAAGGGATCGAGCCTCATGCGAAAAGAGCCAGTCGGAGTTTGTGGATTGATCACTCCATGGAACTGGCCGATGAACCAGGTCGTGGCTAAAGTTGCGCCAGCGCTCGCAGCAGGATGCACAATGGTGCTTAAGCCCAGTGAATTTGCGCCACTTTCCGCTCATTTGTTGGCTGAGATTTTTCATGAAGCGGGGGTGCCCGCGGGTGTCTTTAACCTGGTGAACGGCGATGGTCCTACGGTCGGAGCTGCAATTTCATCTCATCCTGATATAGCCATGGTTTCGTTCACGGGATCGACGCGAGCAGGTGTCGCCGTGGCGCAGGCCGCTGCACCTTCCGTGAAGCGAGTGACCCAGGAGCTAGGAGGAAAGTCGGCCAATATTATTCTCGATGACGCTGACCTCGCAAGAGTTGTGAAGCAAGGGGTGCAGGAGTGTTTTCGCAATACCGGACAATCTTGCAACGCGCCCACCCGCATGCTGATTCCTCGATCCAAAATGGCAGAGGCAATCACGGTGGCGAAGCAGACAGCGAGCGACACCAAAGTTGGAGATCCGTTTGCCGAGGACACTAGCGTCGGCCCTTTGGCCAACAAGGCGCAGTTCGACAAAGTGCAGCGCCTTATCGAGAAGGGAATCGAGGAAGGCGCGAATCTGGTAGCCGGGGGCCCGGGCCATCCGGAGGGGCTTACGAAGGGCTACTTTGTTAAGCCGACGGTGTTCGCGGATGTGCGCAATGAAATGACGATCGCGAGGGAAGAAATCTTTGGACCGGTGCTTTGCATGATTCCTTATGAAGATGAAAATGATGCTGTTCGAATTGCAAATGACTCGGTATATGGCTTGTCAGGCTTTGTGACGTCCGGCAACTTGGATCGCGCACACCGGATCGCAAAGCGGATTCGAGCCGGGAATGTTCATATCAACGGCGCCAGAGTGGACTTCTCCGGTTGCTTTGGAGGGTACAAGCAATCCGGGAACGGCAGGGAATGGGGCGAGGCGGGCCTGCAGGAGTTCCTTGAGTCGAAGACTATCTTTGGTTACGCCAGCGTTGCGAAATAATACTAGCGGGGCAACAATTCGTCTTAAACCTAGCCGCGTTATTTTGGGTTGTCCGGTTTTCGGCAGAGAGGCGGCGAATCTCCAAAGGCCGGACCACTTCGCGGCGCATTTGGAATTGCGGCATAGGACGGCTTCGAGGTGTCACTGACCGCGTTGCCATCGCTGATCGCACGCACCACGTAGAAGTATTTGGTGCCATTGTGCACCGAGTCGTCGGTGCACCGGGTTCCGGGAAAGGGATGTTGATTGAGCTGTTCGGTCGCGGGAACCTTTGAGCCTGTTCCGCGATAGACGCAATAGCCGACCGCAGCGGCGTGCGTTGAGTCTACAACACCCGGCTGCCATGAAAGAATCACTCGATGGGTACCTGTCGTCGACGTGATCACCGGCGCTAAAGAGCTGCCGAACGGGGGGCAGATGACAGGCTTTCTTGTGGTCTCGGCTGTTTGGGATCGCCGGAATTCTTCTGCCGCGTGCCAAGTTAAGGCCGAACGGTCGGCTGAACGCTTTGCACAGCCACTCTGGAAGGTAGCTACGCCGGTTAGAGTCATAATGACTGCGATGACGGTCAGCCGCACTGGGGACATTTGTATCATTCGTTCGGAAGCGCCGCCGGGGGGAATTCCCGTCTCTCCTCGACGCGTACTATCGCGATGCATATACCTCGTTGCAACCAGAACATAATCACTCAACGGTTCTCTTAAGATTCGAACGACTTGTCGAAAAATCGAACCATTCCGGGAGCATCTACCTAAATACTTCCTCCCGTCACTGCTGTGCTTCGGCTATGACTCCGCGATTCTTGTCACTGCGGCGGGCGACATAAATAATCAGAAAGATCGTCGCCAGAGCAATCAGGAAGTAAAGGATCCCGCCCTCGTGATGCAGTTTTCCGGTTATGAAGCTTCGATCGACGCGCGTTGTCAGCATCGCAAGTACAAATATCCGAAGCCCATTCTTCGCCACCGAGAGAGGGATTGCCACCGCAATTACCAATGCCTTTCGCCACATTGTGCCCAAGAGCATCTGGGCAAGAATCATGGTCGTGACCACCAACATCAGACTCGAACGGATGCTGCTGCACTCTGGGGCAACGTCGATGGTCAACCCGGGAATCGTAATTTGTGTGCCGTCTTGTGCTACCGGTACACCCACGGCCGCCAAGAGCAGGTGTGCCGACGCAGCGGAACCTGCCTGAAGCAGGCGGACGATTGGGTTTAGCACGAACTCAGGAATAGGAACCATCCAGAACAAGAAGCAGAGAGGGAATATGGCACGCTGAAAAGCGCGGGCGCCAAAGGAAACGATGAAGGAGCCGATCCACCACACAACAAGCGCTAGCATATTAAGGCTGAGTTGCTCATCGACCCGCAGGCGAACGATTTGCAGTCTTGCAATCGCGGTCGTCACAGCAGCGGTAACGAGCAAAACAAAGCCTAAGCTTGATCGCGATTCGTCAGGCGATTCGGGCGATTTCCATTCCAGATATATCAACGAGACGCTTACGGGAAGAATGAGGAATATATGCGTATCTTGGCTGTCGCGCAGGGCCAGGGCGAGAGTCGAGATGAGAGGACTCCACCAAATCAGCAATGAAAAGGCAGTGAGAATGGAAAATAAAATCGGTCGCGACAGTTTGGATACTGATTCCCCGGTAGACCCAGTCAGCACCATAGAGTAGTCCGCTAGTCAGTACAGTAGGGTTGTATCATTCTTCTCGAACCTTTTCGAAACCGTAGTTGCTGTTTTCACCACCACCTTAGCGGATCGTATTTCAGCGGTGAACGCCGTGAGAGTTAATCTGTTTTTGAACTCGGCGTCCAGTTTGCTCCCCAGCCTATTTTCGGGCGAGAGGCAAGAGAGCGTCTAGAAAAACTAGCTAAATCCGGCCCTGATCCATTCGATCAAACCGCGACATTGTGCAACCTCTGTGCCCCACGAAACCGAGATAGCTTCTTCAAATTGTAGCCCAACCGTCTTTCCCGCAGTTCAATCAGCTTGCTAATCGTGAGCTACGCGCATACTCTCAGAGAAGGTCTTTAGTCTAGAACTGGCGAGGGAGCGTATTTGACAAACGACGAACTCAAGGCATCTTACGTGGTCATACGCCACAACGTCAGGACTTACGAGTCCGCAGGGGTGGTCGAGGTGGTGAAGGGACGAACCTATGCGGAGTCTGCCTTGAAGAAGTTCGAAAGTGAACAAAGCCCCTCAGATCGGCACGAGGGCTGGCGCTACTTTCTGGAGAAGACCACTTTAAAAGCGGGAACTGATCCTGCCGAGGCCACGGAGCTGCGTCAAGCGGAATTGGAGAGTCGAGAGTCTAAAGCTACCGAAGAAGGCGCGGCCGGAACAAACGGCGGAGGCGGGATATCGCGGTGACCCTAATGCCTGGATTCCACAAGTTTATGGAATGGGAAGCGCAATCTCGACTGCAATCGCCCTTTTCGATCAATTCGGATTTTAACAATGAAAGCCGTCCGCTTCATTAGTACTTTGAGGCGGCCGGTGTAGTGAAATCAGCCGTTCCTATTTTGACGATCGTGCCGCGGGGCTGGGGGTTGGCGTCTTTGGCGATCTTCCTCTCTTCCACGTTGTCCTTAGCCTTGTCCTTCACTTCGGGTTTGTCCTGGGCGTCAACCGGTTCTTTCGGCTCGGGTGCTGGGAGGGGTTTCTCTGTCCAGATTCCATAAACGCGTCCGCCATAAGCCGCAATGCCACTGTAGTCGCCGAAGAATACGTTGCTGGCTTCAAATGGAGTATCGGTCCAGGCGTAGTTGCTGAAGCTGCGTCCGGCATCGGTAGAGCGCGCCAGGACCACGATCTGCTTTCGGTTTTGAGGATCGCCCCGGCGGTCATAGAAGATAACATCGATGGAGCCATCGGTGGGGTCCACGGCCAACCACTGGAAAAATTGCTCTGCTCCGTTATGAACTGGGTCAGTGTTGACCCGAACCGGTGCGCTCCAGTGTTTGCCCTCGTCATCGGACGCGGCAAGGAATACATCAATATCGCCGTTGCGATAATCGCTCCAGGTTACGTAAAGTCGCTTGCTTTTCGGATCAATAGAAATTTGCGGAAATCCGTTTGCTCGTTCGACGGCCTGTACAGCAAACATAATCGGAGCTGTATGAATGATCGGGCGGGCATGGGAGAAGCTTTCGCCACCGTCGCGGGAGGTGGTAAGCATGATTGAGTCATCCTGACTCCAGATGGCGTACACCTTTCCGTCCGGGCCTACGACGCCGTCGAATCCTTCGGCAGCGCCGTTGTCATCGCGCGGCAATCCGGGATGGGCATCGATCTCCATCGGCTGCGACCACGTTTCTCCATCATCGGTGGAGCGGGAAAGCACGATCTGCGAATCGGTCATTCTCCAACGGGTCCAGCCGACGTAGAGATTTCCGGCGTACTTACTTTTTGTATTGTCGGCGACGATGTACGGTTTGTCTTCGAACGGAATTCCCGGGGAGCTGGTTTGTTCAGCGACCGGGAAGTGGTCGGCTTCCCAGGTTTTTCCGCCATCGAGGGATCGGCGAACGAAGATGCCGTTGCGCGTCGCGCCATGGGCCCAGTAGTTGAAAGTCCCAAGCTTATCAAAGGCGATATAGCAGACGAAGGCGTGGCCTTGATTATCGAATGCCGCAGAGACGTCGCCAGAGACGCGGTAGTTCTTCGGATAGACATCCTCGGCCGGTTGCCAGGTCCGGCCTGCGTCCGATGAATAGGCTGCGCGCGCACTGGACTGGTAGACCGCGACCACTTGCTGAGGATTTGTTGGATTGACTGCGATACCGGGTTCCGTGAAGTAACCAGGTATTGGAGTCAGAGTGAAGACCTGGGACTGCGGAGCTTTTGGAAGATCCTGACTGTGTAAGAGTATGGAACCGCAAGAAAAATGAATGACGATAGTCGTCAATACGAAGCGGCGACGATATTGAAAGTCAAGCATTCGAGTCCTTTTGCTTTGCGCTTAATTGGGTGCTAAGGAAGGCTCTCCGAACATAAAGCAGCGCCGCCTGCGATTCCGGCGTCGGCCCCATAATGCGCCATCAACACCGGAATCTCGGAGGCGCGCGGATTTACGCACCAACCTGGAAGGCGATTCTTGATTTCATCGAAAAACGGTTTCAGCATCGCGGCCACGCCACCACCCACAACGAGAACGTCGGGATCGAGTAGATCGACGATGTTTCCAAGCCATGCGGTTAATAGGTCGACAGTCTCAAGAAGAATTTCCCGGGCTAGTGGATCGCCCGCTGCATACGCCCGTCCCACCATTTCGCTGGTTACGGCGGCCACGCTGCCTTTCGCGAGCTCAAGCATCGCGGAATGCCGCGATGATTCAGCGCTGAGTTTGGCGCGTGCGCGCGCACCGATCGCAGGACCGGCCGCCAGTACTTCGATGCATCCGTGTTTGCCGCAGCTGCAAAGCGGGCCGCGATAGTCGATGCTCACGTGGCCGCCCTCGCCGGCTGCGCCGGTGTTGCCGTGATAGATGTGGTTGTCGAAAACGATTCCGGTTCCAATTCCGGTTCCGATCGTCGCATAGAAAACGTAGCGGAACCCGCGCGCCGCGCCCCAGCGGGTTTCGGCGAGGGCGGCGGCATTCGCGTCGTTGTCCACATGCACGGGCAGGTGATATATCGAGGCAATTTTATCGGCCAGTGGAAAATTCCTCCAGCATGGGAGATTTGGAGGATTGAGAACTATACCGGTTTTCGGATCGAGAGGGCCAGGGGCGCAGATTCCTATACCCTGAATTCCATCCCCGGTTACCGTAGAAATCAAGGAATCAATCGCGCTGGTGACCGCGTGCAGAGCGCCTTCAGGCGAGCCAGTCGCCATCATGGGCTGGCGGCCCGGCGAAAGGATCTTCCCTTGGCGGTCCACGAGTCCAACGGCGACCTTGGTACCACCGATATCGACACCCAGAAAAGGACCACTCTGCATGGAGTCTGCTGTCATGGCTTCGATGCCGCCGTCTGCGGCAGGGTCGAAAACTGCACTTTGATGGTCTTAATCTCGTAAGGCTTGGCGTGCACGCTGACTTTGCCATCGTGCAGTGAGACGCCGCCCATCGGTTTTTCCATGAGATCGGTCTCTACTGCCGATTGGGTGCCCGAAGGAAGTTGTAGCGTGACATCGCCGTCCTTGCCGGCCCATTCGTAGAAGCGTACGACCAGAGCGTTGTCTTCTTCGGCTTTCTTCACCGCGGTCACGATGATGTTGTCTGGTTGCGCCTGTAGGAACGAATGCTCCGGCGCGAGTGATCCCTGATGTTTCTCAATCGCCCGCGAGATCAATTTGTAATTCAATTCGTAACCGCGCCGGACGGTTAGCGCATCCTTCCAGCCTGCTCCGTGTGGATATAACGAGTAGGTGAACTCGTGATGGCCTTCGTCGGCGTGGGGATCGGGCCATTCTGGGGAGCGCAGCAGTGACAGGCGAAGTACGTTGCCTTTCGCATCGTAGCCGTACTTGCAATCGTTGAGGAGACTGAATCCGTGTTTGGAGTCCGAAACGTCAGCCCAGCGCTGAGCGGGAACTTCAAATTGGGCCTGCTCCGCGGGTGTGTTTCGCGTCGTGGGACGTTCCACCGATCCAAAGGGAATTTCGAAAGTCGCCTTGTCGCTGTGCGCGCTGAGGGGGAATGCCACTTTGAGGAGAATGTGCTTTTCATGCCATTCTGCCTGCATCTTTATATCGACGCGAGGCACGCCCGCGTACACGGTGATGTCACGCACAAACGTCGAGTTCTGAAAATGATTCTTGACCTGGATGACCGCACGCAGAGAGCCGCTCTCGATCAGCTTGACTTCATCAGGTTTGTCCAGATCCCAATGTCGCTTCTCGAAGTCCGCGTCGATGTTCCAGGCGTCCCATTGCTTGGGCTTGTCGACGAAAGTTTGCAGCAGGTTTCCGCAAATTGATGTCTTCGGACCGCCTGTGTCAGTTTCTGCCGGAGCCAGCGACTCCGTGCCGCTCCGCTTATCGAACAGGCTGGTCATACAACCGGTTTGCGGATCGATTTTCACGCGCAGGAATTCATTTTCGAGGGTATCGGCGGAAGCCTTCAACATTGAATGAACAGCGGGCGCGGTGCTCGACGCGCGCACGAAATAAACTTGATATCCGAAGGATGGGGTCTTCGATAGCAATAAGAATCGGACCCGGTGCGTTTCTGCATCGATCGACAGCAATTCAGATTCTGCCGGCCTTCCAGCGGAATCCACAACTTCAATCTGTCGGGCTGGCGTGGGCAGTTGTGCCTCAGCCTCAGTGACTTCAGTTCGCGACCACGACAGGGAATTGAAGATCATTATCGGTGCTCCCTCGCCTTGCGTGTTGACGTGGGCGGCAATTTCGCGGAGCGATCCCCGGGTGACATCACTCGCGGCTCGATCTACATTCTCCAGGTTTCGTTTCGCATCCAGATAATTCACCGCAATGCCCGATCCCGGCATGATGTCGTGAAAGTGATCGAACAGGAGATTCTTCCAGGTTAGCTCCATTCCATCCTGCGGGTAAGGACGGCCGTAGAGCAAAGCCAGGGACGCGAATTTCTCGGCGTTGAGAACCGTTTCCTCGGCGCGACGGATTCTGCGCTTGGTTTCGGCTTGGGTCGTGAAAACTCCACGGTGATAGGCGAAGTAGAGTTCGCCATCCCAGGTGGGAACTTGCATGCTGGGAAGCTTCTTCTCCATGTCGTTGAAGAAGTCGCGAGCGAAACTGAATTCGAGTTTTGGAAACACAGCCTCGGGCGACCTCAGTTGCTCGGCGTTATCGAGCATGATGCGGGTGGGCCCGCCGCCGTGGTCGCCCACGCCGTAAAGGTGCATCATCTCGGGTTTGTCTGGAATGGTCTTGCCGTAGATCGAGGGCATCCAATTCGAAAGGTCGGTGGCTAGCGGTTCGGCATCGATGCCGCCGGCGTAGTCGTGGGGGAAATACGTGAGCAACCGGCTGCCGTCGGGGGATTGCCACCAGAACAGTTTGTAAGGAAATATGGTGAACTCGTGCGCCCAGAGAAGTTTTTGGGTGACGAAATAATCCATGCCGGATTTCTTGTAGATCTGCGGGAGTTGATAGTTGTAGCCGAACGAATCCGGGTTCCATCCGATCTTTACGTCCACGCCGAAATTCTTCTGAAAGTAATGCTTGCCCACCAGAATCTGGCGTACAAGCGATTCGCCGTCCGGCATATTCAGGTCGGGCTCAACCCACATGCCGCCGATTATCTCCCATCGGCCTTCTTTTACCCGCTGCTCAATCTGCTGGAAGAGGTCGGGATATTTCTCCTGCATCCACTCATACGTCCGCGCGGATGACATGGTGAACTTGAAATCCGGGTACTCGCGCATCAGATCGAGCACGCTTTGGAATGTATTGCGCACGACTTCTACAGTTTCTGTCCAGGGCCAGAGCCATGCCATGTCAATGTGTGAGTTGCCGACGATGCGAATGTTGAATTGCTGTAGCCATGGCTTGAGCGCCTCGAGCTTCGATTGAGCGCTTCTGAGGGACGCGTCAAAGCCGGCCTGATCGCCTTTTTCTAGTGGTGAGAAGTCGATTGCCTTGACGGCAGCGTCCAGTTGCTGCTGGCGTTCGGACTTTCCTTCTTCATACGCGTTAATGATAGGGCGCGCGGAAAGCAGTTCCGTGCGCAGAAAAGCCGGGTCGGGGCGCGTGCGCGGAGGTTGGATTGTGAGTTCGCTGTGATCAAACTCGGATTGCACGTCATCACCCGCGACCACCCTCGCCGCGACGAGAAATTTCTGGCCGGGCTGCGCGTTTTCGGTTAGAAGTATGGGCAAAATATCGTCATCGCTGCCGCGATAAAGAATCGCGCCGTTCGAGAAGACGGTAATCCTTAAGCTTCCTGGACTTCCAAATCGCAGATCGATCGATACCTGAGAGCCCCGCGTAAAGTAACCCTTAACTTTCTCGGGGATCTGAATCCAGCGACGGAAGACGCGGGTTCCTGTCCAATGCTCCTCGTTCGCATTGCGTCCGCTTGGACCGGATACGTTCTTAACCGTGATTAAGCCCCAGTCGGAATCATTCAGCCCTGGATCCTCGGGATGGGGGACGTCGGTGTGAAAGCGCCATTCGGTCTGATCTTGGCGCGTCAGCGCCTCCAACCGATCCAGAGTTGGTTTGTAGGGATCGGGAGCGCCGGAAGTCTGGGAAAGTGCACCAGCAGTGTGTAGCAAAAGACCAACGAGTAAAAAGAAGAACATGCGACGCTTCATCAAAATGCACCTTTCAAGGCCTTTCGCAAAGCCAAAGACTATCACTCAACAATTGTTTGAGGTTCTAAGTGGCTGATTCTACAGTGCGGTCAATCCTTTTCCATAAATGCCATAAAAATTCTGATTCTTTCCATTTGAATTTCGAATCCAAGTGTTACGTAAGATTATTGACGGCGCAAGCGATTCAACCTAGAATCTAAACTCGAATGTCAGAGAACTGCAATCTTCGCGCTATGTGCTGCTGCACTTGTTGTTGTTGTGCATGCGTGCGCTCTGGCGCGGGGAGGCTGCTGACCTAAGAATTATTTCTTAATACCGGCACTCATAAACCCATCGCCAGAACAATCTGGCGGTGGGTTTTTTATTTTCTGGCCTTGACCTCTAATGACAAACGCAGGAAAAGAAACCAAAGCGCAAAAAGCCGAGCGCTTGAAGCGGACGATGAATCCGTGGGAGGGGCTGGAGGAAATCCGGCGCTTTGCCCGCCAGGGATTCGACTCGATCCCGCCCGAATGGATCGGGACTTATTTCCGCTGGTGGGGCGTGTATACCCAGGGCGATGGAGCGGGAGTGACCGGCGGGCAGGGAGGCGAAGGCCGGCCGCTGCAGCGCTTCATGGTGCGCATCCGCATTCCAAACGGCATGATGAGTTCCCAGCAACTGCGGACCATCGCCGACCTCACTCGCCGGCACGCCAACGGAATTGCCGACCTCACCGTACGCCAAAACATTCAAATTCACTGGGTCACAATCGAATCTCTGCCGGAGGTGCTCGACGGACTGTGCCAGGTGGGACTGAATACGATAGGCGCATGCGGCGATGTCGTGCGCAATGTAACCGGATGCCCAGTCGCGGGTGTGGATGCGGACGAAATTGTCGACGCTTCGCCGCTGGTGCTTGAGGCATCGCGGTTGCTGGCGGGGAATGCGGACTTCTACAACCTGCCGCGCAAGTTCAAGATTTCCATCACCGGATGCCGGGTATGGTGCCCTTATCCAGAAATCAACGACATTGGCCTGACTGCGCTGACGCGAGCGGTGGACGGAAAGCCGGAAGTCGGTTTCTCTCTGCGCGTCGCAGGAGGGCTTTCAACGGAACCTTATCTGGGAGCGCGGTTGAATGCGTTTGTTCGCTGGAACCAGGTTCTGCCGGTGATTAAGGGAATTGCGGAACTGTTTCGCGACTCCGAAGTATTGCGCGAACATCGCGAGCGCGCCCGGCTGAAATTTCTCTTTTTGCGGCACGGATGGACTGCTGACCGTTTTCTGGAGGAACTGCAGGAGCGTATTGGATTCCGGCTCGATCCTGCGGTTGAGGAGCAGCCGCCGGACGACGTCTATCGCGACCACGTAGGGATTCATGCGCAGCAGCAGCACGGTCTCTCGTACGTGGGAGCGGTGGCGCTACGAGGTCGAATTACGGCGGAACAGATGCACGCCGCAGCCGATCTGGCCGAGCGCTTTGCCGGTGGCGAACTGCGTGCCACAAACATGCAGAATCTGCTGGTTGTGAACGTGCCCACGCTCAATGCTGAACCATTAGCGAAAGAGCTGGACGCTATCGGACTGAGAGTTGGAGGTTCCGCATTCTGGCGCGGGACCGTCGCGTGCAGCGGAACGGAATTCTGCAAACTCGCGATTACCGAAACCAAGAGCTTCTCGCGCTGGCTGGTCGAGGAACTGGAAGAACGTTTGCCCGGTTTCGATCAGCACTTGAAGCTGCACGTCACCGGATGCCCTAACAGTTGCGGGCAGCACTGGATCGCCGATATCGGCATCGAGGGCAAGAAGATCAAAGTGCAGGGCCGCATGGTCGATGCCTATTACTTCTGCCTGGGCGGAGCGCTGGGCTTGCATCAAGCCACAGCGCGGCCCATCGGATATCGCTGCGCTGCGACCGAAGTGCCGGATGCGCTGGAGCGTCTGCTAGGGCGATATCTGACGCAGCGTGAGACAGGCGAGAATCTGCGCCGGTTTTTTGTTCGCCACAGCGACAAGGAATTGCGCGAGTTTCTTGCCGGAGAAGTTGTGGCGCCGGTAGCCCGCGATTTGCCGGACCCGACACGGAGTCTGGCTTCGGTGGGAGGCCTCGGTGACTAACTTGTTTCCCATGTTTCTAAAGCTCGAAGGCAGGCAATGCCTGGTCGTGGGCGCGGGGAAAGTAGGCGAGCCCAAAATCGGCGGGCTGCTTGAGACTGGGGCGCGAATTCGCGTCGTTGCCCTGAATGCGAGCCCAGCCGTCCGTGAATGGGCGCGCGCGGGAAAGATCGAGCTCGAATTGCGGGCTTTCTCAGCCGAGGATTTGGACGTCGCGTTCCTGGCGATTGTGGCGACCAATTCGCGCGGCTTGAACGAGCGGGTTTACCACGCGGCACAGCGGCGTGGTGTGTTGTGCAACGTGGTCGATGTGCCCGATCTCTGCGATTTCTTTTATCCCGCGGTGGTGCGACGTGGCGATCTGCAGATTGCAGTTTCAACCGCTGGGCAAAGCCCTTCGCTGGCACAGAAGATTCGGCAGCAGCTCGAAAAACAATTTGGACCGGGATATGCCGACTGGGTCGCGGAACTTGGCGAGACTCGAAAACTCATTCTTGCCAGCGATCTCGAGAAGGAACGCAAACTCGAGCTGTTGCATTCGTTGGCCAGCAGGGAAGCGCTGGAAGCAGCCTTGGCCGAAACCGCGTCCGAAAACGCCGAGCTAGCCGCAAGAGGAGAGGAAGTATGAAGGGGAAAGTTTATCTGGTGGGCGCAGGGCCGGGCGACCCAGAGTTGCTCACCTTGAAGGCGCTGCGTTTGCTGAGAACAGCCGATGCTGTCCTGCATGACGATCTGGTCGCTCCCGAGATCCTGAGGCTCATTCCTGCCAAGGCTCAAGTGCACAATGTCGGAAAGCGCTGCGGCAAGAAAAATATTGTTCAGGAAGAGATCAACTTTCTGATAGTTGCGCTGGCTGATTCCGGAATGAATGTGATCCGGCTGAAGAGTGGCGATCCCTTGATCTTCGGCCGAGCAGGAGAGGAAATCGAATCGTTGCGGCGGGCCGACATTCCTTATGAGATTGTGCCGGGTGTGACTTCCGCCTTGGGCGCGGCGGCGGCGGCGGGGATTCCACTGACCCATCGAAGGGCGTCATCCGCGCTCGTGTTTATCACGGCGCATCAGGCTGCCGGAAGCGAAGGTACGAATTGGAGCAAGGTGGCGGGAAGCGGCGCGACACTGGTGATCTATATGCCGGGACAGAAATACTCTGACGTCGTCGCGAAGCTGAGGGTGGCCGGACTCGCCGGCTCCACGCCCTGTGCGGTCATCTCTCGCGCTACTACCCCGCAACAGCGAACGCACCGTACGACAATTGCCGAGCTTGCTGGCGCGCCGCGGCTTACGGCTCCGACGCTTCTGGTCGTAGGCGAGGTCGTGCGTTTCGCCGATCCGATCGCGCTTGCGCAGGAATTTGGGATGCCGGCTATTGGAGACGCCATCTCGGTTGCGGACTTCGGAACAAATGAGGAGCCACTCGCGTGAAACATCATTTCCAGGAACAGGTCCGAGAGCATATGCAAGAACAGATCGCAGAGGTTCAGCAGGCGGCCGAGAATTGGACTCCGCAGCGGGTTCTGACTTGGGCCTTCGAGACGTTCGGAAACAGGGTGGCAATTTCCTCGGCGTTCGGCGCTGAGGGAATGGTGCTGATTGATATGGCTTCCCGAGTGAAGAAAGATTTTCGGCTTTTCACTATCGACACCGAATTTCTGTTTCCAGAAACCTACAACCTGATGGACCGGGTCGAGGAAAAGTATGGAATCCCGATCGAGAAGGTCTATTCAATCCTTTCGCCCGAAGAGCAGGAGCGTACTCACGGCGCTGCGTTGTGGAGCGTTGATCCGGACCAATGCTGCAACTTGCGAAAGGTCGAACCGCTTCGCCGCAAGCTCAGCGAACTCGGCGCATGGATTACGAGCATTCGTCGCGACCAGACGTCACTCCGTTCAACCGCGCGAAGGGTGGAGTGGGATGCCAAATTCGGCCTGGCGAAAATCAATCCGATTGTTGATTGGACATCCAAGCAAGTGTGGCGCTACATCCACGATCACGATGTGCCCTACAACCAGCTTCACAATCAGGACTATCCCAGCATTGGGTGCACGCATTGCACGCGCGCGGTAAGGCCGGGAGAAGACCCCCGCGCCGGGCGTTGGGCGGGATTCGCCAAGACCGAGTGCGGCCTGCACATTATCGAACCGGCGACAAGTTCAACGACCGTGGATGCAGCCAAAGCCGCCAAGTTCGGGAACTAAGATCCCGCTGGCGATTCGAAGTTTGAGACGACGCTTAGTCGTCGGACTTCTTCATTTGCGTGGCGAATTGACGCAAGAGACCGACAAAGGCTGTGGAGGCCACGGAAAGCGTTCGGTCGCGCCGGTAGGCAAGGCCAAGTTCGCGGTAGACAGGCTCCTCGAGATCAATCAGCTTAACCCGGCCGGCGTCCACTTCGTCGCGAGCGAATGACGCGCTGATCAGCGAAACGCCCAGATCCGCAGCGACAAAATTCTTGATCATGCCGATGCTGGGGAGTTCCATTCGCACGTGCAGATCGGCGTTGTGAGGGCGAAACAGCTTGTCCAGCAGCCGCCTGGTGTGGCCTGTCTTCGGGAAGAGCAGCGGTTGTTTGACGATCTCGCTGACCGGCACTACTTTGAACTTAGCCAGGGGATTCTTGGGACTGACCATCACCATCAGCTTGTCGCGAAAAATGGGTTGGATCTTCAGGCTCGGCGACTGGATGGGCAAAGTAAGAATGCCCACTTCCACCTGGCCGTTTTCGAGCTTTTCTACGATTTTGTAGCTGAAGTTGCGATAGATGCTGATCTGCACCGGCGGATAGCGGCGGCAATATTCGGCAAATACCTCGGGCAGAACATACAAGCAGGTGGCTTCGTTGGCGCCCACCTTGAGTGTGCCACGCGGAGTGCCGCTGTGATCGGCGACTGCCGTCAACGATTCATCGCGTAGAGCCTTCAGACGCTCGGCATATTCGAAGAATACCTGGCCAGCAGGGGTGAGTTTTACTGTTTTGCCGGAGCGGTCGAGCAGGCGGTCGCCATACTCCTGCTCCAGCTGGCGAATCTGCGCGCTGACCGCGGACTGCGACCGAAAAACCTTCTCCCCCGCGCGGGAAAAACTGCCCTGCCGGGCAACTTCCAGGAACGTAATGAGCTGATCAAAGTCCATTTTGTGTAGCGGAATTATAGCGGAGTCAGCGCAGTTCGCAATGAATTACCCAGAACCCATCTGGTGTTGATGAGCCCCGAAATTTGCATGGGTTGCATCGAAATTCTGCATTGTACTTTGCTGGCCGCCAGGTCCGAGAATACGAACGTCCGTTCGTGAGCAGAAGTGTGCGACGTTCCGTCGCCTTCGTAAGGTACGCCCAAGAACGAGTGTTTCGAAAGGAATTCAGTCCACTGGACGGAGTCCATGACGACGCGTCTAAACCCGAAGCATGGCCTGCCCTCCGCTCAGGGTCTTTACAATCCTGCGTTCGAGCACGATGCCTGCGGGATCGGGTTCGTCGCCAGCATCAGCGGGCAGAAAAGTCATGAAATCATCCGCAAGGGAATTCAAGTCCTCCTGAACCTGGCGCATCGTGGGGCTTGCGGCTGCGATCCGGAAACCGGCGACGGCGCGGGTGTACTGATCCAAATTCCCCATAAATTTTTCACGCGCGAATGCGGCAAGCTGGGATTCTCGCTGCCCAAGCCCGGAACCTACGGCGTCGGCATGACGTTTCTGCCTGTGGAGAAACATCAGCGGCTGCAGTGCGAAGGAATTCTCGAACGCATCGTCCGCGAAGAAGGCCTGACTTTACTTGGCTGGCGAGACACTCCGGTCTATGCCTCCTCGATTGGCCGGGTAGCGCGCGCTTCGCAGCCGTATATCCAGCAGATTTTTGTGCGCTGCGCAACCGGGATGGACGAGGACGCCTTCGAGCGCAAGCTCTACGTCGTGCGCAAGCGAGTGGAGAATGAAATACGGGAGTCCGGCATCGAAGATGCGGAGATGTTCTACATTCCGTCGCTGTCCTGCCGCACCATCGTCTACAAGGGGCTGATGCTGGCGCCCCAGATCACGAACTTCTATCGCGAACTTTCCGATCCCGACGCAGTCAGCGCTTTATGCCTGGTGCACCAGCGGTTCTCGACGAATACTTTTCCCAGCTGGCAGCGGGCGCACCCTTATCGTTACGTCGCGCACAATGGCGAAATCAATACACTGCGCGGCAACGTGAACTGGATGCAAGCGCGTCAGTCGCTGTTGCAGTCTCCACTATTTGGAGATGACCTGAAGAAGCTCTATCCCATCATCGCTCCCGACGGCAGCGACTCTGCAAATTTCGATAATGCTGTCGAATTGCTTCTGCAGGCGGGACGCAGCTTGCCTCATGTCATGGCTATGCTGATTCCGGAAGCCTGGTCGGGTAATCCGCACATGAAACCTGAGAAGCGCGCGTTTTACGAATATCACGCGTGTTTGATGGAGCCTTGGGACGGACCCGCCGCTATTGCTTTTACTGACGGGCGCGTGATCGGAGCGACGCTCGACCGCAACGGCTTGCGCCCTGGACGATACGTCGTGACTCACGATGATCTCGTGGTGATGGCCTCGGAAGCGGGAGTGCTCGACATTGCCCCCGAGCAGGTCAAGAGCAAGGGACGCTTGCAGCCGGGGAAGATGTTCCTGGTCGATACGGTTGCAGGCCGCATCGTCTCGGATAAAGAGATCAAGCAGAAACTCGCGTCGCGGCAGCCTTATGCAGAATGGGTGAAAGAGAATCAGATCACCATCGATCAATTGCCCGAACCTTCGCGCATGCACTACCCGGACGCCGACACCCTGCTCCGTCGTCAGCGAGCGTTCGGTTACAGCGATGAAGATTTGCGGATGATCTTGGGGCCGATGGCGTCGAATGGAGAGGAACCGATCGGCTCGATGGGCACAGATACGCCGCTGGCTTGTCTTTCCGACAAACCGCAGTCTTTATTCAATTATTTCAAGCAGCTCTTCGCGCAGGTGACGAATCCTCCCATCGATCCCATCCGCGAAGAGATGGTGATGTCGCTGATCAGCTACATCGGCAGTGAGCGCAACATTCTGGAGGAAGCGCCGGAAAACTGCCACATGTTGAAGCTGGCGCATCCGCTGCTGTCGAATCGAGAATTGGAGAAGCTGCGACGGGTATCCAACCGTGACTTGCTCGCAACAACGCTGCCCGCGTTGTTTCGCGCCAAAGACGGCGAAGAAGGACTCAAGCGCGCGTTGGATGAGCTGTGCCAGAGGGCTTCGCTGGCGGTGAAAGCCGGATACTCGCTGCTGATTCTCTCCGATCGGGGCGTTGACAAAGACTACGCTCCCATTCCGTGCCTGCTCGCGCTAGCTGCGGTGCACAACTTGCTGGTGCGGGAAGAGACTCGCACGCAAGTTGCGTTGATCACCGAATCTGGCGAGCCGCGTGAAGTCATGCA
>Ga0193751_1000835_pt1 | contig 21501 bp, 14 predicted proteins | sample L1c2metaG_FD_143050 | JGI IMG/M metagenome (GOLD analysis project Ga0193751, IMG submission 143050) | Soil microbial communities from a riparian zone of the East river system, Colorado, United States - L1c2 | ecosystem: Environmental > Terrestrial > Soil > Riparian zone | place: USA: East River... | reverse complement strand
GGTTCTGCTGCTGGCGGAGCATCGGCTCTGACAGTCGTTCCTGGCCCAGTCGTTCCCGCGCCAGTCGTTCCCGCGCCAGTCGTTTCTGCGCCAGTGCCGCCCGTACATTCCGATTCGCCAGGGGCCAGCGCAACTACATTCCCGACGACTTCTGTACTGGCGCAACCGGTGCTACCGAAGAGTCGGCCTCATGAAGCATCGCCGCCTGGCCATGTGCCTTCGAGTCTGAGGTCACAGCTCGCTTCCATGACTCCTGATGCTAGCGGTAATAAGGCGCCGGAGGCTGCCATGGATTCGATCGAGCCCGTGGCCGTCCCCGAAGCCACGGAGCGCGCCCTAGTTACGGAGCAGCCCGCGCTCGCCTATCCCGCCAACGCCAAGGGACAGAAGGGCACGGTGATCCTGCAAGTCCTGGTTGGCCGCGACGGCACTGTGCAAGACGCAAAGTTCTTGCAGGGATCGCTGGTATTCGCGAAAACCGCCATCAACGACGTCAAGCTTTGGAAGTTCAAGCCTTACACCATGAACGGGCGAGCGGTTTCAGTACAAACTCTGCTGACCATGAATTTCAAGCCAACGCCTTGAAACTAAGTTGTTTGTTAAGGAGGCTGAACTGCCGAACTGGTGTCTCAAGTTGAGTCCCCGTGACTCCGGAGACTCAAATCAAGCAGCCGGGGGCTGCCAAACTGCATCTACAAGGATATAATTGGTGGAGTTTCAGGAAGTAACTCCTTCCAGAAGAAGACCAAACTGATGTCCATGAAAACCAAAGCAGCGATTCTCGTCACCTCCTTTGCCGTATTACTGTTCGTGGTTGTGGGTTCGCTCGGAGGCGTACACGCCTCGTCGAACGACGGCTCTTACCGTCAACTGCAGGTTTACAGTGAAGTGCTCTCGCGCGTGCGCAGTGAGTACGTGGAAGAACCGAACATTCCCAAGGTGACTGACGGCGCGCTGCATGGACTTCTGGAGTCGCTCGATTCCAATTCCAGCTACATGTCGGCCGACGCTTATAAAGCATACAAGACCCACAAAGCAGAAGGCCGGGCGGGGATTGGCGCGGTGATTTCGAAGCGGTTCGGCTATGCGGCCGTAGTTTCAGTATTGCCCGGATCGCCTGCGGAAAAAGCGGGGATTGAACAAACCGACATCTTCGAATCGATTGAGGGTCAGAGCACGCGGGAAATGTCCTTGCCTGAAATTCGTAGCCTGCTTGCCGGTACCCCGGGATCGACACTGAATGTTGCCGTGGTCCGCGCTCGCAAAGCGGAGCCGCAGAAAGTCGTCATCACGCGCGATGTGGTCAGTATTCCACCAGTGGCCGACAAGATGATGGACGATGGCATCGGCTATGTGAAAGTCGAAGCGCTGACTAAGGGCAAGACCCAGGAGATTGCAACCAAGATCAAGTCGCTCGAGAAGTCGGGTGCGAAGAAGGTTCTGCTCGATCTGCGAAACTGCGCCGAGGGCGATGAGAATGAAGGCGTCGCGGTGGCAAATCTGTTCCTGAATCACGGAACGATCACTTATCTGCAGGGACAGAAGTTTCCGCGACAGGCGTTTAACGCCGATCCGGCAAAGGCGGTCACCACTCTTCCCGTCGCGGTTCTGGTAAATAGGGGTACTTCCGGTGCGGCTGAAATTGTCGCGGCTGCGATCCTGGAGAATGCGCGCGGAGACGTTGTCGGCGACAAGACTTTTGGCGACGGTTCCGTCCAGAAAACGATTGACTTGCCCGATGGCGGCGCATTGATCATCTCGATCGCCAAGTATTACTCCCCCAGCGGTAAAGCTATTCAAGACTCGGCGATCACTCCCAATGTTCTGGTTGCGGATTCCGCCGACGATTCCATCGTTCCGGACGAGGAGGACAACAGCGCCCCCCAGGAGCAGGAAGTTAAGCCTAAGAATTCGGTCGATGATCAACTGAATAAAGCCGTAGAAGTGCTAAAGAGCCGGGCCAGCTAGCCTATCCTGTCATTCCGAGGGCAGCCGGAGCGAAAGCGACGGTAACCGAAGAATCTGCTTCTTGCCTCTAAAGTTGATCGCGCGCCAACTGGCGCGCGATTTGCTTTTGCGACCAAATGCGTCATTGCCGGGACGGCCGCACGAAGTGCTATCCTGACTTCGCCTCCTGATGAAATCTATCTACGAAACTCTTCCCCCGGTGGAAATCGGCGGGCGCAGGCTCGTGGGCCGTGTGCTGTTCGGTCTGCTCGTGCTGGTTGCAGTCCTGGTGGGAGCGACGGCAGGGCTGTTGCTCGTCTACACCACGGACCTGCCCCAGGTCGATGCCCTGGAAGCGTACCGTCCAAGTTCCATCACTGAACTCTACGACGATCACGGACGCGTGATTGGATCCTTCGCGCTACAACGGCGCGTGGTCGCGAGCTACGACGATTTCCCTCCGGTCCTGCGCGACGCACTGGTTTCGATTGAAGACAAAGATTTCTACCGGCACTCGGGAATCAACTTCTTTCGTATCATGGGCGCCGCCTATCGCGACATTGCATCGGGCGGGAAAGTTCAGGGCGCATCCACTCTCACCATGCAACTGGCACGCAATCTTTTTCTTTCGCCCGACCGGAGGTGGCAGCGCAAGGTGCAGGAGGCCATGCTGGCTGTCCAGATCGAACGCCGGTTCACCAAGGTGCAAATTTTCACGCTGTATGCAAACCAGATTTCTCTGGGGCACGGTACATTCGGGTTCGAGGCCGCGTCAGAGTTTTATTTCAGCAAGCCGGCAAAGCAACTGACTCTGGAGGAAGCGGCGTTGCTCGCGGGTTTGCCCAAGGGCCCGACGGTCTATTCACCGATCAACCATCCCGATCGCGCGCAGAAGCGGCGGAATCTGGTGATTAACGCCATGCTCGAAGATGGCAAGATCCCAGCCGCACAGGCGGCCGACGCGCGATCCGCCCCTCTGGTGCTGCATCTTGCGCACGACCCGAACTCCCTGGCTCCCTATTTTGTGGAGGAAATTCGCCGCTACCTTGAAAATAAATATGGAGCCGATCAAGTTCACGAGGGTGGTTTAAAGGTCTACACCACACTCGATGTCGATTTGCAAAAGGCGGCAAACCAGACCGTACTCGATGGCCTGGCTGCCTATGAACGGCGTCACGGGTGGAAGGGTCATTTGGAAAACGTGGTGGCCAATGGGGTGGTTCTAACCAAGTATTCACATCCCGATTGGGATGACGAGCCTGAGGTGAACGGATATATCCACGCGGTGGTGACTTCTGCGGGAACCGGCATCGCCACCGTCAAGTTTGGAAGATATACTGCCGCTTTGGGACAAAGCGACGTTTCCTGGACCGGGCAAAAACTGGCGTACATTCTCAAAACCGGCGACATCTGCTACGTAAGGATTCTCGCTTTGGGCACGAACGGCGCGGCGCACGTAAGTCTGGAGCAGGATTCGGGAGCCCAAGGGTCTCTGCTTGCGATCGACAACGCCAACGGCGGAATCAAGGCAATGGTGGGCGGGCGCGATTTCAACGAATCGAAGTTTGACCGCGCCACGCAGGCCATGCGCCAGGTCGGATCCTCGTTCAAGCCCTATGTCTACACAACAATTATTGACGAAGGAGCCAGTCCCGACGACCCCATTCTCGATGAGCCTGTCAGTTTTGAAACTCCCTCCGGGCCTTATTCTCCGCACAATTACGACGAAAAATTTGAAGGCATCATCACTCTTCGGCGCGCTCTGGCACAGTCGCGCAACATTCCTGCGTTGAAACTAGCAAATAAAGTTGGCATTAAGAACGTCATCGAGTACGCGGATCGTTTCGGTATTACGGCGAAGCTGCCGCCGTATTTGCCGGTGGCGCTGGGCGCAGCCGAAATTACGTTGATGGAGCAAACATCGGCCTACAGCGTCTTTCCTAACGATGGAGTGCGCGTACTGCCGCGCTACATCACGCGCGTGACCGACTACGAGGGGCGAGTACTGGAGGAAGACTTCCCCGAAGTAAAGGATGTGATCAGCGAACGCACCGCCCGCATTATGACTTCCATGCTGCGCGAAGTTGTACTTCACGGCACGGGAATCGCCGCCGCCAAGCTGCCGTTTCCAGCAGCGGGCAAAACCGGAACCACCAATGATTTCACCGACGCGTGGTTTATGGGATTCTCTCCGACCATGACCTGCGGAGTCTGGGTCGGCTACGACGAAAAAAAATCCTTGGGCTCCAAAGAAACGGGAGCGCACGCGGCCCTGCCCATCTGGATGAATTTCATGACAGCGGCCATGGCCGGCAAAGATCCAGGAGATTTTCAATCGCCGCCGCTGGCGCCGCATGCTGTCGCTCAGAAAGTAGATACGCCGGATGCCGCCCCGGCGACGGAAGAGGCACATTAGTCGCAGTCAAGAGCCATGTGGGGATAGCCGCCTCGGCTATCCCGCCAAGCGCAGCGCGTCTCTGTAAACGGACGCCTCCATGCGACCTAAATCCCTACGGAGGAATTCATGCGAAAAGGTGTTTCTTTTTTCCTTACCAGGATGTTCCTGATCGCCGTCGCAATCGCGCAGAACGCCCACCAGACTTCGTCTTCAGGCAACGGCAAAGCGGCCGTCGAGCAGGTCCTGTGCACCCAGCAGGATGCCTGGAACCATCACGACCTCGACGCCTTCATGGCCGGCTACTGGAACTCGCCGGAGCTGACTTTCTTTTCCGGCGCTAAACAAACGACTGGCTGGCAGGCGACTCTGGATCGCTACCGCTCAACGTATAACAGTCCGGGGCACGAGATGGGAACGCTGGAGTTCTCCGGCTTACGCATCGAGATGCTGGGACCAGAGGCGGCGTTCGCGCGCGGTACATGGCATCTGACCATGACCGATGGGAAGACTCCGCACGGTCTGTTCACGCTAGTGTTTCACAAGTTTCCTGAAGGTTGGAAGATTGTGCACGACCATACGTCGGTGGCTGAGTGAGGGCAGCTTCTAGCTGCTAGCTTCTAGCCAAACCTCGCTCACTTCTTGACGCGCACTTGCACTCGTGTGCCGTCTGGCAGAGTCCCATTTGAAATTTCCACCTTGCCGTTGCGCACGATCCCTTCGAATTCTTGTTGGGACCGGACCGCCAGTCGCACGGGCGAGTCGCCCGTGCCCACCCGGCTTGTGCCAACACTGGAACTGCCTCGCCCCGTACCCTTATCCATAGCTTCGTTCGCCAGGCGGTCGGCGTCCTGATTCTGCTCGCGCAGCGCGTGGCCGATGGAGAACCATTCGAGTTTCGCGATTAATTCCTTGGCGCGCCCGTGTAGATCTTGCAAGGTCGCGTTCTTCACTTTGTAAATACCTTTGATCTGCCGCACCAGCAACTCCGAATCGCTAATCAATTTGAGCGCCTTCGGGCCGTGCTGCAGCGCATATTCCAGTGCGGCGATCAGTCCTTGATATTCCGCAAAGTTGTTGGTCTGGTGTCCCAGGTATTCGCTCAGACCGGCCACTCTCCGTCCGGACTCGTCTTGAATGACTACACCGTAACCGGCAGGTCCGGGGTTGCCGCGCGCACCGCCGTCGCTGTGTGCGATCAGATAGTGTTCTGGAGGATTCTCGCGGGTTTCGAAGAGGGATTTGGTTCCGGTGCTGCGCGGCGGATACATGATTCGAGTTTACAACGGGGGACTGACCTCGCTGCAGATTGTCTGGCACCAACGGTCGAGCTTCGCTCACTCGACAGCCACGGGCGGCTGCTCCACATGAACTCGTTAGCGTCCTGCGGCCAGACGCGTGGCGAGGCGCGGCGGAAGCTTTGCCGCAAAAATGCGATCCTGCGCGTCTTTCAGATTGTAGGGAGTACGGTGGAAGTGGACAACCTGCGCATCGGTGTCAAACAATGCGAAAGCGGCCCGCCAGTCGCCATCGCGCGGCTGGCCGACCGAGCCGGGATTGATCAGATATCGCGCGTAGGGCTTGAGTTGCAGTGCAACCGATTCTGCCTGGCCTACGGTGAGGTATTCGGGGCGAAAGCCATCGGCGGAGGAGTCGCTTATAAAAAATCCACCCTGCAGATGGGTATGTCCAAAAAAAGTCAAAGGAGTTGTGAGTGTAATCAGCGGCGAGAGAGCGTCCCCCAATGAGACAACATATTCGTCCTCGTCAAGCGGAGAGCCGTGAACCAATTGAACTTGCGGAGAATCCGGCAAGGAGACAGGGCCCTGCGGCAACGCGCGCAGCCACTCAAGATTTTCGGCCTTCAGTTCGTTTCGAGTCCAAAGTGCGGCCGAAGCAGCCATGGGATTGAAATCATCCAGATCCAGAAGCCCAGTGACAGCTTTGTCGTGATTGCCCCGCACGAAGATTTTCCCAAGGTCACGAGAACGCGCCGTCACTTCATTGGGACTGGCGCCGTATCCAACAATGTCTCCAAGATTCACAACGGCGTCGAACGATGGGACGGCAGCGAGGCTAGCTTCGAGGGCTTCCAGATTGGCGTGAATGTCGCTCAGCAGCAATATGCGCACGAATCACCGGGCAACTGCCGATTATAAACTGAACGGGCATGAGCGGTTTTCGGTGGAACTAGCATGTTGAAGCCGCCTGTAGTAGCAGCCTACGAACTCGCCCTCATGTCGCTGGACGTGCCTCCGGCGGCGGGCACGTAGCACTTCAGCGTGTAGTCCATCACCATGCGGTCGGCGTTGAAGCGCCAACCCAGCGTGCGGATGGTTCGCTTCATGCGCTTGATCCAGCCTCGTGGAAGGCCATCGCGATCGCGCTGGTAATACAGTGGAATTACTTCTTCACGGAGGGCGCGCAACAGGTCTTCTCCGTCTCGGGAATCGTGAACGCTCGAGTTGGAATGGGTTCTGCCGGTACCAATGGCGAAACCGTTCATGCCATCGAAAGCCTCGGCCCACCAGCCATCTAGAATCGAAAGATTCAGGCCCCCGTTCAGCACCACTTTCTGTCCGCTGGTGCCGGAAGCTTCCTGGGGACGGCGCGGATTGTTGAGCCAGACATCGACTCCCTGCACAAAGTGGCGTCCCACGTTGATGTCGTAGTCTTCGACGAAGACGAACTTGTCACGGAACTTCGGATCCCGCATTAGTTCCGCAATCTGCTGCAACACGCGCTTGCCGGGCTCGTCCAGCGGGTGAGCCTTGCCCGCAAACACGAATTGCACCGGCCGGTTCGGATCGTTCACCATCGAAGCCAGCCGCTCAATATCCGTAAGGATCAGGTTAGCCCTCTTATAAGTTGCGAAACGACGGGCAAATCCAATCGTAAGAGCGTCAGGGCTCAGCACGCGCTCCAGGCGTTGCAAGACTTCGCGCGATTCTCCCCGGCGCTCCGCTTGGGCAACCGCTCTCCGGCGCACGAACTCGATTAGCTGCGATTTCAGGTTGAGATGCGTTTCCCAAAGCTCGCCGTCGTCCACGTTCTCGATCCCCAGCCAGATTTTGGCCTCGCTGCCGTGCTGGTTCCAGTTCGTCCCCAGGTGGCGATCGTAGAGACGGAACATTTCCGGAGCCAGCCACGACGGAACGTGCACTCCGTTGGTGATGTGTCCGATGGGAACGTCGTCTTCTAGTTCGTTGCGGAATAACTTCGTCCACATCGCGCGCGACACCTCGCCATGCAGCGCGGAAACTGCATTGGCGCGCCGCGAGAGCCGCAACGCCAGCACCGTCATACAAAATAATTCTTCGGCATTGTTGGGATTCTCGCGTCCGAGTCCCAACAGACTGTCTTGAGAAAGCCCGAGCTCTTCGCGCAGCGGTCCAATGTGTTCCTCGATCAGGCCCGCATCGAATCGGTCGTGCCCCGCAGGAACCGGAGTGTGCGTGGTAAACACCACTTCGCGCGAGATGCGCGGAACCGCAGCCTCGAACGAAATTCCTTCTTCTTCCATTCGAATGCGAACCGCTTCCAATACGGCAAATCCGCTGTGGCCTTCATTCAGATGCAGAACACCGGGAGAAATCCCGAGAGCTTTGAGCGCTCGCAGTCCGCCCACGCCTAACAGCAATTCCTGACGAATGCGGATGCGAAGATCTCCGCCGTACAGGCGTGATGTAAGCTGGCGGTCTTCGGGAGCGTTGCCTTCCACATCGGAATCCAGCAGCAACAGGTCCCGGCGTCCGACCTTCACGCGCCAGACTTTCGCGCAAATGCGGCCGCTGCGCGTCTCAATTTCCACCACCACCGGGCGTCCGTCTTTCCCGATCGCGACTTCCATCGGCATTTGATTGACGTCGGTCTTAAGATATTCTTCCCGTTGCCATCCTCCGATATCGAGCCGCTGCCGAAAATATCCCTGGCCGTAGAACAAACCAATCCCCACCAGCGGGATGTCGAGATCCGAGGCGCTCTTGATGTGATCGCCCGCCAGCACTCCCAAACCGCCGGAATAAACCGGCAAAGACTCATGCAAACCAAATTCCGCGGAGAAATAGGCCACCGGATGCGGGCGCAGCACGCCGGCGCGCTGTGCACCCCAGGTTCGGTCATCTTCCAGATATTCCAGCATGCGGCGATAGGCGTAGTTCACGCGGCTGTGCAGCATGAGTTCGGCGGCACGAGTTTCCAGTTTCGCGAGCGGAATTTCTCCCAGCAAGGCGACCGGATTGTGATTCAGCTCGCTCCAACGCGCTGGATCGAGATCGAGGAACAGGCTCGAGGAGTTGTAGTCCCAGCTCCACCACAAATTGCGCGCCAGCGCCCATAGCCGCTCCTGCAGCAGAGCAATGAAGCGATCGAGAGTACGAGCTTCGCTTACGATGGGAGCGACCTGGGTGGCCGCCTCGGTCAGCATCCGAATCTCGCTCTCGTTGAAAATGCGCGCTTCTACAGTCTGCACGACCAAAACACCCTGCAGAACGCCGCGATCGATCAGCGGTACACCCAGGAACGACTGGTAGGCATCCTCGCCCGCATCGCGAAAATACTTGAATCGAGGGTGCTGTTTCACCTGTTCCACGGCGACCGGGCGCACCAGTTCCGCCACCAAGCCCGTGAGTCCCTCATGTACTTCCATCCGCAGACTGCCGATACATTCCTTGCGAAGTCCTACAGTCGCAGCCAACACCAGATTGGCGCGATCCGGTTCCAGCAAGTACGCCGAGCACACGTCGGTTCGAAATCTCTTGGCGATAAGGGCAACGACATTCATCAGCGTTTCCGCCGGCTGGCCGCCGTCCGCCGCAAGATTTGCGATCTCTTCTAATGTCAGGACGTTCCTGACTTCGCTCAGCTGCACATCTTGCTCCTTCTCCTCTGCTAAACCTTCGTATCTTTCCAATCCGATTGCGAGCCTCCGTAGGATCCAAAACCTTAATCGACTGCGCTACGGGGTAAGTCGTAGCTGTCAGAGATTTATCTATTGTACGGTGCGCGAAACAAATCGTGAATGATGCCTAGATTACGTTGGTGGTGCACTCCGGGACTTTCGCGAATCTTTTCCCGGCGGAAATCATCTCTGATTCGTTTTTGCGCGTTGGGAACAGTCTTGACAGTAGAGTGGCTTCGCGTCCGGGTAGCCCAAGCGATTCCCATCACCGGGGGCTACGCTTAGGCGAGCTGCGAACAGTATTGGTTGACTTGGTCGCCGTCTATGCTCCTTCGACCGGCGATACCCTCCACTGTCGCAGATACAGCCCATACATGGCGGCGCATCCGATCAACGGCACTGCCAGTCCGGCCTTCAGCGTGCCGAAATGAGTTGACGAAACGCCGACCATCCATGGCATAAGGCCGCCTCCGATGTTCGACATGGTAAACATGAAAGACCCAATCCGCGATGAAGCTGGCCCGAATTCCCGGGACAAGATCGAAATCGTAATGGGATAGACGTAAGACAGGCCCAATCCCGCGACGCTGGCGCTCACCGCCACACCAGCAAGGCCGTGCGACAAAACCAGTCCGGCCATACCCGCGCAAGCTGCCAGCAATCCCGCCTGCACCAGTCGCACTTCGTCGGTCAGACGCAATAGCAGCGGCGCCAGCCATCTTCCGAGCATGAGCGCGGAATAAAAAAACGAAGGAGTCATGACCGACAGAGCCGACGTTAGACTGCCCAGGCTCTTTGCATAGGATGCGATCCATCCGCCGAAGCCGTTCTCGACGCCGACATACAGAAAAAAGAGCGCCCCCATAATGAGCACCGCAGGATGCTTCCAAGCAATGATCGGACCGCCGCCTTGACGAATATTCTTCGTCGCATACGGTTCGACAATGTAGGAGGGCATGGCTGCGATTCCAATCGCCACCAGCACCGAGAAGCCCGCCAGCGCCGCCAGGAAAATAGGAATGTGATGGTTCTTTGCGGCAACTGCCACAAGAAAAGGACATGCCACCGAACCCGTGCTCCAGAAGAAGTTGAGCAGATTCAACCTAGCGCTTCGCCGCCCTGGGTTCACCTCAGCCACCAGCAGATTCGCCGCCGGCACTGCCAGTCCCATCCCGAATCCAGATGCCGCGATGCAAAAGATCCCCATCATCTTGGGACCGGCCAGCAACAACCCCACGCCCGCGCTCATTAAGAGAATCCCAACCTTCATTGCGAATCGAAATCCCCAGCGCACAACCATCACACCCGAAAGCGCTACGGCTATAGTCGAAGCCAGATACTGGACCGTAAACAAAGCGCCCGCCTGGGAATAATTCAACGTCCATCGCGCCGACAACGTCGGCAGCATCGGACCGAGAAGCACGGTCGCGATCCCAATCGGCACGAAAGCCGCGTAGGCAGCGACCGTTAGCGCTTTGGCGGAGATTGGCGCGTGGGATAAGTCAGAAGGGGACATGAAGGGCGTGGAGGGCAATGCGGTTACTATATCGGAAAGCGCAATGCTACGAGGAACCGCTAGCCTTCGCCGTGGATTCCCGTACAACCAGCTCAGGCTCAATCGCGATCTCGGAAGGATAATCTTTCTCCCCCTCAATTCGTTCCAACAGACTCTGCGCCGCCACCTCTCCCATTCGGTTCAACGGCTGCCGAACCGTAGTCAGGCTGGGAGTGTAGAATGCGGCGCCCGGGATGTCGTCGAATCCGATCACCGAAACATCCTGAGGAACACGCAGTCCCTGTTCCTGCAGAGCTCGAATCGCGCCAATGGCCGAGATGTCATTGTAGGCAAACAACGCCGTAAACGGCTTGCCACGCGCCAGCAGTTGTTTGGCAAACGGATATCCCAACATCGGCGTAGGATCGTCCGTGTCGATCTGCACGGTCAACTGGGGATCAATCTTCATTCCAATCTGGCCGGCCACTTCACAGATCGCATCCCACCGTTCCTTCGCATCCGAACTCAGCGGATTCCCCTTCATAAAAGCGATACGCTCGTGAGACAGATCCTTCAAATGGTTTAACGCCAAAACAGCTGCCCGTGTGTGATCGAGCACAATGTTGGTGACGCCCTTCAGCTTTTTATGGCCGGCAATGGCAATCGTTGGCAGAAGCGGCGCCTCCTGCACGGTCGTGTCCACGGTGATGATGCCCTCGACCCCCCGTTCCGACAGCATTTGCGAGTATCGATTCAGCAATACCGGGTCGTGCCTATGAACTACCGTCAGAAAAAAATAATCGCGTTGCCTTAAATACTGCTCAATGCCACTGATGATCGGTGAGCTGTAAGAGTCGCCAATTTCTTCCGCGATCACTCCGATCGTGTAGGTGCGCTTGTTGCGCAGCGTGCGCGCGAAGAAATTCGGGCGGTAGTTGAGTTCCTTAGCCGCCGCACGGATTCTGTTCTTGGTCTCCTGCGGAATCGAACGGGCCGAAGGCGAATCGTTGAGAACCGCGGATACCGTGCCTGGGGTTAGTCCTATGTGCTTGGCAACGGCTTTCAGCGTAATCACGCCTGGCTTTTGGGTCGGTGTCTTGATTTGCCCCATGATCGGTTAAATCGTTTTCGTAAGTTTCGCAAAATTCCACGCGAGCTGTCTTTCAAAACCTGCTTCTTCGTCTGTGAAACCCTGCGCCCTCTGTGGTTAAGATTCTTGCGCTAAGCCTTAGCGTAACGCTGGCTGTTGGGCCGCGATCCACTCAAAGCAAAGAACAAAATGTACAAGTAACAGATCACCGGCAAAAAGAACGCATGATGAATGCCGATCCGGTCGGCGATCGCTCCCTGCGCTACCGGGATTATCGCTCCCCCCACGATCGCCATAATCATGATCCCGGAACCATCGCCGGTCAGCGGTCCAAGTTCGGCCACCCCCAACGTGAAAATACTCGGGAACATGATGGAATTAAAAAAGCCAACCAGAATGATGCTGTACATTGCAAAGTGCCCGGTGGTAAGCATTGAGATCGCGACCAACGCGGCGGCACACACGGCGCAAATCCCAAGCAGCCCTCGGGTACTTACCTTCTGCAAAAGTGCGGAGCCGATGAAGCGGCCGACCATTGCACCGCCCCAGTAGAAGGCGACGAAGCTAGCCGCAACTTTCTCCGTCAGGCCACCGATTTCCGGCTGGCCAAAGTAATTCACCAGGAAACTTCCGATCGCCACTTCGCCGCCGACATAAACAAAGATCGCGATGGCGCCGAAGATGAGATTCGGATGTCTCCAGATCGAGTCGTTCACCTTCTCCCCAACCTTGTGCTGAGCATGCTCAATCTTCGGCAACTTGAAACTGCCGATCGCGACCGCCAGCAGCACCAGGGCGATTCCCAAGCCTACATACGGCGTCTTGACGGTGGCCGCTTCATGCAAGCGGTAAGCCTGCAGAGCGTCGGGCGCCATCGCTCGAATCTCCGTCATGGTCTTCGGGGCGGAGCTCAGAATCAGCAGCCCACCGAAGAACGGGGCCAGAAACGTGCCTAGCGAATTAAATGCCTGCGTCAGGTTTAGCCTGCTCGAAGCCGTCTCCGGCCTCCCCAGCACCGTCACATACGGATTCGCCGCCACCTGCAGGCAGGTAATTCCCGCCGCAAGAACGATAAGCGCCCCCAGAAATAACGGATAAGACGGAACGCTGGCCGCGGGTACAAACAGAAACGCTCCCAACCCCATCGTAAGCAGACCTACGACCATGGATCGCTGATAACCCAACCAATCGATGATCTTCGCGGAAGGAATAGAAAAAATGAAATACGCGCCAAAAAAGGCAAACTGAATCAGCATGACCCGCGCGTAAGTCAAGTCAAAAATCGATTTCAGGTGGGGCACCAGAATGTCATTCAGGCAGGTAAGAAATCCCCACATGAAGAAAAGCGTGGTCACCGTAGCCAGCGGAGCGCCGTAGCTTTGTCCGGTGTCGGGCGCTGTGGCTGTACTAGCAGTCGTTGTATTGGGAGCCGCGATCGCCATGAGTGCAGTATCCGCCTTCCAAAGTTAATCTTGGAACGCGGCCATCATAGCATCGCCCGAGCGCGCTTTTCTGCATTTTTTCTTATCGCGACATCGAAGCGGCACCCTACAAAATCGATTCTCTAGCTTGACATTCGACCGCCCGCAAGCGTAGCGCCGGCATCCTGCCGGCTGTAGCGGGAGCCTGCCCTGAGCTTGCCGAAGGGGCGTCCTCGCCCGCGCACCATAGTTCGACCGCAGCCTCGCGCAGTTCCCACTCCAAGCCTCACTCCGACCGCAATGCCTGCATCGGATCAATCGAAGCCGCCCGCCGCGCAGGCAGCGCCGCAGCCAAAAGCATCAGTCCCGTCAATAGCAGGCACGTTAGCCCCAACAACCACGCCGGCGGATGCGCCAAATTCGCATCGCGGCTTGCTAGAATCCGCAGCCCTGCCCATCCCGCCAGCGACCCCGCCCCCAATCCAGCGAGCAGCAGCCAGCCCACTCGTTTCGCAACCAGCCCGAAAACGTGATGACGGTGCGCCCCCAGCGCCATCCGGATTCCGATTTCATGCGTGCGCTGCGTCACCAAAAACGCGAGCAGACTATAGAGCCCAATCGCCGCCAGCACCAGCGCGAGCCCTCCCATCACAATCGAAAGCGTGCTGACCATTTGCTGTTCGAAAATCGTTCCATGGATGTGCTCTTCCATGGTTCCTAGCCCGGTAATGGGAAGATTGCGATCGGTCTCCCGAACCAGCGAGCGCACCGTACTCACCAGTTGCGCCGGATCACCAGTCGTGCTGACATAGAAGCTCGCCGAATGGTGGCGCCGGTCGGAGCCGTCCGGGCTATAGGTCTGGTCGTAGGGCAAATACAGGAATGGCACTCCCGGCACGCTGGTAACGTTAGTTGCGCGAATGGTAGGAATGACGCCCACAATCTGGATATCCTGCTTGACCCGATCTCCCAAACCGAAACCGAATACACCGCGCAGCGCTTTCCCTGCGTCACCAGCGTAGTAATGTTGAACAAAGGCCTGGTCGACGATCGCGACCCTTTGTGACGTCGCCGTATCTTGTTCGGAAAATTCCCGCCCCGCCAGCAGCGGAACTTTTATTGTGGAGAAGAAACCGGGAGTGACCCACTCCTGGTCTGGAGTCTCATCCTCGTTCGCACTACCGTAGCCCGTCACTGTGATGTTGTCTCCCATCGTGTCGCCAGTGATCAGACCATCGGCGGCATACGCCACACTGGTAACTCCTGGCTGCCGCCGAATAGCATCCACCATGCTCGCATACTCATTTCTCACTTGTGCCCCCGACTTACCCGGGGATGCATCTACGCCGAACGTGACCATGTGGTCCGTGGCGAATCCAAGATTCGTGTTCCGCAGTTGATATAAATTCCAACTGAAAACTGTGGCACCTGTAAGCAGCACGAGACTCAGAGCAATCTCTCCCGCCACCAGAAAGTTTCGTAACCTTCCACTCCCGCCAATCACAGTGCGGCTCTCGCTGCGCAGACCCTCAATCAGATCGGTACGCATACTTAAGATCGCCGGGGCTACGGTGAAGATCAAGCTCGTCAGCCCGCCGGCCACCGCGCATAAAGTAATCACCCGCCAATCAAGCTGTACCGCTAGAAGATCGTGAAGCGAATTCGTCGCCGGCACCATTCTCAGCAAGAGCCTCAGGCTGACCCACCCCAAAAATAGGCCGGAGGCCGCTCCCATCAAGCCCAACAGAAGACCCTCCGCAAGCACCTGCTGAAAGATTTGCCGCCGACTGGCGCCCAGCGCTCCACGCACCGCAAGCTCCGAATGTTTGCGCACCGCTTTCGCCAGCAACAGGTTCGTCACGTTGCCGCAGGCAATCAGCAGCACCACCATCGCCATTGTTTCCAGAATCTTGATCGGCTGCCCCAGCCTGCCTTCCAGCAGCGAAATGCCGCGTCCACCCTCAGTCACGGAAAGATGAGTCTCAAGCCAGCCTTGCCGCTCGGGGATATTGTGCTCTCGAATTTTGAGCACATCGCGCCGCCAGTTCCACCAGAGCGTATTTAACTCCGCTTCGGCCTGTGGACGCGTCGAGCCCGGCGCCAGCCGCCCAATCAGATTCAGCCAACGGTTAAGGGGATCGCTCAGCACATCCGCTTTCCCCGGCGTCACCGCCTGCACCATGGCAACTGGAAGAAATATGGCCGAGGGCGAGTCATCCATCAATCCCTCATGCCGCACAATACCCACGATTGTGAAAGCCGACCCGTTGACGTGGATTTCCTGATCGAGGATCGAAGGATTGCTGCCAAAGTGCGCGTGCCAATAGCTGTCACTCAAAACCGCAACCGCTCCACCTTGGTGATAGATGTCATCCGAGGGAGTCAACAGACGACCGAGCGCCGGTTGTACTCCCAGCAGAGTGAAGTAGTTGCCACTTACCAGCTGCATCTTCACTTTGTCGGCATCTTTGGCGGTAACGATATTGGCCGAGGAAACGGCGGATACTGCCAAACTCTCAAGCGCCGTCCCGCCATCGCGCAACGCCTGATAAGCCGGATACGCAAAATACATCTCCGCATCCCCGCCCCACGAGTTCAGAGTACCGGTCTCATAGCGCGAGTGTGCCTTCAGCAACACCAACTCACCCGGCGCCCGAACGGGCATGGTGCGCAGCAACACCTGGTTGAACACCGTAAAGATGGAAGTATTCACGCCCATCCCCAGCGCGAGGGTCAGAACTGCGGTGAACGTGAAGCCAGGAGAGCGGCGCAACTGCCGCAAAGCGTATCGAAAGTCGCGCAACAGGATCTGCATGGATTCCTCTAAGCGGACTGGCGCTGCCATCGAAAAAGCATCCTGATCGCCAACCGCATCCAGGCCAATCCTTAAAAAATGAATCGGGCGTTAAAGTTAGGGCCTGGCAAGAGTGTCCAAATTCGAAAAGCAGTGGTCGGAATTGAACATCTCCGGATCTAGCTGCGAACGAGCGGCATCTGAAAGCCCAGCACGGAAGTGCGGATCGGACTACGAAACCTCCTGCTCCTTCGGCCGGGAAAACCTCTGCCTCAGCTTCTTCCACTCCTCAGTGGAGAACAAGCGCGGCCCCACTTCGATCAGACGTGGCGTCATATTGAACAGCGCCACCCGGTTCCAAGGCCGCCCGTCCCGCATCCGAAAGCCTTTTTCATTCAAGTCGCTCACAATGCTGGAATAAGAGAAGTCCTGCACCAGCAACTCCATCATGGTCATCAGCACCCTGTTTTCGGCAGCGTCGATCTCCAGGCGCTGGCAGTCATCCGAGATCCGTAGTCCATAGGGGATATCCTCGGCAAAGGCGCCTATGGTCGGAGCTTCAGAATCGGGCAGTTCGCGCCGCCATTCGAGCGACACCAATTGCCACCCCGCCGCCGTCCGCTGCCGAATGATCTCGGGACTAAACGGCCCGGAAATCACGTCGCGAATACGTTCAAAATGCGCCATGGCAAGCCTCCGTGAAGGTTCTCCTTCGGATTAAGACAATGTGCAAATCATGTGCCAAAGTCGAGGCTGATCTCCACTGATTGAGAGGTGTGGAGACGTTCTACGTGTCAGCCCGGTTCTACGCTCGAGATCGCCATATCAATCGAAAGGCGCCGATTTCCCAGGATAAGTTTCCCGATTGATTAAGAACGCCAAACGTTCATCAGGGTCGCGCAAAGTGAATCACGAGCTTTTGCTGCACGTAGGAATCAGCAGCTCCTTGCGGTACCTGAATTTCGAGTTTCCCGAATTTGCTGAGGGTTGCTCCTTGCACGGAAGCGATCTGGCTGGGATTCCAGACCTCCAACTCGTAGCGGCTCCCCGCTCGTCCCGAAACCTCCATTGTTAATGCGGTCCTCGATGCGTTCCAGGATTCAGAGAGAACCCGCAATCCGTGGCTCGCACTTCCTAGAGCCGGCAATTCGCTCGCCAAGGCCGAACCAAAATCGTTCTTCATGCGAATCACCAGATGATTCGATCCGCCGTTCACAGCGAAGCGCACGGACAAATGTTGATCGTTGCTGTTGGGCTGCATTTTGAAGGGCAAAGCGCGTCCGTTCATCTGGACGCTCACCACCTGCGTTCGCAGACTGAAGGCGGGAGAAAAATCGACCCAGCAGTCGCCCGTCCCCGTTCGGCTGATTTCTAACTCCACGATCTCGGCACTCTTGCGATACTGAAAAGTCGCGCCGACCTCTCCAATGCGCACATTACGAATCGCAAACGATGTCCAGTCGGCCGGAACATGCGGAGTCAGCGTTATTTGATGATGTTCCGCGTCGGTCTGCAGGCCGAACATGCCGCGCAGGATCGGACTGATAACCATGGCCGCGGACCAGATTTGATGCGGGGAACTCGTCGCAAATGATTGATAGTAATCTCCGGAAAGAACTTCGGTGAAGTGGCCGAGCGCGCCGTCAGCGCCGAGCAGCGCATTGGCCCGCAAATTGAAATAGGCCGGGAACGCGCGATGATAGCGATATTCGGCTACGGAAGCCCATCCAGTAAACAGAGGCCAGACAGAACCATAATGATAGCCTGATCCGTCATAAACTTTGGACTGCTGCGAAATGATCCGCATGCCCCAGTCGGTCTGGTGGTCTGCCGCCGCGAGTTGCGTAATCGTCTGGTCTGCGTGGCTCGGATCCGATAAACCAAACCACATAGGAACCGTCGTGAGCACGCTGGCCTCATTCGCGCGCTGGTTGTCCGGTTTCAAGGCAAACGCATAAGCCTTCATTTCCGGGGACCAGAAAGCCTGATCAAGAGCGGGTTTGCTGTGCTCGAATTCCGCCGCAAGTTGCTTGCTGACATCGTCCTTGCCGGCAAGTCGCGCCAGATTCGAGAGCGCGCGTAAAGCTTCTACTGCGAGTCCTGCCTGGTAATACTCGTTCTTGACCGGAAGCAGCGGCCCGCCTTCGACCCATCCATGTCCGACGCCGGCATTCTGCGCGAAGCCTTGGGCATCATAGGTTGAATGCAGGAATTGATAGGCGCGCCAAATGTTATCCCACTTGTCCCGCGCGAAAGCCACGTCTCCGCTCTGGACTGCATAATCATTCATCGCGATGATGAACAGCGGTGTGGCGTCAGCGGAAACATAAGCGTAGGGATAATCCTTGAACCATGGCACCAGACTTACGCTCTGGGAAATCTCATGCGGAACCTTGCCATCGTTTCGTTGATACTTGCTGATGAAATCGAGCGCGGTGCGAGTTGTGGAGTAATCTCCCTCGGCGTTCAGGGCAAACGAGGTCCACATCGAATCTCGTCCGAAGAACCATGCGAAGCCCGGACGTTGCCCTACGCCGGAAGTCCGATATCCCGCAACCAGCCCTGTTCCAAGATACGGATTGTTTACGATTCCCTGAATCGTGCTGATGCGCGCCCAATCGTAGGCCTGCTGAAGGGCAGTATCGGGGAGTTCAAGGCTTACTGTTTTATCGAGATAAGAGCGATAGTAATCCGCCGACTCGCGCACTGAGTCTGGATACGAGGTCAATAGGTGCTGGTAAGTTTTCTCAGCGTCGGCGCGGCCTGCGACCGACGCGGCGATGACCAGCACCTTGGTTTCTTTTCCCTTTTGCGTTACGCCCAGCCGAAGCGAGTTCTGGTCCGCTGAGGAATAATTTGTTTGATAGGAAAGATGAGCGTCCCGGGCAGTTGGCGATCCAACCAGAGCGGCATATTTGCGCGCCTCTTCCCCGAAGATGACGGCTCGTTGTTTCGCATCCCAGGTCACAAACGTTCCGCCGAGCGCCGCCGGCCATTCCAGTTGGAAGTCCCCCACGAATGCGGCTTCTACTTCCAACGGTTCCTCGGTCTCGACGTCGAGAAGAATGACCGCTCCTGCTTCGTTCACCGGGACACAAAGGGTTTCGCGCACACGAAAAGAATCCCCGACATAAAGAATCGACGCGGATTCCGGACGAACAGTCAGCGTGCGCGCCAGACTTTCCGCAGGAAGCGCGCGATCGCCGACGTGAAAGGTCAGATGAAAGTCGCGGAAGATTTTCAAAGGATAGACCCAGGTTTCGAATCGTCCCTCTTCGTTGCCGAACAGTCCCGCTCGAGTGCCAACGACCGGAAGGAACTCCCAGGTGCGAATGGTTCGCGACAACGCCCGCGGCCGCTCGGGAACCTGCGCAGTTTGCTGCGCAAAAGAACCAACAGCGCACAGCAGCGATATCCCTACCAGGCCAATGCATCGTTCAATGTGAATTCCGAAGCGACGCCGGAAACTCATGAAGCAAGAATTCATTGCGGTCTTCTCTTTGGAGCGGGACTTGCTCTGCCCGGAGCTTGCAAAGTCGCGGTACCCTGAATATAAGAATTAGGGGCGAATTCTAGCACGAGCCGAATGGGCCAGGTAGCGACCTCTTGTTTTCTTCACGCCGCATTTTTCTGAAATCTCTTAGCCGTTCGGCAATGGTACTTTCGCTGGAAAGCGTGCTGGCGATGGCGCGTCCGCGCTGGCTGCGGGCGAACTCTGGCATGCAGCAGAAAACTGCTCCGCCGAAAGAAGAGGCGGCACAAAGCGGTAATCTTGGAGTCAGCTTCGTCAAGATCGGGCGCGAATCCGGGCTGAATGCGAAAACTATTTTCGGCGGCGAGCACAAGAATAAATATCTCCTCGAGACCACGGGCTGCGGCGTTGCTTTCTACGATTACGACAACGACGACTGGCTCGACATCTTTCTCGTCAATGGCACGAGGCTCGAAGGTTTCCCCGCAGGCAGCGAACCGACTTCGCATCTTTTTCGTAATAACCGCGACGGCACTTTCACCGACGTAACCGCGAAGGCTGGAGTCGCGCATTCGGGATGGGGGCAAGGTGTTTGCATCGGAGACTATGACAACGACGGATGGGACGATCTGTTCGTCACGTACTTCGGCAAGAACGTTCTCTATCACAACAATGGCGACGGCACCTTCACCGATGTTAGCCAAAAGGCGGGCGTGGCGGGCAAAGGCACGCGATGGAATACGGGTTGCGCTTTCGTCGATTACGATCGCGACGGGCGGCTCGACCTGTTCGTCGCCAATTACATCGATCTCGATCTGGCGACGGCGCCGGTACCGGAATCCGGCCCCTGCCTTTATAAGAGCGTGATGGTTGCGTGCGGACCGCCGGGACTGCAGGGCGGCAAGAATATTCTCTATCACAACAATGGCGACGGAACTTTCACCGACGTTTCCGAGGCGTCGGGAATTCTCAATGCGAACGGTACCTACGGCCTGGGCGTGCTCACCGCGGATTTCGACAACGACGGCTGGCCCGATATTTATGTCGCCAACGATTCCACCGCCAGCGCTCTCTATCAGAATAAGAAGAACGGCAAGTTTCAGGACATCGCGATTGAAGCGGGATGTGCGCTCAGCCCGGATGGCAAGCCTCAGGCGGGCATGGGCGTCTCGACCGCGGACTATGATCTGGACGGGAATCTTGACATTGTCAAAACGAATTTTGCGGGCGACACACCTTCTCTCTATCACAACCAAGGCGGCGCGAATTTCGAAGATACAACTTTCACTGCCGGGCTGGGCGCGCACACGCAATACCTGGGTTGGGGGTGCGGCTTCTTTGACATGGACAACGATGGTTGGCCGGATATTCTGATCTGCAATGGGCATGTCTATCCGGAAGTCGAGCAACTGAAGACCGAAGCCGGTTATGCGCAGCGCAAGTTGCTTTATCAAAATTTGCACAACGGGCACTTCGCGGATGTTTCTCTGCAAGCGGGGACGGGTATCTCGGAGCCGAGCCCGTCGCGGGGCGCGGCCTTTGGCGACTTCGATAACGACGGAGACATAGACATTGTCGTTAATACCATCAATGATTATCCGCAGCTACTCCGTTGCGATTCAAAGCTTAACAACAACTGGGTCAAGATTCGTACGATCGGAACGAAATCGAATCGCAGCGGAATCGGCGCGCGGCTGCTGTGTGTGACTCATCTCCTTGGGGAATCGAAAGCGCATCAGCAGATCGACGAGGTCCGCAGCGGCGGCGGTTACTTTTCGCAGAATGATCTGCGGGTTCACTTTGGGTTGGGGAAAGCCGAGAAAGTGGACGTGCTTGAGATTCGCTGGCCCAGCGGGCAAGTCGATACGCTCAAAGACATCAAGGCGAACCAGTTGATCTTCGTGAAGGAAGGCGAAGGAATCATCCGCACGATGCAGTTCCCGAAGAATCCTAAGGACGGCAAATAAACACTGCTGTGACTTCTGAA
>Ga0193751_1000834_pt1 | contig 21533 bp, 19 predicted proteins | sample L1c2metaG_FD_143050 | JGI IMG/M metagenome (GOLD analysis project Ga0193751, IMG submission 143050) | Soil microbial communities from a riparian zone of the East river system, Colorado, United States - L1c2 | ecosystem: Environmental > Terrestrial > Soil > Riparian zone | place: USA: East River... | reverse complement strand
ACGCGCGCGGCAAGCAGCTTGTCGCGTATCGCGACGTGAACGGTCTCTCCGGGAGAGACGCCCGCCGGCACGCGCGAGAGCGCGATCGACGCACCGAGCGTCGGAGAAAACGTGCCGCTGGTGACAACGCCGTCGCCGCACGCGGTTTGAACCCCTTGGTGGCTGCGCAACACGCCGCCCTTGTCGACGAGAACCAAGCCGACCAAGGTTCGCAGTCTGGGTTTGGAAAGCAGCGCCGCTTTGCCGACGAAATCACGCGCGCCGGAGAGATCGACTGTCCAGGCGAGTCCCGATTCCAGCGGATCGACCGATTCGTCCATGTCCTGGCCGTACAAATTCATGCCCGCCTCGAGCCGCAAGGTATCGCGCGCACCGAGCCCGCATCGCCCGACGCCCGCGCCGGCAAGCGCATCCCAGAACTCCGCTGCGCGCGTCGCCGGAAGCGTGACTTCGAAGCCGTCTTCCCCGGTGTAGCCGGTTCGCGCCAGAAAATAATCGCCGATCTGCACCGCGACAAAAGGCTTGAGCTCTCCGGTGGCCTCACGCGTCTGCGGCAGCACCGACCAGACACGCTCGCGCGCCCGAGGGCCCTGCACCGCGATCATCGCCAGATCGCGCCGTGGTGCGAGCACGAGGCGCGGCGCGCGTTCTGCGAGCAGCGACGCCAGCCATTCGACGTCCTTGTCGGCCGTGCCGGCGTTGACCACGAGACGGAAAGCATCCTCGCGAATGAAATAGACGATGAGATCGTCGAGCACGCCGCCGTCGGACCGAAGCAGGCACGAATAGAGCGCTTTCCCTGGAACCGCCAGCTTGTCGACGTTGTTGGCGAGCGCATAACTCAGAAAGCGCCGCGCGCCGTCGCCGCGAAGATCGATCGCGAGCATGTGCGAAACATCGAACATTCCCGCATCGCGGCGCACCGCGTGGTGCTCCTCGATTTGCGAGCCGTAGTTGACCGGCATGTCCCAACCGCCAAAGTCGACCATCTTCGCCCCTGCGGCGCGGTGCAGGGCATTGAGCGGCGTAGTGTTGAGCATGCCTTTCGACCTGGAACACGGACGAACAAAAGGGCAAAGCTCGATTTCGGCTTTGCCCCGTCTGTCCTTTTACCTGAGAGATTGCGGCGCGCTCGTGGCCTGTACGCTGCGCCGGTGCCCCTTCGGTGGGCGGCGTGAACTAAAGTCGCGCCGCCGCTCTCCAGATGATCGATGCTGTCCGCGCAGTCCTTTTTGCCTGAGCGATCGCGGGAGTTACGCCTTCGGCGGCAACCGTGAAATTACGGCTGCGCTCTCCTGCACGGAACTTTTTCTAGGTTACCCGTTGCGGTGCGGCCTTGTCAAAGCTCGACCGATGGAATCGGCTCCGATACCTGCCGGCCGCGAGCGGTCCCTGATTATTTTTTCAGCGTGAGTATCCAGCCGACGAGCTCCTTGATGTCGGCGTCGGAGACCTGCGGGTTGGGCGGCATGGGAATCTGTCCCCAGACGCCAACGCCGCCTTTTTTCACCTTGTCGATCAGCTTGGCCGCGGCATCCTTGTCGCCTTTGTACTTTGCCGCGACCTCCTGGTATGCAGGCCCGACGAGCTTCTTGTCAACAACATGGCACGCGGCGCATCCGTCTTTTTTCATGAGCGCATCGGCCGCGGCATCATCGAGCGCCGCATGCGACGCGCCCGCAAAAGACAGGCTTGCGGCAAGCGCGATCCATCGTGATTTCATGACAACCTCCGATCGAGAACGGGTGCGCCGCATGGTACCGGATCGCGTCCGTCGACGCCACCCGACCGATCATTCGTCGGAGGCGAGTGCCTCTTCCAGCGTTTTGAGCGAATGGATCGGCGGCAAGCATGAAACGCCGCGGCACACCCACGCGCTTGCGAGTGCGCCCGAATCATCCTGGTGCGGTTTGGAAAGCGCCGTCGGCAGCGATTGCTGCGCCGACAGATCGAGCACTCGTACCTCCGGCCGGTACGCGCGCTCGAGACCGCGCTTCCACTCGGCGCAAGCCGCGCTCTCGCCGGTCAGGATGACGGTGGTCGGTGGGACCTCGCAATCGCGCATGGCGACCAGCAGCGACGAGAAGCCCGAGGCTTGTGCGGCCATTTCACGCGAAAAAGCGCGCACGCAGCGTTGCGCGGCATCGAGGTAGCGCGTCTCTCCGAGCCAGTGGCCGAGCGTCAGCAGCGCCTGCGCCGCGACGCCGTTTCCGCTCGGCGTCGCGTTGTCGTGACCCGGCTTGGGGCGGTGGATGAGCGGTTCGTGGTCGTGGCTGGTAAAGAAGAACCCTCCGTCCCTGCGGTCTTCGAATCGCGCGAGCAACGCGTCCGCGAGCTCGATCGCCCACTGCAGATCGGCCGCGCGAAACGACGTCTGCATGAGCTCGACGAGCGCGGCCAGGAGAAACGCGTGATCGTCGAGATAGGCGTTGAGATGCGATCGGCCATCCTTGAACGTCGCGACCAGTTTTCCGTCCCTCCACAATTCTCGTTTGACGAAGTCGGCTGCGTCTTGCGCGGCGGCGAGCCAGGCAGGCTCTTCCAGAGCGCGCGAGGCTCGGGCAAGCGCCGCGATCATCAACGCATTCCACGCGGTGAGCATCTTGTCGTCCCTTCCGGGACGCACGCGACGCGAGCGCGCTTTGGAAAGCTTGGCCCGCGCGCGCTCGAGCAGCGCATGCGCCTGGCCCATCGACATTCCAAGCTCGCGCCCGACGTCCTCGACCGGCCGCACGACGCGCAGGTTCCACGCTTCATGCTCGAAATTCGGCGCTTGGTCGAGTCCCCAATGTCGCGATGCCACCGCGTATTCATCGTCGTCCAGGACGGCCTTCACGCTTTCCGGTGTCCAGACGTAGAACTTTCCTTCCTCGTGCTCGCTATCGGCGTCGAGGCTCGAAAAAAAGCCGCCTTCGGGTGAGCGCATTTCGCCGATCACCCAGGCGACGATGTCCCGCGCTGTGGCCGCGAATCTTGGATCTTCCGTCGCGCGCCCCGCGTCGGCGTAGAGTGACAGCAGCGCCGCGTTGTCGTAGAGCATTTTCTCGAAATGCGGGATGGTCCATTCTGCGTCGACGCTGTAGCGGCAGAAGCCGCCGCCGAGCTGGTCGTGAATACCCCCCTCCGCCATTCGCAAGAGGCTCACGCTGACGATTTCGAGCGCGCTTGCATCGCGGTGCATGGCGTAGCGCCGCAAGCAGAAATCGAGCTCCGCGCTATGCGGGAACTTGGGCGCGCCCCCGAAGCCGCCGTGCCGGCGATCGAATGTTTGCGCGAGCGTCTCGTAGGCGCGCTCGGCCGCGTCTTCCGGCAACGACGCAGCGGCCTCGGGAGGCTGGGGATTGGTCATCGCCAGAGCCGCTCTTAAGCGTTGGCTTTGGTCGGCGATGGTGTCGCCTTGCTCGCGATAGGCCTGCGCGATTTGGGGCAGCAGATCGGCGAACCCCGCCAAACCATAGCGCGAGCTCTTGCGGAAATAAGTTCCGCCGAAGAAAGGCTCCTGCGAGGGGGTGAGGAACATGGTCAGCGGCCATCCGCCGCTGCGTCGTGTAAGCATCGCGTGCGCGGTCTGGTAGATCTGATCGAGATCGGGCCGCTCCTCGCGATCGACCTTGATGTTGACGAACAGGTCGTTCATCAGCGCCGCGACCTGCTCGTCCTCGAACGATTCGTGCGCCATCACGTGACACCAGTGGCACGCGGAATAGCCGATGGACAACAGGATCGGCTTGCTCTCGCGCCGGGCGCGCGATAACGCCTCGTCGCCCCAGGGATACCAGTCGACGGGGTTGCTTGCGTGCTGTTGCAGATACGGGCTGGTTTCGCCCGCGAGGCGATTCACGGACTCAAGCTTACTTCAGTCGATCTCCTCGAACGCGACACGTTCGAAGTCGGCCCCGCGCTGTCCGAGCCGCGTCAGCCTGAAACGGCGCTCCGGCCGCTCGGGTCCGGATGACACCGAGCGCAGCACGCGCCCGGCGCTGAATGTGCGTGGCGGTACGATGAGACAAGCCTTCTCGTCGGGGGTCTCCGCCAGCATGAGCGCCGGCACAGCCGTTTCCTCCACCAGCATCGTCGTCAAGGGGCGCACCGCGATTGCCGCCGGCGCCCCGGGCCAAAGCTTCAATGTCACCGCGAGGTCGCCCTGATTTTCCAGCGCGACCCGCGTTATGTAGCCGCAGCGCACCCGATCTTGGTCACGCACGATCACCATCTGGTCGAGATGCCAGCGGTGCTGTCCGGCGCCGCTTCGACGCACGCTGGCCGAGATCCCTTCGTCTACGCCATGCCAATGTTCCCAGGCCCAGCTCTTTTCGGCGTCGTCTTTGTTGCGGTCGTAGTCGGTCAGCGCGCCCAGTGTCGCAAGATGCTGCGTTCCCTGATAGGACAACCGACCGAGCAAATCCTGACTTTTGAATGTCCGACCGACGATCCGAAAATACGCCGCGCCCAATCCGCCGGCGCACAACTCCACGTCCGACCGAGACTCGGCGGCGGGGCTGCGCTTGAGCGAAAGGGCGTACCAGCTCTGGTCCAGATGGGATAGCAGCGCGGAGCACGCTTCGACCGAGACGTCGTGCCCCAACTGCAGGTCCGCAGGATTGGCGCCGCTCCCGAGACGCTTGAGCCGACCCCGAACGCTCGTCGCCAGCTTCGCGGGATAGCCGTAGCGCGCTGCCTCTCCCGCATTAGCGGGGTCGGCGGGAACCAGCGTCGCCCCACTGGCAGCGTCGAGGTCGATAACGATTACCGGGCCTTCGGTTTCGCGCTGCTGCGCATACGGAAAAACCTTGCGGGCCCACATCGCCAGCCACCGATCGGTCAATTCGATCTGCCGCACCGACATCGCACACAGATCCGCGAGATCGAGCAGCAAGGCATGGCAGTAGGTGGAATAGCACGACAGCCCGATCGCGCTGGGCATGAGCTCGTCGGAAACGGCGGTGCCGGTGCTGTCGAGGATTTCCGCGAGCCGGTAATAGGCGTGCAATTCCTGCCAGACCGCGGGAGGGGGCACGCGCCTCGCAAGGCCGTAAACAATAATGAGCTGCTTGCCGACCCAGATCCCGCGCTGAAGGACCTTTGCCTTGACGCCTTCAAGCTCCGGGTCGCCTTCGAGCAGCGGTTTGAGGCATGCAGAATACTGGGTCCAGAGCGCGTGCCACAGGGCAATCGCCTGCTCAGCGGCTTCGTGCTCGCGCTCGGATGCGGGCTGTGGCTTGCCGGCGTATCGACGTGCAAGCTCGGTATGCAGGAACATCACCGGCTCGCGCAGCACTTCCGCCATTCTTGCGCGCTCGCGGGGCAAAAATTCCGCCTCCGCCAGGCATTTCAACTGCCCTAGAATCGCCTCGTAGTGCCGGGGAATACTGGTGAGCGACGCGGCGCGCAGCCATGCCGCACAACCGTCCGCATCGGTGAAAGCCAACACGGTTGGCTCCGATGAAGTTTGGGTGTGCGTCAGCATCAATTCCTTGGTCACGATCTTTCGGCCCAGCCGGCTCCGGTTGCGAACGTAGCAAGCGCTCACTTAGCGGCCGATCGCACCGCCACAAGCGCCTTCTAGGTCATCGCTGCCTGCGAAGCCACGTCCGGTCCTCATGGGAACCGGATTCATGTCTCGGCGGCACCCGCGTGCGCATCGTGGCTAGACTCCACTGAACAGGCGACCGCTGGCCCCTTCATGTCGTTATAGCACAAGTCCGACGCCCACCCGCCGTTGTCCGGACCAGGCACGCGCAATAACGCGAATATTCCATGTTTGTAGTCATCAATTTGCACACGCATTGCTCAAGGCGAGAGGGCACACTTTGAACCGTGAACGCGAATACCGCGTTTTTCGCAAAGCATAGAGAAGGCCATCATGAACAAGCGCTTCGAAAAGACATTCCCAGGGCCAACTGGCGTTGCGCACGGCGCGGCATTTTCCAGCTATCGCGACAACGCACGCGATACATCGCTCGAGTGCGATGGCGATCGCGGGTTGGAACTTTCGTTTAATCCCCGCTTGCCTCCGACCCGCGCTGCGCGAGTTCCGCGCAGTCGCGGGACCTTTTTGGACGGCATGCGCAACACCCTTCCGAAGTGGAGCCACGTTGTCGGGGCATCGCTCAAACCGGTTCCCTTGGCGATTGCCTGCATTTTGTTGGCGCTGTTGGCCTATTCGCCTTCCATCGTCACAGGCGTGGCGCTCAGTCACAACCCGGGCCCGGGGATTGTCGCCTCGGCGTCGGTTCCTCCCGCGTTTGTGATCCCGGCCCGGCGACGCTGACCATCCAGCCTGCGCCGCGTTGGGAGATGCGCTGCTCATCGGAGCGCTCGATTACAGCGCGGTTGACCCGGACAGGACCGGTCCTCCTTCGAGCATCTACTGTCGCGGCGTGCGAGGGGCGTGCACCGGCGGGCGCTCGAAATTGCTGCGGAAAGGGTTGATGTCGATGCCGCCGCGCCGCAGGAAACGCGCGTAGACGGACAGGCGATCGCTTCGGCAGTGCGTCGAAATATCCATGAATATCCGCTCGACGCAGGCTTCGTGGAAAGCGGCATGCCTGCGGTACGAGACGAGATAACGGAGGAGGCTTTCCCGGTCGATCCGCGGCCCGCGATAGCGCACGAGCACGTCGCCATAGTCCGGCTGGCCCGTCACTGGACAGTTGGACTTGAAAAGCGCCGACCGCAACGTCTCCTCGACGATCTCACCCCCTGATTGCAGCAGCTCGGTGCGCGGCTCGTACACGTCGAGCGCAATGGCGCATGAGTCAACGGATTCGCCAGGAAGCTCGGCGCTGCGCAGCGTGTCGAGGTTCGACGCCACAGTGAATTCGACGCCGACGTCCGTGCCGCACGTCGCGGCTAGATCGCTTCCGATCCGCTGCGCGACACTCTCGATCGACGAGAACGCTTCCTGGGCGAACGAGCCCAAATAGAGCTTGAGCGACTTGGATTCGACCATCGCGGTCGACTCGGCCGGGACGCGAATGGCTGCGGCGGCAATCTGCGGCTTGCCCCGCATGTCGAGCCAGGACACCTCATATGCGGTCCAGAGGTCCGCTCCGGAGAAAGGCAGCTCCCCCCGAATCCCTATCGCGCTACGTTGCGATGCCCGCGGGATCGCGTGCAAAAGCTTCGCGTCATAGCGCTCGGGATACGCGGTCGGCTTCCCCAGCGGTGATGCCTCGAGCGGGGACATCTGGATGGCTTTCTTCTTCACTGTCAGGTGCGGTCGAGTCGCCGGTAGGAGATCGCTTCGGCGACATGCCTTGCTGCGAGTTTATCGCTCGCCGCGAGATCGGCGATGGTGCGCGCGACCTTGAGGATGCGATGGTAGGCGCGCGCCGAAAGCGACAACCGCGCGAACGCGTTCTTGATCAGCGCCTCGCCGTCGTCATCGAGCGCGCACCAGCGTTCGATTTCCCTCGGCTGCAGCAAGGCATTGGCCTTGCCCTGCCGCGATATCTGTCGCTCGCTCGCCCGAGCCACGCGCTCGCGCACGATCGCGCTCGACTCGAGCCTGGCGTGGTTACTGCCGCGCGCCATCGACAGCGCATCCGCGGGCAGCGCGGGAACCTCGATCTGCAGGTCGATGCGATCGATCAAGGGGCCGGAGATCCTGCCGCGGTATCGCGCGATCTGGTCCGGCGTGCAGCGGCACTTCCCGCTGTGATGTCCGAGATAACCGCATGGGCATGGATTCATGGCGGCGACAAACTGAAAGCGCGCCGGAAAAGTCGCCTGCCGGGCGGCTCGAGAGATATGGATCCTTCCCGACTCGATCGGCTCTCGCAAGACCTCGAGCACTTTGCGATCCCACTCGGGCAGCTCGTCGAGAAAAAGCACGCCGTGGTGCGCGAGCGAGATCTCTCCCGGGCGCGGATCGCTCCCACCGCCGACCAGCGCGACGGCCGACGCGGTGTGGTGTGGCGCGCGATACGGCCGACGGCCCCACTCGCCTTGCCGAAACGAGCCGGTGAGCGATTGGATGGCCGCGCTCTCCAGCGCATCGTCTTCGCAGAGCGCCGGCAGAAGGCTCGGCAGGCGTTGCGCGAGCATCGACTTCCCTGTTCCAGGCGGACCTATCATCAACAGGCTGTGTCCGCCCGCGGCCGCAACCTCCAACGCCCGCTTGGCGGCCGCCTGCCCGCGCACGTCCGACAGGTCGACGTCGTTGTCATCGTGCGCGGCGCCTTCCGTGGCAACGCAGCGAGGCAAGGCTTCGCGTCCGGCGAGATGCGCGCACACCGCGAGCAGGCTTTTTGCGGGGTGCACGACGGCATTGCGCACGAGGGCCGCTTCAATGGCACTGGCCGCGGGTAACACAAAGGCGCGCCCATCGCGGTGAGCCTTCAAGGTCATCGCTAGCGCACCCCGGATCGGCCTCAAGTCGCCCGTGAGCGCGAGCTCTCCCGCGAATTCATAGTCGGGTAGCGTGTCTTTGGGAATCTGCCCGGTCGCGGCCAGGACGCCAAGCGCGATGGGCAGATCGAACCGCGCAGACTCCTTGGGAAGATCCGCAGGCGCGAGATTGACCGTGATCCTGCGCGCGGGAAATTCGAACCGCGCATTTTGGATCGCTGCTCGAACCCGATCCCGACTTTCCTTGACCTCCGTCTCCGGAAGCCCCACCAGGTTGAAAGCCGGAAGACCGCCCGCGAGATTGACTTCGACTTCGACCGGCGGAGCATCGAAGCCGGAAAGCGCGCGGCTGTGCAGCACTGCGAGGCCCATGCGTCAATGTCCCGCTTCATGAAGCGCTCGGCAACGCGCGATGGCCCCGCTCGATCCCTTACCGCCGCGCACTCGCGCAGCACGTTTCGCCCATGCCGCGCGGGGTGCGGCGCAGGCGTTGCGAGGAATCAGCTTTGCTTGCGTGTCGCCGATCGGCTGCGCCGCGCCTCCAACGCCGAAACGCGTGCTTCGAGAGCGTCCAGCTTTTCGCGCGTGCGCAACAGCACCTGCGCCTGGACTTCGAACTCCTCCCGCGTCACCAGATCGAGCTTCGACGTCGCGCTTGCAAGCATCGCACGCAGGTTCTTCTGGATGTCGCGCGCCGGGCTTGCGGCGATCGCTTCATTGATTCGCGCGCTAATCTCATCGAGCGTTTTGCCGTTCAGCATCGCCTGCCTCGTCTTGGATCCGAAAAAATGAGTCTAGCAAAATGGTGCGCTGGAACGCCGATGCGCGCCTCGGCCTAATGGCTGGCGATTCGCGCCCCATCCAAGGGCAAGCGGAATCACCCACGCCCAGCCTTGGTGCATAAGCTAGTGCACCGCAGCACGGTTCGACGCAGCAAATCGTTATAACTAATTGAAATTATAGTCCTTTAGTGCGTGGCATGGGTTGTGCTGGAAGGCGGAAGCCGTCTTGCCGCTTTTCAGCCAGGGAGTCCTCCATGGATTTTAAAACACGAAAACTAAGGTCCGCCGCCACCCTCATCGCGTTGGGCCTGCTGGCCGGAGCCACCTATGGCCAAACGCCCACCCCCGCAGAGGCGAAGCCGGCCGAGCCTGCTCCACCTCCCCCGATATTCTCGATCTGGGGCTTTGACCTTACCGGTCATTTTGACGTCGGCTATACCCATCTGACCGGATCCGGCAAATTCGTGAGCGGTGTGAACGACCGAGTGTTCGATTTCAAGCACAACGAGGTTTTCTTCCACGCACTGGACCTCACATTCACAAATACACCTGAAAACGGCTGGGGCGGGTTGGTCGATCTCACGATTGGCAAAGACGCCGACACGATTGCTGCCTACGGCACCATCAGCAAGAGCAAAGGTCCGGCGAACGGTGCGAATCATTATTTCGATCCGACGCAGTTTTATGTCTATTACGGTGCGGGGCCATTCAGCATCATCGCCGGCAAGTACGTGACTCTGGCGGGTGCCGAAGTGATCAAGAGCGACGGCGACGTGAACTATTCCCGGTCGATTCTATTCGGGTATGCGATCCCCTTCACGCACACCGGCGTGCGTGCGACGTACAAGATCAACGACGCGTTGAGCGTGATCGGCGGAGTCAATCAAGGCTGGGATGCATTCGAAGATCCGAACCATGACAAGACCGTCGAGCTTGGCGCCACGTTCGCGCCATCGAAAGTGGTATCGATCGCCGCTTCCTATTACGGCGGCAAAGAACGAGTGACGAATTATCCCAAGAGCGACGCCAACGGGACGCGCAACCTTTTCGACGTGGTCGGCACCTTCAACGCATCCGATCAACTGACGTTTATCCTCAACTACGACTACGGCACGCAAGACAATGCTGCGGCCGACGGCGGCAAGGCGAAATGGGACGGCATTGCGGGTTACGCCACCTATCAAATCAACGATCAGTGGCGTGTTGTCTTGCGCGGCGAGTATTTCAATGACCATGACGGTTACCGGACCGGCGTCGTTCAGAAGTGGAAGGAGGCGACCTTGACGCTCGCGTACCTGCCCGCGAAGGAATGGGAAATTCGTGCCGAGGTGCGCGCCGACAAGTCGGATCAATCGGCGTTTCTGAAATCTGACGGTGTCACATCGACGAGCACCCAAAGATCGTTCGGGCTCGAGGCCTTGTACAAGTTTTAAGAGGGCATGCTCTTACTGAAGGAGTCCGCATGAAACTGGTAACCGCAGTCATCAAGCCGTTCAAGCTGGACGAGGTCCGGGAGGCTCTTTCCGCGATCGGCGTGCAGGGCATTACCGTTACCGAAGTCAAAGGCTTCGGGCGTCAGAAAGGACACACCGAGCTCTACCGCGGCGCCGAGTATGTCGTCGATTTTCTGCCCAAGGTAAAAATCGAGGCGGCCATCAAGAGCGACATGCTCGATCGCGTCATCGAGGCCATAGAGAAGGCCGCGAACACCGGCAAGATCGGTGACGGAAAGATCTTCGTTTTCGAGCTTGAACAAGTTGTGCGCATCCGGACCGGCGAGACCGGTGCGGACGCACTCTAAGGGGAACGCCATGAAGCAATCGATCGCGTTGATCGCCTCAGTTTGCATGCTGATAGGCGCCCTCAGCGTATCCACGGTTTTTGCACAGGACAAGGCCGCAGATCAAAAGGCGGCCGCGCCGGCAGCGACGGCGCCGGCGCCCGCGACACCGGCGCCCGACGCGAAGGCCGAGCCCGCAAAAGCCGATGCGGCTGCGCCTGCCGCCGCGCCCGCTGCGCCTGCGGCTCCCGACAAACCAGTGCTTATCGCGGCAGACAAGATCAGTAGCGGCGATACCGCGTGGATGCTCACGTCGACCGCGCTGGTATTGATGATGACCATCCCCGGCCTCGCGCTGTTCTATGGCGGCATGGTGCGCAAGAAAAACGTGCTCGCCACGGTGATGCAGAGCTTCGCGATCACCTGCCTGGTGACGGTCCTGTGGGTCGTCGCCGGCTACAGCATCGCATTCATCCCCGGTAACGCATTTTTCGGCAGCTTCGATCGATTGATGCTCAACGGCATGCTGTTCCAGAAGGAAGCCGGCAAGCTCACGGTATCGCATCTGGGCACGACCATACCCGAGTCGGTCTACATGACGTTCCAGATGACTTTCGCGATCATCACCCCGGCGCTGATCGCCGGCGCTTTCGCCGATCGCATGAAATTCTCGGCGATGCTCTGGTTCATGGGGCTGTGGTCGCTGCTCGTCTACTCGCCGATCGCGCACATGATGTGGGAATCCACGACCGGGTTCTGGGCCACCAAGGGCGTGCTCGATTTTGCCGGCGGCACGGTCGTGCACATCAACGCGGGTATCGCCGGTCTGGTGTGTGCGCTGGTTCTGGGCAAGCGGCTCGGCTACGGCAAGGAAGCGATGGCGCCGCACAACCTGACCTTCACGCTTATCGGCGCTTCGCTGCTGTGGGTGGGCTGGTTCGGGTTCAACGCCGGATCGGCTGTCGCGGCGGACGGTCGCGCGGGCATGGCGATGGTCGTGACGCAGCTCGCCACCGCCGTTGCTGCATTGGCCTGGATGTTCACCGAATGGCTGGTCAAGGGCAAGCCGTCGGTGCTGGGCATCGCATCGGGCGCGGTGGCCGGACTGGTCGCGATCACCCCGGCATCGGGTTTTGTCGGCGTCAATGGCGCTTTCGTCATCGGCATCGCGGCCGGCGTGCTTTGCTTCTTTGCCGCGACGACCGTAAAGAAGGCGTTCGGTTATGACGATTCGCTCGATGCGTTCGGCGTCCACTGCATCGGCGGCATCGTAGGGGCCCTCCTGACCGGCGTGTTCAACGTCAAGGAGATCAGCGGCGCCGACGCGGACATGCTGGTGCAGCTCGGCGCCGTGGTCACGACGCTCGTTGTCAGCGGCGTCGGCAGCTTCATCATACTCAAGGTGATCGACGTAGTCATCGGCCTGCGCGTGACGGAGGAAGAAGAGCGCGAAGGTCTCGACGTAAGTCTCCATGGTGAGCGCGTGGAGTAGGACCGCAAGGTCTGACGTTTCTCCTCAGTGGCTTTCGGGGCGCTTGCTAGCGCCCCGTTTTTTTGCAGGCGCGAAGAGCGGTCAGTGGTGGCGATCGGCTACAATCAGATCGCTGCGTTCGGCAATGAGCCATGGTGCCCGACTTCATCGACGCGAAGCCTAGAGGGCCTTCGAGCCTGGTCACGCGCGAATATTGTCAGCTGATGGCGCGCTATAACCGCTGGATGAACGAGCGGCTCTACGCGAGCTGCGCGCTGCTTCCCAGCGAGGAACGCAATCGGGACCGGGGCGCGTTCTTCGACTCGATCAGCGGAACGCTCAATCACCTGCTTTGGGCGGACCGGATGTGGCTCGGCCGCTTCACCGGCCCGCCGTGCGAAGTTCCCGCATTTGGCGCGGACATGTTCCCGGACTTCGAAGAGCTCCGAAGCGAGCGCGATATCACCGATCAGTCCTTGCTCGAATGGTCGGCAAATCTCACATCCGACTGGCTCGCGTCGACGCTTGTGTATACCAGCAAAGTCGATAGCAAGACCCGCCGGATTCCGGCGGCGCTTGCCGCGGTCCATATGTTCAACCACGGAATTCACCACCGCGGGCAGTTGACGACCTTGATGTCGCAGGCCGGGATCGATCCCGGAGTCACCGACCTGCCGTGGCTTCCGGGCGTGGTGCAAGTCGTCGACTAGCGTCGCCTGAAATCTTTTTGCTATTTTGCGCCGCGTTTCCCGCGTCGAGGTTGGGTTAGGCGTTTTTTCGCGCGCGGATGCGCCGCGTCGTACACCTTGGCCAGATACTGAAAGTCGAGGTGCGTATAGACTTGCGTGCTCGCGATGCTCGCGTGGCCGAGCAGCTCCTGCACCGCGCGAAGGTCCCCGGACGACTGCAATAGATGCGATGCGAACGAGTGCCGCAGCATGTGCGGATGCACGTGGCGCGCAAGCCCGCGTTTCAGCGCCCAACCCGCGAGCCGCTGCTGGATCGCACGCGCGACGAGTCGCCGTCCCGACCGGCTTACGAACAGAGCGTTCGAATCGCGCACGCAAATCGCGCGGCGTTTATGTAGCCACGTCTCGAGTGCCGCGATCGCCGGCGCGCCCACCGGGACGATCCGCTCCTTCGATCCCTTGCCCCACACGCGCACCTCGCCCGTCGCGAGATCGACCGACTCAAGGTCGAGTCCGGCAAGCTCCGAGACGCGCAGTCCCGACGAGTACGCCAGCTCGAACAAGGCGCGATCGCGCAAGGTCAGCGTATCGTCTCCTTCCATCGTGACCAGTTGCACGGCTTGGTCGGGCGACAATGCCGATGGAAGCCGTTTCACCGACTTGGGTGCTTTCAGCCCCGTGCAAGGATTTTCGCGCATCGCGGGTTCGCGCTCGATGACAAACCGGAAAAACGCGCGCCAACCCGACAGAATTCGCGCGAGACTGCGCCCGGATAGTCCGCCGGCGTGCAGCTTGGCGAGAAAGCGCCTGAGTTGCGCCGCATCGACGCGTTGGAGCGGAGCATCGCCGGCAAGCGCCTGCAACGCGCAGAGATCGCGCAAATACGCTATGCGTGTATGTGTCGGCCGCGTCGCGAGATATTGAGCGTACGCCGCGACCAGGCCGACGTTATCGCGCTTTGGCTGGAGACCTTCGCCATTGCGCGCAGCACTCACCGGCGGGCGACGCTCATTGTTGAGGCAGAAAGCGCGCGGTCGCGACGCTGGCGAGCTCGGACAAACGCGTCAGATGGATGGTACCCATGCCGGCATAGAAACGCTCGGGATCGTCGCTTGCCAAAGCGAGCAAGCCGAAGGTCTGGTGCGTGCGAAGCGCCAGGAATGCATACGAGGCAAGCTCCCGTGTCCCGTCGAACCATTCGCGAGATTCGAACGGCGCGTGCGCGCCGCAGTAAGGCGCGCCCAAGGTGGCGGCGTAATCGCGCAATTCCTGCGTCGTTGCGGCGAGCTCGGGCAGATACGACTGTTCCGGGACCCTTCCCCAAAGCCGTACCGCGACCTCGGGAACTTGAAAGTCGTCGTGCAAGCTGTGATAGAGCACGCCGAGCGTAGTTTCGAGATCGGCGGCGGAGAACAGCGCGAGGGTCGAACGATGGAGCTTCTCGATGGTCGTGTCGTTCTCGCTGCCGAATTGAATCAACTCCCTAAGTTTGGATTCGAGCTGGCCGTTTTTCTCGCGCAAGCTCACGATCTGCCGCTCGGCGATAGGGATCGCATGGCCGCCATGCGGATGGGGAACGTAGATCTCGGCGAGCAGATCCGCGTAGTCCTCGAAGAACTCCGGATGTTGCTTCAGGTAGTCGGCCACGGCGCTGGCGTCCATGCGGTGTTTTCCTTGTCTCTTGTCTATTGGTCGCCTGGTCGCCACTCGCCCTCGAAGACCGCAATAGCCGGTCCTGTCATCAAGACGTCCCTGCCGGGCCCCGGCCACTCGATTTCCAGCGCACCCCCGCGCGTTCGAACCCGCACCTTCGAATCGAGTAACCCGCGCGTAATGCCGGCCACGGCGGCCGCGCATGCGCCCGTTCCGCACGCCAACGTTTCACCCGTGCCGCGCTCCCAGACGCGCAGTCGAATGTTAGCGCGATCGATGACCTGCATGTAGCCGGCGTTTACTCCCCGCGGAAACCTCGGATGCCGCTCGATGATTGGTCCTTGCGTCGTCACTGGCGCATTGTCGACATTCTGCACCAGCTGCACCGCGTGCGGATTGCCGATCGAGAGCGCGGTAATCATGACCTGAAGACTGTCGAGCTCCAGCGGCTGCACGACGGCGTTTTCTTCGCCGATAAAAGGAATCTCGCCGGGAGCAAAACGTGGCGTCCCCATGGCCACCGTCACCTGGCCGTCATCCTCGAGGCGGGGCTCGATGATTCCGCCCAGCGTCTCGACACGGATGGCGCGCTTATCGGTGAGCCCCCGGTCGAGGACAAAGCGCACGAAACAGCGCGCACCGTTGCCGCACTGCTCGACCTCGCCGCCGTCGGCATTGAAAATGCGATACCGGAAGTCGACATCCGGCCGCGTCGGCTTTTCGACGACAAGCACCTGATCGCAGCCGACCCCGAAATGCCGGTCGGCAAGGCGCTGAATCTGCTTCGCGCTCAAGTCGACCTTTTGACCGATGCCATCGATGACGACGAAGTCGTTGCCCAATCCCTCCATCTTGGTGAACCTGAGCGGAGCGCTCATCCACGTCCACCAAGCAGATCCGCGACGGTTTTTCGACCCCGACGGGAGAACGGCAGCTTCCAGCCGGCGATGACGACGTTTCCCGCGATTTCGTAGTCGATGCTGCCGCGCGCGAGCGAAGCGTCGAGCGCGGAGCGCACCGCGGCGAGCGACGTGCTGGCGACGATTTGCGCACGGGCGGTGCCAAGCGCGGGAAGCATCAACGGCGTGGACAACACGCCGGAGGCGACCGGCATCTCGGCAATCGTCAGGGAAAAGTCGAGCGCGTCGACGGAAACACTGCTCTCGTTGGGGTTCTCCACCGACAATCCGAGAGCGATGGGCGCCTGTCCGTCGATCGCGCTCTCGACCCGCAGCGATTCGAGCGAGACGGTGGGAGGCTGAGGCTGCGCTCTTGGCTGCAGCGTCCTGCACGCTCCAGGAAAGAGCGCGAGCAGCGCGATGGCCTGCATGAAAAAGCGCCTGCGGATGGCCCGCGTCATACGTTGAACCGAAAATGCATCACGTCGCCATCGCGCATGATGTACTCCTTGCCCTCGAGGCGCATCTTGCCGGCTTCCTTGGCGCCGTGCTCGCCTTTGAAGGCGACGAAATCATGGTAGGCGATGACTTCGGCGCGGATGAATCCCTTTTCGAAGTCGGTGTGGATGACGCCCGCCGCCTGAGGCGCGGTGCTCCCATGGTTTACCGTCCACGCGCGAACTTCCTTTGGGCCCGCGGTGAAAAAGGTCTCGAGCCCAAGAAGCTTGTAGCCGGCGTGGATGAGCCTGTCGAGCCCGGCTTCGGTGAGACCCATGTCGGCCAGAAATACCAGCTTGTCCTCCTCGTCCATGTCCGCGATCTGCGACTCCAGCGCGGCGCTGATGGCGACGACAGGCGCCCCTTCGCGGCTCGCGTACTTCTCGACACTGTCGAGCAGGGGGTTGTCGACAAGCCCGTGCTCGGAGACGTTGGCGACGTACATCGTCGGCTTCATGGTCAGCAGGAAAAGCGGTTTTAGCACGGCGCGCTCTTCGGGATAGAGGTCGACCGAGAGCGCGGGCCTCGCTTGATCGAGCGCCATCGCGACTTTCTCGAGCGCCGCAACCAGCCGACGTGACTCCTTGTCGCCGCCGGCCTTCGCGGCTTTCGCATGCTTTGCAAGCTGTTTGTCCACCGCAGCGAGGTCGGCGAGCGCGAGCTCGGTGTTGATGGTCTCGATATCCGATACCGGATCGATCTTGCCCGCGACGTGGACCACGTTGTCGTCCTGAAAACAACGGACCACGTGAGCGATCGCGTCGGTTTCGCGAATATTGGCGAGGAACTGATTGCCGAGGCCCTCGCCTTTGGACGCCCCTGCGACCAAACCCGCGATGTCGACGAACTCCACGGTTGCCGCAAGGATCTTTTCCGGGTGCGCGATCGCGGCAAGCGCAGCGAGCCTCGGATCGGGCACCTCGACAATGCCGATATTGGGCTCGATAGTGCAGAAAGGATAATTCTCCGCCGCAATCCCCGCCTTGGTCAGGGCATTGAACAACGTGGACTTGCCGACGTTGGGCAGCCCGACGATGCCGCACTTGAGGCTCATGGCCGCGCCGATCGCTGGAGTCGCGCAACCGAGCTCATGGATTCTTTCCTCCCTCTCCGGACAGCGGCTCAGGCGACACGTCTCGCGGCTTGGTGTGCAGCTCGTGCATCGCGCGCTCGGTTTCGCCGGCCTCGAGTCGGGGCCAGACCGCAAGCGCGCGTGTTATCGCATCGTCGATAAGGGGCTTCTCTTCCGAACGCGGCGGATGCAGGACGTAATCCGCGACCTCCTGCTCGGTCAAAACGCCGTCGCGCGGGTGACCGATGCCGATGCGCAGTCGCCAGAAATCGCCGGTGCCGATCTCCGCGGCGATATCCTTCAGACCGTTGTGCCCGGCCGTTCCACCGCCGTGCTTGAGCTTGACCGCCCCGGGTTTCATGTCGAGCTCATCGTGCGCTACCAGAATCTCGGTAGGCGGAACACGGTAGAAGCGCGCCAGCGCGCCGACCGCGAGACCGCTGCGATTCATGAAGGTCTGGGGCATCGCGATCCGGCAGTCGCCTGCGCTTGCTACCACGGCGTGAAATTTCGCTTCATTGCGAAAATCGATTCGAAGCAGTTCAGCCAGCCGCTCGGCAAACCAGAAGCCCGCGTTGTGCCGCGTCTTTGCGTAGTCGCGACCCGGGTTCCCGAGTCCGACGATCAGACGGAGTGGATTTGCCATCGCGGGTAACTCGCTTTCGAGATCCATCGCAACAAAAAGGCCCGCCGGAAAAGCCGGGCGGGCCTCTTGATGCGAACCGATCGGCTACTTTTTCTCGTCTTTCTTTGCGGCCGGCTTCTCGGCGCCCTTCTCCGCACCCTTTTCCGGCGTTTTTTCGGCGCCCTTTTCCGGTGCCTTCTCGCCCGGCTTGCCAGCCTCCGCCACCGGAACTTCTCCCATACCCGGCTCGACAACCGCGGCGACTTCCTCGACCTCGGCGATCACGCGAGGCACGACAGCCGTGGCGACCACGGGACTCTCGCCGCTTCGCGTCACCGCGGTCACTCCGGAGGGCAGGGTAAGGTCCGAGACGTGAATCGATTGTCCCACGGCGAGCGGCGAAAGATCGACGTCGATGAAGGCAGGAAGATCCTTCGGAAGGCAGGACACGTCGAGCTCGGTGAGCACGTGGCTGATAATCGCGTCCGTTGTGCTGACCGCGAGCGACTTGTCGGCGTTGATGAAGTGCAACGGAACCTTGACGTGGATCTTGCGGTTTTCGTCGACTCGCTGGAAGTCGATGTGGAGCACTTCGTTGCGAAACGGATGCATCTGCACGTCCCGCAGGAGCACGCGATGCGCGCCCTCGCCGAGCTTCATCGACAGGATCGTGGAGTGAAACGATTCCTTCTTGAGCGCGTGAATGAGCGCGTTGTGATCGAGCTCGATCGGCTGCGGAGCCGCGCTTCCGCCGTACACGATGCCGGGCGCCCTGCCCGTGAGGCGCAAGCGGCGGCTCGCGCCTCTGCCCTCGGTTGCGCGGGGAAATGCGGTGAATTCATGTTGCATGACGAGCTCCCAATGTCTGCGGCCTTCCGGTTTGGCGATCTTGCGTTCTGCCGACGGTCGTCCGCTGTGGCGACACCCGCGCCCGGAGGCTCGCGGGAAAGTCCTGAATTATAACTTGCATTGTCAGACGATCGCAACGCGCGCGAGCGATCGAGCCGCGGCGCAAGCAACGATTACTCGGTGAAAAGCGAGCTCACCGATTCCTCGTTGGATATGCGCGTCATCGTCTCGGCGAGGAGCTGCGCGCACGACAGCTGCCGAATGCGCTTGCAGGCGCGCGCTTCCTCCGACAAGGGAATCGTGTCGGTAACGACGATCTGATCGAGCTCCGATTCGGCGATTCGCGCCACTGCGCCGCCCGAAAGCACCGGGTGCGTGCAATACGCGAGAACCTTCTGCGCGCCGTTTTCCTTGAGTGCGGCGGCGGCCTTGCACAGTGTGTTGGCGGTGTCCACGATGTCGTCCATGATCACGCAGGTCCGGCCCTCGACATCGCCGATGATGTTCATCACTTCAGCGACGTTGGCCTTGGGGCGCCGTTTGTCGATGATGGCAAGATCGGAGTCGAGCCGCTTGGCGATCGCGCGTGCGCGAACGACGCCGCCGACGTCGGGAGAGACCACGAGCAAATTGTCGTAGTTCTGTTTCCAGAGATCGCCCAGCAGGATAGGCGTCGCGTAAATATTGTCGACGGGAATGTTGAAAAAGCCCTGGATCTGGTCCGCATGCAGATCCATCGTCATCACGTGATCCACGCCGACGGTGGTCAACATGTCGGCGATGACCTTGGCCGTGATGGGCATGCGCGCCGAGCGCGGCCGACGGTCCTGACGCGCATAGCCGAAATAGGGAATCGCGGCGGTGATCCGCCCGGCCGAAGCGCGTTTCAGCGCATCGACCATCACCAGAATTTCCATGAGGTTGTCGTTGGTGGGCGCGCAAGTCGACTGCAGGATGAAGGCATCCCGGCCGCGCACGTTTTCGAGCAGCTCGACCATCACCTCGCCATCGGAGAATCGGCCCACGATGCACCGCCCGAGACTGATGTCCATGTGCCGGACGACGGCTGTCGCGAGCGCGGGATTCGCGTTACCGGTAAAAACGCGCATTCGTTCGAACGCCATCGTCACCGCCTACGAGTAAAGCCAAGCCCGGAGGCCGGGCCCGTCCATCGAAAAGGTGGCTGGGGAGGTAGGGATCGAACCTACGAATGCCGGAATCAAAATCCGGTGCCTTACCACTTGGCGACTCCCCAACTGAAACCGTCGCGTTTAGAGAAACCCGGCTGCCGCGAAGCTTACAGCGGATGGCGGTGCAGAGGGCGCCAGACTTTGGCGCGATGTCCGGAAACCGCGCGGCCGCAACCTTCGGATGATCGTCGCGGCTTAGTTGTCTGAAAAGACAGCTATTTTCACGGACGCCCTGATGCGTGTCAATTCCGCCGCGCAAAAACAGCAGCGCAGCCTTCGAGCGCGTCGACGAAATCGCTCGCTGTTTGCCCTGCGCTAACGACGGTTCATTGCCACGCGTCGATGACGAGCCTCAACTCGACATCGGCGTAGCTCAGCGTCATCCGCGAAGGACGCGGTACGCCGTCTCGATCGGACGTAAACGCGTTGTAAGCGACGGTCCATCCATCCTGCCGCAATACGGCGGGCGCACCCGCGTCTCCGGCTTCGACCGCAAACGGCGCGCCCTCGCGCGGAACACCCTGGACCCAATACGACAGACCTGTCACAGGAAGCGGCCATCCGAGCCCGCGTAGTGTCAACGTCGGCCAATCGGTCGCCGATTCGATGCGTCCGTCAGCTGTCAATAGCCTCACTCCGCTTGACGTCCCCGATAATTGCGCGAGCGTCTGACCGAGCGGCGATGCGAGCTCGAGCTCGTCGCTGTCGCCGTCGTGATGCCAACGAAAGTTCGCGCTCAACGCATCAGCGCCGTGGCGCGCTGAAAGGCGCCCCGTCAGGTCGTATGTCGTCTTCACCGGATCGCCCCGTCCGCCCGTCGATCCACACCCGACCAGCGCGGCAGCAAGGAGGACGGCAGCGACGCGCAAGCCGTGGCGCACTTGCACAGAATGAATTAAAGCAGCGAGCGCGCGTGCTAGCGCGCGAGACGTCGCACGGTTTCTAACAGCACCGGATTGTCAGGGTTCGACCGAAGCTGCGACTGCCAAAGCTCCTGCGCGCTATCGCGCTCGCCTTTGGCCCATAAGACCTCGCCGAGGTGCGCCGCGATTTCAGGGTCGGGACGGTCGGCCAGGGCCCGGCGCAGGAATTTTTCTGAATCCCCAAGATTGCCCAGGCGGAATTGCGCCCATCCCATGCTGTCCAGGATAAACGGATCTTCGGGCGCGAGCGTCAGCGCCTTCTCGATGAGCCGCAGGCCCTCGGCAGTGCGTTCGGTGCGATCGACAAGGGTGTAACCCAGCGCATTCAAGGCCTGCGCGTTGTCGGGCTTGAGCTCGATCAAATGCGCCAAGCGCTGCTCCACCTCATCGAGACGATCGAGCTTCTCGGCAATCATCGCGATGTCATAGATCAAGTCGCTGGAATTGGGGTCGGCTTTGAGCGCGCGCTCGAGCAGCGCGTACGCGCCCGCAAGATCACCGGCGTCGCGAAGGAGCTGCGCCTCGGCCTGAACCCGCTCGGTTTGCTGGTCCTGGCCTTCCGCTTGTAGCGTATCGAGATATCGACGCGCCGCGTCGACGCTGTCCTTCTTCGCGAGCATGGCCGCGATGCGCAGTTTTGCCGTCCATGCGCGCTCGCCCTGGGTGACTTCGCGATAACGTGCGATCGCCTCATCGTAACGCTTGGTCTCCTCCGCGATCTGCGCAAGGTAGAACGCGGCGACGCCGGGA
>Ga0193751_1000833_pt1 | contig 21535 bp, 17 predicted proteins | sample L1c2metaG_FD_143050 | JGI IMG/M metagenome (GOLD analysis project Ga0193751, IMG submission 143050) | Soil microbial communities from a riparian zone of the East river system, Colorado, United States - L1c2 | ecosystem: Environmental > Terrestrial > Soil > Riparian zone | place: USA: East River... | reverse complement strand
CAGCATTTATCGTTGGCCAGCTCGACACAAGGGACATCCCGGGCACCGAGGCGCCAAAGGTCTTTGCGGAGCAGGCGAGCAAATACCACCTCGAGTGGTTCAAAGATGTCGGCTTCGTCGCCACTCAGGCCAACACGAAGAAGAAGCCGTTCGACGACCCGCGGGTCACCAAGGCGCTGCGCCAGCTGGTCGATCACGACGAGGCCGACAAGGCCTGGGCAGTCACCTACTTCGGGCGCGGCTATCTCAGTGCCTACCTGCCCGCTGCGCTTGATTCCTGGGACCTGACGGAGCAGGAGTACCGGAGCTATCTGGAGTTCAAGACTCCCAAGGACGCGGCGGTTAAGGACTCACTCTCCCTGCTGGCCGCAGCCGGTTACACCAAGGACAATCCACTGAAGTTCGTGCTGAGTGGTCAGGTGACCGATCTGTCCTTCTCTCGCGCCCAGACTGAGCTGATGCATGCCCAGTTCACCCAGTTGTCCCAAGGCGTCCTGAAACCGGAGTTGAGGATCCTCGACCAGGCGCATATGCGCGACTCGCTTGCACGGCGTGACTTCGAGTACGTCATCACCAATCTCGTTGCCGACCAGGCATACGAGATCGACAGCTGGTTTCGGACCTTCAATTACACCGATGGCTCCCGCAACTACGGCCTGTGGAGCGACCCCAAGCTCGACCAAATGGTCGACAAGCAGCGAACCGTGTTCGATGTCAACCAGCGCAAGCCGATCGTCAAGGACATCCTCAAATACCTGATGGATAACTGCCCCTACACCTCCTGGCTCGGCCGATACAACCCGAACGCGGCCCAGCTCAAGGTGCAGAACTTCGTACCGGAGGGCAACTCCTCCATCTGGGGCTACCACTACGAGGAAGTCTGGCTGAAGCAGTAGCTCGGGCGGCTTGTTCTTCACCTCTCCCGGGGGAGAGGTCGTCCGCGTCCGCTCAGGGCGATGTTGGGAAGGCAGTCGTTCTCGACCTCTCTTCGGGGGAGAGGTCGTCCTCGTCCGCTCAACGCCGACTCGGGCGGGTGAGGGCGTGCCCGAGCGATTGCACAATCGCTGAGCCGGCTCCGACGAAGAACTCTCTGCATATATCACGAGGGGGCGGATCATAGACCCGCCCCTCCGTTCATATCCCTGTTGCCTACCGGCTATTGCCCGATCCCTATCCGTGCCAGTGCGCCTCCCAGGATGTCATGTCCTGAACCTCGCCAGGGGCATCAGCCGATGGTGGTAGCTCGCCGTTGTTGTACAGCCTTGCCGCGGTGCCGCTCGTGACCTTCCGCCGCGCCTCGGGGTTCAGCTCACCAAGATCGTGTGCGATTGCCCGCTCCGAGATCGGCCACAGGCACGCGGGGTGCGGGTAGTCGTTCGACCACATGAACGTGTCCTGCCCGTACTTGGACAGCAGGATGCCCCCGATCTCGTCGCTGATGAACGCGCCGTAGACATTCCGATAGATGTAGTCGCTCGGCGAGTTCCCCAGCGCCGCGTCCTTACCCGCGAACCGGTTTTGGTAGTAGTCGTACTCCTGCGCGAAGAAGGGGATCCAACCAACGCCCGCCTCAGCCACGACGACTTTCAGCTCCGGATGCCGCTCGAAGACGCCGCCGCCGATCATGTCCGCAACTGCGAGCATGCAGTCGAGCTTATGCTTGTGCACGCCCCTCGGCAGATTCGGGCTCTGGATCCGCTGCTCCGCCTTCTTTGCACCCGGCCCGGAGTTAATGTGCAGGTTGACCGACATCCCCAGGTCCTCGCAGGCCGACCAGAAACGGTCGTAATGGTCGTCGCTGTAGGGCAGCTCCTCCGCGGGGCAAAGCCCGATGGCGGCGCCCTTCATGCCAAGACTCTTGCAGCGCTCCAGCTCCTTGATAGCGTTGTCAGTCTTCCACAATGAGATCAGCCCCAGACCCCAGAACCGATCCGGGGCGACGCTGCAGAACTCGGAGAGCCAATCGTTGTAGACGCGGACACAGGCTTCCTCCAGCTCCGGATCACCCACGCTGTAGGATGCGTACCCGAGCGTGGGGTACAGCACCTCGGCGCTGATTCCGTCGTAGGCCTGGTCTCGTAGGCGCTCGTGTGGATCCCAGCCGCCGGCTCGAATGTGCTGGAAGGATTCGTACAGCTTGACGTTCGGGAAATGCGGTGCGCGGTCGCGGTATTGTTGCGGGAGCCGCGTCTCCCACAAGTCCGGGGGCTCGGCCATGTGGGAATCACCTGAGATCCGCTGCTCCGTAGCAATCGCGGCGGTGTCTATCTTCAGATCGGTGTCGAGTCGTGGAAATGGCATCCTTCTTCTCCTCGCGGATTGAAACGTCTGGCTAGCGTAGAATACGCCCGCCGGCGGCCGCCAGCAAGGTGAGGCCGGATCTCAAGGCCCGACGCCGTTGATCGTATCGACCACTCGCATCAGATCGCCCTTCTCGGCGAAGTCCACGGCGATGATGTTGGGGAACAGGCCGCGCAGTTCCTGGCAGCGGCGCACCCGCCCGAGGAGCGCATAGTAGGCATTCACCGTCGCGGCGACTGTTGGCGACGGCGTTTGGCTCGGGACCCAATTGTTCACAAGGAACATCGGCGCGCCGTCCGTGCCTCGGTTCGTGGCGCAGCTCGTGCCGGCCTGAAGGTCAGCAATCGACTTGAATGCATACGGCGTGTCCTGCACGACCGTCCAGCCGTCGATGTACCACTCCGGTTTCGGCGCATTGCCAACGTGTTCCGATAGCACGAGCACCCGCCGATCCAGGTCGATCATCTCTTGCAGGGTCGGCCAGGGCGCCCCCGCCTCCCGCGTGTATACGCGATCGATCAGACCGGTGCGGGTGAACGAGTCCGCGGTGTCCTTGGGACTCACGTAGTCGCCGAAGAAGATGATGACCACCTCCTTTGGGTGCGACTCCAGGAAATTGTTGACGTCCCTGAGCGCATCGTCCAGGTAGACGGCGCCAAGCTCGCAGAACCCGTGGCACAGGTAGGGTTCCGCCTTCGCGCCCTTGGCGGGTCCGCCGAAGCCCGCGATCAGCCGCTGGACCGCAGCCTGGCCGTCCACCCCCCAGGTTCTCCACCAGCTCCTGGTGTTGCTCCTCGGTATCGCGACTCAGGTCCGTGAGCACCCCTCTCTTTGCCTGGATGCCGTAGTGCGTCTTGATGAGAAGTGCACGCACACCGGAGTCGAGCTGCCTGCGAATGCCGTATAGCTGCTCCGCAAAGTAGAAGCCGGGGACATCGGCCGCCGATTGGCTATTGTGTGTTCCTGCAAACGCGACCTGCGTGATCGGCCGGTCGCATAGCTCCACGTGGCCGTTGCACGCGTCCGTTTCCTCGACGGCCGCGACCTCCTCCGGAGCCAGATTCGAGCGGTCGAGCCACAGCACGCTGCCGGCGGCACATATCATCACGATCAGCGCTCCAATCGCGCCGAAGCGCACGAGGGGCCAGCGCTTTAACGCAGGCGCTCGTTCGCTAGGGGTCCGCAGCCGAGCGGGTTCGGTTGTACCGGCTCCGCTCAGCCGAAGGACCTCCGTTCCGGCCAGGTACAACAACAGAAGCCCTCCTGCGCGCGCGATCAGCCCGACTGCGATACCTGGCACCAGCAGCAACGCCGCGCCTGCAGCGCACGCCGCTGCAACCACCACAAGCTGTGCCCAGGGTGAGGCCGGCACCATCATCGCGGCGGTGCGCAGATGATCGAGCCAGCGGCGCGCGCCGGCAGATCGAACCGTCGCCGATGCTGTGGCGGCGAGTACAACCCCGCCGGTTGCGACAATCCACAGCCACGTAGTTAGCACGCCGGTGAAGGTGTCGAATACTGACCCGGCCGCGGCGGCGGTGCTGTCCGTCTCAATCTGTCGCATCAGGACCTGGCGACCGACGGCCAACGCCAGTATCAGAAGCAGCGCCCCCACGGTCAGCGACACGCCGATAGCTGCGGCTGTCGCCCGCCGGTCGATGGCAATGGCCACGCCCGAGGCCAGCGCCAGCACCCCAGCCAGTCCGAGAGCGAGCATCAGCAGGTGCACTTGCTCGAGGTTGCGGGAGATTGTTTCTGTTAGGTTGCCCTTGCCGAACTCGATCAGCCCCGTGCTCATGTCCGGAGGAATCTGGCCGGCGAGCTCCGGGTTCACGACCCGCAGACGCCCTATTGCCACGGTAAGCCCATTGGATAGGTCCAGCGCGTAGTTGTGCTGGCTGCTGTTGAAGATCGCGAGGTGCAACTCGCGCACCCCCAGCATGAGGATGTGCCGAAATGCCGGGGCGGCGACGAGCGTCTCAATGACCGTTTCGAGCAGCGGTCGCACGCTGATCAGCTCCGGCTTTGCTTTGACGGCCTCGTCCACGAGTATCCGGCTGATCTCGGACTTCACCGGTTGCGCTCGTGCGGCCTCGATGGCCGTGGCAGCGAAGTGATCCGAGTTGAAGATCGTGTCCTCAGCCCAGAGATAGACGATGCCCTCGAGCGTGAGCAGCGTTCCCAGAATGACCAGCACGGCAGCGGCAAGCGTCCGCCCAGCGCCAAACCTGGTCCGTCGATTAGTCACAGACCCTCTCCTGACGGCCGCATTCGTCAACGCGCTCAAGCATAATCTATCGACCCTTGGTCTCGGCGTTGTGGTCGCCAACCACCCCACGGTGTACGCACGACAGCAGCGCGGGCGCGAGGGTGCGAGCCGTTTTTCTCATCCGTGGCGCGCCGGGGCACGAGCGCTGGACACTTCTGCTCGAGCCGTTCGGCTCGTCAGCTAGACTAGCAGGCGCAGTACGTGGAGACTCCCTGTGGAGTAGACGAGTGGAGGCGCACTAATGATCGTTGACGTTCACGCGCACTATCACCCGCGGGCCTACAGCGAAGCCCTGGCAAGCGCCACCGGACGTCCGCTGAGCAACTTCGCCATGGGGGCGAATGTCGACACCGACGATGACGACCACCTAAAGAAGCGCCTTGAGATGATGGATGAGGCCGGCGTACGAATGCAGGTGGTTACCCCCGCCGGAGGGCGGGCGCCGTATCTCGCCGGCGAGGCCGCGGCAGTGTCGGCGGCTCGGCTCTACAACGACCGCGCCACCCAGCTGGTGACGCGGTACCCGGACCGGTTCAAGACGTTTGTCTCGCTACCCCTGCCGCACATCGATGCATCGCTTCAGGAGCTGCGACGCGGGCTCGACGAGCTGGGGATGATTGGGGTCAACCTCCACATCTCGGCGCTTGACCGATCGGTGGCAGAGGATGAGTTCCTCCCGATATACGAGGAGGTGAATCGCCGACGCGGCGTCATCTTCTTCCATCCTGCCGGTAACAGCGCCTGCTGCCCCATGATTACTGATTACGGCTTCGGCGGTGCTGTCGGCACATCTCTGGAGGACGCGGTGATCGGCCTGCACCTGATTGCCAAGAAGATTCCGTCAAAGTGTCCGCAGGTCACCTTCATCATCCCGCATTTCGGCGGGCCGCTTGCGATGCTCCTCGACCGGCTCAACAACCAGTATTCAATGTCGTCAAAGAACCTGCCCGAGCCACCCAAGGACACTGCCCGTCGCTTCTACTACGACACCGTCGGCCACGGCTCCCACGCGGCGCTTCACTGCGCTTGGATGGCATATGGCGCCGGCCACGTCTTGATTGGAAGCGATTTTCCGGTATTGCAGTCCTGGGAGACCTACGAGCGGACGATCAACTGGGTTCGCGACGCCGGCCTGCCACAGGCGGACCTGGAGCAGATCCTCGAGAAGACGGCCACCTCCGTGTTGGGGCTCGACGGCTAGCGCCTCGATTCGACCGCACAGTTTCTACACTGCTATGCTTGGGAACACCACCTCGGTAACGATCGCATGACGGAGGCGCGCCAATGACACTCCGAGCGGTTCAGGTCTTCGAAGGTGCGCAGGAACGCATCCTCGCCGGGCTTATGATCCTGGTTGGACTAGTCCTGCTGTACCTCTTGGCCTTTGATCAGGGGCAGATGCTCAGCCTCGTGATGGGGCAGGCCGCTTATCAGCAGAACATGTTGCACGAGCTCTTCCACGACGGCCGTCATCTCTTCGCCTACGCCTGCCACTAGTTTCGACTGTGCAGCAACCGCCCGCGACGAGCGTGCTGCGGGCGACGCTCATCGCGGCCGTCATCGCCGGCGCAACAGCCGGCTCCTTCCATCTGCTGGTAAGCGATCGCATTGTTGACCGCGCGGTCGCTCTGGAGCAGGCGCGGCATCCCGACGAGGATCACGTACAGGAGCTCTTCTCCCGAAGGGCTCAGAAGGCAGGTCTGATCGCCGGCGCCTTCACCTACGCGCTCGGCATGGGCCTCCTGTTTGGCGGCGTCTATTACCTTCTGGGTGAGCGCCTCCCAGGCGCCACACCCCGCAGACGGGCGCTGCTGTTGGCGGCACTCGGCCTGTGGGCGCTCTACCTGGCGCCGTTTCTGAAGTACGCCGCCAATCCGCCGGGGGCCGGCGACCCAAACACCATCTACTACCGGCAGGTCCTGTACCTGGCCTTTGTGATCCTGACAGCGCTCGGGATCGGCGCTGCGAAGCAGCTCGGCGACTCCCTGCTCCGTGCTGGATTCAGTACCAGGCGCGCCGTGCTCGGCGCACTGGCCGCCTACGCGGTGTACTGGGCACTCCTCTTCTTGGCGATGCCGGGAAACCCAGACCACAACGACATCCCGATCGGCTTGCTGCGAGCGTTCCGAGCCTATTCGGTGGCCGGAGCCGTGCTCTTCTGGGCAGTGTTCGGCACCCTTTTCGCTGAGCTGCTGCAGCGCCAGCTACGCCCGCATGCGCCCGCAGACGCACCGTCTGGCATCCCGTAGGGCGGGGTCTCGTATTTCGCCGCCTGCTGAGGTCTTCGTTAGGCGATCAGCGAAATAGCGAGAGCACTGTCACAACCAGGAAAATGCCCGTGAGGATCACGACCGCGCCGGCGGTGCTCCCCGCCACGGCATTGCGAAACGGTCCGTTCGACCACTTGCCCATCAGACGGCGGTCGTTCACCAGCTTGAGCATCAGTACGAGAATGACAGGGAGGAGAATGCCGCCGACGACGTTCGGGAGCCAGAGCAGGATGAACAGCGGCGCGCCCGGCCAGAGCGCCATCAGAGCGCCGAAAACGATCAGTCCGGTATACAGCCCCAGAAAGACAGGCGCCTCGCGGAAGCCGCGGTTGACACCCCGCTCCCAGCCGAACGCCTCGCTCAGAGCGTACGAGGTTGACAGCGGCAGCACGGCCGCGGCCATCAACGAGGCATTCAGCAGGCCGATGGCAAATAGGTACTCCGCGAAGCGTCCTGCGAGTGGCTGCAGCGCCTTCGCGGCGTCTGCTGCGCTGTCGATTGGGATCTGGTGCACGTAGAGCGTCGCCCCGGTGACGACGATGATAAAGAACGCGGCGATGTAGAGCACGAGCGCTCCGACCCAGATGTCTACCTGCTCGTAGGCATAATCATTCGCCTCGATCCCTTTATCAACCACAGTCGCCTGTTGATAGAACTGCATCCAGGGCGTAATCGTGGTACCGATCAGCCCGATAAAGACCGCCAGGTACCCTGCACTGAAGTGGAACGACGGAACGATCGAGCTGCGGATCACCTCGTGCCAATCAGGGTGAACGACGAAGCCGGCGACGATGTACACGAGAAAGATCGCCGAGCCCGCCAGCAGAATTCGCTCAACACGCCGGTACGAGCCCCACACGACGAGAAACCATACGACCAGTGCCGCAACCGGTACGGCGATGTACCGGCTGACGTGCAGGATCTCAGCGGCGGCTGCCACACCCGCGAACTCCGCCACCACGGTGGTGGCGTTCGCAACCAGCAGAGCCACCATCGCAACCATGGTGACGCGAACGCCAAACTGCTCGCGAATGAGGTCGGCGAGCCCCTTACCTGTCACGGCTCCCATGCGGCCCGCCATCTCCTGGATCACTGCCAGCGCGATGGCAGACAGCAGTAATGCCCAGAGCAGACCGTAGCCAAACCGCGCGCCGGCAATGGAATAACCAGCTATGCCGGTGGAGTCGTTATCGACCACCGAGGTGATGATGCCCGGGCCGAGAATTGCCAGGAAGAACAGCGCGCGTTTCCGAAATGAGAGCAGGCCGGCGAATGGTCGTCGGGACTGCTCCATGGGCGCCTCTCTCCTCAGGACAGCATCCGGCGTGGGCGGTTCTGCCAGGAGCGCGGCGCGACCAGGTCAAGGACGTCGTCGACATTCACGATGCCGATAAGCCGCTCGTTCTCGTTCAAGACCGGTACTGCGACAAGGTTGTACTTGATCAGGATTCGCGCGACCTCCGCCTCATCGTCCGCGACACCGACGGAGACGATGTCACGGTCCATGAGGTCTTCGATGCGCCGCTGAGGCGGGGAGACGACAATGTCGCGCAACGACAGGCTGCCGACGAGGCCGCCGTCCCCGTCAACGACATACAGGTAGTAGATGTCGCGTTCATCAGGCGCAGTTTGGCGGAGATGCTCCATCACCTCCTCCACGGTCATAGAGGCTGACAGCGCCATGAAATCGGTATTCATTAGACCGCCCGCCGTGTCCTCGGCATAACTGAGGAGCTGCTTTACGTCAGTGGCCGCGCCCGCCTCCATGCGGCTCATCAGATCGGCGGCGAACTCGTCGTCGAGATCGCCGAGAATGTCTGCCGCATCGTCGGCGTCCATCTCCTCGAGGATGTCGGCCGCCTCCTCCTCATCCATCGCATTGAGTACGGCGGTCGCGTGCTCGGGCGCGAGCTCGGCCAGCGCCTGTGCCGCCGTCTCATCGTCCAGCGTCTCCAGCGCGTAGGCGCCGGCGCTGGGGGTAAGCTGCCCAATAATCTCGGCGATCTCCGCCGGGCGCTGCCGACGCAGGTGGCTGTAAGGCACCTTCAGCTTGACGTCCTGATCGCGACCGGGTACGAGATCGATCTCCTCCCAATCGATGAGCTCGGGCCGGGAGTTGTGGTGGGCTACGAGCGCGGCGATGCCATCAAGGCCAAGCCGGCGCAGGAACCCGCGTGTCGTGTTGTCGACGGCTGCGACCCGCAGCTGGCGGTCGACGCGAGCGAGTTGGATATCATTGACACGCACGAGCTTCGCTCCCTCGACGTCAACAATCTGCTTGTCCAGCACGTCGCGCGCCAGCCAGATCTCCCCGTCTGCTTCGAGACGCACGCTCGGCGACTCGTCGATGGCATCGACGGTCAGCTGAAAGGTCCGGTTCTTTAGGTCCGCGACCTGTGCCCAGGGCACAAGTCGCACGTCGCCGCCGTGGGCGCGACGTACCGCCAGGGCGCGTACGGGAGGGTACGCGACATCGGTCGCGGCCGGAAGATCGGTGACTCGTCCGACCGAGACGCCGTTGGCGCCGAGGACTGGGCGGTTGAGCAGTTCACTGATAAATGGCATAGAAAAACCACCTCCAACTCACGTCGAGTCAACGAGGTGGTGTCACGCCGACGCGGGAGCCACTCGGCTCCGCGCGTCTTTGTCGACGTCGCTAAAGAGCCGAGGACGGTCCCCGTGACAAACGTAACACCGAGACACCCGTTAGGGTGTGCTGGCTGCTACTGTGACTGTCCGATAGGTCTGCGTCCATACACCTCACGACCGGTAACGGGAAGATATAGTCAACCGCCCCGCCTACCGATCGAGTACTCCGCTCTTAGCCTAGCCAGGCCATCGTTCGTGTGTCAACCAATTCGGCTCTGGACGACCATGGATCGGTCTACGTGGTCCAGTCCGGCGGGTCGCCGTGGGATCGAGGCCGAATAGTCACAGAGAGGACATCGCCGGTGTCTCTGCGTGGGCAGAGTCCGTCGCCGCGGCCTCTCCTCTCGGACTGACGTTGGGCGAGATACGAGGAGCCGGAGAGGGTTGGTTACCCTCTCCGGCTCCTCGTACGTAGGCCGAGCACACTTCCGCGTTGTTACCGGCCCTTGCCCTTGTCCTTCTTGCTTGGGGGTGGTTTCGTCCCGCCCTTGCCCTTCGGTCCGGTCTTCCCTTTGTCCGGCATGCTCGTCCCCCCTCGCATACAAAATGGCTGCGTTCGATCTGCCTTCTCTGCATTCGGTCTGCCTTCTCAAGGATAGACCGATTCTGCTCGCTTCGCCCGGCGGGTCAGTGCCCTGCATCTGGTCAAGGGCTCCCAAGACGAGGATACTTGTGATGCACAGCCGTTCGCTTGCTTGCGTAGAGGAGTCCCGTCATGAGCATAGGTCGAGCCGGCCGAATCAGTCGCCGCGGCAGCATGAAGGTCGCTCTTGCGGCCGTCGCTGGTGCAGCGGTCGCCGCCCAGGTTCCCGTGACAGCAGGCGCCGACCAGTTGCGGCCCGACGACCCTCTCTACCATTTCTCCGAGTACGAGGCTCTCGTCAACCGCAGCCTGACCGTGCGTCAGCTCTTCCAGTGGCCGAGCATCGCCAACCGCGAGCTGTGGGCAAACGTCGTCAATGCACTCAACGCCTGGCAGTTCGCTTATAACGTGCCGGCCGGCCAGATCCAAATCGTCGTTCAGGCTTACGCCTCCACCACCCCCGCCACATACGACGACTTCATTTGGGGTAAATACCGGCTTGGAGAGGCGTTGCAGCTGCGGGACGCCCAGGGCAACCCAGCGACGACCAATCCCTTCCTGCACAGCCACATCGCGCCCGACGAGGCAACACCGCCGCCCGCGGACCAAAACAACGCCTACTATTTTGACTCCAGTATCGAGGGGCTGCAGCGGCGAGGCGTGCTGTTTCTCGCCTGCAACAACTCGCTACGAGGCGATGCGAATTCTGCGTTCCGCAGCGCACGCAATCCCGACAATCTGACGGTCGATCAGATCGCGGCCGAGATCCAATCGCACCTGGTCTCAGGCGCTCTGCTGGTCCCTGCGGGCGTGACCGAGCTTGTGCGGCTGCAGGACAAGGGCTACCGCATCGTCGTCAACAGTTGAGCATCGAGCGATCGTCACAATCCGGACGTCCTGTAGGGGCGGGTCTCAGATCCGCCAAAACACGGCAACGTCCCGCCTTCGGGCCGTTCTGGCATCCCAAATCAACCCAACGGTTACAAATCTATCGATGCCCCCTCGCGGTGGCCGACATCGAAGGCTTCCCTCGTCGCCTCACCAGCGGCGTGCTCGTGCCGCCCAAAGGCGGACCGGTATCGCTCGCTGTTGCCGACTGACTCCAAGTCGGCCTGAGACTCACCAGGGCGATCGTCACGTTCTTGTGCGTCGCGACAAGGATGAGACGGCCCTGCAGGCCGGGTGCGTCCTTCAACGTTGCCGCGCCTCCGCGTCCGTGCTGAAGCCTCCTAGTGCGATCCCGCCCGGCCGACCTGCTGGAAAAGGTAGAGCGTCGTGCCATCTGGATCGGCAAAGTGCGCGATCCGCTCCGCTCCACCGTCGATGATCGGCCCCTTAAAGCTGATTCCCCTGCCCGTGAGCTCGGACACCCCGGCGTCGATATCGTCCACCTCCAATCCGAGCGACACGCCGCTGGCAGCTCCTGCCTGGGAACCCCCGCCTGCTCTGGCGGGATGAAGCCCAAGCCCTCACGCCCGGGCTGTTGACCTCCGCCCAGTCATTTCCCGCGCGGAAGCGAAGCGCGAGACCGAGCGTCTCGGTATAGAAGCCGACCGCGCGGTCCATGTCCGCCACCATTATCGTCATGAGGCTACCTTTGCACTCCATACTTCTCCTCCTGCCCTTGGAGTTCTGCGCTGTCAGAATCCTAGCGCCGCTGGCGCTGCCCGGCCACGAATGGGTGCTAGATTGCGTCGTGGGGACACGGGCTGGCGGAGGGAGGGGATCATGTCTTGCAGGCAGCGACGGCTGGGACGTGATTGGCGCCTGACTCTCGCATGTCTGCTCGCGATGTTACCGCCTCTTGCCGGCACTCCGGCCTTTCGCGCGCCGCCGGCGCGCTTGCAGTCTGCTGCCAGCATCTGGGTTGACCTCGCTCCCCTTCTTGCCCCCAACTGAGAGATCGCAGTCGCCGAACTGAACGGCCAGATCTACGTCCTCGGCGGCTATCCTTCGTCGCTCGTCTACGTTGACACGGTCGAGGTCTACGACCCCGAGTCGGACAGCTGGACATTTGGTGCGCCCCTTCCCCAGCCAATGCATCACACCATGGCCAACTCCGTTGGCGGGATTCTGTACGTCATCGGGGGCGAGGTGAGTTCGACCGGAGTCGCAAACCAACAGGACACGTTCTTGAACACCGTCTATGCTTTTGATCCCGTGAGCTCCAGTTGGACGATTAAGGCGGCGATGCCCACAGAGCGCAGCGCCGGGGCGACGGCTGTCATCGACGGCCAGATCTACGTCGCCGGCGGCCGGCCGCCGCACGGCCACGACTTCGCCGTCTACGATCCCGCCGCCGACTCGTGGACCGTCCTCCCTGAGCTCCCGACGCAGTGCAATCACCTCGCCGTTGCCGCGCTCGGCGGCAAGATCTACGTCGCCGGCGGCCGCTTCGGCGGCGGCGTCGGCAGCGAGATGACGAACGTCGTCGAGGTCTACGATCCGGCGGCCGGCTCCTGGTCGAAGTCCGAGCCGATGCTCACGACGCGCGCCGGCATCAACGGCATCGCGGCGCGCGGATGTTTCTACGTTTGGGGTGGGGAGGGGAATGACTCCCATCCGCAGGGAGTCTTTCCGCAACTCGAAGTCTACGACCCCAGAGCGGATAACTGGCAAAGCCTGGAGTCGATGGCCATTCCCGTGCATGGGGTGACGGGCTCCGCCTACATCGACGGCCTAATCCACGTGCCCGGCGGCGGTCTCATGCGTGGTGGCGCCAGCGGCACGACGCTGCATCAGGCGTTCCGCCCGCCTGTAAGCTGTGACGGCTAACGATTCCGCTCATGGAGAGCCGATCTCCGCACGCACGATCCGCGTGCCCTCGACCATTCGCACTGAGCTTGGCGAAGGCGACTTCTCGCGGGAGGTACTTCATGCCGGCTTCCTCCCCACGGCAACCTGGATGACGAAGCTGGCGTTGAACTCCCCTAGAGCGTCAAGCTCGAGAAAGTCCGAGCACAACCCCTCAGCCTCTTCTGCTGTCAGGAGGCCGACGTGAACGAACAGCGGCATTTGGTCGATGAGAAAGGCGCGCCAGAAAGGATGTTCGTCCAGGCTACTGGCGTAGGCCAGAAACGCCTGCGAGCGGACGTCGGTTAGCCCTGCTGCGTGCAGGTGGCGCGCCAGATTGCTGCTGACCTCGTAGTCGTAGACCGCCTGCCGGAAGAGCCCGTTGTAGCGCGCCACGAGCTCGGGACGCCTGGAGCTGACGGCGAAGAACGGCAGCCACTCCAGCGCGCCGACCGCGCCACCAGGGCGCGTTACCCGGGCGAGCTCGCCCAGCGCGACCGACGCAGGCCCGGCGTGAATGAGGACCTTGTCGCAGAATGCCGCGTCGAAGCTGTTATCGGCTGCGCTGAGCGCGCGAATGTCGCCGATCTCGTACGTCTCGTTTTGGTAGGGGCAGGTGACTACTCGTCGACGCGCCGCATCGATAAAGGCGACGGTCGGATCGATCCCGGTAACCCGCCCCTCTGAGCCAATGACCGCTTGTATATCGGGCAGCGATGTCCCGGTTCCGCAGCCCGCCTCCAGGATCGTAGCGCCCTGCGCGAGTCCGAGCTCCCGCAGCAGCGTCTGCCGGGCGCCGCGGAATCCCGGCTCGGTCCCCATAGCCTCCAGAATCTGGATTATCAGACTGATGGGCTCCGGCGGCATCTCATTGATCGTGCCAAAGAAATCTGCCCCCCAGTCGTCGGTTCGGCGCGGCGTTGACGTGTTCATGATTCCTCCTCTGTGAAGTTGAGCCTCGACCGTGCACGCAGTATTTCCCTCATGCGAACCCGCACACTATGAAGAATCCACATAACTTGCCACATGATGACGAACATCGTTAACGAGACCTCGCGCAACGCGCCGGCCGCTACAATGCCTCCCGGTTAAAGTCCCGTGCGGCCACGCACAGTCAGGCAGCGGCTAATGGTTACAGACGAGACAGCGTTCAGCGCACTTCTCAGGCGTTATCGCGGAGCGGCGGGCCTTACGCAGGAAACGCTCGCGGAGCGAACCGGGCTGAGCGCCCGCGGGATCAGCGACCTCGAGCGTGGCGTGAACGAGCGCCCACGGCGGGAAACCGCGCGGCTTCTCGCGGATGCGCTGAACCTGACGGCAGAGCAGCGCCAAGATTTCCAACAGGCCGCCCTGCTTCGCAATCGGACGCCCCTCGCGCGAGAGCAAGCAGCGGAAGTCGAGACAAACCTCCCCGCCACATTGACCAGCTTCGTTGGTCGTGCTTCTGAGCTCGTGACGCTGTCGACCATGCTCCAGCGACAAGACGTACGTCTCCTCACCCTAACCGGTTCGGGAGGTGTGGGTAAGACGCGTCTGGCCCTCGAGCTCGCGGCGGCAAACGCCAGACACTTCCCTGATGGGGTCTTTCTGATCGAGCTTGCACCGCTCCGAGACGCCAGTTTGGCGCCTGTTGCGGTTGCCCGTGCGCTCGAGATTCAACTACCAGATCAAAAGCCAGTCGTCGAAAGGCTGCAGGAATTCTTTAGGCGCAAACGGTTACTTCTGCTGCTCGACAATTTCGAGCATCTCCTCGAGGCGGCTCCAGTCCTGCCCCAATTGTTGTCCTCCGCGCCCGGGTTGAAGTGCCTGGTCACGAGCCGCGCCGTCCTTCGCGTCTCGGGAGAGCACGAGTTCGCTGTGACTCCTCTACTGGTTCCGCAGCTTCTTTACCTGCCCGACTCGGCAACGCTACGGCAGACGCCGGCTGTGGACCTCTTCGTGCAGCGTGCCCAGGCGGCGAACCCGGACTTCGAGATGACCGACGCCAATGGCGCAGCGCTGGCCGAGATCTGTGTGCGTCTAGATGGGCTCCCGCTCGCGATCGAGCTGGCTGCGGCGCGTGCAAAGCTGCTGAGCCCCGAGTCGTTAGTGACACGACTGGACAACAGGCTTCAACTGCTCGTGGGTGGACCAAGGGATTTACCTCCCCGGCAACGTACCTTGGTCGGCACCCTGGCCTGGAGCTATGACCTTCTCGATCTTTTGGAGCAGCGGTTGTTTCGCTGGCTCAGCGTGTTCGCCGGTGGCTGGACTTTGGCGACGGCAGCGGCGCTCTGCGCGGATGAGTGTGATGCGGCCGTACGAACCTTCGACGGTCTCGCTTCGCTGGCCGACAACAGTCTTGTTCAGACTCAGTCGCATGCGGATGGGGGCGACCGCTTCCTGATGCTGGAGACGATCCGCGAGTACGCCGCCGAACGGCTTCGGGTGAGCGGCGAGGAGGGCGCCGCGCGCGATCGCCACGCCCAGGTGTTCCTCGACCTGGCGGAGGAATCTGAGCGGCGGTTTCAGGGAGCGGGGCGCACGGCCTGGGGGCGGGTGATCGTTGGGGAACAGGAAAACATGCGGGCCGCTTTGGGCTGGTTGCTCGATGGTGTCAAGGCGGAGCTCGCCCAGAAGCTGGCCGGCAACCTCTACTGGTTCTGGGACGCGGTCGGCCGGCCGGGCGAGGGTCGCCGCTGGGCCGAAGCTGCGCTCGCCTTGCCCGGTGGCGAGACACCCGGAGTGCCGAGGGCTGCAGCGCTGTTTACCGCGGGAGGATTCGCCTGGCAGCAGGGAGATCTGAGCGCGGCAAGAGCCCGGCTCATCGAGAGTGCCGAAATGTTCCGCGGCCTTGGCGACCAGCACGGTCTCGCACAGGCGCTGCAGGATTTGGGGGCGCTCGCGGTGGCGCAGGGCGATCGAGCGGCAGCGACCGTGCACCTCAGGGAGAGCGCGTCACTCTTCCGTGGTCTGTCGGAGGACTGGAACCTCGCGTTGACCCTGTTCCTTCTAGGCGATGCGACGGCGGCCGAGGATTTGGAAGCCGCCGGGACGTTCTACCTGGACAGCCTGACTCGCTTCCGGCAGCAGCGGGAGGGCTGGGGGACGGCGCTTGCCCTCACTGGCCTAGGCGGGCTGGCGCTACGTGAGGGCGACTACGAGGCGGCGCGGACGCACTTCGAGGAAGGACTCAGGCTGCGCCGCGAAACAGGTCATGCCTGGTCCATTGCTATCTCACTCGCGAGCCTTGGCGAGGCGGCGCGCCTTCAGGGAGACGTAGAGCAGGCAGCAGGATTCCTGACGGAAAGCCTTACGAGCTTTCGGCGCTTGGGTGATCAGGAGCGGATTGCCTGGATGCTGGCGGCTCTGGGCTTTCTGGACTGCGATCGGGATAATATTTCTCAGGCGATCGCCTACTTCTGCGAGAGTCTGGTGCTTCGAAGAGACCAGGGGAACCGTTCCCACATCGCGCAGTCGTTACTGGGGCTCGCAGTAGCAGCCCTCGCCGAGGAGAGGCTGGATGACGGAGCACGGCTTTGCGGCGTAATCAACGCTTCGTTTGGGGCTGCGGCTGCGCAGCTGGATCCTCATGATCAGCGCCTTCGCGAACGCACCGAACAACGCCTCCGCGAGGCAATGGGAGAGGATGCCTTCACCGTCGCACTCAATGCCGGTCGGGACATGTCCGTAGACGATTTCTGCGCCTCACCCTAGGCGCTTGACCCGGACACTGAGCCCAGTCACCCGGCCGGGGAGACCCTTACTGGTTGAGGAGCAGGGAGGTGATTGTTCGACTGTACCCGGGCGTCGACGGGCTGAAGTGCGGCGCCGGCCACATCCCCTTCCCCGTGCTGCAGTCGTGGGAGACCTACGATCGCACGATCAACTGGATCCGCGATGCCGGCCTGCCGCCCGCCGATCTGGAGCAGAGTCTGGAGCGCACGACGGGCAGTTAGGGCTTGATTCGTTAATAACATGCTTGTTATCATCCAAATGTGGATGTCGTCCTTCTCCCTGAGGCAGAGGCCGAGCTCCATGCCTTGGTGCCAGGCGAACGGGTTGCGATGCTCAACGCCTTAGAGAAGCTTGAGGCGCTCGGGCTCATGCTTGCGGCCCCGCACTCCAGCCAAGTGAAGGGGACCGCTCTGCGCGAGCTACGACCGCGGGCAGGGCGGAGCCCTTGGCGCGGCTTCTATCAGCGAGTTGAGGCTGAGCTGGTCGTCGGCGCTATCGGTGCAGAGGCAAAGCACGATAGGCCGGCGTTCCAGCGCAGCGTAGCGGCCGCCGAGAAACGGCTGGCGCGTTACCGCGCGGAGAGGGGACCGTGAAAGCGATGGGGAGGCGATTTGACGCAGTCCTGGCGGAGGAACTCCAGAATCTTGAGGTCCGTGCTCGATGGGAGCGCACTGCAGTGGCCCGGGCGGTTGCCCTCTGTGTTCTGCGCTACCGAACCGGGCAACGCCTGAGCCAAAGGCAACTTGCCGACCGACTGGGTTGGAAACAAGCGCAGGTGGGCCGCCTGGAGCTTGGCGAGCACACGCCGACGCTCGATACGCTCATCCATCTGTCGCGCACGCTCGGCCTTGAGTTTCTCGTCGATATCCAGCCAGCGCGGCGGAGTGGCGCACGTTGGGTGACATCGGAGGCCGAGCAGGCTGAGGTCACCGAGAGTTTCGAGACGGCCGACGGAGGACACGTTCTGGTGGCTGCCGGATAGAGACTGAGGGAAGAGTTCCCGCGAGGGACCGTTATGGCACTCTGCTTAGGCCGCCGATCTCACCCCGCACGAGCCGTGCTCCCTCCACCATGGCCGAGAGCTTCGCGAGGGCCACCTCTCGTGAGAGGTACTTCATCCCGCAGTCAGGCGCGATTACGAGGCGCTCCGGTGGCAGATGTTGAAGAGCCGCCCGGATGCGCCCCGCGACAGCCTCAGGCGTCTCGACGGCGTCGTCGCCGAGATTCAGAACCCCAAGGATGACCGTCTTATCTCCAAGCCGGTCGAGCACAGCGAGGTCGAGATTCGGCTGCGCGGCCTCGATCGAGATCTGCCGCACGGCGCTTTCGGCCAGCTCCTCCAGGAATTGATACTCGGTGCCGCGGTTGTGGACGATGGCCGCGTAACCGAAGCACAGGTGGATCGCCGTCGTGCCCTCGATGCCGGCCAGCGCGCGGTCGACCGCCTCAACGCCGAACGCGCGGGCTTGCTCGGGCCGCGCGGCCAGGTACGGCTCGTCGATCTGCACCACGGCCGCCCCGGCGGCGAACAGGTCGCGGACCTCCGCGTTGACCGCATCAGCGTAAGCGAGCGCGGCCTGCCGGTCGTCGGGGTAGTAATCGTTCTGCGCCTGCCGGGCCATCGTGAACGGTCCCGGCAATGTGATCTTGACTGCTCGGTCGGTATTGGCGCGCAGGAACTGTAGATCGCCCAGCTCAACCGGCCGCACTCGGCGTATCGGACCGGCAATGCGCGGGACGGGGTTGGGGTGGCCGGTTCGGTCCAGCGCCATGCCCGGGTGGTCGGTGTCGATCCCGTCGAGCGCATTGGCGAGCCGGTTCGAGTAGCTCTCGCGCCGCATCTCGCCGTCGCTGATGATGTCGACGCCCGCGCGCTCCATGTCGCGGATCGCGAGCAGTGTCGCGTCGTCCTGAGCCTGATCGAGAAAGCGTGCATCGACACGCCAGAGCTCACGGGCGCGCACGCGCGGTGGCAGCCGGCCGCGCAGGTTCTCTCGGTCGACGAGCCAGTCCGGCTGCGGGTAGCTACCGACGACCGTCGTCGGTAGTAACGGTGGGGTCATCTCGGCCTCCTCATGGCGGGGATGTTGGACCGGCTCATCCGACCGCCTGCCCGGCCGCAAACCCCGATGCCCAGGCCCACTGGAAGTTGAAGCCGCCGAGCTGTCCCGTCACGTCCACCACCTCGCCGATGAAGTACAGCCCCGGCACCCTGCTCGACTCCATCGTCGCCGACGAAAGCTCTCTCGTATCGACGCCGCCTGCGGTCACTTCAGCAGTGCGATAGCCCTCCGTTCCCGCCGCGACGATCGGCCACGACTGGAGCTGCTCAGCGATATCTCGTAGCTCGGCAGCACGGTACTGCCGCATCAGGCGGCTGCCGAACCACAGTTCACACAGGTGCTGCGCAAGCCTTCGCGGCAGCAGGCCGGCGAGCACCGTCCTGAGCTCCGCCGCCGGTCGCGCCTGCTGCTGCTCGACGAGCCAGGCGAAGGCGTCGATGTCGGGCGCAAGATTCACCAGCAGGTCATCGCCGGGGTGCCAGTACAGCGAAATCTGCAGGATGGCCGGCCCGCTCAGACCGCGATGGGTGATCAGCATACCCGCACGGAAACGCCGATCGTGGCAGATGCTTTCGACCGGCAGCGCAACTCCGCTGAGACCTTCGTACTGCTCGAGCTGCCTGCCGGTCAAAGTCAGCGGCACCAGCGCGCCCCGAGTCGCCAGCACCCGATGTCCAAACTGCCTCGCCAGCTCATAGCCCCATCCGGTCGCACCGATCGGCGGAATCGATAGCCCGCCTGTCGCGACAACCAGGGAACGGGCGGTGACAGGGCGGTGCGTCGTTGTGAGGTCGAAGTGATTGTCGACATAGTCAACGCGATCGACGCATCGGTTGAGGTCGATGCGAACCCCCGCCTGCTCGCATTCGTCCAGCAACATCTGAACGATGAGCTTCGACGATACATCGCAGAAGAGCTGCCCGGATTCCTTCTCGTGGTAGGCGATGCCGTGGCGCTCGACCATGGCGATGAAGTCCCCCGGCGAGTAACGCGCCAGCGCCGACTTGCAGAAGTGCGGGTTGGTTGAGACGAAGTTGGCGGGCGTGACATAAGGGTTGGTGAAGTTGCAACGACCGCCGCCGGAGATCAGAATCTTCTTCCCAATGCGGTCGGCGTGCTCGATCACCAGCACGGTCCTGCCGCGCTTGCCCGCCTCGATTGCGCACATCAGCCCCGCGGCGCCGCCGCCGACGATCACGACGTCATAGTGCATGAAGTTGAGTCTGCTAGGGGTTCTGCAGCTTCAGCGCCTCGTACACACGCTCAGCGGTGACCGGCAGCGACTGGATCTGCACCCCAACCGCGTCCTGCACCGCGTTCGCGATCGCGGCGGCAAGGGCACATTCGGGATCTCGCCGATCGCCTTCCCTTCATACGGCCCCGGGCCCGCGGGCTCCTCCAACAGAACGGTCGTGAGCTCGGGGATATCCATGCTGGTCGGCATCTTGTACTCGCCGAGATTGGGATTGAGCACCTGGCCGTCCGTGCTGTGGATCTCCTCCGTGAGCGCATATCCCAGCGCCTGGACGACGCCGCCGTCGATCTGCCCCTGATGGAACATCGGATTGATGATCGTGCCGACGTCGTGTGCCGACACAATCCGGTGGACCCGAACCGCCCCTGTCTCCACATCGACCTCCAGCTCGACCACTTGGGCACAGAAGCTGGTGACCGGCGCCAGGTCGTCGCCCGGCGTGTAGGTCTGGAAAATCTCGATGCGGCCGCCGGCGCGCCGCAGTGCCTCGTCTGCCGCGTCCGCGAATGGCAGCTGCGCGGCTCCGGCCGCTGGCGGCAGGTTCCGGCGTTGGAAGCCGCCCGCCACAAGCTCGACGTCCTCTGGGTAGACATCCAGCAGTCCGGCGGCCGCCTCCAGAAGCTGGTCGCGCAACTGCTCCGCAGCCTGCAGGGCCGCCTGTCCGTGGATGTGCGTGCTCTTGCTGCCGCCGATCCCTGTTTCTTGCGGCATGTCCGCGGTGTCCGAGGTCGTCAGCTCCACCGAGCTTGGCGGAAGCCCCAGCACCTCGGCGATCACCTGGCGAATGACGGTGTAGATACCCGTGCCCTGATCGGGCAACGCTGTGGTCACGCTGACAGACGCGTTGTCCTGCAGGACGAGCTTCAGATGGCCGAGGGTTCCGGCGCGCTGTCCGCCCGGCTTGCGATGGAACAGTGCGATCCCGCGCCCGGTCGCCGGCGTGCGCTTCGGCTGATCCCAGCCCGCCGCCAGCGCGGCGGCATCGAGCACCTCGAGGCAGCGCACGCGCTCCAGCCGGCCACCGGCGGGCACGGTATCGCCCTCACGCAGTGCATTGATCCGCCGGAACTCCACCGGGTCGATCCCGAGCTCGCGCGCGATCATGTCCACCTGCGACTCGACGGCGAAGATCATCTGCGGCGTCCCCGGCGTCCGCATGTAGCCGCCTGGAATGTTGTTCGTGTAGACCATGAGACTCTCGGCGTGGACGTTCGGGATGCGGTAGCAGCCGCCGACGGAGTTTGAGCCGCCTACATGCCCCGACGGCTTGAATCCGGCGTAGGCGCCGCTGTCATAGATGAGGCGCGCATCCTGTGCCCACAGACGCCCGTCGCTGCGAACGCCGGTTCGGAGCGTGATAACGGCCGGGTGGCGGATGTTGCCGGCGATAAGCTCCTCGGCATAAGTCATCACCATCCTGACCGGACGCCCGGTCGCCATCGACATGTAGTAGGCCAGCGGGACGTCCATCAGCGACTGCTTGCCGCCGAAGTCGCCGCCGATATGCGGCGTGTGGACGCGCAGGCTCTCCTGAGGAACGCCGGCGGCGGCGGCGAGCATCGAGCGGAGACTATAGATGGACTTGTTTGAGGCCCAGATCTCCGCGGAGCCATCCAGCTCCGCCGCGACCACGCA
>Ga0193751_1000832_pt1 | contig 21543 bp, 17 predicted proteins | sample L1c2metaG_FD_143050 | JGI IMG/M metagenome (GOLD analysis project Ga0193751, IMG submission 143050) | Soil microbial communities from a riparian zone of the East river system, Colorado, United States - L1c2 | ecosystem: Environmental > Terrestrial > Soil > Riparian zone | place: USA: East River... | reverse complement strand
AACACTGACGAAAACGACAACACCCTTTATCGCGGTAAGACCGGTGAGTCGGAGAATCCGATGCTTCGGGATGAAGGAGCCTTGCATTTCAAAAAGCACCCCAAGGAAAAGATCCAGGAAGTTGATTCGCTGAAAAATCTGCAGAGCAGCAAGCCCGATCCGAAGTTTCAAGGCAGCCTTCTCAATTCGGAAGTGAGCTCGATCGAAAAGGTTAGTGAAAAAGCAAATGAAACTCGCGACGCGGCCGACGAGAAAGATCCGCGTTTCAAAACGAAGCGGTTAAATTTCACGCCCGCTAAGACCGACGAACCGAAGAAAGCGCAATCGGATTCCAGTCCATCCCCCACTCCTTCGCCTACGGCATCGCCGGCAGCGAAGAATTCCGGCAAATCGAAGGAATAGTTTACTGCCGAACCTGAAAACCAAGCCTTAGTCGCGCTTTGGTTTCAAAAGCGGGAACAAAATCACATCGCGGATTGATTCGGCGCCGGTAAACAACATCGCCAAACGGTCCACCCCGAGACCAAATCCTCCGGCCGGCGGCATTCCGTGTTCGAGCGCGAGCAGAAAATCCTCGTCCAGTTTTTGGGTTTCTTCTCCCACTTGCTCCAGCAGGCGTTGACGCTGCACATCGGGATCATTGAGCTCGGTATATCCGGGAGACATTTCCACCCCGTTAATGATCAGCTCGTAGACATCGACCAGCGACGGATCGGCCGCGTTCTGTTTTGCCAACGGCACTAATTCCTTCGGGCAATGGGTGACGAACAATGGGTCGAAGGTTTTTTCTTCCACCAATTTTTCGAAAACGTGCTGCGTTACTTCGAAATCGGCCAGCTTCGGCACGATTTCGAGTTTCAACTCGTCGCTCGCGCGCTGACGTCGTTTCTCGCTGGAAATATCGAACCAATCTTTGCCCGCGACGTCGCGGACAAGATCGACATAACGCGCCCGTCGCCACGGCCGCTTCAGATTGATTGTCCGGACCACTTTTCCGTCGGCATCGCGATGATCGATTGCGAGTGAGCCACAAATCTTTTCCGCGAGATGGCAGATCAATTCCTCGATCAGGTTCGCCATTTTCCCGAAATCGGCATAGGCCCAATAAACTTCGAGCATAGTGAATTCCGGATTGTGCTTCCGTGAAATGCCTTCGTTTCGAAAATTCCGGTTCAATTCAAACACTTTGGTAAATCCGCCCACGAGCAGGCGCTTCAAATAAAGCTCCGGCGCGATCCGCAGATAGAGATCGAGCCCGAGCGCTTTATGGCGGGTGCTGAAGGGCGCCGCCGCCGCGCCGCCGGCCACCGTTTGCAAAATCGGTGTCTCAACTTCCAAAAAGCCGCGCTCTTCCAAAAACCGGCGAATTTCGCGCACCATCGTGATGCGTTTTTGAAACGTCTCCCGCGATTGCTCGTTCGCGACAAGATCGACATAGCGTTGTCGATAGCGCGCTTCGACATCCTGCAGACCATGCCATTTTTCGGGTGGCGGCCGGAGCGCCTTGGCCAGCACTTCGAATTTGCACGCTTTCAGCGTCGGCTCGCCTGTCTTCGTCAAAAAACAGGCGCCTTCAACGCCGATGAAATCCCCGAGATCGATCAAGTTGAAAATCTCCATCGCCTCGGCGCCGATTTCTTTCTCGTGGAAGTAGACCTGAATGCGACCGGTCGCGTCTCGAAGATCGACAAAGTGGCTCTTGCCCATGTCGCGATGTGCCGTGATTCGACCGGCGGCGCGCAACGACCCACCTTCCTTGAATGCATGCCGGACTTCCGCGATCGAGCCCGACGTTTCGAAGCCGCGACCAAAAGGTTCCACTCCGCGGGCACGAAGCGCCTCGAGTTTTTCGCGCCGTTGCGCAATCAATTCGTTTTCCGGCTCCATCGGTCGCGGTTATGGAACGCTCTCTTGGTGCATTCCGCAAATCTGAAATCCGCTAATTGCCAGTCCGGCTCTAACTTTATTGGTTTGCCAATAAAACATCGTCGATGAGATACTCGGCGGTGGATCGAGCTCTCCGAGCTCGATGATAATTGGGCGGCGAAGCCGCATCTGTTTAACATCGCCCGCGGAGCGGCCGATCCACCGATCCATGCCACTCGATTTACCCAAAACTACCTCGAAACGCGACGGGCCATTGGTCAAGCAGTTCTCTGTCTTTCTGCCCAACAAAGTCGGCGCCATGCTCGACGTCGTGAAATTGCTCAATTCGCACGAGATCCACGTCGTGGCGATGAGCGTTTCGGAGTCCACCGATTCCGCTATCGCACGGGTGGTGGTAAGCGATCCCGGAGGCGTGGAAAAATTGTTTCGGGAGAACAATATCGCTTATGGGATGTGCGAAGTCGTCGTGGTAGAAATGCGAGAGGTCGCGACGGAGCTGGCCAAACTCCTGGCGGCGCTTTTCATGGCCGAAGTAAACGTTCACTTCACTTATTCGCTTCTGATGCGTCCTCGCGGTCAGGCTGCCCTTGCTCTTCACGTCGATGATAATGAGTGCGCCATCTCGGTTTTGACCGGCGAAGGTTTTCAGCTGCTTAGCCAGACCGACATCTCGCGTTAGTCGCGTGAGTTGACAGCCGGCCAGAGTTATCTAGAGAAATCATTCACCATGCCATCTCTCTCCTTTGTTCCCGGGTCACGAACCGACCTGAGTTTTAAGGTCGGGCTCGTTCTGGTCATTCTTTTTGCGGTCGCAGAATTTTTCGCGGCCAGCATTCATTACCTAGGCCGGATGCGTCCGGCGCAAATAGCCGTCGCGCCTCCCCGGACGGTGCCCGCTCCGCTTCCTTCGGTCGCGCCTTCGGCGCCGCCAGTCGCCTTGGCGGTCGCTTCTCCGGCCGCCGCGCTCACGTCGGCAACATCGACAATCTCGGTAGCCGACCGACTGCGGAAGCAAGCCGACGCGGCCCGGGAAAGCGGCGACACGGTGAGCGCGCTCGCTCGCTTAAACGACGCTGCGCAACGGGATCCGAAAAATGCGGAAGTCCTGGCGGAAATGGCGATGATTTACGAATCGATCCAAAACTTCGATCGATCGGCCGACACCTGGCGCCGGGTCCAGCAGATCGGTCCGTCCGCCGGGCCGCTCTACGAATTGGCGGACATGAAATTGAAAACCGGCGTCCCGGCAGCGCCGGGATCAGCTACCGGTTCGGCGCTCGATGCTGGAAAACCGACCAGCGCGCTCGATGCAACGAGCGTTCGCAGCACTGTGGAAGGAACTCCGGCAGGATCGACGCTTGGAATTAGCGAAATCACTGCTTCAGAAACACCAGACCCGGATTCCGAAACCAACCTGATGTTGCGCATCGCCGTGAAAAAACGGCCAAGCGCGGTCATCGATCACACCAAAGTGAAGATCCAGGTTTTCTTTTACGACACGGTCGGCGATAACGACATCAAGCTGACCGATGCCGATGTCAGCTACGAATGGCTCACTCCAAATCACGATTGGGCCGATAGCAACAGCGAAACTCTGGCCGTAACTTACATTCGCCCAAAAACAAAGACCAAATCGGCCGAGTCGGACCTCGCGGCTGCCGCCGCGGCAGTCAATCCCGCCAAGAAAGGCAAGCCGGTGAAAGCGAACCCGCCCGCTGAAGCCGGCGGACGCAAATATCTTGGTTACATCGTGCGCGTTTATTATAATGATCAGCTCCAGGATAAACGCGCCGAACCAAGCAAACTCTTAACTCTTTTCCCAGCGCCTTTCACCGCTCCGCCGCAGTAATGCAATTGCTCATTGTGCACCACGACCCTGAAATGGGGGAAGCGCTGGTGCAAATGGTAAAGAGTTACACGCGTCACCAGTGCAAGCTCGTCGGCAGCGGTGTCGCGGCGATGGATTGGGCGCGGCGTCATCAGCAATGCAATCTTCTGCTGACGCAGCTTGAAACGGATGGAATCGACGGGCTCGCACTCGGATCTTCACTCAGCGAGATTTATCCAACGCTCCAGGTTTTGTTTTTTCCAAATTATCCCGCGACCGAGCGCCGGCTGGAAATTGCCGAGACCAAAGTTTTTCCCGAACCGATTGAGGGAGACGATCTGCTGAGCGCAATCGACCGGGCCGAGAATACGCCACCGGATGCGCCCGACCTTTTTCACGCTCTCGATGTCTTGCAGATGTGTTGTTTGAGCCGGCGCAGCGGCGCGCTGCAATTAGTTAAAGAATCCAAGAGTGGACTCCTGTTCCTTCGCAGCGGCAAGATCGTCCATGCCGAGACAACGACAGCACGCGGACGCGACGCACTTTTCGAGATGGTGAACTGGGAGTTTGTCGAATTCGCTTACGAACGCAGTGTCCGTTCACCGCTCGAGACAATCACCGAGACTTGGCACGATGTTCTGATCGACGCTGTCACCGGTCAGAAGCGGGAGAATGCGGTCAAGTCGAATCGGCAGTCTGCTTAGCCACTTTCCTATGCAACCGCGTGGGTTTGCGATAGTTTATCTTTTCATGAAGTTGCGCTGGTCGCTGGTTTGTCTTTGCTTCGCCGCCACCAGCGCCGTCGCCCAGATCCAGGTCGAGTTGAAATTCCCCCGCCTGCAATACATCGCCTACGAGCCAGTGGTCGCAGATCTCGTCATCACCAATCTCGCCGGTCGCGATGTCGACCTTCGCGACGCTGATGGTCAGTCGTGGTTTGGTTTTGAAGTCACTGCCAATGAAGGTCGCTCGGTCGCTCCGATCTCAAATGCCGGGACCGAACCGCTCAACGTTGGTATCGGCAAACGAATCACTCGAAAAATTAATCTGACACCGCTTTTTGGAGTGCACGATTTCGGAACCTACCGCGTCCGGGCGCACATTTATTTTGCCGATCTCAATAAATTCTTTTATTCCCAAACCAAAGTTTTTGAAGTCACCGATGCGCGACCGATCTGGCAAAAGACCGTGGGCGTCCCTGAAGGAGCCGGCGCTTCCGGAAACGGTCGCACCTATTCGCTAATGACCAATCGCTTTCCCGATCACACGTCGCTCTACGTCCGGGTCGAAGACAAAGATAACGGAATCGTCTACGCAACCTACTCGTTAGGCCAAGTCATCGCGCTCGATGAACCGCAGACAGAATTTGATCAATCCAATCAACTCCATGTCCTTTACTGCGCGGCTCCGCGAAACTGGTCCTACGCGCGTGTCGGTTTGAATGGCGAACTTCTGTCACGGGCGAGCTTCGCCGAAACCACAACGAGACCGCGGCTGGTGCATTCAGAAGATGGCGTGGTAAAAATCTCCGGCGGAATGATGGAGACACCAGTGACGCAAGCCACCCGCGAAACCGCTCCAAAACTTTCCGCACGGCCACCCAGCGCACCGAAGGACCATTAAACGAATGCGAAAATTTATTTTTAGCCTGGCGGTCGCCGGATCGTTCATTGGCACGGCTCTCTATGGCCTGCCCGCTCCAGGTTCTCTCTCCGAGCGAGAAAAACGCGCCGTCGCTCCGCGAGCGACGCCGACTCCACGTCCCCAAACGCGCGCTGCCGTCCCGGAAGCTAATCGTCCTTCAACAACTGTCGTCATCGATGCGGGTCATGGCGGGTTCGATCGCGGCGGAATTCCTGGTCAGCGCGTCCCGGAGAAAACCATGACTCTGGATGTGGCACAGCGGCTCAAAGCGGTGCTAACGGCCTACGGATACCGCGTTGTGATGACAAGAGACAGCGACGTGTTCGTGCCTCTTGGAACGCGCGTGGCGATCGCGAACTCTTATCGGGATGCGATTTTTGTTTGTATTCACTTCAATGCCACGCGGCGCTCGAGCGCAAACGGGATCGAGACCTATTTTTATAGCTCGCAAAGTTTGCCGCTTGCTTCCGCGATTCATTATTACGTGGCCGGCGGCGCGCCTACGCCAAATCGCGGTGTCCGTCGCCGCGGCTTCTATATTTTGCGAAAAACGACAATCCCTTCCGTGTTGGTCGAGTGCGGCTTCCTGACCAATGCGACCGAAGCGAGTTACGCCCAGAGCGCTGCCTACCAGCAAAAACTCGCCGAAGAAATCGCGCGCGGCGTTCGTGAACGCTCGCTTGTAGCCAGCACTTCGGCCGCGAATCGCCTTGCCGCCAACAACACCACGGTCCCGCTCCAGCCGTTCATTGATCAAACTCATTACCGCGACCCGGACCTTGTCCGATCGAAGCACGGCAAACGAAGTTCCAAGAGTTCGTCAAAATCAATATCGTCGAAGCACGGGAAATCTTCCGACTCAGATTCGGAGAAAAAGAGCTCGACTCGAAAAAAGAAATCCACTCCCGCGAAAACGGAGGATTAGTTGGAATCGCCCGTCTTAAGCTCGGCGCAAATGCACGCTGCGGAGGAATCCGCGTTCACGCGTGATGTTAGCGTTGAAACACTGATGGACCAAGCCGGTACCGGTGTTGCCCGCGCCGTTCGTCAGTTTTTTCCGAAACCGGCCACCTGCGTTGTCTTCGCGGGCAAAGGCCACAACGGCGGCGACGCGCTGGTCGCGGCGGAACAGTTGCAGCAGATTGGGTGGAAGATCGACATCCGGTTGCCGTTTGCGGAAGAAAATTGCAGCGAACTGACGCAAAAAAAATTGAAAGCGTTGCGCGACGCAGCGCCAAAGTCGGCCGATACCATCGAGCGTGCACCGCAAGCCATTGTTCTTGATGGTTTGCTCGGGACCGGCGCAAAATCGTTTTTGCGCGAACCGATCCGCACCGCCGCGCGTGAGATCAATCGACTGCGTCGCGAAGAAAACGCATTCGTCTTCGCAATCGATCTTCCGACTGGCCTGGACGCCGATTCGGGCGAGCACGATCCGGAAGATTCGGTCGTCGCCGACTTCACGGTCACGATTGGTTTCGCCAAACACGGCCTGATCGTCGATTCAGCGCTCGACTTTGTCGGGCGCATTGAAATTGTTCCGCTTCCCGGCCTTTGGGCGGAATCAGGCGCGCCGAATGAGCTGGCCGCAAGTCCATATTCGCTGAGCCCGCTTCTGCCGCGGCGAAAATTCAGCGCTTACAAAAATGAATTCGGTCGCGTTGGCGTGGTTGCTGGATCGAAAGGTTTCGTGGGCGCAGCGCTAATGACAACCGAAGGCGCGCTGCGCGCCGGAGCAGGTTTAGTGGAAGTTTTCGTACCGGAAGACATTTATGAGATCGTCGCAACCGCCGCGCCCGTCGAATCGATGGTGAAACCGGTCCGCAGATATCGCGATTTGCTCGAGGAAAAGATCGATGTTTGGGCGCTAGGACCCGGCTTGGGAAAAGCGCGCGCTTCCGAAATTCTAAACTTAATCGAGAACGCGCCTCAACCGATGATTGTGGACGCGGATGGTCTCAACATTCTTGCAGACAAGATCGACATCCTGCGGAGTTGCCGCGGTCCCCGGCTGCTCACGCCTCATCCCGGCGAAATGAAACGATTGATGGATGTTGGCAAAATGGCGCGCGCGGGGATCGCACGCAATTTTTGCGATCAATTTCCAATTACACTTCTGCTAAAAGGAAGCCGCACCATCGTTTGCGAGCGCGGGAAACCGATCAGTTACAACACGACCGGCAATCCCGGAATGGCCAGCGGCGGAATGGGAGACGTTTTGACCGGAGTGTGCGCCGGTCTGGCCGGCCGGGAATTATCAATCTACGATGTCGGTCGCGTCGGCGCCTGGATTTGCGGACGCGCCGCGGAGATGTCGATCTTTCAATTTGGCGCGAGCGAGGAATCGCTCCTCGCCAGCGATGTGCTCGCTCATTTGGACGCAGCATTCAACGAACTGCGAAATCCATCGGTTTAATCGGCAAATGCCGCCGATTCAAAACCCTCACCTGCCGCTTTCGCGACTTCCTCTCCCTGAGGGAGAGAATGGAGCGGTTGGGAACCGCGACATGGCCGGTGCAGCCGCGAGGTAGCGGGCGAGCGCTGCGGGAGCAGCCGAGATACAATTGAGGTGAGGGCAAAATCGTTGAAGGTTGTGAAATGAACGGGGCACCGAACGGGAACGCGATTGAAACAGACGCCGCGCATCCATCGCGCGACAATTGGCGGAGCCGCCTGAAGAAAGCGCTCGGGCCGATCGCGGTCGTGGGGGTCGTGATCGCGAAATTCTTGGCTAAACTGAAATTCTTCATCCTCCCCGCCCTCAAGTTCCTGCCAATTCTGCTGAAATCCGGCGGCACCATGCTCATTTCAATTTGGGCCTACGCACTTTTCTTCGGCTGGCGATTCGCGGTCGGATTCGTGCTGTTGATGTTTGTGCACGAGTGCGGCCACTTGATCGTGGCGAAGAAGTTCGGACTACCAGTCAGTGCTCCCGTGTTTATTCCGTTCATGGGCGCATTCATTCTCCTTAAGGACCAACCGAGCAATGCGTGGATGGAAGCATGCGTGGGAATTGGCGGGCCTATGCTAGGATCTCTGGGCGCGCTCGCTTGCAATTCGTTAGGCGAAATCTTCAACATGCCACTTTTAATCGCCCTGGCCTCGACCGGCTATTTCTTGAATCTCTTCAACTTAATGCCGGTCGGCTTTCTTGACGGCGGTCGAATTGTAACGGCGCTGTCGCGCTGGCTTTGGTTGCCGGGCTTTGCAATGCTGCTTTGGTTCGGTTGGAAATTTCCAAACCTTATCGTCTGGCTGATCGTGATTGCGTCGCTGCCGCGCGTTTATTCGCTATTCCGTAAACGGACCGAGGAAGAGAGGCGTTATTATGAAGTGACACCAACCCAGCGCTGGACGATGTCGATCCTGTATTTCGGTTTGATCGCGGCCCTCGCGCTCGGAATGTACACGGCCCACAACGAATTAAGTGATCATCCGGCCCGCCGCCACGGTGTGATTGTGCAGTAGTCAATGCGCCAGTCCGGCCGCAAACACTTTTTCTGGTTCGAGACCGATTTTCGTGAGGATCGACAAGAACCGTTTCTCTGATCGAAGCGGTTCGAATTCGGGCGCAATGCCGATAAAGTGCAACGACGAAGATCGTTCATTACACGCACGCTCGAGCGCGCGGATTGCGTCATCGTGCTCGCCCAGCGCTACGTGGACATGAGCAATCGCGTCGCCGGGCGTATAACTCCCGCGACTCGCAATAGCCTTGGCCAGGACTTCACGCGCTTCAACCGGCCGACTCATGCGCGCGTAAGTGATTGCCAAACCGAACGCCGGACGACCGCTGATGTTCTGTGCTTTCTCGTAAAGCGCGATTGCTTCGTCGAAGCGTCCCATCTCGCGATAGAGCGCAGCCAACAACGGCTCGCCATAGACAAACGCCGGATCGAGTTGCAACGCGCGTTCGCCCGCCGCTATCGCTTCATCGTAGAGGCCAAAATAGCGATAGAGCTCACACGCCGAGTTATTCACCCAAAGCGACGCCGGATCGATCGTGGACGTGCGCTGCAAATAAATCAGTGCTTCGTCGCGTTCGCCGCAGGCGGCCCAAAACGCGGCCGAAAAATAATTTGAAGGGGTCGACTTCGGATCCAGCTCGACCGCGCGGCGAAATTCGCGGGCCGCTCCATCCATGTCCCAATCGAGAATCCGTTTCGTTTCGCCGAGATAAACGTGCGCTTCGGCATCGGCATTGTCGATCGTGAGCGCATTGGCCGCCGCCTCGCGAACTTTGCGATAAGCTTCGAGAGGAGCCACGTAAGCATCGGCCAACCAGAGCCACGTTTTCGCAATTCCGGTCCAGGCGCGGCCGAATTGCGGATCTTTTTCAAGGGCGCGCTCGAAATACTCCAAACTTCTCCGCAGATCTTCCTCAGTCGCTTTGTCGGAATAAAAGAGACCGTGCAGGTAAACGTCGTAGGCCGCGGTGCTCCGGACCAGCCGCGACGCCAGCGGCGCGGAGATATCGAGCTTCAATTTCAGCGCGTCGACAATGGCCCGCGTAATTTCATCCTGGAGCGCAAAGATTCCCTGCATCTCGCGCTCGAATGTTTCCGACCAAAGCGTGAACCCATTGCAGCAATCCGTCAGCTCAGCGCTGATGCGGACACGATTCCCGTCACGACGCACACTGCCCTCCAGCACGTGTTCCACGTTCAGTTTGTCCGCGATTTCCTTCAGGTCCGCTTTCTTGTCCTTGAACCAAAACGAGGAGCGGCGCGCGGCCACGCGCAATCCCTCCGTTTTCGCCAGCGCTGTCTGAATTTCTTCCGCGATGCCCTCGCCGAAATAATCGCGCTCTTCACCGGCACTCAAATCGGTGAAGGGCAGGACCGCGATCGATCGTTCGGTTGAACTCACCATCGGTGCCATGTCGATCTTGCTTTTCAGATCCGGCGTTCGAACGATTCCGTAGCGGGTGAAATCGAAAAACCACGAGAGCACAAGTGCAACCGGAAAACCTATCACGATCAACAGCACGATGAGACGCACGACCCAGTTTGGAATATCGAACACCGGAAATAGCTGGGAGATGCCTTGCGCCAGCGCCCAGCCGCCAACCAGATAGGCGATTGCAACGGTGTAGACTTTTCTCCGCTTCAGCTCGGCGAAAAATCGGTTCACGGTTTCGCGTTGGCGAGTTTTTGAAAGCGCGGATCGTTGCGTACCGGGTCCCACTCGGGATCGATTCGCAAATAAGCCGGCGTCAGCGACTCGGCACTGGGCACGGCCAAGGCGTGCTTTAACAGGGGAAGCGCACGCTCAAAGTCGCCCAGAATAGTATAGCCGTGTGCGATTTCCTCTTCTTCGCGCGGAGATTGCCACTTGTCGTTTTGTGTCGCCTTCAACTTTTCCGCGGCCAGTTGCTCGACCGCATCGCGATGGCGGAGCCGCGCCTCGACCTGGAGCAGCGCCCCGGCGGCCAACAGTCCGGAGTCGCCCGCTGCACGAATTTTTTCGAGCTCTTTCTTCGCCTCGACAAAGTATGAACGAGCTTTGGCCTCCTCACCCTTGCTGCGAGAGTAATTTCCGAAACTGAGATGGCTAAAGGCAATGAAAATCGGCGGCAGATTTTTTTCCTTTTCTAGCACAGACGAAACCATGGCAAATACGTCATCGTATCGACGTTGGTAAACGAGCAGGTTTAGGTAGCTGCCGAAACCGCGCGATATTGGCGGGAATTTTATGTCTTTCATCATCCGCCAGGCAGTTTCCAAGTCGCCTTGGGCCAAATACGTCTCCGCTTTCTGGCTGATGATCTCGGTGTCATCCGGAGCAATCGCCAATACTCGATCGAACATTGTACGCGCCTGGTCGAAGTTGCGGTTGCCACGGTAGCCGCGCCCGAGATTGGCCCACACATCTTCGTTCAGCGGATCGAGCGCGGAGACCTTTTGCAAGAGTTCAATGGAAGCATCAAATTTTCCCTGCCGCCGCTGCACCAGGGCAATGTCGAGGACAGCGTTGGAATTATTCGGAGCCCGTTGCCGCGCGATGCTGAGTTCAGCGAGGGCGCGGTCGTAATCGCGCAGGCAATAATAGTAAAATTCTCCCATTGCGGCGTGTGCTTCGGCAAGATCAGGCGCGAGCCGCAACGCTGTTTCGGATGCGCTTCGGGCGCGGGCGAGCTGTTCCGGCGAGTGATCCGGAAAAAAATACTTTTGGGATTCGGCGCCAGCGAGAAGAGCCCAAGCCTCGGCAAAATTCGGATCCAGTTCAACTGCGCGGCGGGAAAAACCAATCGCTTTCTGGAGGTCCTCGGTCCCCTGCCTGTTCAGCAGCGCGCGCGCGTGCAAATACGCATCGTAGGCTTCGGGGATTTTCGTGCCAACCGCTGCCGCGATGTCGATCTTTTCCCGGCCTGTTAATTTCGCTTCCAGTGATCCAGCGATTTTTTGTGCGACGTCGCTCTCCACTTGGAAAAGGTCGACCAGTTTGCGGTCGTAAGTTTCGGCCCAGAGATGTGAATCGTTGAGCGCGTTGATCAATTGCACGGTCACTCTCACTTGATCGGCCGCTTTTTGGACGCTGCCTTCGAGAACATTGGCGACACCGAGTTGTTGTGCGACGTCACGCAAATTTGCCGGCGCACTTTTGTATTTTTGCGTTGACGTTCGCGAGATAACCTTCAGGTCGGCGATCTTCGATAGCCGCGCCAAAATCTCGTCCTGGATGCCGTCGGCGAAATAGGCGTTGGCTTTGTCTTCGCTCAAACTCTCGAACGGCAACACGGCAATCGACTTTTCCGATGCGCCGCTATTTTTCGAAGTCGGTGCGGTATAACGCCCGAGAAAAAAGAGACCGACCGAAAGGGCGGCGGCGATGAGGACGATGTAAATCCACGCACCGCCTCCGAAATGCTTTCCCGCAGGATCGACATCTTCGGTGCGCTTGATCCCTTCCGGGGTCAGTTCAAATGCCCACGCGATCACAAGCGCGATCGGAAAACCGATCACGATCAACAGCACGACGAGGCGCACAGCCCAATTTGGGATTTCGAAAAAGGGAAAGACCTGCGTCGCGACTTGAACGAGCAGCCAGCCGACGACGCCGTAGGCGATTGCTACTTTGTAAACATTGCGCCGCTTTAGCTCGGCAAAGAATTTCGGCAGATTCACCCTGTTCGCTCAATTAACTTTCGGAAGCGCCTTTCACAAGCGCAACGTGTCTTGCGTGCTAAATTGCCCGATGGTGTTTGAGCTCGAGTCTAACTACAAACCGCGCGGCGATCAGGAGCAGGCAATTGCCAAGCTCATCAAATCGGTCGAAGCGGGCAACCGGCACCAAACGCTCCTTGGCGTCACCGGTTCGGGCAAAACATTCACGATCGCCAATGTCATACGTGAGCTGAACCGGCCGACCCTGGTTATTTCGCACAACAAGACGCTGGCCGCCCAGCTTTACTCCGAGTTCAAACAATTTTTCCCGAAAAACGCGGTCGAATATTTCGTCAGTTATTTCGATTACTACCAGCCGGAAGCCTACATCCCGCGCAGCGACACCTACATCGAAAAAGACTCGTCGATTAACGAAGAGATCGAGCGTTTGCGATTGTCCGCGACCAGCGCCTTGCTCACACGGCGGGACACGATCGTGGTCGCGAGCGTTTCCTGCATCTACGGCGTTACGTCGCCGGAAGATTACGAACGAATGCTGCTCACGGTAAAACGCGGCCAGCACATCTCGCGCGAAGCAGTTCTCAGCCGCCTGGTCGATATGCTTTACGAGCGCAATGACATCAACTTCTTGCGCGGCAAATTCCGCGTCCGCGGAGACGTGGTCGAGGTTTATCCCGCCACCGCCGACGAGGAAGCGGTGCGGCTGGAATTCTTTGGCGACGACCTGGATGCGATCACCCGCTTCGATCCATTGACCGGACATGCGCGGGAATCGCTCAGCGTGATCACATTTTTTCCGGCCAAACAATTCGTGACCCCGGCGGACAAATTGAATCGCGCTTTGCAGACGATCCGGGCCGAGCTGGAAGATCGGATTAAGGTGTTGGAATCGCAAAACAAACTCCTCGAAGCGCAACGGCTCCGCATCCGAACGGAATACGATCTCGAAATGTTGCAGGAGATGGGTTTCTGCAACGGCATCGAGAATTACTCCCGCCATCTCTCCGGGCGGCCACCGGGCTCGAAGCCCTACACGATTGTCGATTTTTTCCCGAAAGATTTTCTGGTCGTGATCGACGAATCGCACGCGACCATCCCGCAAATTGGCGGCATGTACGAAGGCGACCGTTCGCGTAAAACCGTCCTGGTCAATTACGGCTTCCGTCTGCCGAGCGCGCTCGATAATCGTCCGCTGAATTTCAACGAGTTCATGAAAGCAACGAACCAGCTGATTTACGTCAGTGCGACGCCGGCTGAATTTGAAATTCAAAACAGCGTGGCCGGAAACAAGGGATACGTTCCTCATCGCCGCCAGCGCATCGGTGAAGAGGAGCTCGTGCCGTTTGTCTTGCCCGGCAAAAAGCGTTCAACGTTCAACGGCGAAGTGCACATCTCGCGCACCGACGAACCCGCCGAAAAATTCGAAGTTAAAGAAACCGGAATGCCGCTGGTGGTCGAACAGATCATTCGGCCAACCGGACTCCTCGATCCAAAAATCACGATCAAACCGCTGAAGAACCAGATTGACGACACGATCGAGCTTTGTCACCAGCGGGTCGAGAAAGGCGAGCGCGTGCTCATCACAACGTTGACCAAGCGCACGGCCGAGGATCTGGCCGATTATCTCCGCGACGTCGGCTTAAAAGTGCGCTACCTCCACAGCGACATCGACACGATCGAACGGGTCGAGATTCTGCGCGGCCTGCGCGCAGCCGAGTTCGACATTCTCGTCGGCATCAATTTGCTCCGGGAAGGACTCGATCTCCCCGAAGTGTCGCTTGTTTGTATTCTCGATGCCGACAAGGAAGGATTTTTGCGCAGCCAAACGTCATTGATTCAAACTGCCGGCCGCGCCGCGCGTCACATCAATGGCGAGGTTGTGCTCTTTGCTGACCAGATCACGCAAAGCATGGAAGGGCTGATATCGATCTCGGAATACCGGCGCACAAAACAGATGGAATATAACGAGAAGCACGGGATCACGCCGCAAACAGTCCGGCGCGCGGTCCAGGAAAGTTTGCACACCATCTTGCGCGGCCGCGAGATTGCCGCCTCGGTCATTCAGGAAGCTGGCGGCAATTTCGACCTCACGGAACTGTTGCGCGAGCTCGAAGAAGAAATGCAAACGGCTTCGGCGAATCTCGAATTCGAACGCGCCGCCCTCTTGCGCGATCAAATCATGGAAGTAAAGAGCGGCGCCGGGATCACCAAAATCGAGCCAAAACGACGGCCGGTGAAGTACACCCGCAATTCCGGGCGCAGACGCTCGCGCGTGTAAATAAACGATGTTGTAGCGGTGGTTGTATCAAGCAGCGAACCTAACAAACACGCGCTTGGCACAAGCGCCTCTACAACTCTCGCACGGAATTAGCTGCACTAGCGGCGATGAAGTTGTCGATCTTTCCTGCGATTTTCGCGATTGCTTGCCGCGGCGTAGCCTTCTTCTGCATTGCGCCAGCCAGTGCTCAGATCAATGAATCGAGCTCATTGCCGGAAATTGAATTTTCGCAGCTAAGCCAGCGCGATCCGAACCCGCTCGGCGAGAAGGCGCTCGCGATTCACCCGGAGCAATGGAAACACGCTGAGACCGATCATTTCATTTATCATTTCTTTCACGGCTACGTCGCCACGCCCGTTTCGGTGGAAGCGGAATTTCATTATCGGGTCATCGCGAAAGAACTGGAGCGAGATCAGCCTGCCGGCGACATCAAATCACATATCTATATCTTCGAGCGTCCGGAGGATTGGCAGCAATTTCAAGTGTTCGGAAAATTGGAACCGTGGAGCGGCGGAATTCATTCGCAGGGGAGTCTTTTCGTTCAGCGAAATCCCGCCTACAAATTCAGCAACAATCTCCTTGGGCACGAGATTGTTCATCTCGTCCTTCACCGCTTTTACACCGATGGCATTCCCTGTTGGCTGGATGAAGGCTTCGCCCAGTTCATCTCGAAAGATGCCCACGCCAGTTATGAGCGCGCCCGCGGTTTCGCGGCCAAGCCGCACTCGGACGCGATTGCACCCCAAGATTTAATACCGCTAAGCGTCCTCACCGCAGCGACGCATCCGCCTTCCGATCACGTCCACATTTTCTACGATGAATCGGAACGTCTCGTTCGATTTCTGGCCGCAACCGATATGCCGAGTTTTTTGAGCTTGCTGGATGCGCTCGCCAGGCACCAACCCCTCGAAACAGTTCTCGCGCGACTTTATTCCGGAAGATTCGCGAGCGTATCTGCGCTTGAGGAAAAATTTCGCGATTACGCTTCCAAAGATTTCGGAACTTCTTTGCAACCAGCTAGCAACTGAAGGTGGAACGCGTTGTCCCCAACGCGTTGCTAAATAATCGCGCCTTCGGCGCCAAAAACTAACATCGTCTTCGGAGAAGCCGATCCACCTTGTCGAGCTTCGCTCAACATGCGAGAAACTCGTGATGCCAAAAACGAAAGCGAAACCTGCTGCCGCGAAAATCTACGCCGTCGTCGGTTCGGATGACGTGGAAGTAAAACACACCGCGGCGGAACTGGCCGAGAAATTGAAACCCGCGGCGGCAGGCGATTTCGGCCTGGAGACAATCGATGGCGCGGCGGACAACGCCGACCAGGCCGCGGCGCGGATAAGATCGACAATTGAGGCGCTGCGAACTCTTCCATTTTTCGGCGGCGAAAAATTGGTCTGGCTGAAAAACGCGAATTTTCTCGGTGACGATCAAAAAGCTCGCTCGGCCGCGGTGCAGGCGGCGCTCGAAGAACTGACTGTAACGATTAATTCCGGACTCGGATCTGAAATCATATTTTTGATCAGCGCGATTGAGGTGGACAAGCGTCGCTCGTTTTACAAAGCGCTCGCCAAACGCGCCGAGCTTCAGGTTTTCGAGAAACTCGATTCGAGCCGCGGCGGCTGGGAAGAAGAAGCCACCGAGATGGTGCAGGCGCGCGCAAAAAAACGAAAACTCCAGTTTGACGACAATGCGCTGGAACTCTTCGTCCTTCTCACCGGCGGCGACACGCGCGAGATCGAGAACGAATTGGAAAAGATCGACATCTACCTTGGCAAAGAGCGCCAGGTCAATGTCGATCTTGTCCGAGAGCTCGTGCCCCTGACCCGCGCCGGCGTCATCTTCGATTTGAGCAATGCCCTGGCCGAGCGCGATCTCCAGCGCGCGCTCGAATTAGTGGAGCAATTACTCGATCAAGGCGAGAGCGCGATCGGGATTCTGCTTGCCGCAATTCTTCCGACAGTGCGGAATTTATTACTCGCAAAAGATTTGATGGAGCAGCATCGACTTTCGCGGCCGCACGCACCCTTTCCGTTTATTTCCGCGATCAACCGCCTCCCCGCGGACGCGATCGCGCATTTACCGCGCAAAAAAGATGGGACGGTCAATGCCTACGCGCTCGGGATCGCCGCGCAAAATGCGCATCGATTTTCAACGGGACAATTGGTCTCCGGAATGCAGGCCTGTCTCGCCGCGAACCTCCAGCTCGTCACGACGCAGCTCGATCACGAACTGATCCTGACCGAAGTCGTAGTGAAGCTGCTCGGGACAAACAATGTGGGAGCGGCCTCAGTGCCGCGATGATGCCAGTTCAGCTCGGGCTCGGGACACTAAGGTCCCTCCCACGTTAAGTTGACTCGCCGGCCTGTTTCCGTGCCATCGGACCGATGTATGGGATTTCCCAGCGGACCCCCGTAAACGCTTTCACCGTGGCAATGATCCAGAGAACGACGAAGCCGATGTGAACAATCGCAGCGATGATGGCCCAAAAAAATACCAGGATCCCACCGATTCCCGGAATGGCGCCAAAGATGGCGTGGACAATTGCGGAAACGATATTGAACAAGAACCAGGCGAGACCGAAGACGATCGATTGCATCGAATAGAAGCGCACGAACGGGTCTTGCTTCTCTAGAATAAAGAACACGATGCCGCCGATTAGAGGAATGCAGGCCAGTGCTGCAGCGATGTTCGAGGGTAGCCCGGTTGATTTCGGTCCGGAATCAGACGGCGGGGGCGGCGGTGCATCGTCGGGCATAACCTAGATACACAGGATGAAAGGCTCCTTTGTCAACTCCGAAAGGGTTCGCGAGTGAACTCCGAAAGCCTTCGCGAGCCAGCTCCGATTGCTTTTACGAGTTAGCGGTTTTCCTTTTTTGGACGAGGAAAAACCCATAACATCTCACTGTGGTTTCAACGGAAGTTCGCATCGGTCAATATTCTTACTCTGTCCTGATTGGCTCCCGCTTGTTGGAGACCATCGGCGACGCGATAAAACGAAAACTACCGCCGTCGCGGTGCGCGATCATATCGGACACGAATGTCGCGCCGCGTTTTGCCAACCGAATTCAAAAGAGCTTAACCTCAACAGGCTTTGAACCGACCCTAATCACAGTGCCGGCCGGCGAAAAGTCGAAGACGCTCGAACAGGCGGGCGCCATTTGTCAGCAAATGTTGGAAGCAGGTTTGGATCGACAATCGTTGGTGATCGGCCTCGGCGGCGGCGTTATCGGCGATCTTTCCGGATTCGTGGCCGCGATTTTTCAGCGCGGCATTCCCCACGTGCAAGTTCCAACCACGCTTCTGGCGATGGTGGACAGTTCCATTGGCGGTAAAACCGGCGTCAACGCGCGCGCCGGCAAAAACTTGATCGGCGCGATTCACCAACCTGCCCTCGTGATCGATGATATCGAGATTTTGAAAACGTTGCCGTCGCGCGAGCTGAGTCAGGGTTTTGCCGAAATCATCAAGCACGGGATCATCGCCGGCGCAGAAATGTTCCGTCAGCTGGAAGATCTCGATCTGAACAATGTCGATTTTGCGCAGCTCATTCGCCGAAACGTTGAGATCAAAGCCCGAATCATCGCGAACGACGAGCGCGACCGGGGCGGTGAGCGCGCTTTGCTTAACTTCGGTCACACCGTCGGGCACGGCATTGAGCGCGCGACTGATTATGAGGGAATTTCACACGGCGAGGCGGTGAGCTTGGGAATGATTGCCGCGTGCGATGTCTCCATCAACAAGGCGGGACTTTCTCAAAAGGAGCGCGACACGATTATCGATCTTCTGCGCAAATTCGGATTACCGACAAAACTCCCGACGGATTTTCCGCGTCAGAAGATTTTCGATGCACTCAAGTTCGACAAAAAATTCGAGGGCGGCCAAATCCGGTTTGTGGTCACGCCGAAAATCGGTTCGGTAAGGCTTTCACGCGATGTGACGATGGAAGATATTCGCAAAGCCGTGGACGAACTGTAGCCCTTCAAGGAACGGCGGTCTCCAGACCGCCGTTTGATTTAGTTCGGCGATTTGGAAATCGCCGCTCCTTGAGCGACGCGGGCACCGTGGTAATATTCGACCAGTCCGTCCGCTACGCTGTCAGCGTATTCGCGAAAAATACTTTTGCGCGCGGCACCATTAATTTCCTTTGTGCCGTCGTAGTCGCCGGCCTGGATGCGGGCGAAACCATCTTTGCTGTTCATGACATACGGCTCGCAATAAACCACCGGGCAACGATAAAGCCGCGTGGCGAGCAGATTGCGCGCATAAACGTAACCGCTCGATCCAACCTTCGTGGTGGTGAGCGTGGTTGGATATTGATACGCCGGAAGTCCAGTCGCCTTGGCCATTGAAGTGGCAACCGTGTCGGCAATCGCAAGTTCCTCGTCGTAAGCGCGACTGAGCAGACGGCGAATCATCTCGAATCGCTCATCATCCAAATCGAGTTCGTCTTGCAAATACGATCCGTTCACGAGCAAATGGAGATGATTGTTGTCGATCAAAATTGGATTTGCGGGATCGCCCCAGCCTTCGGCATTGAAATGCAGACAAAGAACAACGTCGGGATGCAGCTTATTATTAACCAAGACGGCGCGGTGCCGGATTTCGCTGTAGCGATAAAATAACATTTCGCTCTGCCACCGGATCGTTTTGTCTTTTTCGGGATCGTTTGGATCGAGAACATCTGGCCGCGGCTGAGGCAGGCCGTTGTTGATCAGAATTTCCCGGGCGAGCTCCTTGAAATCGCCCGGCCGTTCTGGAGTAGTCGGGCTGGTGCTGTTGCGAACGAATAAAACCGTTGCGCCCAGTTTTTTTAATCGCGAAGCGAGCATCCGCGACACGCGCAAAGTCAGATCGCCTTCCGTCACCGGCTTCGTGTCGCCGAGTTGGAACCAGCGCTCTTCCATCTTCGCCCATTTTCCGCCGAGATGACCCGGGTCGAGCGCGATACGCAATCCGGCCAGCGGTTTGTCCGTTTTCGGACGTGGCAAAGATTTCGCCGGATGCCAGAGTCGTGGAATGCGCGCTTTCGAATTCGGATCCGGCGCGAAGTGCAGAGTGAAAACGTTATGTGACTCGCGGTTGGTCAGAATCTGCGCGGCATCATTGTCGATCTCGATCAAGTCTGCAGCGAAACCGTGGGTGCAATAGACGTCGTTGATGAGATGCGTAAATTCGTCGTGGGTAATGGTGCGCTGATAATTTTTAAGCACCTCCCATTTCGGTTTGCTGCCAAGGACGCCGATGTTGTCTGCGCAAAGCGCGTTGCCGCTGAAGATGAACAAGCAAGCCGCAACAAATGACGAAGCACGAATGACGAATGCCAAAGGAATGACCAAGCCCGAATGACGAGGATTCATGCCTCGCCATTTGTCATTTGTTATTAGTTCTTCATTCATCACTAGAATTTCGTCATTTATTTCGCATCGACGTTTTGAACCTCTCCAATACGATCTTGTTCAATGCTAACGGTTCTTTTTCTTGGTGATGTTGTGGGCGAGCCTGGCCGCAATGCGGTCGCCACTCGGCTGCCCGAATTAAAGGAACAGCACGACATCGATTTTATTGTCGTGAACGGTGAAAACGCCGCCGGCGGCCGCGGGATCACGGGAAAAATCACGATCGATCTTTTGCGAGCCGGTGTTTCAGTTGTAACCACCGGCGACCACGTCTGGGATCAGAAAGATATTCTGTCGTTCATCGGCACGGAGCCGCGTTTGCTCCGCCCGGTGAATTATCCGCCGGGCGCGCCTGGAAGCGGATCGATCGTGCTCGAGACATCGAAGGGAAAGGTCGGAGTAATCGACGTGCAATGCCGCACCTTCATGCAGCCAATTCTGGAGAATCCATTTCGAGCAATCGAAGAAACGGTCGCCAAAATGCGCGCAGAAACTCCGAACATCATCGTCGATGTTCACGGTGAAACGACGAGCGAAAAAATCGCAATGGGCCGTTTCCTTGACGGTAAAGTTTCGGCAGTGATCGGAACTCACACCCATGTGCAAACCGCGGACGAACAAATTTTTCCCGGCGGCACTGCATTTTTGTGCGATGCCGGAATGTGCGGCCCGTTCAATTCGATTCTCGGCCGCGTGATTGAACCCATTATGAACCGGTTCGTTTCGAACATGCCGGCCGCGTTTCCGGTTGCCGCCGGCGAAGTCCGCTTACATGGAGCGTTAATTGAGATCGACGAAAAGAGCGGCCGCGCCCTGCGGATTACGCGGGTGGATGAGCCCGGACCGGTGCAGGCTTCGAGCGAGCCCGAACCGAAGATCGACATCGAACAGTCGCCGAACCCGGAGCAGACGTAGTCAGATTAGTTTCGCGCAAGAATTGTGATCGCCAAGTTTGAATTGTTTGATCAAGCTGATCGTCAACATCGCTAACCATGAAAACATTGTTTGCTCTCTGCCTCGTTACGACGCTCGGACTTTCGATTGCACAATCCGCCCAGCAAGAGGGAAACCCGGAAGCGGCGAAAATTGCGCGGGAAGGTTCGCAAGCGGCCAAGGAACAGGATTGGAATAAAGCGATCGAGCGTCTTCACAAAGCCGCGGAGATGGATCGGAAATATACGCAGAACCTTGCCATCGCTTATCAACAACGCGCTTTTTCGTACGCCAACGATCAACGGTTCCAGGATGCATTGAACGATTTGAACGAAGCGATAAAAATCAACCCGCGAGATGCGCGGGCCTACGAGCAACGCGCGGCGGTCGAAATGAGGATCAACGATTATGACAAAGCCCTGGCCGATTACGGGGAAGCGATCAAGGCGG
>Ga0193751_1000831_pt1 | contig 21627 bp, 28 predicted proteins | sample L1c2metaG_FD_143050 | JGI IMG/M metagenome (GOLD analysis project Ga0193751, IMG submission 143050) | Soil microbial communities from a riparian zone of the East river system, Colorado, United States - L1c2 | ecosystem: Environmental > Terrestrial > Soil > Riparian zone | place: USA: East River... | reverse complement strand
TCGGCCATTTCCTCGTGGGCGAGGCGATCTTCACCGGCCTTGACGCCGCCGTCCGCCGCATGCGCGAGCTGATGGATCAGGCACGGTGATCATCGGCATCGGCTCCGACCTGTGCAACGTCGAGCGAATCGAGCGCTCGCTCGACCGCTGGGGCGACAGGTTCCTCCATCGCGTCTTCACCGAAACCGAGCGCGCCAAGGCGGCGTCGCGCCCCTACACACGCGCCGGGACTCTGGCCAAGCGCTTCGCCGCCAAGGAAGCTTTCTCCAAGGCGGTCGGCACCGGCTTCAAGCGCGGCGTCCACATGAAGGACATCGGCGTCATCAATGCGCCCTCGGGCGCGCCGACGATCGTTGCGACCGGCGGCGCCAAGGCCCGGCTTGACGCCCTTGCGCCGGACGGCCACGCCATCGACATTCACTTGACCATGACCGACGACCACCCCTGGGCGCAGGCCTTCGTCATCCTCACCGCCCGCAAGCTGGAGCCCTGACCTGTTGAGCGACACCGTTCCCGAGGCGAGCGCCGAAACGCCGCCGGCCGAGAAGAAAGAGCACAAGGGATCCGCACTGTGGCGTGAGATCAAGGGCCTGCTGTGGGTGCTGCTCGCTGTGCTCGCGTTCCACAGCTTCATCGCCAAGCCCTTCTACATCCCGTCGGAATCGATGATGCCGGGCTTGCTCACCGGCGACCGGCTGGTGGTCACCAAATATCCCTACGGCTGGTCGTGGGTCAGCCCCAGCTTCCATGTCTTTCCGCCGACGCACGGCCGGCTGTTCGGCAAGCTGCCCGAGCGCGGCGACGTCGTCATCGTCACGCCGCCGGGCACCCGCACCGACTACATCAAGCGCGTGATCGGCCTTCCCGGCGACGTCGTGCGGATGGTCGACGGGACGCTGATCATCAACGGCCAGCCGGTGAAGCGCGTCGCGCTGTCCCCCGACATGGTTCCGATCGACGTCAACTCGCCGTGCGGGTCCAACACCGATCCCGCGCTCTACGACTTCCGGGTGCGCGGCGCCGACGGCCACATGTACTGCCGGGTGCCGGTGGTGCGTGAAACCCTGCCCAGCGGCCGCAGCTACGAGACGGTCGAGCTCGGCCGCTCGTCCGAGGACAATTTCGGCCCGGTCCGGATTCCGGCCGGCCACCTTTGGCTGATGGGCGACAATCGCGACGATTCGGCCGACAGCCGAGTCGCCGAATGGCAGGGCGGCCTCGGCGGACCGGTGCCGTGGGAGAATATCGGCGGCCGCGCCGAGTTCATTACCTTCTCGCTCGACGGCTCGACCGAATGGTGGAACCCGCTGACCTGGTTCGAGGCGTTCCGCCACGGCCGCGCCGGAAGGTCGCTCAGGAATAGCTGATGGCTGGGCGGCCTCCGCCACCGACCGAGCCACATGTCGAGCGGCCGGGCCCGGCGGAATTCCGCGATCCCCTCGTCCGCCGCGAAATGGCCAAGGCGGCGGTGTGGTTCGGGATGGCGCTGGCGATCGTCGGCATCGTCTTCCTCGCCCAGCCGCTGCTGCTGATTGTCGGCGGAATGATCTTCGCCGTATTCTTGGACGGCGGCACGCGGCTCCTCCGCCGCTATCTTCCGGTTCCCCGGCCCTGGCGGCTGCTGCTTACCATCATTGTCGGCTTCGGCTTCATCGGCTGGGTGTTCTGGTTCGCCGGGACGACGATCGGCGCCCAGGCCGAGGCGCTGCGCCTGGTCGTCACTGAGCAGTTCGACCGGCTGATGCTCTTCGTCGAATCGCTTGGGCTGTTGCCGCCCGGCCAGTCGACCAACCTCGGATCGCAATTGATGGGCTCGGTCGGCCGCCTGACCAGCGCGCTCGGGACCGCGATCGGGGCGGTCGCAAGCTTCATCGCGATGCTCGTCATCGGCATCTTCCTTGCGGCCGAGCCGCGGCTTTACGACCGAGGGATCGCGTGGATGCTCCCCTTACGCGCGCGCTCGGGCTTTTACCGGATCGCCGAGCATGTCGGCTTTACCTTGCGCCGGCTGCTGTTCGGCCGCCTCGTCGGCATGATCTTCGAAGGCTTCTTCACCTGGTTCATGCTGAGCCTCGGCGGCGTGCCGTTGCCCGGCCTCCTCGGCCTCGTCACCGGAGTGCTCGCCTTCATCCCCAACATCGGCGCGATCACCTCGGGCGTGCTGATGGTCGCGGTCGGCTTTTCCGCCGGCACGCACCAGGGACTCTACGCGATCTTCGTCTATTTCTTCGTCCAGAACATCGATGGCTATCTGGTCGTGCCCTACATTGCGCGGCGTACGGTCGACCTCGCGCCGGCCGTGGTGCTGGCGATGCAGCTCCTGATGGGCGCGCTGTTCGGGATCCTCGGGGTGCTGTTCGCCGACCCGATTCTCGCCACGCTCAAAGTGGTGCTGGTCGATCTCAGCCGCAGGCAGGCGGCGGAAGAGGGAGAAATTCCGGAAGTCGTCTCCGGCTGACGCTTATTGCTGCGGCGGCGCCTGGCGCTGCATCATCGCCGCTCCGCCGCGGACGATCTTGCGCACGCGTACCTCGAAGGTCAGCGAGCTGTTGGGCGGGAAGCCCTGCGGCGGCGGGCCGCTTCCGAAGGCCAGCCGCTGCGGCATGGTGAAGCGATACTCGCCGCCTTCCTTCATCTTGGTCATCGCCTCGGCAAAGCCGGGGAACACCTGGCTCATGGTGAACGGCTGCGGGCCGCCATGCGTATTGCTGCTGTCAAACACCGTGCCATCGTCCAATGAGCCGACATAGTCGAGCAATGCGGCGTCATTCTCGCCGATCGGCTCGCCGGTGCCGGACTTGACACTGCGGAACTGGAGGCCGCTCTGGGTGACTTCGGGACGCAGCGCTCCGGCGCCGATCCAGGCGAGGCCGATCGCCGCGGCAATCACAGCCAAAAACAGGAGCCACAGCGTGACCGGCCTGCCGCCGCCCGAGACGGGATGGGCAGTGTGGCTGGCGGACATGTCTGTGCGGCTCTTGGCGCTAAGGCTTAGCGGGCCGTGCCTTCGCGCTCGGCGCGCTTGCGCTCGAGCTTGCGGGCGCGGCGGATCGCGGCGGCGCGTTCGCGGGCGCGCTTTTCCGACGGCTTCTCGTAATGACGGCGCAGCTTCATCTCGCGGTAGACGCCCTCGCGCTGCAGCTTCTTCTTGAGCGCGCGCAGCGCCTGCTCGACATTATTGTCGCGAACGATGATCTGCATAAATTCCCGTCACACTCCTCAAAGTTTTAAGGCCGTCTTCGGCCGCATTTAAAACGAACGGGCCCAAGGCCCGGTTTCGTCAGCAAAACGATATCGGCCTCCAGAGGAAGACCTCGGCGGCGCGCGGCCTGTAGCAGGCGCTCTCCATGCGTTCAACCCGTTGCCAAGCTGACTCATGCGACGAGCCGAGGCTGCGGGACGATGGACGGGGAAACCTGAACAAATAGGTTATCGGCCGTTAACCCATTGAATGGTAAAAGCATCGTTTCACCGGGAGGGCGGAAAGTGTCATTGAATCGACGGGAAATGTTGCGGCTTGGCGCCTGTGGCGCGGCGGGAATAATCCTGTCGTCGTCCGCGGCTTCGCAGGTCCTGCCGTCGGTCCTTCTACCGTCGAGCCCCCTCACGCCCAATCCGTTTTCGCCGCTTTCGCCTCAGGCGCCCACCGCGCCGGCCGGGATCGACCCGCAGCTGTTCGCCAAGGCGAAGGCCGCGCTGGACTCGCACAAGGTGTGGCCGCGCGACGTGATCGGAATCGTCGATTTCTCCCAGCCGTCCAGTGACCCGCGCTTCTTCGTCGTCGACCTCATGAGTGGTGCCGTCGAGAGCCACCGCGTCGCCCACGGCCGCGGCTCGGACCCCGACCATTCTGGCTTCGTCGAGCGTTTCTCCAACGACTTCGGCTCCTATGCGACTTCGAACGGGACCTACGTCACCGGCGATTATTATGACGGCAAGTACGGGACCTCGATGAAGGTCCGCGGCCTCGACTGGAGCAATTACAACGCCGAGCCGCGCGCGATCGTCATCCACAATGCCTGGTATGCCGAAGACGACATGATCCCGATCCACGGCAAGCTCGGCCGCTCGGAAGGCTGCTTCGCGATGTCTCGCAAGAGCCAGTACGAAGTGATGAGCCGCCTCGCCGGCGGGCGCATGATCTACGCGGATAAGCTCGCATAAACGGCTGTCCGGGGGACAGCCGCGCTGCGAGCTCGCCTAAGACGATTGAAACTCACGAATTCAAAGGCCCCGGTTCCGCCGGGGCTTTTTCTTATCGGGCAGCAACCTGGTCAGGCTTCGGCTTCGGCTTGGGCAGGCTTGCCCCGCCGTCCTTCATCTGCAGCGCGGCGAGCGCCTTGGCGTCGCGCGAGTAGATGTCCTTGTAATCGACGATCCGCCCGTCGAGCAGCGCGGCCGAGCTGAAATAGACGATGTAGACCGGCAGCGGCTTCACAAAATTGGCCTGGACCGACTTCTTGCTGTCGAGCGTCGCCTGGATCCGGTCGGGCGTCCACGCGCCGCCGTCGTCGCCGAGCAATTGCGTCGCAAGGTCGAGGATGTGCTGGGTACGGATGCAGCCATGGCTGAGCGCCCGAACGTCGTCATTGAACCGGCTTCGGGCGTTGGTGTCGTGGAGGTAGATCGCCTTCGAGTTCGGCATCACGAACTTGACCTGGCCGAGCGCGTTGGTCGGCCCCGGCGGCTGGCGCCAGCGCTGGACCTTGCCGTCGGCGCCGACCAGCGGCACGAAGCCCTTCTTGCCCGCCGCCTCATGCTCGATGCTCTTGGGCACTTCCCACCACGGGTTGAGGATCACGCCGACGGCCATCGCCGACAGCTGCGGCGTCGGAGTCGAGAGCTTCCCGGCGATCGCCCGGTTCTTCCACCGGTTGACCCCGTCCTCGACCAAAGTCGCGTGGAAGCCCGGCACGTTGACGATGATGTATTTGGCCCCGAGGTCGCGGGGCAGCCAGCGCCAGCGGTCCATGTTGAGCCGGATTCGATTGAGCTTCGCGGTGTCCGTCGCCGGAGTCATCTCGAGCGCGGATTTGAGCGCCGCATATTGCGGATGGGTCGGAAGCAGTCCGTTCAATGTGTCGGTGATGTTATGCTGGGCAAGCGCGCTGCGCAGTAGGGCATCCTGCTTTACGGCATTGAGGTCGTTGTCGACGACATACCAGTCGACCCGCGCCGACCGTTTGACGTGGCCGAGGGCAAGATCGGACGAGACGAGGTCGAAGCGGTCGGTCGCTTCCTTGCTCATCAGCACCCGATCGCCCGCCTTGATCGCGACATCCAACCCAGCGGGATCGTAGTCCGCGGGATTGAGGCCGTCGCGGCCGATCTGCTGGATGTAATAGAGCAGGTCCTGCGCCGCGATCGGGTCCCACACCGGCGGCGGCAGCGGCGCGGCTTCGGGCGCGGGGACGGCCTGCGGCTGGTCGGGCTTGTAATCGGGATTGCCCGGAACCGGGGCGCCCGGCGACTGCTGCGCCGGCTGCACCGGCGGCGGGATCAGCACCGCGGGCTTGGATTGCGCGGGAACCGGTCTGGGTGCCGCAACAGTGGGCCGCGGCTGCGCGGCAACCGAATCGACCGCGAATGCGGCCACCGCGGTGAACAGCATCAGGGATTTAACACGCCCGCTCATCGCCAGCACCAACTCCTTCATTTTAAACGAATACCCCCGCACTCCAGACCATCCATACACGGCGCAGTTTTGCAAACCAATCCTTAAGCGAGGCTGGCTAAGATGCACTTGGCCTGGTGGAGGCGAATCGAGTGGCGTCCAGTTTCTTTCTCGACGGCGGGATGATTCCCCGCACTTCGCAGCGCAGCATCGATGAGCGCGCGGAGGATCGGCACGCGTCCGTGTCGAGCACGGCAGTGCTCGAGTTCCGCGGCCGCAAGCACGTCGTCCGGCTGGTCAATGTTTCGAAGTCGGGGGCGATGATGGTTTTCCCGAGCGTCCCCAACATCGGCGAACGACTGCCGCTGCAACTGCTTGACCAAGGGCTCATCTCGGCACAGGTGAGATGGGTGAAAGGCGGCCGCGTCGGCCTGTCTTTCGCTGCTCCCATGGAGTAGCGCCGGGGTGGAGATGAGCGTTTCGATGATCAAGGCCCGGATCGCCGAGGACCAGAGTGATCGCCGGCGCGATCCGCGTGTTCCGGTCGAGCTCGAAGCGAAAATGCGCGAGCTCGGCTCGAGCGGCGTCGAAGCCCGGTTGCTCAACATTTCCGAAAACGGCTTTATGGCGATCGCCGAGGGCCATTTCGAGGTTGGCGCCCGAGTGTGGCTGATCCTGCCTGGCCGCGAGCGCGCCAATGCCGTGGTCAAATGGACCGCCGGCGAAAAGCTCGGCGCCGAATTCGCCGAGCCGATCTCGCTCGAAGGCCTGAAGCGCTAGCGCATCTCGGCTGGTCCGGAACCGGCCTCGCCTCATCTCAACCGATCTCTCGCCCTCGCCGGCACCCTCGCGGTTTCATGGAAACCGGCCCCGCGCTCGCTCGTTGGGGTCGGCGAAAGGAAGGTCCGCGATGCCGATCCCCCTGGCCCCAGGCGAAGTTCGCAAGCCCTATGAGCGGGGCTATCACGCCGTCTATCGCGAGCATGAGATCAACCACTGCCCCGGCTGCGGCCGCACCCACTGGCTGATCGGCCGGATGTCGGCCGAATGCGCCTTTTGCGCGACCGCGCTGCCGCTGGCCGAAGCGAGCATGCGCTCCCACAACGGCCCGGTCGTGATCCAGCACAAGAACCGCAACGCCCACGCCTGGGCGGCCTAAGATCTAAGCTTTCTTCCTGACCGGGACCTGCACGTTGCATAGGTCCACGCCGCCTGCGGGCCGGATATAGAAGGCATCGTGCCGGTTGGCGCGGACGTGCAGATAGTCCGCAAAGGTTCGGCTGGCGGTGTCCATATATTCGTAAGCCGGCCGCTCGCCCTCGGGCATCTGGCTCGCCAGCCGCAGCGCGGTGATCGGCACATATTGGCTCTTGTCCTTGTAGAAGCCGAGCGCCTCGGTGCCGCGCGGGAGCGAGCTCAATTTGTCGATCCCGTCGATCACTCGCCCAACCACGGCGATGTTGCGGTCGAGATGGCGGGGGGCATGGCCGATGACGGCATAAAGCTCCCCGCCGGTCCCCGTATCGGGCGACAGGTCGCGGCCGACGCCGACGCTGCCGTAGCAATGGGCGAGGTCCGCCCACCCCGCCTTAGCGCTGTAGGCGACCGGCCAGCCGTCGACGAAGCCAACGCCCGGCGCATAGGGATCGGCGAAGCCCAACGGCTTGACCGAGAGTCCTTTGAGCGTCCGCGTATATTCGGCCGGCGGCTTGGGCGTGACGCCCGCGGGCCACGGCTTGTCGCTGTCGTTGCGGCCCCATTGCGCAACATAATCGTCTTGGACCCGGTAGACGGTCGCGCCGTCCCAGTAATTGCCGCGCGCCAGCGCCTGGATATTGGCGACATGGACCGGCGCGAACTGGGGCGCGAGCTGGACCACGACGCGGCCGCCGCCACCCAAATCCATCACCAGTAAATCGTCGGCGGGGATCGTCTTCCACGCGTTCGCCGGCGCCTTGGCGACGATATCGTTCGGAGTCAGCAGCGGCTTGGCCGGCGCGGCCGCGATCAGTAACGCGGCGGCGGATATCAACAACACGGATCGCATAACTTCCCCTCACCCTGATTGGCGCCGGTCTAGCCGAGCAATCGCCGCGCCGCTATCGCCCAGGCCCATGTACCTTGCCACTCTGATGCTCTTGGGATCGGGCGAGCTCGGCCGCGAGTTCACGATCGCAGCCAAGCGCCTCGGCTGCCGGATCATCGCCTGCGACCGCTACGCCAACGCGCCAGCGATGCAGGTCGCCGACGCGTTTGAAGTCTTCCCGATGCTCGACGGCGCCGCGCTTCGCGCGGCGGTCGAGAAGCATAAGCCCGATGTGATCGTCCCTGAGATCGAGGCGATCGACACCGCTACTCTGGCCGAGCTCGAGGCCGAAGGCTGGCGCGTCGCCCCGTCGGCCAAGGCGGTGCAGCTGACCATGAACCGCGACGGCATCCGCGACTATGCCGCGCGCGAGTTGGGACTGGTCACCTCCAAGTATCGCTTCGCCGAGAGCCGCGCGGACGCGATCGCCGCGGCCGAGGAGGTCGGTCTGCCGTGCGTTGTCAAGCCGGTGATGTCGAGCTCGGGCAAGGGCCAGAGCATCGCCAAGACCGCCGACGAGGTCGGAGAGGCCTGGGACTATGCGGTGGCGAAGATGCGCGGCGACCGCCCGCGGGTAATCGTCGAGGAGTTCATCGCGTTCGACAGCGAGATCACCTTGCTCACCGTCGCGACCAAGGACGGCGTGCTGTTCTGCGCCCCGGTCGGGCACCGCCAGGAAGCCGGCGACTATCGGACAAGCTGGCAGCCGGCGGCGATTTCCGACGGTGCGTTGATGTCGGCGCGGCACCAGGCGCGAAAGGTGGTCGAGGGACTTGGCGGCCACGGCATCTTCGGGGTCGAATTCTTCATCCGCGGCGAGCAGGCGATCTTCTCCGAGCTCTCGCCCCGACCCCACGATACGGGCATGGTCACTCTGATCTCTCAATTCCCCAACGAGTTCGAGCTGCACCTGCGCGCGATCCTCGGCCTTCCGATCCCGTCGATCGAGCTGATCGGCCCATCGGCGTCCGCGGTGATTCTCGGAACCGAGGAAAGCGCGAATTTCTCCTACGATGGCGTCGCCGAGGCCTTGGCGCTCGGGTCGCCGCGCAATCCGGTCGACCTGCGCATCTTCGCCAAGCCCAATACGCTGAAGAACCGGCGGATGGGCGTCGCGCTCGCTCGCTCCGGAACGGCGGACGAAGCGCTCGAACGCGCGGTCGCTGCTGCCTCGCGCGTCAAAATTCGTTATCAGGGCTGAAGGAGGAGACATGCCTCGCAAATTCAGCATTGCGCTGCTGGCCGCCCTCGCGCTCGCGGCGTGCAACGAAGAGCCGGCACAGACCAATCAGCCGGTAATCAAGGTACGAAATGCCGAGCAGGAACGGCTGCACACCCTCGATGCATTCAACCTCGCGATCGCCTTGAAGCACGCGATCTACGATGCCGGCTACAGCTGCAAGCGCATCGACAAGGCGGGCTTCGTCGGCCCCTATCAGAATCTCGATGAGTGGACGGCGCACTGCGCGGACGGAAAAACCGGGCGCGACTGGGCGGTCTTCGCCGGGCCCGACGGCAGCGCCCAGGTGCGCGACTGCAAGGATTTGGCGGGGACCGGGATCCCGGCGTGCGTGATCACGAAGCAGCCGAAAGGCAGCTTCGGCAGCGCGAGCTAGCGAAACCCTAGCTGGGGTTGCACTGGCGAGTTTCCTTATACTCGCCGGCGGCCGACTTCTCCTTGACGGTGAGGCAATTGCCCTGGCGGATTTCCTCGCGCCAGCTGCCGTCCGCCTTGGTCACCCGGTTGGCTTTGGGCACGCGCTTGCCGTCCCTGATCTCGTAGTTCCAATTCTTCGGAATCGGCTGGTTCTGCGCGGCAGCAACACTCGCATAACCGGCCGCCGCGACCAGCGCGATCGTCCCGAGCACCAGCATTTTCGTGGCCAGACGCATGTTCACGCGACTCCTCATCGTTCCTTCTAGCCGAAACCGCGTGAACCGTGGGTTGCGGCCTTTCGTCGGAGCAAACCGCTCTAATCGCCCGATTTCTCCAACTTATCATGTTGGAGGTCGCAGACCGAATCGCAATAGGCGAGCGTCGATTCGCGGCGCGCGATGACCAGCGCTGCGGGTCTCGGGTCATAACCGGACGAATAGCAGAATCGGCCCTGCCGAGCGCGGCAGGGCCAAGCTCCCCCGGAGCTTAGCCCTGCCTCGCTTTGAAGCGGCGGTTGGTCTTGTTGATGACGTAAGTGCGTCCGCGGCGGCGGATCACTCGGCAGTCCCGGTGGCGCGTCTTCAGCGACTTTAGCGAATTGCGAATCTTCATGGCCGGGCGCCTGCCTCGTTCTCTTCAAATCTGGTTGTCGGAAAGGTCCTTGAACCGGCGGCTCACCTAGGGACGCGACCTGCCCAAGTCAAGCTTGGGCCGGCTGCATTTCCTGCAGCTTGCGCTCCCACGCGAGCGCATCGCGAACGATGACGTCGATGTCGGCGTAAGCCGGGCGCCAGTCGAGCGTTTCGAGCATGCGCGCGTTGGCCGCGACCAGCATCGGCGAATCCCCGGGCCGCCGGCCCTCCATCACGCGCTTGACCGGCGTGCCGTTGGCGCGGTCGACCGCATCGAGCACCTCGAGCACCGACAGGCCTTGGCCATAGCCGCAGTTGATCACGAGATTGTCCTGCGGCCGACCGACCAGCTTCTCCAGCGCCGCGACATGCGCCGCGGCCAAATCGCTGACGTGGATATAGTCGCGGATGCAAGTGCCGTCGGGCGTCGGATAATCGGTGCCGTAAACCGCCACGTGCGGCCGCTTGCCGACCGTAGCCTCGACCGCGACCTTGATCAAATGGGTCGAACCCTTGCCGATCTGGCCCGCACGGCCTTTGGGGTCGGCGCCGGCGACGTTGAAATAGCGCAGCGCACCATAATTGAACGGATAGGCCGCCGATGCGTCGTCGAGCATCCGCTCGGTCATCAGCTTGGACGCGCCATAGGGATTGATCGGCTGCTTGGGATCGTCCTCCTCGATTGGCACGCGTTCGGGCGCGCCATAGACCGCAGCAGTCGAGGAAAAGAGGATATGCTTCACGCCGCCGTCGACTGCAGCGCGGACGAGATCGAGGCTCGCAGCGGTGTTGTTGCGATAATAATCGAGCGGCTTTTCGACCGATTCCGGGACCACGATCGATCCCGCGAAATGCAGGATCGCGCCGATCTCCTCCTCGGAAAGAATGCGGTTCACCAGTGCCCGGTCTGCGATCGAGCCCTGAATGAACTTCACGTCGCCCGGCACCACTTCGCGGGTGCCGTTCGACAGATCGTCGATCACTGCGACCGGCCAGCCGGCGTCTTTCAGCGCGAGCACGGCGTGGCTGCCGATGTAGCCGGCGCCGCCGGTGACCAGGACTGGGATTTTGGTCATGTCGTTGTCGCTAGCGAACCGGTGCGCGGGATGCCAGAGGTCTGGTGGTCAGGAGGGAATCGAATGGCTCGTCTTATGGCCATGCTCGCAATTGCGGTGATCACCGTGGGTGCGCCCGCTCAGGCAAACCCCGGCGGTGCCTCCGCGATGCGCGCCGCTGTTCAGGCGTTCATGCGCGAACAGCACTTGCCCGGAGGCACCGTGGCCGTCAGCGTAGGAGGCCGCACCATCTGGTCGCAGGGCTTTGGCATCGCCGATGTGGAAGACGGCGCCCGGGCGACTTCCGAGACAATGTACCGGACGGCATCCATGGGTAAGCCGATGACCGCGACGATTGCCTTCATGCTTCGCGAGCAGGGCGAGCTCGACTTCTCGGCACCGGTACAGCGTTACTGCCCTCGCTATCCGACCAAGCCTTGGCCGGTCACGGTCCAGGAACTGGTCTCCCATAGCTCCGGTATCAGGGAACCCCGACGACGCAGCAGAACTCTACAATACGCACCACTATGATCATCCTTCGGACGCGGTCGATCTCTTCGCCCGCGACCCGCTGCGTTTTCGGCCTGGCACGGATTTCGGATACAGCACATGGAATTATGTCCTGCTCGGCTGCGTGATCGAGGGTGCGACCGGCCAGCCGCTCAAGAGAATCTTTTCCGGAATGCTGTTCGGCCCGCTCGGGATGAACGGAACCAGAGCGGACGATCCGCGGGAAATCATTCCGGGGCGTGCGCGCGGTTACGCACTGGTCGCGGACCAACTTACCATCGCTCCCTGGACCGACATGAGCCATAAGCTCGCCGCAGGCGGGTGGATCACAAATGCCCACGACATGCTCGCATTCATGAATGCGTGGATGTCGGGAAAGCTCGTCAATTCGGCCGACCGGCAACTGATGATCACGCCCTATAAGCTAAGCGACGGCTCGACCGCGGATAATTACGGCATGGGCTGGTTCATCGACAGGTACCGCGGCCGCCGCTTCGCCTTCCACGGCGGCGGGACGCCTGGAATCTCGGCGATCGAGCTGATGGTCCCGGATAAGAATGTCGCGGTGATCGCCTTCTTCAATCTCCAAGACATCGCGGCCAAGCCCAGGGTTGATCTTGCGAAGCGCCTCGCGGAGATCGCCGGCGCCTTCTGACGCCGTGCCTTGCGGGCAGGTCAAATTCGGCTATCAGGCGCGGCAACCCTTTCCGATAGCTTCAAAAAGAGCGTTCATGGCCATCACGATTTCGAGCTCGTTCGACGCCGGGAATATCCGCGTCGTCTCCCAACAAGGCGACCGCGCCGACCTGGAGATCGTCAAGGACCACATGTCCGATTTCTACCAGTGGTTCTATTTCCGCGTCGCCGGGGCCGCGGGACGCGAGATCACCTTGCGCATCACGAATTGCGCCGCTTCCGCATATCCGCACGGCTGGCCCGACTATCGCGCCTGCATGTCGCTGGATCGCGACGAATGGGTGCGCGTCTCCGATACCAGCTACGCCGACGGCGTATTGAAGATGAAGTTGACCCCGCCGAAAGACGTGGTGTGGATCGCTTATTTCGCGCCTTATTCGATGGAGCGTCACCACGACCTCGTGACCGCGATCGCCGGACTTCCCGGCGTGGGCTATTCGACGCTGGGCAAGAGCCTCGACGGCCAGGACATCGACTGCCTGACGATCGGCGAAGGCCCCTTGAGCGTCTGGCTCTACGCCCGCCAGCATCCCGGCGAGAGCATGGCCGAATGGTGGATGGAGGGCGCGCTCGAGAAATTGACCGACGAGGATGATCCGATCGCTCGCCTGCTGCGCCGCGAATGCACCTTCCATGTCGTCCCCAACATGAACCCCGACGGCTCGCGTCGCGGGCACCTTCGGACCAACGCCGTCGGCGCGAACCTCAACCGCGAGTGGCACGCGCCCACGGCGGAGAGGAGCCCCGAAGTGCTGTGCGTGCGCAACGCGATGGACCAGACCGGAGTCGACTTCGCGATGGACGTCCATGGCGATGAGGCGATCCCGGCGAACTTCCTCGCCGGCTTCGAGGGTATCCCGTCGATCACCGACCGCCAATTGAAGCTGTTCAACTTGTTCGGCGAAACACTCGAAAGGCTGTCCCCCGATTTCCAGCGCGAGAAGGGCTATGAAATCCCCGCGCCGGGCGAAGCCAATATGTCGATGTCGACGACCCAGCTCGCCGAGCGTTACGGCTGCGTGTCGATGACCCTGGAAATGCCTTTCAAGGACAATGTGGGCCTGCCCGACGAGGTCTACGGCTGGTCGCCGGCGCGCTCGAAATTCCTCGCTTATTCGTGCCTCGACGCGCTGCACGCGGTCCTGCCCGAGCTCAAGGCCGCGGCGCCCGAGAAAGCCAGGCGCGAGAAGGTCACGGCTTAATGCCGACCCTGGTCCTTCTGCGGCACGGCCAGTCGCAGTGGAACCTCGAGAACCGCTTCACCGGCTGGTGGGACATCGACTTGAGCACCGCCGGAGTCGCCGAGGCGCGCGCCGCCGGCGCGCTTCTGCGCGACCAGAGCTTTGATTTCGACATTTGCTTCACGAGCGTCCTGACCCGCGCCATCCGCACGCTCCACCTCGTGCTTCACGAGATGGACCGGCTGTGGCTGCCCGTGGCCAAAGACTGGCGTTTGAACGAACGCCACTACGGCGGGCTGACCGGCCTCAACAAGCAGGAGATGATCGACCAGGTCGGGGAGGCCCAGGTCAGGATCTGGCGCCGCTCCTATGACGTTCCGCCGCCGCCGCTTGCCCCCGACAGCCCGTATGACGTCAGCGGCGATCGCCGCTATGCCGGCATTCCCGTGCCGCGCACCGAAAGCCTGAAGAATACGATCGAGCGTACCCTTCCCTATTACGAGGCCGAGATCGCGCCGGCGCTCAAAGCCGGCAAGCGCGTGCTCGTTGCTGCGCACGGCAATTCGCTGCGCGGGATCATCAAATATCTGTCGAACATCAGCGACGACGACATCGTCGGCCTCGAAATCCCGACCGGCGAGCCGATCGTCTACGAGCTCGCGGACGATTTGACCGCCATCAAGCGCTATAGTCTGAGCGACGCTTAAGCCGCGGCAGCGGCCTTGCGCCGGTACATTTCTTCATCGGCGCGGGCCATGACCTCGTGCGGGCTGTCGTCGCCGTCGATCATCGCCACCCCGATTGCAACGCTCAACGGCAGTTCGTCGCCGTCGTGGGTGAATTCGCAGTCGCAGATCAGATCGATCAGCCGCGAGGCGGTCTCGTGAGCGCTGTCTTCGCTCGCGTTCTCGATCAGGACCCCGAACTCGTCGCCGCCGATCCGGGCGACGAAATCGCCGCGGCGAAGGCCGCTGGTGAGCAGGTTCGCGACCTGGATCAATGCTTCATCCCCGGCGCGGTGGCCGAAGCTGTCATTGATCATCTTCAAGCCGTCGAGGTCGACGAACAACATCGCCGCGCAGCTGTCCTGGCGGCTGACCCGCTCAACCAGGCCTTCGAGCTCTCGCATGAAGCCGCGCCGGTTGGGCAGGTTGATCAGAGTGTCCTGATGCGCAAGGTCGTTGAAATGCTCGACCCGCTGTTGGAGCTCGGCCACCTGCCCGCGCAGCCGATCGATCTCCTCGATCAGGCGCTCCACCTCCGGAACGTCAGCGGTTGGATCAGACATTGCCCCCCGAGCTCAGACTCGTCTGTACGACCTGCATTAGCGTGATTCCAAAGTCTTGAAAATCCAGTGGCTTGGCGACGCCGAAGACCCGATTGGGCCTCGTCGCATCCGAGCCCCGATTGCCTAGCCAAAATCATCTGCTTACACGAGCCGCTTGCGAGGCACTGGTTCAAGGCGGGACAATGGCTGAGCCGCTGGTCGGCATCATCATGGGCAGCAAGTCCGACTGGGAGACGATGCGCCATGCCGCCGACACCCTGGATGCGCTCGGCGTCGCCCATGAGACCAAGGTGGTCTCGGCGCATCGCACGCCCAAGCGGCTGTACGACTACGCCCAGTCCGCCAAGGACCGCGGCCTCAAGCTGATCATCGCCGGCGCGGGCGGCTCCGCCCATTTGCCGGGCATGACCGCGTCGATGACCGCCCTTCCGGTGCTTGGCGTCCCGATCGAAACCCAGGCGCTCAAGGGCATCGATAGCCTGCTGTCGATCGTCCAGATGCCCGCCGGAGTGCCGGTCGGGACCCTGGCCATTGGCAAGGCCGGAGCGATCAACGCGGCCCTGCTCGCCGCGGCGATGCTGGCGACCGGCGACAGCGCGCTTGCCGCGCGGCTTGAGGCGTGGCGCGCGAAGCAAACCGGATCGGTCGCCGAAGCCCCTCAATGACGATTGCGCCGGGGTCGATCATCGGAATCATCGGCGGCGGCCAGCTCGGCCGGATGCTGAGCATCGCCTCTGCGCAGCTCGGCTATCGCTGCCACATCTTCGACCCGCATGCGCATCCGCCGGCAGGCGATGTCGCGGCGATCGTTACCCGCGCCGCGTTCGACGACCGCTCCGCGCTCGAGCGCTTCGGGGCTGTGGTCGATATCGCCACCTACGAGTTCGAGAACCTTCCCGTCGCGCCGCTCGAGGTTCTCGGCGACAAGCTCCGGCCCTCGGCCCGGTCGCTGGCGATCGCCCAGGACCGCGCGCGCGAGAAGGAGTTTATCGAGGAATGCGGCGCCCGCGTCGCGCCGTGGCGCTCGGTCCGCAGCCTCGCCGAAGTTGAAGCGGCGGTGGCGGCGCTTGGCCTGCCGATCGTCTTGAAGACTCGCCGCTACGGCTACGACGGAAAGGGCCAGGCGTGGATCCGCTCGGCAACGGCGTTGCGCGACGCCTGGGGCGCGATCGGCGGTGAGCCCGCCGTCGCCGAAGCCGGGGTCGAGTTCACCGCCGAATTCTCGGTCATCGTCGCGCGCTGGGCCGATGGCGGCCACGTCTTCTGGGACTCACCCGAGAACGTCCACGGCGACGGCATCCTCAGACATTCGTCAGTACCGTGCAGCGAGCGCGTTGCGGACCAGGTCGAGGAAGCCCGCCAAGCCGCTCTGCGAATCGCTGAGGCGCTCGACCATGTCGGAGTCCTGACCGTCGAGTTTTTCGCCGGCCCCGACGGCCCGGCCGTCAACGAGATCGCGCCACGCGTCCACAACAGCGGCCATTGGACGATCGAGGGCGCGGTCACCTCGCAGTTCGAGCAGCACGTTCGCGCGATCTGCGGCCTTCCCGCGGGGCCGACCGACCTGGTCGGCGCGGGCGCGACCATGGACAATCTGATCGGCGGAGAGGTCTCACGCTGGCCCGAGCTCGTCGCCGAGCCGGGCGCTCATGTCCATCTCTATGGCAAGCGCGAAGCGCGCCCCGGCCGCAAGATGGGTCACGTGACGCGGGTGAAGCTCTAGGGTCTTCGTCAAATGTCCGCTTCGGGTGGAGAGCGGACGTTGCCAGGTGCCGGTTTTTGCCAGCCTCGCGGCCTTCCATTAGAGTAGCGGACCTCGGTGCGTAGACGCCGCGCTAAATCGGGAGAAGCTTGATGGGGGCTTTCGAACGCAAGGTCGTCATTATGGCCGCCGCGTCGATCGCGGCCTCGATGCCTGCGGTGGGCGACGCGGCCACTCAGACCTCTCACGGCCCATTGCAGCGTCTTGCCCCCTACATGCCGCAATCGACTGAGTCAGAGGCGGCCCTGGCCCGCACCGCGGCTCCCGTCACGATTTCATCGAAAGCCGACATCTTCGTCTTCGGCCCTTCGGGTTATCGTCTCGAATCAAAGGGCAGCAACGGTTTTGCATGCCTGGTCGAACGTTCCTGGGCGAAAGACCCCGGCGATTCCGAATTCTGGAACCCGAGGATGCGGGCGCCGATGTGCCTGAACCTGACAGCGGTCCAGTCGGTTCTCCCGTCGTACCTCGAACGAACGAAATGGGTGCTGGCCGGAGCGACCGAGGCCGATGTACGCGACCGCCTTCAACGGAGCGTCAAAGCCGGCAAGATCGCTCCTCCGGGCGCCGGCGCGATGAGCTACATGATGTCGAAGCAGCAATATCTCAGCGACGATGGCGGCCACCCGTGGCATCCGCATGTGATGTTCTATTTTCCTGCGTCGGTCGCGAGCGGAAGCTGGGGCGCCAATCTCGAGGGCTCACCAGTGCTCAGCGACGTCGCCAAGTTCGACCATGTCATCACGTTCATGGTGCCCGTTTCGCATTGGTCGGACGGCTCCCCGGCAGCCGTCGCGTCACAGGCGGAGGCGCATCAGTAACAATCGGTGGGGGCGATCGGTCTCGATTGCCTATGTCCGTAATGGGTGGAAAGCGCACATTGGCCAACGTGTTTCTAGAGTCTGGCAAGAAGGACGACGGAGCCGACGAGGAGCGTCAACGTCGCAAAGGTCAGGCCCATCAAAAAGAGTGCCGGTTTGTTAGCGGTTCGACGCCAGGGGAACAGCGAAGGCCCAACGACGCTTGCCGCAATCGCCGGATAAACTGCGGTCCACCAAGTTATGCGATCGGATAGCCCGAAGGCCAAGGACGTGACGTGACCGAACACAACACCGAACGTCAGGAACGTTGCGACGATGACCGCAGTCGCACCTGCGAATTGGCTTCCACGGAGCGCGACAAAGAGAAGTGCTATCCCGAGGATGGCGTCTAATATGCGACCGCCTTCCAGCATCATCACCGGGATCCGGTAATGGCTCGCGGTCGCCGCCGCCCTTCCGGCGCCGAGTGTGGCCAGCAAAAGAAGCGCTATTCCGGCCGCGATTAGAACAAGTCTGTTAGGCGCCTGACAAACTTAAAGGTCATCCTCCACCCCGCGAACGGACACCGAGCGGACAGTCAATGTAGCTAATAGCTAATGTCCGCAATGACCCGCCACAGCCAAAGGCAGCCGATGCGGCTGTCTTCATCAGGTGACGCGCTCAAACCTGACCTGGCGGTGAGCGACGTCGACATTCACCAGCTCAACGGCGATGGCATCGCCAGGCATCGCGCCTTTGCCATCCACACGCGCAATGACGGCAGGATCCGAAAGTTGAATGCGAGCGCCGCGTTCATCGACGTCGGTAACCACGGCATTGAATCGTGATCCCTCACGACCTTCGAGCACAACAGCTTCAGCAAGGTCGAGCGTCGCGCGATCAATCTGATCAGCCCTCTCCTCCGCCTTTGCCATGACAGCCGGCAGACGCTGAAAGATTACACTGAGTTCTTCAGAAACGGCTTGTCCGTTGGCGACTTGGAGCGCGGCTTCGATCACATAGCGGTCAGCCAATCGTCGCAGCGGAGCCGTGGCATGAGCATAGGTCGCGGCCATCGCGGAATGCCACGGAACCATTCCGGACTTATAAGGCGCGTAGGAGGCTCTAGGGCCAGCGCGTCGAACAGCAATCTGGAATGCTGCGTATCGAGGATTTACGTTATCGAGGCCACGCTCAAACTGTTTGAGCGGCAAATCTTTCTGCCAGACGAGACCCAGAGCCTTTGCCGTATGACGGAGGCGATTGAGAGCCCGTTCGTCCGGCTCGGCCATCACACGGAAAAGACCGGTCCGATGCGCCAGCAGCGCGTCCGCAATGGCAAGGTTTGCGGCGAGCGATAGCGACGCATTCTGCGTCTCCGCCTCCAGCTGCGGTCGGAAGTCGAGCGAGAAGTGACCTGCCGTATCGACAACGAGCTCCTGCTCGGGTGCGTCAACGCGTGCTGCGCCACGGGCATCCTCGGCTTGTTCTATCCGCCTTGAAAGCTCAGCGAAGTCGCTGGGCAGGTCGGCCGGTCTAACGGTTTCGTAAGCGAGCTTGGCGCGCGAACTGATGATCGCTCGCACCGCCCCATCCAGTGACGACTTCCCTGCCTGATCGATCCTGACTGTAAACACGACCGAAGGTCGCTCGACGTTCGGCAGCAGGCTGGCCGCGCCCTCGCTGAGCCGGCCGGGATAAAGGCTCGCCTTCTCATCCGGCATATAGATGGTCGTACCGCGCGCCCATGCCTCGCGATCCAACGCATCGCTTGCGCTGACAAACCACGCCACATCGGCAATGGCGTAATGCAGGATCAGGTCTGACCCTTCCCGCTCGATAGAGAATGCCTGGTCGAGGTCGGTCGACGACTCTGGATCGAGCGTCACGAACGAACGATCGGTCCAGTCTAAATGCCCAGAGGTCGGGCGTACGGCCGCGACGTTCGCGTCCGCCGAAACGTTCGCCGGAAAGCTTGTTTGAACGCCGAACTGGACACGGATGTCAGCCAAGCCGCGCGACAGCGCTCCATCGCGATCAATGAGGCTTTTCATCGTCAGTCATCGCATTCGATAGGAGGCGACGGCCACGCTAATTTGACCCTTCGATAATGAGCAGACGGTCGAATGTTTCTGACCCCCGAGAAATTTCCAAGGCTGGGCTGTGTCCGCAATGGGTGGAAAACGGACGTTCCGCTAGTAAGCGGTCGTTGGGTGCGCGACGTCTCACGGTCAGGCGTGAAGCGAATGCGAAGGCGCAAGGAAGTCAGGCGTGATTCCGTGGTGGTCCCAATAGGCTGATAGTCCGATCTCGTCGCACAATGTCAGGAATCTTGGGTCTTCGCGCATCCGTGCCGCTAATGGAATGAAGAGCAGCTGCGTCACGCGGCGGTACTGATCGGTGACCGACGGGTCGGCCACATTCCATCGCAGCGGCACAGCAGCGCTCCCCTGCCCGAGATAATAACCGTGGGCGACTTCGAACGCCTGATCGATCGCATTGAGCACGCATAGCGTCTGGAGCGAGGCGACGGCATTCGCTGGACCGAACGAAGCGATTTCGACCGCTTTCGCGGCATGAGCGATAACATCGTCGTCGACTGTGCCGCCTGCCTCACGTGCGGCGATGAGCATCGCCGTCCGTTCCAAGGATGCGAGCGTGGCGCTCGGCAGAGTCGGCCGGCAATCTTCGTCGGCGATCAACCGCAGCGCTTGATCGGCTCGGCTGGTTCCGACAAGCGTCCAGAAACGGGCCAGCCAGTTTGCGGGATGGCGCGGCCAAAGCGCCATTGCGCGAGCCGCCATTTGCTCGGCCTCGTGAAGCCGGCCTACCGTCCACAGCTGGTACATGGCCTTGTAGTGGTAGGTGGCCGCGAAGTGATCCTCTGCCAGCAGCTGCTCTGTGATCGGCAGCGCCACGCTGGGCCTGCCCGTCGCCATTTCGAGAAAGAGGAAGTCGTGCAGTGCGGGGGCATGGTCCGGAAATGACTCCAGCACTTCGCTTAGTTCGGCGCGGGCGGCCATCCAGTTGCCGAACAAGGGGGTCAGCCCTGTCAGTGCAACGCGCGCAGTCGGTTCTTGCGGGTCGCGACGGAGGGCATGGCGCGCGGCCCCTTCACAGCGGGACACGAATTCGGCGCAATCCGCGGCACTGGCATATTCGGCGGCCTTGCGCAGCAATAAGGCGAGCACACCCCAGCCACCCGCATCCGAAGGCTTGTCGGTCAGGAAATCCGCAAGCGCGGCAATTTCCGTAACGTCGGGCCTTGGCCAACCGAGACGCCAGCAGTCGTACGCCCTCTGAACGGCGGGCGGATAATCCTGAGAGGGGTGGGCGGCCCCCGGCGTCGTTGCGACGAGCCGGTAGCCGCTTCGCGGAACAGTCTCGATCGTAAGTCCGTCAGCGCCGACGCTCATTAGGGCGTGGCGAACGGAACTGATCGCTTGATTGATGCTGTCGTCCCCTACCGGAGCCGCGCCCCAGCAGCGGTCGAACAGAAGGTGGCGCGGCACGACCTGCCCCTCGTGCTGCGCGAGGCAGAAGAAGACGAGCATCGCCTGCGGCTGCAAATGCGCCGATCCGGCAGGCCCTTCGATGAAGCGGCGTGAGGGGCTGACTAGAAGCGAGCCGACATGAAAATCCCGAGCGCTGGCGAGCGCGCCCAGACCCAGCATCGGCATAACTGCTTTGTCCATCGGGCCGAGGATCCCGCATAATCAGAACATGATCAGCTTTTGATCAGCACATGATCATCGCACAGCTGCCGCGTCGTTTCTACGCTTAGCGGCATCAATTCATTCGGAGGCAAGTCGATGAAGAAGCTGATCTTCCTGGCCGCGGCCGCCGGAGCCGTAATGCCCGTCGGTACCGCCGTCGCGCACCCAACCGACATCCCCTATCCGACCCGCGGCGCATGCGAGGTCGCCTACGAACAGGCCAGCAAGAACGACCGCGACTGGCTGGTAGCGGCGGGCATCTTCGACACCATCGGCGCCGCGCAGAGCACTTTCAAGGACCTGTTCCAATGCCAGTACGACCCGGATCAGGACGCCTGGTTCATCGTCTACATTGGCCCGCCGGGCGGCCCTGGCTGAGACCGGCCGGCGCCGTCGCTGGATCGCAAGACCTGCCGGGCAGCGGCGCATCAAAAGGGTTCTCGTCGCGGCCTGAGCTTCGCGCGGCGATTTTCGTCATTGCTTGCGGCGGATGTCCGCATTGGGTGGAAAGCGGACACTAGGAATGAGGGGGTTCGGTCGACAGATCGACGCTTGGATACGCTGCCAAGGCCTCATAACGCGCAGCCAGCTCAGCATGGGCCGAGATTGCGCGCGGATCGGACGCAGCCT
>Ga0193751_1000830_pt1 | contig 21645 bp, 19 predicted proteins | sample L1c2metaG_FD_143050 | JGI IMG/M metagenome (GOLD analysis project Ga0193751, IMG submission 143050) | Soil microbial communities from a riparian zone of the East river system, Colorado, United States - L1c2 | ecosystem: Environmental > Terrestrial > Soil > Riparian zone | place: USA: East River... | reverse complement strand
CGCCCGGTCGAAATCGATTTTGTCGGCTACACGTTCGACCAACGCCTTGGAACTCGGCATAATCGACGCGATCTGAAACGGGCGCTTTAGAAATTGCTTGAAGAAAAGGGCGCTCATCGAAATTCGAATAGTCACCCTCAGCCAGGGCCTTGTCCAGTCGCGAGTGCCTTGGCCGCCCCGGAAAGCGGGATGGTTAGGCGCTGATCGTCGAAAGAAAGGATTGACATTGATTCTAGAATTTATAATGCTCAACTGAGCGAAATGTCTTGCCCATTTTCCCTCGAATTGGTGATTTTCCCACATGCATAACCTCCTAACGGTCAAGGAAACGGCCAAATACCTCCGCATCCCGTTGCCGACCGTTTACTACCTGGTCCAGCGCGGGCAGTTGCCGGCCATCCAGATTGGCGGCCGCTGGCGGATCAAGAAATCTTCCCTCGACAAAGACATTCTCAAAGAAGACAAATCCGGCCAGCCGACCGTCCTCGTGGTGGACGACGACGAAAGCCTGCAAAATCTTTTCAAACTCTTCCTCCGCAAAATCGGCTTCAGTCGCGTTGTTGTCGGCACGGTGAAGGAGGCGCTCGCCGCGCTCGAAAAACAAAAATTCGATCTCGTATTCCTCGATCTCCAATTACCGGACGGTCCGGCCGACGACGTCTACGACGCGATCAAAAAAGATCAGCCCGGCTGCCCGATTATCATTATCACCGGTTACCCGGACAGCGCGATGCTCGACCGGATTTTGGCAAAAGGTCCGATCACGGTTTTGAAGAAACCGCTCAAAGTCGAGCAACTGAAAGAAACCGTGCGCATCCTTGGCCACAAAGAAGCGGTCAAGTTGGCTGCTTAACGTTAACGCCCGCCGCGGCGGACAAGATCGAGATCTTGCTCTTGACTGGTCACTCGTCACTGATCACTTATCACTCCGCTTGAAATGCGCGGTTAGCTCAGTGGTAGAGCACTACCTTGACACGGTAGGGGTCAGAGGTTCGAAACCTCTACCGCGCACCATTTTGAAAATTCAAAACGCCGCTATGCAAAGAGTGTTCCCCCAATTTTCGCTCTCGCTTCTGGCCGAGTTGTGCGCAGCACTGGACACAAAATTTTGGACGCGAAGCACTACGAACATGGTGTTTTTCGACCGCATCGCCTGGTTTGGGCCACGATTCCCATTGAGTTTCGCTGGCCCACACAAGGTACTCGATGATGCCACGCTAAATACGTATCGACAGTGGCGATTCAAGCCGGGAGCTTGTGCCCCGCAGGTCGAATGCCCCATTACGTTTACTACGACTGGCGAGATTGACTAACGATGACCAATTCGAGTGATATTCTAAAATTCGCAATCGCCGCGGCGAGTAAAACACTGGAATCGATTGTCGATCTTCAGCCGCAAATTACCAAAGCGGCGGATCTGATCGCGGATTGCCTAACGAACGGCAAAAAGGTGCTGGCCTGCGGTAATGGTGGGAGCGCGGCAGATGCGGCCGATTTTTGCACCGAGCTGGCCTGTCGCTTTGTCGAAGATCGCCGGCCTTATCCGGCGATGAATCTTTCGCAAGGAGGCAGTTTGATCACTGCAACCGGAAACGATTACGGCTTCGAAGAAATTTTCGCGCGCCAGGTACGCGCGTTCGGAAATTCCGGTGACGTCCTGATCGCCATTAGCACCACCGGCAAATCGAAAAATATCCGGCGCGCGATCGAAGAAGCGCGCGCTCGGAAATTAAAAACGATTGTATTTCTCGGACGCGACGGCGGGTCCGCCGCCGGCATTGCCGATGTCGATCTTATCGTGAAAAGCGATTCGACCGCACGGATTCAGGAAGCGCACAAGTTCATTCTCCACGTCGTCTGCGAGATTTGCGAAGCGCGGCTGCCGCGGAAATAACTCGGATCAAATCGCAGCCGCTTCGGCCGCCGTTTCAGAAACGACGCGGTTACTCGATCGGTAACGCCAAATCGCAAACCCGACGAACAACAGATCGAGCAAGACAAACGTCGCGACATAGGTTTCGCCGCCGATGCCGAATCCATAAGAATGCAAACCTTTGCCGAGAACAAAGTTCACGCCGTACCAGGCCATCAACACGGCGAGAAAGCAGATCACGCTCGCCACCACGAGACCGAATTCGGTCCACCAACCGGCCAATCGCCCATGCAGCGCGGTCAAATAGCAAAGCAGTGCGATCAGCGCCCAAGTCTCCTTCGGATCCCATCCCCAAAACCGTCCCCAGGAATAATTCGCCCAGACTCCGCCCAGAATCGTTCCAGCGGCGAGGAGCAGGACGCCGAGTTGCAGAACGCGATAAAGCCAGAAATGCATCGGCGCATCGGCCCTCGCGTCGTTCGGATTGCGCGCATAACGCCAAAGCAAGATGTGACCGAATCCCATCGCCAGTGCGAACGCAGCGTAACTCAACGTGATCGTCAACACGTGAATAGTGAGCCAGAAATTATCGCGCAGCACCGGGACTAACGGATCGATGTTCGATGGCATGGCGATCGGCATTTGATGAACAAGGAGAAGCGCGACCAGCGTGACCGGCAACGCCGCCAGCAAATAAACCGGCGTGCGGTAGCGCGCGAAAAAGATCATCCCGAAAAATGAAACCGCGAACGACACCCAGATGATGGACTCGTACATGTTCGTCACCGGCGGCCGGCCGGCGATCAGGCAGCGCATCACGATTCCGCTGGCGTGAAAGGCAATGGCGAGCAACCCGATCGCTACTCCGACGTTTCGAAGCAAGCGGCCGCCGCCACGCGCGCGGGCGATCAGCAGAACGAGAAATGCCAGTCCGTAAAACCAGATCGCGCGATAAAAGGCTTCGAAATGATTACAGAAATATTCGAGCCGAAGTTGTCGATCCTGCGGATAAACTGACGGACTCATTGCCCGCAAACTTTCGCGGAGCTGACTGGCGGCGCGGCTGAAATTAAATCCATCGGCCTGCACATAACTGGTGGCCATTGTTTGGAGCTGGATCTGACCGGGCGCGAACTGCGATTCGCTATAGTAACGCGAAAACTCCGGCGGAACGACCCATGGGTCGGTTTCGCTCTTTGATGCGGGAACGATCAGAAGTGCGCTGCCATTCATCACGTTGGCGAGAAGTGCGAGCCGATCGCTCACGCTCAGCGCTTCCTGTTGCTCGCGATCGAGTGATTTCTCGGCGCGCTTCAAGGCATGCGCTTCGTTCGTCAGGCGCTGCAATTCCGCTGAGGCAACCAATTGTTCAAACGAGAACCGGCGCTGGCTTTTATCCAGCCCGATTCCTTCTTTCAACTTGCCTAACGAAACGAGCACCATTGGCTCACTTCGCCAATCGTGCGTTTCGAGCGAGGCTGACAGAATGAAATCGTTCGGCTGCCATGTTCGCTGAGCTTTGTCGGTATATGTCGATCTTCCGGTGACCCGAATCAGCGTCTCACGCGCAAAAGTGTCGATCGGTTTGCGACGTCCGCCATCCTGAATGGCGAGCAGACCAAATTGGCGAAAATTCAAGCCGCTCGTGTCGGCTGCCGTGGTACTTGGCGCTCGGTCCTGAGCGATCCCGTGGAGTTGCGAAATCAGTGCCATCAGCGCACTCAACAAACAAAGGCGAACATTCCTCACAATCGAGCAGTCTATGCGAGGCTGAACTCACTCACAAGCAGGCTAAACCGCTCGAAACTGCCGTTTGGGGAAGTCGTGGCCCGCGCGATGCTCTTGGCGAACTGTATGCAGTTGGTGCCCAACCGGATCCCGCCCGAGCGGCTGATCGTTTCGATGGACGCGCAGGAAAGCGCGACCGCGGACATTTCTGATTCACCCTTTGTTCTCAAGGACGCCGGGATGATGTCTGGGAACGGCCGTTGGATATTTATCGGGTTGCTCATCGGAGCGATGCTTCTTTCAGTCGGCGGAATTATCTTCAGCCGGCGTGCGGAAAAGGAAGGCGATCGATTCGGTTTTCCGACCTTCATCAAGGCCCGAACCCATCGCCTGGCCGCGCCTGGCTCGGCTGAACCTCCCGCGCCGATCGTCATCCAACTGAGCGCCGATATGGTCCGCGTGAGCGCCATTGCCCTTGGTCATCCACGCCTCGCCGTCATCAACGGAACGACCGTAGCCGAAGGCGATAGCGTCACGTTGCAGGCGCCGAATTCTGCGGTCGCGCTCATTCTTCGCGTGGTCAGAATTGGTGATGGCTCAATTGATCTTTCGGACGGAACAAAAATGTTCAGCGCTCAGTTAACCATTCCTTCGCCGCCGCGGCCAAAGGGGAGGTAATTGCAGATCTTGGCGGGGCGCACGCCGTTTCGTTTCTTTTCAAACGACACCCGTTTCGGTAGATCGTGGGACTGTTATGAAAAGAACCTTCCTTCTCCTAGTTGCGCTTCTCCTGGGCAACGGCCCAATCGTGTCCGGCGCAGCCGCGCGCTATGATGCGAAAACGTGGCGACCAGTGCAAACCTACGATCTTGTCACGTTGAGCAAGAATTTAGACGCGCACATGCGCGAACTCGTTGGCGTGAAATGCAATTTCCGCGGCAAAGATATCCATCATATGAAACCGAATTGGTTCGAAAGTTCGCTCTGGCAAAATATTCCCGGAGAACGCGGCAAGTTCGCGCACGTTTCGGTGATGGTTTCAAAACCGGATTTGGCGGCGTTCAAATCGATCCCGATGGATTCGAGCGGCGGCGAGATCACGCTTTACGGTCGAGTCGAACACGACGTGCCGGCGAATTTTATTTTCCTGCGATTAGTCGGACGCAACGTCACCACGGATTCTGCCGGTAACGCGACCGTTACCTGGTAGCTCAGCTGCGCTTTAGATTGCGCAGCTCGTTGAGGAAAAAGTTGCCGACCCGACGCGCGCGGTTGCGCAACGTTCTCCAGATACCGCCGTCAACGAAGTAGGTGAGCAGAATGCTGTCACGCGTTTTCACTTCCGGACCGACCGGCTTAGCCGAGTGCCAGGTATCGTTCCAAACCGCAAAGGCGTAGCCGCTATTCGGCGCGAACGGCATTTGCGTTACTTTCGGTTTTGTTCCGTCCAGCCACCGCTCGTGAAAAATCGTGCCGATGTTTTTGTTTGAATTGTCGACGGGCAGATAGAGCTGCACCGTGATCCCTTTCCAGAGACTGTCGGTGTGTTTGAAAACGTGATAGCCCGGAACGTCGCGCGTTAGAATCGGCACCGGATACATTCCGACGCTGGCGAAATTCTCTCCGAACCGGCGCTTCAAACCCGGCTCGAGGTGTTGAATGAACGCCATTTTTACTTCTTCCGAGCGCAGAACGCGTCCGACCACATCCCAAACCGCAAATTTATCCGCCGGTAGATGGCGGATGTATTCGGGAAACAAATCGATTTTGGTCCGCGTCGGTTTCCCGTCCGGCCGACTGCTTCCCATTTTGCTTTTGCCCGACATCGGCCGGTAGTCATTCTCATCCGGCATTGTCCGCAGCATCTCCGTGTAAAAATCGGACGGGAAAACGCGATCGAACTGCAAATGATAAAAGGGAAGGCTCCCCTCGCGCGCGTTTCGAACCGACTCCGCCACGAATTCAGTTAGGCTTGCGATTGACCACGAATTTTGCACGGGTTCCTTGTGTGGGGCCGCAACCATTCGTCCCGACAGACGAATTCTGTCAAGTGGCTGGAATCGGCGCCCGGATAATGTTAAACGAAGTCATGCGCCGAATTCTCGCGGCAGCGTTCTTCTGCATTTCAATAAGGAGCGCAATTTGCGCCGGCGATTATCCGCCGCCGACCGAAGCCGATTACACTATCCGCGATTTCAAGTTCGGATCGGGTGAGACTTTGCCCGAATTGCGAATTCATTATCGAACGCTCGGCCAGATCGACAAAGACGATCGGGGCAAAACGCGCAACGCCGTTCTGATCATGCACGGGACCACCGGCAGCGGCGCGCAATTCATCCGCCCGGAGTTCGCCGGCGAACTTTTCGGAAAAGATCAGCCGCTCGATGCGACGAAGTTTTTCATCGTGCTCCCTGATGGGATTGGGCACGGCAATTCGAGCAAGCCGAGCAACGGCCTTCACGCGAAATTTCCGCGCTACGGGTACCTCGACATGGTAGAAGCGCAGTACCGATTGTTAACCGATGGCTTGGGCGTGAATCACGCGCGCCTTGTGATTGGAACATCAATGGGCGGAATGCACACCTGGCTCTGGGGCGAATTGCATCCCGATTTTATGGATGCACTCACGCCGCTCGCCAGTTTGCCCACCCAAATTTCGGGACGCAACCGCGCCTGGCGACGCATCATTATCGACGCGATCCGAAACGATCCGTCGTGGAACGGGGGCGAATATCCCGCGGCCGCGGGACAACCGCCAAGTCTGCGCACCGCGGCCGAGATGCTTTGGTTCATGAGTAGCAATCCGGTCCTGCGCCAAAAAGAAGCGCCCACGCTCGCGAAGACCGACGAAGTGCTCGACAAATTCGTCCAGCAAATCGTCAAAGCCGACGACGTGAACGATGTGCTTTACGCGCTCGAAGCGTCGCACGATTACGATCCCGGCCCGAACCTGGAAAAAATTCGCGTACCGTTGCTCGCAATCAATTCCGCCGATGACCTGATCAACCCGCCAGAGCTTGGAATTCTGGAACGCGAAATCAAGCGCGTCCCCCACGGCCGCGCCGTCGTCATTCCGCTCAGCGACAAAACCCGCGGCCACGGCAGCCACACGATTGCATCGCTTTGGAAGGATGAATTGGTGAAGCTCCTCAAGGAATCGGAAAAATAATTGAAATCGACATTCCATTCCGCCGATTTTTGAATCGCGTGATGATGCGCAAACTTTTTCTCGTCCTTATTCTAACGTCGACAAGTGCACTAGTTGCTCGTGCGCAGGATTTCGACGTCATTATCCGAAACGGCGCAGTTTACGACGGAAGCGGCGGCGAAGCCGAACATGTCGATCTTGCGATCAAAGGCGACCGCATTGCCGGCCTTGGCGATTTCAAGGACGCCAGCGCCAGAACAATTGTTAACGCAAGCGGCTTGGCGGTAGCGCCGGGGTTCATCAACATGCTTTCCTGGTCGACCGAGTCACTGATTCAGGATGGCCGCTCGCAAAGCGAAATTCGGGAGGGCGTCACCACCGAGATCATGGGGGAAGGCGAGTCGATGGGACCGCTCAACGAGGAACTGAAAAAGCGGATGCTGCGCGAGCAGGCCGACATCAAGTTCGAAATCAAATGGAACACGCTCGCTGACTATTTGCAGTACCTCGAAAAGCGGGGTGTCTCTTGCAACGTCGCTTCGTTTATCGGCGCCGCCACGATTCGCGAAAATGTGATCGGGTTCGAAGACAAAGCACCCACGCCGGAACAGCTCGATCAAATGCGCGAGCTCGTGCGCAAAGAGATGGAAGCGGGCGCACTCGGGATCGGGACGGCCCTGATCTATCCGCCGGCGTTTTACGCGAAGACGGAAGAGATCATCGAGCTCTGCAAGGTCGCCGCCAAATACAAAGGCAAATACATCTCCCACATGCGGAGCGAGGGAAATCAATTGCTCGAGGCGCTCGACGAATTCATTCGGATTTCGCACGAAGCAAACATCCCGGCGGAGGTTTATCACATCAAAGCGGCCGGCCAGAAAAACTGGCCCAAGGTCGACGAGCTTCTTTCCCGAATTGAAGCCGCCCAAAAAGGAGGGCTCAACATTCGCGCCAACATGTACACCTACACCGCCGCCGGAACCGGACTCGACGCCTGCTTTCCGCCCTGGACGGAAGACGGCGGTTATCCAGCGTTGTTTAAACGGCTCCGCGATCCGGCGACGCGGGAAAAAATCAAAGCCGAAGTGATGATCGACAGTGACAAATGGGAGAATCTTTATCTCGCTGCTGGTTCCCCCGACAAGATTCTGCTGGTCGCTTTCAAATCCGAAAAACTGAAACCGCTTACCGGAAAAACACTCGCCGAAGTGGCAAAGAGGCGCGGCAAAGATCCGATCGAGACCGCGATGGACCTGGTGGCCGAAGACGAATCGCGCCTCGGCACCATTTATTATCTGATGTCGGAAGAGAACGTGAAGAAAGAGATCGCGAAGCCATGGATTTCATTTGGCTCCGATGAAGCATCCCAAGCGCCGGAAGGCGTCTTCTTGAAGTCGAATCCGCATCCACGCGCCTACGGAAATTTTGCTCGCGTCCTCGGCAAATATTGTCGCGATGAAAAGGTAATCGCGTTACCGGAAGCGATTCATCGCTTAAGCGGATTGCCCGCAACCAATCTCGGACTCGATCATCGCGGATTTTTGAAGGAAGGGATGTTCGCCGACGTTGTCGTGTTCGATCCGGCGACAATCGCAGACCACGCGACGTTCGAAAAACCGCACCAATACGCGACTGGAGTGAAACACGTTTTCGTGAATGGCGCCCAAGTGATCAAAGACGGCGAGCACACCGGCGCGAAACCGGGCCGGGCCTTATGGGGTCCGGGCAAAGTGCGCTGAGCCCGAGCGGGACCAAGATCGACATCGAAAGAACTGTGGATGGAGCCGCGTGGTCTGCGCGTGGTTTGCATGGCGGTATCTCGAAAGAGGCACGCACGGAGCGCGCCTTCCGCGTAATTTATATAGAGGCAGGTCACTTTTGAAATGGACCCGATCGGCAGCATTAAGTTGCGCTGGCTCCACGGCGCATTGCAGGACGTCACCTACGAATTGGCGCGCTCGCAATTTCAATTCGCGCCCCACGCCTGGGAGCCCGCCATCAACGCTTACCGCTGCGAAAAGTGCATCCGCATCTGTGTCGATCTTGCCGGCGTACAACGGTCGCAAATCGATCTCACAGTCGAGCCGCGACGCGTCCTGATTCGCGGGGCGCGCGCGTTGCCGGAACCAACCCGCGCCGAAGGCCGCGCCGTTCGATTGCTGGCGATGGAAATTGATTACGGCCCATTCGAACGCGAGGTCATGCTGCCGACCGAGGTCGAGATCACTCAGGCGCACGCCGAACAACGCAACGGGCTGCTTTGGATTTCGCTGGCGTTAAAACAATGATGAACGAAGGACAAATCGCCGCGCCGGCCGAGCTGGAAATGAAATCCAGCACCGGCCCGACCATTGCCGCAGACGTGACCGATGAAAGTCGTGTCCCACAGATTCCGGAGGAATTGTCGATCTTACCGGTGCGTGGCTTCGTTGTTTTTCCGGGAACGATCATGCCGCTCAATGTCCGGCGGCCAGCCTCGATTCAATTGCTCGACGAAACGTTGCCGCGCACAAAAGTGATCGGTCTTTTGACGCAGCGCGACGAAGCGAAAGAAGATCCGGAGCCCAAAGATCTGTATCATGTCGGCACGGCGGCGCTCGTCCTCAAAATGATTCGCCAGGCCGACGATCATCTGCTCATCATCGCCCAAGGCCTCCGCCGATTTACTTTGCGCAAAATCGTCGCAACTTCGCCGTTCATCCGGGCGGAAGTCGACTTAGTGAATTCCATTTCGCCGCCGGAGAGCAAGGAATGGGAAGCGACGTTCCGAAATCTGCGCGATTCGGCTGCCAGATTGTTCGAGTTGACGCCGGAAGCGCCGGAGCAAGCGCGCCTGATGATTCTGAACATTTCCACTCCGGAACAGCTGGCTGATTTTCTGGCGCCGAACTTGAATATCGATGTCGCGCAAAAACAGTCGATTCTCGAAGAACCTGACGTCGAGAAGCGCGTGCGTGCAGTGCAGAAACACATTTCCGCGCAGTTAGAGATCGCGCAGATCCAGGAAAAATTGCAGAAGGACGTGGCGTCGCAATTTTCCGACGCACAACGCCGTGCCTATTTGCGTTCGCAAATCAAAGCGATCCAGCACGAGCTCGGTGAAACCGAAACCGGCAGTGATGAACAAGTGGAGCAACTGCGCGCGCGCCTAAAGGAAGCGAATCCGCCCCCCGAAGTGATGAAGCAGGCCGAGCGCGAATTGAAACGGCTCGACTTTATTCCGCCGGCCAGTCCGGAATTTTCCGTCATCGTCAGTTACATCGAGATCGTGGCGGACTTGCCTTGGAACAAATTAAGCCAGGACAATCTCGATCTCGATCAAGCACAACAAATTCTGGATCGCGACCACTACGATCTGGAGAAAGTAAAAAAGCGGCTGATCGAATATCTGGCCGTGCGCAAACTGAATCCGCACGGTCACGGTCCAATCTTGTGTTTTCTCGGGCCGCCCGGCGTCGGCAAAACCAGTCTCGGGCAATCGATCGCTGACGCGCTCGGCCGCAAATTCGTCCGGATCAGTCTCGGCGGGATGCGTGACGAAGCGGAAATTCGCGGACACCGGCGCACTTACATCGGGTCGATGCCGGGACGCATCATTCAGGAACTGCGCCGCGCTGGAACGCGCAATCCGGTTTTCATGCTCGATGAGATCGACAAGATCGGCGCCGATTTTCGGGGCGATCCGGCGAGCGCGCTACTCGAAGTGCTCGACCCGCGGCAGAACAACGCTTTCGTTGATCGCTACCTCGACGTGCCATTCGATCTCTCCCAGATCATTTTCATCGCCACCGCAAATTACGTCGACGGCGTGCCTGAACCGATGCGCGACCGGATGGAAGTGATCTCGCTGCCGGGTTACACCGAGCGCGAGAAACTGGAGATCGCGAAACGCTATTTGGTCCCACGGCAAATGGAAGAAAACGGATTGAAACCCGAACAGTGCGACTGGCAAGACGACGCCCTTCGGCAAATCATCACCGATTACACCCACGAAGCCGGCGTCCGCGAGCTCGAGCGCCAGATCGGAGCGATTTGCCGTGGAATCGCGTCCCGCGTCGCCCGCGGAAAAACGGAACACGTGACGGTCACGCCGCAATTACTGGCGCAAATGTTGGGACCGGCCAGATACGTGCGTGAAACAAGATTAAAAACGAGCAAGCCAGGAGTTGTCACCGGACTCGCTTACACGCCGGCCGGCGGCGAAGTGCTGCACATTGAAGCCACGCGCTATCCCGGTAAGGGAAACGTGACACTCACCGGTCACATCGGTGAAGTGATGAAGGAATCAGTCCAGGCCGCGCTCAGTCTTGTGCGCAGCCGCAATGGCGAAATCGGCGTGAAACCGGAAGACTTTCGCGACATGGACATCCACGTGCACGTGCCCGCCGGCGCGGTCCCGAAGGATGGACCTTCCGCCGGCATCGCCATGTTCACCGCGCTCGCCTCGCTTTTCACCAACACGCCGGTGCGCCCGGACGTTGCCATGACCGGCGAAATCACGTTGCGCGGACTGGTTTTGCCAATCGGTGGACTTAAAGAAAAAAGTCTGGCGGCGATGCGCGCCGGGATTTCCACCGTGATCATTCCGAAGCTGAACGAAAAAGACCTGGTCGATGTTCCGGAGGAAGCGAAACAAAAACTGAAATTCGTTCCGGTGGAAAATGTCGATGAAGCCCTCGCCGTCGCCTTGGAAAAAGACGGCACCGCGCAACCAGCGAGCGCAGACGGGGCAAACGCACCGGGGAAGGACTAAATCAACGCGGTTCGGCGTCGGCGCGCTGCTCGATTTGTTGCAGACTCGGATCTGAGTCGCGGATCCAATCGCGGGTGGCGTTGATATCGCCGCGGTTCACCGGGATTGCAGGTCGCACTTCTTCGCCGCGCGCGACAATCTCATCGCCAACCTTTACCGGCTCGGCCTTTGGCGCTTTCCAATGATGACCGAATTTAAGGAGCGCATAATACATCGTCCCGGCTTCCACCGCACTCACTCCACTGCATCGCATCGCGTTGTAAAACATGCGGTCACAAACCTGCCATGGGCGATTGTGCTGGTCGTAGGCGACGTCGTGCAGCACCGACGCGTTCCGATATTTTCCTTCAAACGGTCCGCCCATAAGCGACCAGAGCGATCGCGGAATCGATGCGCCATCTACGACTGATCCAGCCGGTGCAATCCAAACCTGGCCTTGTGGGTCGGTGTAACGAAGTTCGCTTAACAAAGTCATATTGCGTCCGTCGTTCTCCCAACGCGCTTCGACGTAGCCGCTGTAGTGGCCCCACTTGTTCCGCTGTTTCTCCGCGAAACGAATCCAGGCCGGCTTTTTGTCTGAAGCGCAGCCAACCAGGGCCGTGATCATGGCCAAAGATCCCAACAGCCTAACAAACTTTGAATTCACGATCATAAAAATCTGCTTCAGCGGGCGACCGAATGCACTTCTTGCGTTTGCTTCGCCGGTTTCGGGCCGGTCGGTGTGATCGGTTCGCCTTCCGTTTGTTTCCGGTAGGGCTGAAGATAGAACATCATGAAAACGCCAATTACGACAAGAAGCGAGCCGATCCATTTCAACAGCCAGCCCGGGTCGCGCAAAATTTGGACGCTGCTTTGCTCGAGATTGTCCGGATTCCAGGAGGCTTGCGAAATTTTGTAAGTCAAACCGGTCCACGTCCGCCACCAGGCGCTCGGATAACTGAAGGGATGATTCATCCAGCACGAACCCATCGCGCTTTCGCCGTCTGAATTCGACACCCGCAATGCGCTTTTGAATCCCGCAGGGCTGTCGCTGCCTTCGTTCCGTTTCACCTCGAAATCGACCAGCTCAAGGCCGATCGGGAGCGAAATCGTTTTCCAACCGTAGGCAACCATGGTTTCGTTAGGCGAAGTGGGCACCGTGACTTGCCAGCCTGCCGGCACCCATTGCTCCAATGTCTCGCCGTTTTGTTCGACGCGAATGCGCACGCCGTCTGGCAATTCGGCGGTGCCGGCGGAGGTCGACGATGTCGATTCTGGTTTCTGCGGTGTGAAATCCATCCATTGCTCGGCGTGCGGCAGAGTTTTGTCCACGACCAGCTGCCAATCCGCCCAACCGGTCGCGAGCGGCTTGTTGAGGTCGATCTTGCCCGATGACTTGCCGTTCTTCCGTGAAACCAATTCGTAGGAGAGCGCGCCGTCGTCCCCGATAAAGAGAGTGAGATGGTTTGGGGCCGATTCGCCAGCGACCGGCATCGTCGGCGGGCCGCCGGTGGTCGGCATTCCGCCTGTGTCATGTGGATTTTTCGTTTCCGGGGCCGTCGCAGGAACGGCTTTGCCACGAATCGTTATCAGCACGGCCGGATTGTTTGGTTGATCGCTGATTGAATTCGGCTTGCCATTCTCGATCCGAAAATCCGCCCAGTAATTGTCGATCTTCACTGTGAACGGCGTGTTGTCGATTTTCACTTCGCGGCCAAGATCTTCGGTGACATCGAAAGTTGTCTCTTTTCCGCCTAATAAAATCCGGACACGGCCTTTGTTTCTTCCGCCATCGCGGGACGGCGGCTCAAGTTGAACTTTCGCGCCGGTGCTGCCGCCTTTGTTCACATGACCGATCTGTTCATCGGGCGCTTTACTGAAAGCGAAAATCGATTCCTCGAGATCGACTTCATCTGCTTGTGGCGGCAGCCGTGCAGGCGAGACGCCTGCCTCCGCAGTATTCGCAGCACCGCGTTTCAGTTCGATGTTCGCGAGTCCCATCGAAAAACTTGCGTGCTGCGGATCGTCCGCGAGCAACCAGCTTTCAAGATGCTGATTCATCATCGCCGTTTCGATTTTGAAATGGAGCGCGGGCACGCCGCCATCTTTGAGCGGCTTTGGGTTGAGCTTGCCTTCAATTGCCGGCGCGTAATCGACAATTTGCAAACGAGCGCCGCTCCCGAGTGTGCCGAGATTTCGGGGCTGCTGCGGATTCGGTGGATGATGCAAAAATTCCGCCGGATAACCTTTGATGATCCCATCGACATCGTGGACCCGGAGCTGATGCTGATCGACGAGCAATCGATTCGTCGGCGCTTCGCCTTTAAATAGCGTGATCGTGCCTTCGACACCAAAAATCCGGCCGATGAGCGAGCCAATCAGCAGCGTGATGATGCCGAGATGAGTAATAAGAAAGGCGCTGTGATATTTTTTCCAGGGCCAGCGCGAAAGCGCGGACACGGTCAGATTAGCACCGAGCAAAACAAGCCAGGCGTTGAACCAGGGCGCGCCATAAACATAAGTGCGTGCCACTTTTGCGTCGAAACTCGATTCGTAGAGCGTCCCGACAATCGCGCCCGCGATGAGCACAGCCAGCAACACGACGGCGAGCTTGAGCGACGCGAAAAACTCAAAGATCGCGTTCTGCTGCCACCGGGGCTGGTCGGATCGATTTGTTTTGGCCATGCGAAGATTGACATCTTCCGCGAGGACGCTGGCGCGTTCAACTGCCGCCAGTGACCGGCAGCTCCAAATGGGCGCGAAACGCGCGCAGATGCTCGGCGAACGCGGCCACGTCGAAATCGTAATGTCGCTGCACGTCTGAGCGCAACGCATTCAACTCTTTCTCGGTTTTTGGTGAGAGATTGAGCGCTACCGCAAGTCGTTCGAGCGCGAGTGTGAGCCGGACAGCGCGATAAAAAAGATTTTCGCCCGATGTGTTAGTCGATCGAAATTCCGCATCGCTGGCGGCAAGCGTTTGCAAGATCGATCTCAGTGAATCGTTGGTCGGACTCCATTTTGCAGCGCGTTCCGCGATTTCGTTAGCGCTCTGTTGGATGGCTGGGAACGCGCTGAATTTGCTCACGTCGTTTCCGAAACCAGTCTTGTCGAGCAGCCAAACCAACGCACTTTCCTGATTGAGCAGTTCAGATCGCTCATCCGGGGGAGACTTGATCAGAGCCCAGGTTATTTCGCGGAGCGCGACCGCCTGGCCGGTCAACCAACTGCGCGGACCACTCGCCGGATCGTCGTCGCGCCAATGTTTCGGTTCGTTGACCGATTGACTATCGAGCTCAAAAACGAGCTCGGGATGTCCCGCTTTCAAAATGTCAGCGTCGACATTCTGATGGCAAGCGACGCAGCTGTTGGCACGCACATAGAGATTTCGCAAGTCATGCATGCCGGCGCTGACACGCGTCGCGTAAGTCCAATCGGTGCGAGTATGTCCGCGCAGCCACGGCTCGGCCGCCCCGTGACAACTTTCGCACGACACGCCTTCATCGGGGCGCGCGCTCGATGTAAGCCGGCTCTGAGCAACCGATTGAAAAGGGGAATGACATACGGTGCAGCGGGCGCTCGATTGCGGTTGCGAGATGCCAACCGCCTCGCCGATGCGGGCCGAACGCGCGTCGAGGAGAATCGCGTAAGTGCGGGTGTGAAAATCTTTTTGTGACCAAGTGATGTACTGGCTGCGCTTCTCTCCCGCGCCACCATGACAACTGGAAGACCGACATCCGACCGCGCCGACGAACTTAGCGCCGGTTTCGGGAGTTTGTCTTGGTTCTTTGCCGGAAACAGTGGCAATCCCGACCGCTAAAAACGCAAGGACACGCAGCACGTGGCAAGATTATCAAACGCGCGCCTGATCGCGCTACCGTGAATTCATCGGACACTTCGGAGAAGCGTCCCTGCCTCAGTGCGTCCAGGATTTCCAGCGCTTGCGGATCGGTTTGGTGTAGCGGTCGAGATCGATATTTTTCACGCCTTCCCGGATTGAATCAGTCGAGTCTTCGAATCTATCTTTCATCCCGCGAAAGAGGGGCCATAAGAACGGAAGCGTAAGAACGCTCCAGTTGATCGGTCCGAGCGGCGTTTTGATTTCCATCTCTTTTTCATCGGAGCGCGATGCGTAACGAATGGCGAGGCCAATGGCGAGTCCGGCCGCGAGCGCGCCAAGGATCATCGGGACCGGATTTTCACGAAGGAACAACTCGGTCCGTTCGCGCGCCGAACTCGCTCCTCTAATTTGTTCCCGACGTCGAGGCGGCGGCTCCAAAACGCTGGGCGGCCGGCGACGACGTTTTCGGGTCGATGCGTTTTGTTCCGAACCCAGAGGTTCGTCGCTCACAAAATCATCTTCGCTTGGATCCATCATTAATTGATTCGTAACTGCTCCGGCGACTGCGCTGGTCAGAGATCACGGCGCGAGGCGGTCTATCGACCAAGAACCACTCGATTGCAACGTGTAACGAAAGCGGTCGTGTAAGCGGTCGGGCCGGCCCTGCCAAAATTCGATTCGAACGGGTTTGAGGCGATATCCGCCCCAATGCGGCGGAAGTGGAATTTGTCCTTCGGCAAAACGCTGTTTCATCTCCTCAAGACGCGCATCAAGAACTCGCCGGGCATCAATCACTGCGCTTTGGTGCGAAGCCCAAGCTCCAAGCTGCGCGCCAAAAGGCCGGCTATGAAAATATTGCTCGGATTCTTCGCGCGAGGTTTTTTCCACTTCTCCCTCGATTCGGATCTGGCGCTCGACTTCCATCCAATACATGACCAGCGCTGCGTTCGGGTTTTTCTCTAGCTGCCGGCCTTTCTCGCTGGCGTAGTTCGTAAAGAAAACGAATCCGCGCTCATCAAAATCCTTGAGCAACACGACACGGGCGGACGGTTTCGTATCCGCGCACGTAGCCAGGGTCATCGCGTTAGCATCGTGAATCCCCGCCTTAATGGCCGCAGCAAACCAAGCGTGAAACTGTTTCACCGGATCGGGATCGAGATCCGCCCGCCGCAATCCTCCCCCAATGTATTCGTGACGAAAACCGGCGTAATCGAGCGGCGATTTGTCCATATGTAATGAACGATTGGTTACGATATTCGCCGCAGCGACGATGTCGATCTTCGGTTGGCTGCTAAGCCGCCGTGGCGCTGACTCGATCGGTGTGGCCCATGCCAAGCAGCTCTCGCGATGAAAGTTCCCATCCGACGATGGCGCGTTTGCGAATCGGGTCCCAATGATAATTGCCGAGCGCGCCGGTTTCACGAATGACGCGATGACACGGGATGATGAACGCGATCGGGTTGGCGCCGACTGCGCTACCGACCGGGCGCGCGACTTGAGATTGGCCAATTGCTTGAGCAAGACGTCCGTAGGTCGTGAGAGTTCCGGAAGGAACTCGCAACAACGCGCGCCAAACTCGCAATTGGAACGGAGTTCCACGAACAAAAGCGCGAAGCGGCCGATCTGATTTTTCTTCGCGGCCGTGAGTGAAAATTGTCGCCGACAAACCCGCGATTCGCGCATCGTTCCGGTGCAATTTTGCGTTCGGCCATTGCGATGTCAGAAGATTTCGCGCGCCGTTACGGCCCTGGCCGTTCACAAAAGAAAGATGACAGATTCCGCGTTTGGTCTCGGCGATGAGCGCTTGGCCGAACGGTGTCTCGGCAAAACCATAATCGATTTGCATCCCGGCGCCGCCGTTCTTCATTTCGCCGGGCGAAGCGGCCTCGAGCGTCACGCAAAGATCGTGCAATCTGCCGGGTCCGGACAATCCGGCATCGAGCGCAGTATCGAAAACATTGTGGCCGTTGAGCAAAAGGCGTTTCACATGTTCCAGAGTCAGGCATTGCAAAAAGTCTTTGGGGGTGACGCCGGCCCAGGCCGAGAAGAGACGGTGAAAATGAAACGGACTCAGCCCGGCGGCGGCAGCGAGCCGGGTGAGATCGGGCTGCTCGGTATGATGTCGATCCAAAAACCGGATCACGTTTGCGATTCGTTCGTAATCACTCATACCGTCAGTGTGTCACCGCTCTAACCGCAGGCACACCCACTTCTTGCTGCGATTTTAAAATGTTTTCCGGGCGCGCGAATTGGTCAACCCGCGCGAATAACCTGGCTAAGCTCGCGAGCAAGCGCTTCGCTCGCCTCACTATCTTCCTGATAACCCCAAACCACGATTTCGAGCATTTGCGCACCGATCTCGCGATGTCCTTGGAGCGCGGCCCGAAGGCGACCGCGCGCTGACCAATCCTCGGACTCCGCCGAGGCCGCGCTTTCGTAAGAAGAACGCGCATCCCAGTAACAGTAAAAAACGTGGAGCGGAACACCGCGATCATCGAATCGGTACGAACGGACCGGCAGATTCACTCCATTAACCGCGAGCATGCGCAGACCATTGTCCCGTTCCATTATTCGCCCGCTGGCGGGAAGACAAATGTCGGGGCGATGAACTTTCACAAAACGCGCCGCAGTCCGCCCCGGCAACCATCGAAAAAAATACATCATCCATTGCCGGCCATCCGGTCCTTCCCAAGCTGCGCCACCGCCTTCGTTGTAGCGAAGCAGCGTTTCGGCGGCGGGAGCGATCGGCACCTGCTTGTAATTACTTTCCGATTCCGGCCAACGCACGCCCCAGCGCGAACTGATCAGCGTTTGATGAGATCGATACCAGATTTGGACTCCCACTTCGACAAGCATCAACCAACTCGCCAACGCGCCAAGCAAAGGCCAGTTGAGTTGGATGTGTGCGCGTTGATGGTCGATCGAGTGCGCGATCGGCGATGCATTCCCGCGCCGTTGCATGGTGAGGCTCACAACCCAAAGTCCAAACAAACAGGCCATCAAAATTGTTAAGCCCGCCGGATCGTGCCAAGCCTCGATCGATTTTGGTCCTCTGCTTGTACCCGCCCAGACCAGAATCGCGGTTCGCACAACATTGCAAACAAACGCGAGCAGCGCCCCGATGACGATCAGAATCAGGCGGCGCGACACGGTGAAAAAATAAAGTTCGCCAAGAAACAGCGAAACCATCAGCGTGGCTTGGAGCGAGCGGACGCCGCTGCAGGCTTCTTCGATACCGATGAAGCCGGTCCCGACTTCAATCACGTTTCCATGTTGAAGAGCCGGAACCGCTGCCAGTTGGAGAAAGGTCACGTTGATCGCGGTCACGATCCGCATCAGGTCCTGGATAACGACCTGCTCAATCCGGACCGGCCACGGTACTGCGACCAGAAAAAATAAGACCGGAAAGGCAAAGTGCCGCAACCAGGCGCGGCCGCCGGTTAAATATAGGAATGAAAGGGAGATGGTAACGACGACCAGCGCGAGCAGCCAACTTAGCAACCGCCAGTCTGGATTCGCTTCGGCGAGAAACCGAATCGGAAGAAAAAAGGCAGCGCAGAAAAATATAAAAGCGATTGGAAAACCGCTTGCTGCTGGCGGCGCGGGAGCGGGTCGGTTACGCCAGCGTTTCCAGAACAAATAGAGCGCGAGCAATGGAACAATCAGGCCATAATTGTATTGTGGATTGAGCAACCACTCGGCTTTCAGTTGATTGATGAGCTCGAACCAAAGCAGACTGAACAGAACAATCGCTACCAGCCGGCCTGCTTTATTGATACCCGCCCCTGAAATGGGCGCGGTTTGCGCAACAGCCTCATCCATTAGGGGCATAGCGTAGCCGAGCCCGAGCAACTTGCGAGCCGATGAGTGAGAGCTAGAGCAGGGAGCTTTCCCGCGGCGGAACACGACGTGCTCCTGGCGGAAGCAACTTGATTTGCCATCTCGATTCGCCATTTAATCCTTAATTCCTGTGGAAAAATCTGTTGAGAGAACGCAGCGAACAGTCATCCGATTTTCGTTCGGCATTCTGCTCGGCATCATTCTTCTGACCGCAGCGATCTGGGGCGGGCATGATCTTTACGTCCGCTGGCAGGAAAAACGGTTGGTGCGCCGGGCCACCTTCGACATCGAACACGGCAATGAACGTGATGCCAGTCTGGCTGCGCGCAGCATTTTGGAAATGAAACCTTCGAGTGCGCCGGCAGCCCGGATCATGTCGGAATTGGCCGAACACGCAGGAGAACGTTCCGCCCTGGACTGGCGACGCAAAGTGGCGCAGTTGGATCCACATTCAGTGGATGACGCTCTGGCGCTGGTGCGCTCTGCCGTCCAATTCAACGACATCGCTACAGCAGAACGGGCGTTGAGCGCGGTCGATGAGAATGCGCGAAAAACGGCGCCCTACCACGCCGCTACTGCGTTGATCGCGCAGGCAAAGCACGAGGATGAGAAGGCGGCAGCGGAATGGAGCGAGGCCTTGCAGTTGGCCCCGGACGACAAATCGTATCAACTTCAACTCGGAGTTTTGCGACTCCGCTCCCAGGATGAGCGACAGCGCGCCTCGGGAGAACAAATATTGGTCGCTTTGCGTTCCGATCCAGCGCAGCGCAGTGCCGCAACCCGGGTGTTACTTGGTGCCCCCGTTGCGCGGCACGATGATGCGCGCAAGTTGCTTGATCTCGCGCGCGAACTCCAAGCGTATCCCGAAGCGACTTGGAATGATCGGCTCGTATTTCTGGATCTCCTCCACGACGTCCAAGATCTTCAATTTAGCTCCTACCTTTCCGAATTGGAAAAGAAAGCGGCCGACGATCCCGGGGGGCTCGCCGTTTTACTCTCATGGATGAGCCGCAGCAAATTAAACCTGCTTGCTCTCGATTACATTAAGAGCTTACCGGCAGAACAGCTCCAAAAATGGCCGGTGCCGATGGCGGTGGCCGACCTTTACGTGCAGTTAGCTGAATGGGAGCAGTTGGAGACCTTGACCGGGAAAGGACCGTGGGGTCGTTTCGATTTCTTGCGGCACGCCTACCTCTCTCGTGCTCTGCGCGAACAAGGCAAAGCAGCTGCGGCGGAACGCGAATGGGGGGCTGCGGCAAAGCAAGCATCCGAGCAAAGCGATTTCCTGAGTGTTCTGATCCAAACCGCTTCGGAATGGAAATGGGAAAATGAAAGCATCGAGTTGCTTTGGTCTTTGTCCAAAAGGCCGGAGAAACAAAAGGAGGCGTTCCTCGCGCTTTATCGCAATTACGCAAAGGCAACCGATACCCAAGGGCTTTATCGCGTTTTGCTTCGCTTGTCTGAACTGGATGCGACAAACCTGGACGTGCAAAACAATCGCGCCCAAGTTTCTTTATTGCTGGATGTGAATCCGACGGAAGCCCGGCATCTGGCGGCGGATGTCTATCATAAGTCGCCGAAAAACCCGGCGTATGTCGCCACCTATGCCTATTCGCTCCTGACCCAAGGCAACGCGAAAGAAGCGCTTCGAATCATGACCTCTTTGACTAAAGAACAGTTGAGCGATCCGACGGTCAGCGCCTATTACGGTATTTGCCTCGCTGCCAATGGAGATGAAAACGCGCGCGCTTATCTGGAGTTTGGCAAGAAAGCAAACTTACTACCGGAGGAAAAAGATTTGATCGACAAAGCCTACGCTAGTTTGAATTCGCGCAACCGAAACCGCTAGCGCGCGGCTGGTTGGGACGAAAAATCGACGACCGCGGCGGTGTTTGGCGCAGTCTAAGCTTGAGCGGAGATTGCCTATGAGATTTCTCCACCCAAAATGGAGTCCGCAGTTGCTTGCAATCAGCGCGGTCGGACTTTGTCTCAGTTGTTCGCTGCTGCGCGCCACCGAAAACTCGAACCAAGTCGTCGTTGAAGCTGACGAGGTAGATCTGGCGAAAGTCCAATCCGGCGGCGAGGTCGTTTTCGCCAGCTCCGGACAGCGAGCGGCCGCTTCCCACGCGATCGATGGCGACCGCCGGACTATATTCCAATTTTCGATTTCGGATCCGCGGCCGACGATCATCGTCAAGCTGACCAATAACAAGCCGTTGCATCGAGTAAGCGTCGTGGTTGGATCAGAAACCGGGAAAGTGGACGTTTATCTCCTCGGGGAAATTCCGCGCGATCCCTCTGACCTCGATAAAATGAAACCGGTGACCTCCGTTGTCGATCTTGGCATCGCTCGCGAAGCGATCGTGGACTTCGCACCGCAGAATGCGCGCTATGTTGCGCTGCGGTGGGCGCGATCGAACAACCGTGTCCGGCCCGTGGCGATTGCTGAGGTCAGCATCTTCAGCAACGAAGCGTCGGATTCAACT